>OJNU01000568.1_pt1 | contig 26232 bp, 17 predicted proteins | sample 1597941 | NCBI WGS metagenome assembly OJNU01 (sample SAMN01915228, study PRJEB22387) | human gut metagenome | isolation source: stool | host: Homo sapiens | place: USA | reverse complement strand
ACTGCGCACCGGGTCTTTCTCTGCACAGAAGAACAGATCGGCTCTCTTTCCTCCCTCCCTGAAGAAAGCAGCTCCCTTTTTCTTCTCTGTACCGAAGAACTGCCGGAGGAACTTCCGGCTCCGGTTTCGATCGCCGTTAAGAGCAGCGTATCCGCTGTTTTTTCGTTCCTGCAGGAGCTTTTCTGGACGTACGATTCCTGGCAGAAGGAGCTGATGCAGGCACGGCTCGACGGAAAATCGATCCAGCATCTTTTAAATCTCTCCCTGCCTGTTTTTGCCCACCCGCTGATGGTGGTCGGCATGGATTTTTCCATCATCGCCGCAGCGTCCGAAGAACCTTCCTTTTTTCCCGAGAAGGTGTTTGGCTCCCTCGATGCAACGCGCCCGCTTCTGCTCTCCTTGACAGAAAGCAGCGAATACGCGTCCGTCCGCGATCTCGATGGATGGTTCCGCTTTCCGGATCACGTAACGGGACTTGGTTCCCTCTGCGTCAACATCACGCAGCATGGTCAGAGCGCCTACCGCCTGCTGCTCCTCGACACGAAAAAGGATCTTTCTGATTCCGAAGGCTTTCTTCTTGAATTTCTTGCAGAAATGATCCATCACGCCTTCCTGCACAATGTGATGCAGAAAACCTCGCCAGCGCAGTCGCTTCACACCGTGCTGCTCCGTGCCCTCGACGACCGGATGGCCGACTATATTGCGGTCAGCCAGGCTCTCGATGCGCTCGGCTGGCATTCCCGCCACACCTACTGCTGCCTCTATCTGCAGCTCTCCGATATGGATCAGAAAAACCTGACGGCAAACTCGGTCTGCGCCTATCTGGAAAATATTCTGACCGGCTGCTCCGCGTTTCCGCACGGCGGCGGTATCGTTGCGTTCTTTAACCTCACGCTGTCCGATTTTTCCATGACCGATCTGATGGAACGCATGGTGCACTTTGTGGAGGACAGTTCCTTAAATGCCGGCTTTTCGCGCTGCATGAACGGCCACATGAATCTACGCCGCCAGTATATCCAGGCAAAAATCGCCCTGCAGTTCGGCACGCGAAAATACCCGGACAAGCGGATGCATCCGTTCAACGATATCTCGTTTGACTACATTCTCGATCAGGCAACAAAAAAGCTCCCAGGCTACATGCTGTGCCATGAGAGACTTCTCTTTCTGCAGGAGCACGACGACAGCTCCGGCAGTGACTATATGCGGACGCTCCGCTGCTATCTGGACAACCACTGCAATGTCGTCCAGACGGCGCGTGAGCTTTTTATCCACCGCAGTACCCTGCTCTACCGCCTGGAAAAGATCAAGGAAATTTTAGAATCTGATCTTTCCAGCCCGGATGAAATTCTGTATCTGATGCTTTCGTTCCGTTTTATCGACCTCGAGAATGAAGAAGAAAACCGTTCTGGATCTTCGCAGCCAGAAAAGCACAGATAAAACCAACCGCAATTCCCGCTAGGACATCGGTCGGGAAATGCACAAACAGATACAGTCTGGAAAATGCAATCAGGCAGGCCAGAATCAGTGCGGCAGCTCCTTCTTTTTTGTGCATCACAAAAATAGAGACTGCCGCCGCAAACGAGGCTGCCGAATGGCCCGATGGGAAGGAATAGTCCTTCGGAGCGGCAACCAGCAGCTTTACCTGCTCGTCAATCCAGCACGGACGCGGGCGCGCTGCCAGCGGCTTTAACACCAGATTACATAAAATCAAATCTAAAATCAGCGCGATCGCCATTCTTACACCGCATTTCCGGTATTTCGGAAGGATTAAGAAAACGGCGGTCAGCGCAATCCAGATCCATCCCGCATTTCCAAGTGAAGTGATTCCCACCATCACCCGATCGAGCACTGCATTGTGAAGATGCTGCAGTGCATATAAAATTGAAAAATCCATTCTTACCCCTCTCTGTAAAAAATGGGCATTTTTCTGCTGTACATCTGCTGATCGGCGGCCGCCTCGTACAGAAATTCCGCCAGGGCCTCTCTCGAGTATCCAGACCGGAACTGGCTGCCGTCCAGCGAAATACTGCAGTTCTGCCCTACCTTTTTCACTTTCCCGTCTCTTCCCGGACACGTCCGCACCAGTGTCCAGTTCAGATCGCTCCGTGCCAGAACCTGTCCCATCTTCTGCATATCTTTATAGACACCTGGCCAGAAAATCTGCATGAATTTCGTACTCATTCTCTGGTATTTGTCCTCGCAGTCTCCAAACGCATGAATGCAGACATGGCCTACCGTCACAAACCGCGTTTTTCCAAGCTGCTTCATGGCCGAGAGAATCATTGCGTTTCCGTCAGCCAGCGGTGTCTCCTCTTCTTTTACATGTTTCACACGCATCGGAGTCAGCACGCTGATGACTGCATCCGCTTCCAGCAGTGCCTCCAGCACGCGTTCCCGGTTCTGAAGGCTTCCCTCAATCACGGTCATATTTTTTCTCGGCCAGATCGCTTTTGCATCCGGCACGTAGGCGGTCACCTGTGCGCCGTGAAGAAGCGCCGTGTTGGTCACATACTGCCCAAGCAGTCCCCCCAGACTGAATATTGTAATTCTCATGAAATCCTCACTCTCATCTGTGTGTCTTTTGTATCCTCCGCAGATTTTTTGACACACTTTCCTAATGTTATCTCCTATTCTAACACACCGCCCGTATACGATACAATGAAATAAAACTAAAAAAAGTATAACCTTTTTCGTCCTTTCTTCATATCGTAAGTAGAACCGTATTTTCAGGAGCTTTGATCTTATGCCCTATACTATCGTAATTGATGCCGGACACGGGGGAAGTGATCCGGGCGCTGTCTATGAGGGACGCAGGGAAAAGGATGACAATCTTTCCCTCGCCATCGCGGTCGGCGAGCTTCTTTCCCAGCAGGGTGTCTCTGTCATTTATACCCGCACAACCGATGTTTATCAGACGCCGTTTGAAAAGGCGCAGATGGCCAATCAGGCGGATGCCGACTTTTTTATTTCTTTTCACCGGAATTCTTCGGAGGAACCGAACCAGTATACCGGCGTGGAAACGCTTGTCTATGACAACTCCGGCATCAAACAGACAATGGCAGAAAACATTAACGGCGCGCTCTCGGAGCTGGGATTCCGGAATCTCGGTGTCAAGGCACGGCCAGGGCTTGTTGTTCTGCGGCGGACGAAAATGCCGGCTCTTCTGATTGAAACCGGCTTTCTGAACAATGAGCAGGACAATACGCTCTACGATGAAAAGCAGGAAGAAATCGCCCGCGCCATCGCGGATGCAGTGCTTGGAACGCTGGATCTCGAGACGGTCACGGAGGCTGACCGGCGCGCTGCGGAAACGGAAGCCGCCCGTCCGTCCGTTTCAACAGCGGATACCGTCACTGCTTCCGCTTCGCCCCGTCCCACGCCGCCGGAACAGGAAAATCCTTCCGACACACCGGAAACCTTCTACCGTGTCCAGACCGGCCTTTTCCGCATCCGCCAGAATGCCGACCGTATGCTTTACGACCTTCTCGACCAGGGCTATCCCGCTTTTCTTCTCGCCGAGGACGGCTTTTTCAAGGTCCAGGTCGGCGCTTACCGCCAGCTCGGAAATGCCATTCTGATGGAACGCCGCCTGCGCCGCGACGGCTATTCCACCCTGATTACCACCTGAGCGTCTGCCGCATCAGTCGAAAAAAGAGCGTGCCGGAATTTTGTTTTCCGACACGCTCTCGTTCTCCTTATAACTTTTTCAGTTTTGCAAACGAAGCAAACATTTTCTTCGTACCAGCCTGGTCGAAGTTGACGGTAACTTCATAATCTCTTCCGCCGTCCACGATATCCGTGACAATGCCGACACCGAACTTGATATGGCGCACCGTATCCCCGATTTCGTAATCGAGTTTCGTCGCCTTCTGCGCGCTGAAGGTTTTCGCCTGCTGCGGCTTCTCGCGGAATGCCTGCTTCATCGCCGCATAGACGCTGCCTCTCGTCGGAATGTCCATCTTCGGCTTCCGGTCTTCGATCTCCCCGCGCTCCCGCTCCAGGGAAATCAGCTCCCGCGGAATCTCTTTGACAAAACGGGACATCTTGTTGTACTGCACTTCGCCGCGGATCATTCTCTGGCGCGCACACGTCAATGTCAGATGCTGCATCGCACGCGTGATGCCCACGTAGCAGAGACGGCGCTCCTCCTCCAGCTCCGACGGATCATCCCCGGTGATCGTCATGTAGCTTGGGAAAATGCCATCCTCCATGCCGGCAAGGAATACGTTCGGGAACTCCAGTCCTTTTGCGGAATGCAGTGTCATCAACAGCACGTAATCGCTCTCCTCATCCACCGAGTCGATATCAGACACCAGCGCAACCTCCTGCAGAAAACCACCGAGAGATGGCTGTTCGGCGCTCTCCTCATAATCCGCAATCTTTGAAATCAGCTCGTCGATGTTCTCGATGCGGGCTGCCGCTTCTTCGGTTCCCTCCGCCTGCAGATCTGCTACATAGCCGGTCTCCTCGATGATTTCATTCAGCAGCTCTTTGACCGACAGATAATCTGCTTTCGCGCGGAGTACCTGTAAAAAGGACGTGAAGGATTTAATCTTATTTAAAGACCGCATCAGCCCCGGCACATACTCGGCCTCGAGAAGCGCATCGTAGAAACGGATGCCCTGCTCTGCCTCCCAGTCCTGCACTTTGTTGATCGTCGCCGCTCCGATACCGCGCCGCGGAACGTTGATGATACGCAGTACCGCAAGGTCATCCTCCGGGTTCTCGATCACACGCAGATACGCCAGCAGATCCTTGATCTCGCGTCTCGCATAGAAGTTGACACCGCCCACGATTTTATATGGAACATTTGCAAGCAGCAGTTTCTCCTCAAAAAGACGGGACTGTGCGTTGGTACGGTAGAGAATTGCATAATCACGATACTTCTTTCCCTCCGTGCGGACGCCGCGCGTGATTTCTCCTGCCACGTACTCCGCCTCCTCAAAACCGCTCTGGAACTGCCGCAGATCGATCAGGTCACCCTCCGGGTTCTCTGTCCACAGGCGTTTTGCTTTTCGTCCCTGGTTATTCGCAATCACTTCATTTGCCGCATTCAGAATATTCTGCGTAGAACGGTAATTCTGCTCCAGTTTAATGACCTTCGCATCCGGGAATACATGCTCAAAACTCAGAATATTTTCAATATTCGCCCCGCGGAATTTGTAGATCGACTGATCATCATCGCCGACAACGCAGAGATTGCGGTATTTTGCCGCCAGAAGGCTCACAAAGCGGAACTGAACCGTGTTGGTATCCTGATACTCATCGACCATGATATAGCGGAACTGCTCCTGATAATAGTCGAGCACTTCCGGGAACTGCTGGAATAATTTTACGGTCTGTACCAGCAGATCATCGAAGTCCATCGCATTGTTTTTCTTTAACTCTGCCTGATACTCCGCATAAACTGCCGCATACTTCTGCAGCTTCCAGTCGATTCCCGCGTCAATCCGGTACTGGTCCGGCTCAATCATCTCATCCTTTGCGGACGAAATTGCCGCCATGATCGCACGGTCGCGGTACAGTTTCGGATCCATCTGGAGCCGTTTCATGATGTCCTTGATCAGCGATTTCTGGTCATCGGTATCGTAAATTGCAAAATTGTTGGCGTATCCCAGACGTTCAGCATGGCGGCGCAGAATCCGCACGCAGCTGGAATGGAAGGTGCTGACCCAGATCCGCTCCGATCCGTATCCCACGATTTTATCGACACGCTCACGCATTTCTCCGGCGGCCTTGTTCGTAAAGGTCAGGGCCAGAATGTTCCAGGGCTTAATGCCCTGCTCGATCATGTATGCGATGCGCGAGGTCAGCACGCGGGTCTTGCCCGACCCCGCGCCCGCGATGATGAGCGACGGCGAGTCGTAATTGACCACGGCATCCCGCTGGGCGGGGTTCAGACCTTGTAATATCGGCGATTCTTTGGATTCCATGACCGCAAAGTTAATACTTTTTTGCACGCCCTTCGGACAAAGTTCCGCCGATTTCGGAAAATTTTACCGACCCGCCGCACCCCGGTCCCAAAACGGCAATCCGCAACCGCCGTCAGAACAGACACCCGATCCCGAACGATCCGGAACCACCAAGTGTAATTCTTCGTGTTCGCACCTCGCGTCTGCGAAACGGCAGCGTTATCGTCTGCCAAATAACACCCTTTCACTGCATCGAAAGCTTTGCTGGCAAAGTATCCGTCGTACTTTCCATCCCAACCCCAGTTGCAATGCAAAAGGAGAGATTCATCGCCCCTCCTGCTTATGAGATTACTCATAGAAAATCGGGATTAAGGGTTAACAGATAACAAGATAGAAAAAAACCGATGAAACCGGACTGTTTTACCCGTTTTATTTTATTAAATTTGCAATAATTTCGATGAAAAAACGTTGGAAAAACAAAATTGAAAAAACAAACAGAATAACACGACAAATACAATGAGCGAAGTCATCAACATCAAAGAACTCAACGAGCGCATCGAACGCGAATCCGTTTTCGTCGATACGCTCCGCAACGAAATGGGAAAGGTCATCGTGGGCCAGAGCCACTTGGTGGACACCCTGCTGATCGGCCTGCTGTCCAACGGCCACATCCTTCTGGAAGGCGTTCCGGGACTGGCCAAGACGCTGGCCATCACCACGCTCGCCAAGGCCGTCGACGCCTGTTTCTCGCGCATACAGTTCACTCCCGACCTGCTGCCCGCCGACCTGATCGGCACGCTGATCTACTCGCAGAAGAACGAGGATTTCGTCGTACGCAAGGGTCCGATCTTCGCCAACTTCGTACTGGCGGACGAGATCAACCGCTCCCCGGCCAAAGTGCAGTCGGCGCTGCTGGAGGCCATGCAGGAGCGTCAGGTGACCATCGGCGACAACACCTACCCCCTGCCGCAGCCATTCCTCGTGCTGGCCACGCAGAACCCCCTGGAGCAGGAGGGTACCTACCCGCTGCCCGAGGCGCAGGTCGACCGATTCATGCTCAAGGCCAAGATCTCCTACCCCAAGAAGCAGGAGGAGCGCGACATCGTGCGCATGAACCTCTCGGGCGCTGGCATGCCTCAGGTCAACAAGGTCATCTCGCCCGAGGACATCATCAAGGCCCGCAAGGTCGTGGAGGACGTCTACATGGACGAGAAGATCGAGAAATACATCATCGACATCATCTTCGCCACGCGCGAGCCGGCGGAATACAACCTGCAGAAACTGCAGAACCTGATCGCATACGGAGGTTCGCCCCGTGCGTCGATCTCGCTGGCGAAGGCCGCACGCGCCTACGCCTTCATCCGCCGCCGCGGCTATGTCATCCCCGAGGACGTGCGCGCCGTCTGCCACGACGTGCTGCGCCACCGCATCGGCCTGACGTACGAGGCCGAGGCCGAAAACATCACCTCGGAAGAGATCATCACCGACATCCTCAACAACGTAATCGTACCCTAACGATGCAGCAGACCGAGAACGATATTCTGAAACGCGTCCGGAAGATCGAGATCAAGACCCGGGGTCTTTCGAACGAGATCTTCGCCGGAAAGTACCATACGGCTTTCCGCGGACGGGGCATGTCGTTTTCCGAAGTCAGGGAGTACCGTGCGGGCGACGACGTGCGCGATATAGACTGGAACGTGACGGCGCGCTCGCGCAAACCCCACATCAAGATCTACGAGGAGGAACGCGAGCTGACGATGATGCTCCTGGTCGACGTCTCGGCATCGCGCATGTTCGGCACGACCGAACGCCTGAAGAAGAACATCATCACCGAGATCGCCGCCGTGCTGGCTTTCTCCGCCGCACAGAACAACGACAAGGTGGGCTGCATCTTCTTCTCGGACAAGGTCGAGAAGTTCATCCCCCCGAAGAAGGGGCGCAGCCACATCCTGATGATCATCCGCGAGCTGGTGGGATTCCGGCCCGAATCGGCGGGGACGAAGCTCTCGGAGCCGGTGCGTTTCCTGACCAACGTCAACAAGAAACGCTGCACGACCTTCATCCTCTCGGATTTCATGGACTCCTCGAAGGACAGGGCGGCGCTGGACGACGCGCTGAAGATCGCCGGCGGCAAGCACGACCTGGTGGGCATACGCGTCTACGACCCGCGCGAAACGGAGCTCCCGGACGTGGGCATCGTCGAGCTAAAAGACGCCGAAAGCGGACGTAAGGTCTGGGTCGACACGTCGTCGCGCGCCGTGAGGGAGCATTACGCCGAAAAATGGCGGCAGCGCAGCGCACAGATCGAATCGACGCTCAAGCACAACCGCATCGACACGGCGATGGTCTCGACCGAGGGCGACTATGTGGCGGAACTGATAAAACTGTTCAAACAGCGATGAAACGACTTTTTGCAATAGCGCTGCTCCTCGCGGGCGCAGCGGCACGGGCCCAGTCCGACGTGCCGCAGGTCACGGCGCACATCCAGCCCGACAGCGTCATGATCGGCGACCGTTTCGACCTGATGGTCGACGTCGAGAAAGACCTGGTGCAGGTGGTGCAGTTCCCCGAATTCGAGGACAAGCCGGGGAGCCCCATCGAACTCCACAAGGAGCATCCGGTCGACACGCTCGAACGCGACGGCCGCCACCTCAAACTCCGCAAGCGCTACACGCTGGCGGCGTTCGAGGAGGGCAAGTGGAACCTCGGCCGCCCGGCGGTGCTCTATGCCGACAAGAACATCGTCGACACGCTCTGGGCACGCGACTCGCTCTACCTGCAGGTGGCGACCTTCCAGATCGACTCGACGTCGCAGTCGATCTACGACGTGAAGCCTCAGTGGAACCTGCCGTTCCGCTTCGGGGAGGTCAGCGGCTACGCCCAATGGGGCGCGCTCGCACTCGTATTGCTGCTGGCGGCAGCCTATGCGCTGAAGCGCTACCTGGAGAGCCGCGGCAAACGCCTCGGCGACCTGTTCAGGCCGTCACCGCCCCAGCCGCCGCACGTCGTGGCGATCAAGGCGCTGGAGGCACTGCACCACCAGAAGCTGTGGCAGAACAACAAGCACAAGCAATATTATTCGGCACTGACGGACATCCTGCGCACCTACATCGCGGCACGGTGGGGCTTCGGCGCCATGGAGATGACCTCGGATGAGATCATAGAGGCGATGCGCGCGGAGGAACTGCCCGACAAGGCCCGGATGGATCTGACGGCGATCCTGCGCGACGCCGACCTGGTGAAGTTCGCCAAGGCGACGCCCGATGCGGAGCAGAACGAGGCCGACTACCTGAAAGCCTACTATTTCGTCGAGGAGACCAAGGTCGCCGAGGCGGAGGAGGAGACCGAAGGGCAGGAGCCGGTGAAAAACTAAAATGCGTGACAGATGTATAAACTCATATACACAGTGGTATTCCTCCTGGCCGCACTCGGGGCTTCGGCGCAGAACATGCCCGAACGCAGCGAGGTGCGGCGCGGCAACCGGCAATACAACAAGGGCAACTACGAGAAGAGCATCGAACGTTACGAGCGGGCGCTGGAGGCCGCACCGGAATCGTTCGAGGCGACTTACAACCTCGGCAACGCCCTCTACAAGGCCGAGCGGTTCGACAAGGCCGAGCAGACGATGCGCAGGGCCGCGGCCGACTCGCTGCGTACGGACGAGGAGCGTGCCGAAGCGTTCTACAACCTGGGCAACGCCCAGTTCAAGCAGCAGAAATACAAGGAGGCGCTCGAAAGCTACAAACAGTCGCTGCGGCTGAACCCTGCCGACCAGCAGGCCAAGTACAACTACGCCTACACCAAGCGCCTGATAGACGACAACGAGGACGGCGGCGGTGGCGGCGACGACAAGAACCAGGACAAAGACCAGAACCAGGATCAGCAGCAACAGGGCAACGGACAGGACAAACAGGACGGCGACCAGCAGCAGGACGACAAGGGCCAAAAGGGCGATGACCAGGAGCAGCAGGGCGGCGACCAGGAGCAGCAGGGCGACCGGCAGCAGGATCCTTCGCAGCCGGACAAGGAGGGCGAAGGCGACCAGGAGGGGCAGCAGCAGCCCGTTCCGGCGGGTATCTCCCCGCAGGAGCAGGAACAGATGCTCGATGCCATCCAGGCCCAGGAAGACCGCACGCAGGACAAGCTGAAGGAGAAACAGGGCGTCGTCGTCCGGGGAACGAAAAACTGGTAAAACACAAGGACTATGCATTTCGCATCACCATACTATCTGTGGCTGCTGACGGCACTCGTACCGATGGCCGGCTACTACGTCTGGCGGACGTTGCAGGGCGGGGCGGCGATACAGATCTCGTCGGTCGACGGTGTCGTGCGCGCCCCGAAGACCATACGTTATTACCTGCGGCACCTGCCGTTCGTGCTGCGTGCGGCGGCATTCGCGCTGCTGGTCGTGGCGCTGGCGCGCCCGCAGGACGTGGAGCGGCTTTCGCACACGAACACCGAGGGCATCGACATCATGCTGGCGATCGACGTCTCGGGCTCGATGCTGGCACGCGACTTCCGGCCCGACCGCATCACGGCGGCCAAGGAGGTGGCCGGATCGTTCATCGCCGACCGCTACGGCGACCGGATCGGACTGGTGGCATTCGCGGGCGAGGCCTTCACGCAAAGCCCCCTGACCACCGACCAGGGGACGTTGCAGACCCTGCTGTCGCGCATCCGCAGCGGCCTGATCGAGGACGGCACGGCGATCGGCAACGGCCTGGCAACGGCGATCAACCGCCTGCGCGAGAGCGAGGCCAAGTCGAAGGTAATCATCCTGCTGACCGACGGCGTGAACAACCGCGGCGAGATCGCCCCGCTGACGGCGGCCGAGATCGCCAAGGCGCAGGGCATCCGCGTCTACACGATCGGCGTCGGCACCGAGGGCATGGCGCCCTACCCCGCCGTGGACATCTACGGCACGCCCACGGGCGGCACGGTGATGGCCAAGGTCGAAATCGACGAGAAGACCCTGCGGTCGATCGCCGAGATGACGGGCGGGGAGTATTTCCGCGCCACGGACAAAGCCAAGCTGAAAGCCATTTACGACCAGATCAACCAAATGGAAAAGAGCAAGGTGGAGGTTACGGAACACGTCACCTACCACGAACAGTACCTCCTGTGGGCGCTGGCGGGGCTGCTGCTGCTGTTCGCGGAGTTCCTGTTCGCAAACCTGGTGCTCAAACGGATACCCTGACGGGCACCACGCCCCGGACGCCGGCAAAGCCCTCCCTTTGCCGGAAGGAAAATTGCGGAGGGAATGTCGCTGTCCGACAGGCACCCCAGGTGCCCTAATGCAAACCCGGCGGGTCGGACAGGGACAGCAAACGGGAAACAATACGCCGGGCAGGCATTCGTTATGTTCAGATTCGCAAATCCGCAATATCTCTGGCTGCTGCTGGCAATACCGGCACTGGTACTGATCTTCTGGGCAGCGGCGGCACGCCGCCGCAAAAGGCTCGCACGCTTCGGGAACCCCGGGGTGCTGGAGGAGCTGATGCCCGAGGTTTCGACCGGGCGTACCGCACTCAAGTTCATCCTCTTCTGCACGGCCGCCGTCCTGCTCATACTGGCCGTGGCACGCCCGCAGTTCGGGTCGAAGCTCCGCGAGGAGAAGGCTCAGGGCGTGGAGATGATGCTCGTGGTCGACGTCTCGAACTCGATGCTGGCCGAGGATTTCGAACCCAACCGGCTCGAGCGCACCAAATATGCCATCAACAAACTTTTCGACGGGCTCAGGCAAGACCGCGTGGGGCTGATCGTCTTCGCGGGAGAACCCAAGGTTCAGCTGCCCATCACGTCGGACTACCGCATGGCGAAAGCCTTCGCCAAGCGCATCGACCCGTCGCTGGTGTCGGTACAGGGCACGGCCATCGGCAAGGCGCTGTCACAGGCGCTGCTGTCGTTTTCGGGCGAAACGGAAGAGACACACAGCCGGGTCATCATCCTGGTGACCGACGGCGAGAACCACGAGGACGACGCCCTGGCGGTGGCCAAACGCGCCGCGGAGATGGGCATACGCATCTACACCATCGGCATCGGCACGCCCGAAGGCGCCCCGATCCAGATCGGCGGGGAGTTCATCAAGGACGAGAAGGGCGACATGGTCGTCTCGAAACTCGACGAGAAGATGCTCTCCGAGGTGGCCCAGATCACGGGCGGCGCCTATGTGCGTTCGACCAAGCAGTCGATCGGCCTCGACGAGATCGTAAAGAGCATCAACGAAATGGAGCAGACCGAGTTGTCGATGATGCGTTTCGAGGAGTTCAACGAGCAGTACCAATACCTGCTCATCGCGGCGCTCGTGCTGCTGCTGGCGGAGTTCCTGCTGCTCGACCGCCGCAACCCGCTGCTGGCGCACCTCAACATTTTCCGCGAGAAGTAACCGGAGGGTTTGCGTGCGCGCAGCGACAGCCGGATTGCAGAGATAAAAGGAGGACAAGGACGCAAAGGAACAAGGATGAGCGCAAGAATAAGCCGGAACAAAGACGGAAGGGTACGCGGACGAGCGCAAAGATAAACCGGGACAAGAACGCAAGGGTACGCGGACGGGCGCAAGGATAAACGAACAAGGAAAACACAATCGGGAAACATAGCCGGGAAACGGGCGGCGGGATCAATAGCAAAGAACCGACCCGGCATGGAAAAGGGCTGTCAGGCATATCGTTGACAGCCCTTTTTTATTTGCACTGCTGCCATCCGGGGCATTTCAGGACACGCGGTTCCCGGGAGGCCGGAAAGACTTGGCGCCCCCCTTTCCCATTGTAGCGGCAGGCACATCGCGGGAAAGCATCCCGGGAATCCGCCCCGGCGGGGTTACTCCACGATAATCTCGTCGGTGAAAATCCAGCCGCCGGGATGGCCGTTGTGCAGGGCTTTCAGCCGTACGTAACGCGCCGCGGTTTGGCCCGACCAGCCGAACTCGCGGTAGCAATCCTGCTTGTATTCGAACGGGATGTCGTTTTCGACCGAGGCAAGGGGCGTATAGTGCCTGTCGTCGTCCGAAACCGAGATTTCGACCGCACGGGGCATCCAGATGTCGGCATAGAAACCCTGCATGAAACAGGCCGCGATACGTTTCACAGGCAGGCGTTCCCCGAGGTCGACGACCAGTTCGACATCCGTATCGAGCCACCCCTGCCAGCGGCGGTCGCCGTAGTTCCACCCGCCGCGCAACCCGTCGGTCAGCGAAGCGTCGCCCGCAGCCGGGTATTTCGGGCTGTAAGGCGTACGGTAAGCCACCTGCCTGCCGGTCGAGAGGCAATGCAGGGTATCGAGCGATTCGGGGCGGGGCCCGACGGCATTTTTCTGGTCGAAGGGGTGGTATCCGCGCTGCTGCATCCACGCCACGGCGTCGAGCACGCGGGCGTGGAAGTCGTCGAAGTCCTTACGTTCGGGGGCGCTCCACCCCACTTCGGCGATCGCCAGCAGGCGCGGCCAGATCATGTGTTCGGCATGTTCGGCTGTGGGCACGTGCTCGCACCACAGGTTGCCCTGCACGCCGAGGATCATCGGCACGACATCCGCACCCAGCGAATCGGGCGCAGGGTCGTAGGAGTAGGCCTGCGCGAGGGTGAGGAACGCCGCCGCGGCGACCGGCTCGCGGGTGGGGTCGTCCTGGCAGAAATCGAGGTAGCAGTAGTTCGAGGGAGCCATCACGGCGCGGTGTCCGGCTCTGGCCGCGGCGATCCCGCCCTCGGTGCCGCGCCACGACATGACCGTGGCGCCGGGCGCGAGCCCGCCCTGGAGAATCTCGTCCCAGCCCAGCAGGCGGCGGCCCCTGGCGGCGAGGAACGTCCCGATGCGGTGCACCAGGTAGCTTTGCAGCTCGTCGACATCCTTCAGTCCCTCCCGACGCATCCGGGCGGCACATTCGGGGCAGGTGCGCCAACCCCGTTTCGAAGCCTCGTCGCCGCCGATATGGATATATTCCGAAGGGAAGAGCCCGATCACCTCGGAGAGCACGTTCTCGAGGAATTCGAACGTCTGCTCATTGCCGATGCAGAAATCGGAGTCCGTGTAGGGTTTGCCGCTGCACGAGAGTTCGGGGTAAACGGCCAGCACCTCCTCGCTGTGCCCCGGCATCTCGATCTCGGGAATCACCTCGATATGCAGGGCACGAGCGTATTCGACCACTTCGCGGATGTCGTCCTGCGTGTAATAGCCCCCGGCGGCCACCGGGTCGTCACGGTGGCAGTAGCGTTTGCCGCCGAAATTCCACTCCCCCCAGTCGGGATAGGGACGCCAGGCGGCGATGTCGGTCAGGGCGGGGTATTTTTTGATTTCGATGCGCCATCCAGCTCCGTCGGTCAGGTGCCAGTGGAAGCGGTTGAGCTTGTAGCGCGCCATGAGGTCGAGCTGACGTTCGACGAACTCCTTGTCGCGGAAATGGCGCGAGACGTCGAGCATGAAGCCCCGGTAACCGAAGCGCGGGGCGTCCACGATCGTGACGGCAGGAATGCGGCGGCCATGATGCCCGGCCAGCTGTGCGAGCGACTGGAGTCCGTAGAACAGCCCTGCGGCATCGGGGGCCGTGAGCGTGATCTTTGTGCGGGAGACGTCGAGACGGTAGCTTTCGGGGGCGCCGTCGCCCGTACGGAGCAGTTCGAGCGCGGGCATGTCGCCGTCGGAGGCCTCGACAAAGGAGGCAGGGAAGAATCCGTCCGCGGCACGCTGCATCCACGCCGCGAGGTCGGCCTTGTCCTGCCCGTCGAGGTCGGTCGTGTAGAGCAGCCTGGCAGGCATACGGAAGGCACCTTCGCCCCACGTCACCTGCTGCGGAGCCGGAATGATACCCGTGGCCGGGCACCCGCCGCCGGCGCACGAAGCAAAGGCGAAAGCGGCAAGGCAAAAAGAGATAAGCGTGATTTTTTTCATAAGGTCTTTAGGTCAGGTACAACAACAAATCGGGATGAACCGGCAAAGCCGGAGGAGGGCGTAACGGGCCACGGCCGGAAGGGCGGCGCCGGGGAACAGGTAGTCGGAGACAACCCGCAGCCGGGAAGCGGAGCGACTCCAGTCGGGAAACCGTCGAAGGACGCGGACAAGCGGCAACCGGTGCAACCCGAGCCCGGAAACCGTTGGAAAACAGGGACAACCGAAAAGCGAACCCGCCGATAGACTGCCCACAAGCCGCCATCCGGGGCGGGTTTGCAGGCCGAAGCAGGGACAGCCCGAAGCAGGAGTATGAAAAAAGGGCCGTGCAACCCGGCTTATGCCGGGGTCGCACGGCCCTTGTCGGTCTATAAGCGGACTAATTCCACTTGGTGTCCATCATCGTCGGATTCGAACTGTCGCCGATGGCATCGTAACCATGGCCCGTAAGGTCGCGCACGATATTGCCGTAACCGCTCTCGTTGGGTTCCCATGCGTTCATGCGCCAGTAGGCGAGCAGCCCGTCGGACGTGGGATCGACATAGTTCATGTTGTTGGCGATCTCGGCCTGCGAAAGAGCCCGTGTCCATACGCGGCACTCGGCGACGTAACCGTTCAGCGTACGGCCGCGGCCATAGGAAGCTCCCAAATGGAACCCTTTCGCGTTGTCGCTCGTAAGGTCGATGGTCTCGCCCTGCGTCTCCACTCCCGTGGCATACTGCCCGTCGATGTAGATATCCCACGACGAACCTGTCCAGACGGCGGCGACATGATACCATTTCTCAAGGCTGAACGGCTTGTCGGAAGCCGCCGGCTGGTAGGAGTCGTGGCAGATCTGGATGCAGTCGGGATCGACCTTCACGTCGCCGAAACGCACGCCGCAAATGCCCTCGATACCCATGATGGAGCTGATGTAAGGATCGCGGGACTGGAAGCCGAGCATGTATACGCGGGCTTCGAGCGTGAGCTGCGGAAGGGCTGCCAGGTCGGAATTCTCCTGGAACGAAGGCACATCGTAGATGTTGCCCGAACCCAGGTAAATCGCCTTGCTGATCACGGGCGTTTTCAGCACGATGAAGAGCGTGCGGCTCGGTTCGAGCACGCTTATTCCGCCGGATACGGTCTTGATGCCCACGGGGACGCAATAGGTCACGCCCTCGGCGAACTCCGAGACGGACGACACCGTGAAGTCGATCGCCGAAGAGGTGTTGTAGCCGGCCAGGATGGTCGTTTCGGTCGAACTCAGGGCGTAGCTTTCCTCGGGCGGAATCTGGTAGTTTTTGCCGTACTTGTCGTTATAGGCAGCCAGCAGTTCGGGCCGCACTTCCAACTGGATCCGCACGTCGTGCTCCATAACCACCGAGGAGGATACGGTGATCGAGGTCTCGGCAGGGGGTTCGTCGATGGTCATTGATTTGTCGGGATTGTTCTGCGCATCGGTCATGTAGATCGCAGGATAGGTCTCCGCGGACTCCTGACAGCCCGTCGCCGCAGCGGCGGCGAACAACAGCGGAGCGACCAAATATTTCAGTTTCATAGTTCTCTTGTTTTAGGTTTAGTTTGCAGGGGCGAAAATCTCGGCCTCGTTCATACTGGTGAAATCGGTTACCCGGCCGACGTATACCCGGAGATAGCGGGCTTTGACGGTCTTCTTGAACTGGAATATCTTCCAGTTGTCGGCCGAGAGTTTGGGCACGAACGAAATTTCATTGGTGAGGCTATACCAGTTGGTGCCGTCCTCGCTGTACTGGAAATCGGTACATTCGGGGTTGGAGTCCTCGTAGTAGATATGCCAGCGGAAGCCGTTGATGTCGTAGGCCTTGTCCAGCGTGATGATGAAGTTGCCGCCGTTCCCCCACGAATAGGACGCATTCGCGGCATACCAGCAGTTGGAGTCGAGCTTGCCGTCGAACATGCAGGCCTTCTGCGCATCGGAATCGAGGTTCCAGACGCCGTTGGCGCCGCTCGAAGCGGTGCCCTGGTAGCAGACGATCGTCCACCCGGAGGCAGGTTCGATCTTCACGCCCGTAAGCGCCGTCGCATCGACGTCGATCTCCATCGCCGACACCGTCAACAGCAGGTAGCGTACCAATGGCTCCTTCGAGGTATAAATATCTTCCGCGGGAAGTTCCACGACGATGGGGATCAGGTAGTAACCCTTCTCGATCCCGGCAGAACTTACGGTAACGGACACCTCGTCGGACAAGAACGCACCGGCTGCCACGCCGAGCGTGCCGAGTGAAACACGCGCGGGGTCGATCGGCTCGTAGGAGGTGCCGTGCTTTTCGTTGTAGGCATCGACCAGCGAATTGTCGATAGCCAGCGGGAACGAAACGTCGGCCGGGGCAGGACGAGCCAGCTCGACCCGGATTTTTTCGTCCACCTCGCCCGTGATGGTACCGTCGTCCCCGACCAGGAACAGGTATTTGGACAAGCCGGTCGAGGTCAGACCGACGATCAGGTCGCCGCCGGCGGGGTTCACATCCTGGATCGCCTCGCGCATATACTTGTAAGGCATCGACGAATTGGCGTACTCATACTCCATGTGATAGGCACCGAAACCGGCGCCGAAACCCTGCGTGGGGTTGAAGCGCGCCATGCCCAGCAGCGAGTTGACCCACTGGCCGTCGCGGCATTCATGCGACACGCCGCCGGTTTTCCAGAGGGACTCGAAGTTCTCGGCGAAGATATACTGCTCGGGCTTCCAGCCTTTCTTATAGGCATCGTCGAAGCGATCCTGCAAATCGGTATAGCCGTAAGAATTATAAGCCTGCACGATGCCGTAGTCGAAGCAGTCGGCCACATCGGCATGCACGGCATAGGGCACGCCGTCGATCATAAGCAGGCGTCCCGTCCCCGACTTGGGGCCGACGTATTTGCTCATGGCCAGGATCAGCTTCCTGAACAGCTCGTTGTCATGTCCCACGAACGGCCCCGAAGCGCCGTAGCCGGGTTCGTAGTCGACGTCGATGCCGTCGTAGCTGTACTTGTCCATCGAGTCCTTGCAGTAGGCTTTGGCGTAGGCCTCGATGGCCTCGTCGGTATATTCGCCGCCGCCGATCTCGGTGAGGAACGGCTCGGGCATCTTGTCCGAGAAGATCGTGAAGGTCACCTTCGTGCCCTTGATCTTCTGCACGAACTCCTTGTCGGCGATCTGCTCGGGGGTCAGCGAATGCCACTGGCTCCAGATGGAGATGATATCCATCGAGTCGGGAGCACTCTGCAGGCGGGTCTGGTAGGATGCGCCGACGGCCGTCCACGAACCGTACCAGCCGAAAGCGATCTTGTGCTTGGTCTTTTTGTATTCGCGCAGGGCCTGGTAGTAGGCATTATCGCGCAGGATGGGCGACTGCTGGTCGGGATGCTGCGTAATTTCACGCTCGGGATCCGTCCAATCCGAACAAGCGACGAAAAAGGCACCCACGATCGCAAGGGCCGCGACGTATTTCAAGAAATTTTTCATCTTTCGTGTTGTTTTTAGGTTCATTATTTCTTATCCCACCAGAGTTTCGTACCGCCGGTATCGGCTCCGCCGAGCAGTGCGGTGGCAGCCGCCACGCCGGCGGCATTGTTCGAGTACTCCGAACGCGGGAAGGTCATACGGCGCACCTGGACGTTGGTATCGACCTTGCCGCCGCTGAGGTTGTTGACGATCGGGATCACCTTGGGGTAGCCCGTGCGGCGGAATTCCGACCAGGCTTCCTGCCCGTTGGGGAACATGGCGATCCACTTCTGCGTGATGATCCGTTCGAGTTTCTCCTCGTCCCCGGCGCCGGCATTCCATTTCGGGGAGACGGACGAAGGTTTCGAAGCGTTGTATTTCGTCGAGGCGGCCGAAGCGTCCTCGAATGCCTGGGGTTCGCTCGCACTCTCGGCATAGGTGGCCGCAGCGGCCGCGGTAAGACCGCGTTCGAGGAACGACAGTTCGATACCCGTCTTGTAGAACGATTCGTCGTCACCACCCATGTCCCAGCCAAGCATGGCGCCTTCGGCCCGCAGGAAAGCGGCCTCGGAAGCGAGGAACCACACGACGGGCGTATCCTTGGCGACGTTGGGCACCGAAAGTCCGGTATAGTCCGCCTTCAGCATCGAGCTGAGACCGCTGCGGACACCGTGGTACTTGCCATCCTCGCAGGTTTTGAAATAGGCCGGCAGGCGCGGATCGGCGTAACCGTTCATATAAGCGTCGATGGTCGCACCCATACGGGTATCGTTATAGGCGTTCCACACCTCTTCGAGCGGATTGTATACCTGTACCGAACCGGAACTCTTGAGCCACGCACCGTCGTCCGAAGCGGTCATCACCCCGTCCCTGACGGCTTCCTCAGCATAGGTTCGGGCAAGAGCAGGTTCGACGAAACGGATGCGCATGGCCATGCGGAGCTTGACCGAGTTGGCCAGCTTGAGCCATTTCGTATAGTCGCCCTGGTAAACGGCGTCGACCTTCTGCAACGGCCTGGCGTCGGCGGCATTGGCCGCATACTCCTTGAGCACCACGATGGCGGCATTCAGATCCGTGAGAAGGTTTTTGTAGACGGTCTCCTGCGATTCGTAGGGGTTTTCGGTCTGGCCGAAATTCGAAACGGGGATCGGGCCGTAGATGTCGGTGGTACGCTGGAGGGCCATCACCTTGATGACCTCGGCAACGGCAAAGACGTCGTCGGTAACCTGCCCGTTCTGGTAGGCGTACTTGAGGTTGAGCCATGCAGGCATCACATTGGTGAAAGCCACCGAGAAGGGCACGTTGTTATAGTCCGTACCGTCGAGGTCGTAGGTACAGGTATAGCTGCCGCCGTTGAAGGCCTGGATCGGGGAGAGATAGCCGCCGAAGGCGTCGCCCATCAGGTTGCAAGCGCGCTGGAACTCGTTGGCCCCCACGTCGCTGCACGGGATCACGGCATCCATTTGCATGGTGGTGATGTAGGTCTTCTTGTCGACCGACTGCACCGCATCGGGATTGGTGTTGAAGGATTCGAAGTCCCCGGTACAGGCGGCAAGCGCCGCAGCGGCGAAAAATCCTATTGTATGATTGAATCGTTTCATTGGTCTGAAATTTTAGAATTGGAGTCTTACGCTGAAACCGATGGTACGGGCGCTGGGCTGCATGAAATAGTCGAGCCCCTGGTAATAGGTACCCGTGGACGCGGTGATCTCGGGATCGAACGGCGCCTTGTTGTAGAGCATCCACAGGTTGCGGCCGACGAGCGACACGGTCATGCCGATCTTGTCGTTGAACCACCTGGAAGGAAGGTCGTAGCCCAGAGTAAGTTCACGCAGGCGGACGTTGGTCATGCTGTAAACGTAGTGTGAAAGCATCGAAAGCCCGTTGCCGTTGTTGGCGTAGAAGACCCTGGCATCGGGGACTTTCTGATCCTCGGAGATCCAGACACCGCCGTTTTCCCGGGCATCGGCCGAATCCTGCGAGGCACCCCAGCGATCCATCAGGGCCTGCGTCGCCGAAACGCCCTGGCCGCCGATGCGGGCATCGAACAGCACGCCGAGGTTCACGCCCTTGTAGGAGAACCGGTTGTTCCACCCCAGGCGGAAGCGGGCTTCGGTATTGCCGCCGTAAAGCCACGTATTGGGATCGGTGGTGACGGTATTGGTATTGGGGTCGACATAGATGCGTCCCTGGTCGTCGGTCTTGAGCCCCGTCACGTAGAAGTCGCCGATCGAACCGCCTTTTTTGACCTTCATGCGGTAGCCGCCGTAGTCCATGTTCACCTCGTCGACAGTCACCAGGTTACCGGCCACGTCGCGCGTGCCTTCGGGAACCAGCTCCTTCACCTCGTTGCGGTTCATCGAGAAGTTGACATTGGTCGACCACGAGAAGTCGCGCCACTTGTTCTTGTAACCCACGACCGCTTCGATACCCCAGTTGTTGACCTTGCCGGCATTGATATATGCCCGTTTGTAGCCGGTGCTGGGCGGTGCATCGTAGCTAAAAAGCTGGTTGTAGGTGTTGGTATTGTAATAGGTCACGTCCGTCCAGATCTTGTTGCCGAGGAACTTGGCGTTCAGGCCCACTTCGAACGACTTGGTGCGCTCGGGCGTAAGGTTGACAGCCGGGGCATAGGAGTCCGACGAAACGATACCGCCCGTCTGCAAGGGCGTATTGACACCGGTAATAAACCGCTGCGGGGCGTTACCCACCTCGGCATAGGAGGCACGCACCTTGAGGAACGAAATGCCGGCTTTGGAAAGGTCGGCCATCGACGAGATGACGGCCGAAAGGCCCACCGACGGGTAGAATATGTTCATATGGGGCGTGAAGGCCAGCTGCGACGCCCACTCGTTGCGCGCCGTCACGTCGAGGTAGACCATGCCGTTATATCCCAGCTGGGCGGTGGCGTAGACGGCCTGCGTCTGGTCGTGGTAGCGGTCGGCGTAGGGTTTGGTCTGCGAATGGCTCATATCCACGTTGTAGACCGAGAACTTGTTGGCGAGGGTGGCCAGGTGGCCCTCGAAGCCTTCGCCGTCGTTCTTGTCATCGAGGATGCTCGCACCCAGGTTGAACGACAGGGAGAACTTGTCGTCGAAGAAACTCTTGTTGATCGACAGCAGGGCGTCGGCGTAGAGGTTGTTGTGGTGGATCTTGTTGTTCTGGTAGTTGCCGTATTCGGAAGCGAACAGCTTGTCGGACGAGGCATAGATCTTGCGCGTATAGTTCATCACCATGTTATCGGTGCGCACGCGCCCCGTGAGGGTGATCCAGTCGGCAATGTCCCACTTGAGCGTGGCGTTGAACGTATAGCGGTGCGCCGTATTCTCGAACAGCTCGCGGTTGGTAATCCACCAGGGGTTCTCGACGCCGGTGATGAACTCCAGGGGCCAGAACTGCTTCATATAGCCCGCCGTGGCGTCGTAACGCTCGTAAACCTCGTACTTGGAGATGTCGTCGCCGCGCGGGAAAAGGTAAATGGGAATCAGCGGGTTGTGGTAGAGGCCCTGCACGAGCGGGTTACGCTTGTACTGGCGCATGTAGGAAGCGCCCAGGTCGAGCGTCAGCTTGTCCTTGATGAGCTGCGTGGTATTGCGGAAGGTAAAGTTGTACCGGTTGTAGACGTTGTTGGGGATGATGCCGCGCGAATTGAGCGAAGCGGCCGAGAAATAGGACTGGTTCACGCGCGTACCACCCGAAACCGAGATCGCATTGGTCTCCTCGAAGCCGGTCTGGAAGAAATCCGAGGGGTCGTACGAGGTCGGGGTCGAGAGCTTCGTACCCCAGCTCATGGACGGTGCCGTAGCTTCGGTGCCGTAGGTGTTCTGGAACTGCGGCATGACGAACGGCGACGAAAAGGTGGTGTTGTTGGCGTAGTTCACGCGCACACGCCCCTCCTCGCCCTTTTTGGTCGTGATGACGATCACGCCGTTGGCACCCTGCGAACCGTAGAGCGCGGCCGCCGTGGCGCCCGAAAGCACCGTCATGGATTCGATGTCCTCGGGGTTGAGGTTCGAGATACCCTCGAAATCGCCGCCGTCGGGCGTTTCGTAGGTGCCCTCGGTCTGCGACGAACGCAGGTCGGGCATCGGGATACCGTCGATCACATAGAGGGCGTTGTTGTTGCCGCTGATGGACTTCACGCCGCGCATCACCACGCGCGTGGAACCGCCCACGCCCGAGGCGCTGGCGTTGATCTGAAGGCCGGCGACCTTGCCCGAAAGCGAGTTCATGAAGTTGGCGTCCTTGACCGTGTTGACGATGTCGCCCGCGACCTCCTGCACGTTGTAGGTCAGCGCTTTCTCCGACCTTTTGATGCCGAGGGCGGTAACCACCACGGCGTCGAGCACTTCGTTGTCCTCGTGCATGACCACCGACAACGGGGCGGATCCCGAGACGGGAAGCTCCTGTTTGGTATAGCCGATGAGCGAAATTTCGAGCGTGTCCCCCGGTTTGGCCTGCGGAAGCGAGAAATTGCCGTCGATGTCGGCGGCAGCACCGGTTGTCGTACCTTTGATAAGCACGGTGGCGCCGACCAGGGGCATGCCCTTATCGTCCTTTATGACTCCGGTAACGCCGCCCTGAGCGCTGTGGGGGGGGGAATTTTTAGCTTTCTTCGAGAGCACGATGTGTTTGTCCCGAAGGGTATAAGCGATGTCGGAGCCCGCGAAGAGCTTGTCCAACACGGCCTGCAGCGGTTCGTCGTGCACCGAAAGGCTCACTTTGCGGTCGGTGTCGATGTCCGACGTATTGTAGACGAACGAACAGCCCGTCTGCTGCTGGATAGCCTGGAAAACCGTGATGACCGTCGCGTCCCGGGCATCGAGGCTCACACGCGAGAGGGCTTGCTGCGTCTGTGCCGCGGCAGAGGTGGCGCCGAAGCATCCCAGGAGCAGCATCGGGATAACGAACAGACAACGGAAACATGCCGTGACAACATGCCCTCCCCTGCCTGTCGCAAGGTTAGTTTTTTTCATGGATCAGATTTTAGGTTAGTTGTAATGGTTAGGTGTCGAAACAGGCCGCCACAGAGTGCGGCATCCGGGGGAAAGGACATTAATTTTCCATAGGCGGATCGAAAGATTTTAAGTTCGTATTCGGTTATCGTTCAGGGTTTGCGTAGAGTTCGATGTCGTTGCCGACGATCCTGTAATTGAATTTATAGGTCAGCTGCAATACGGACATGATGTGGTAGATGCCGTCCTCGACGCGGAAATTGCCCGAGAAGCGCATGTCGCGGAGCCGGTTGTCCATGAAGCGGATGTCGACGTTGTAGTAGCGCTTGAGCTCGGCGACGATCTCCCCGAAGGTATCGTGCTCGAAGCAGAAGCGGCCGTCGATCCAGTTGATCGAGCGTTCGGCCGAGGGGCAGTCGGTCAGGCGCATGGCGTGCGTCCGGGTGTCGAAAACCAGCTGCTGCGCAGGGTGCAGGCGCACCGAGGCCTGCTCGCGTCCCGAAGCATAGGCCTTGACGGCGCCTTCGAGCAGGACGGTGGTGACACGGTGCTCGTTGTCGTCGTTGCGGATGTTGAAACGTGTGCCGAGGACTTCGATGTCCAGGCCGTTGGTCGACACGACGAACGGCGCCCGGCGGTCGTGCTCGACCTCGAAATAGGCTTCACCCTCCATCTTCACGCGGCGCTGGCGCGAAAAGAAAGGGGCAACGTACTCCACGCTGCTCGATGAGTTGAGCCACACCTTCGTCCCGTCGGGCAACACCACCTGCGACCGCTCGCCCAGCTGGGTGACGACGGTCACGGGCTGCGCCAGGCGCTTGGAAAGCAACACGGTCGTGAGCCCGCCGGCCAGGAGCACCGCGGCGACCACGGCCGCAGCGGCAATACGCACCGCGCTCCGGCGCAGGGAGATACGGCGTCCGGCGTGCATGCGGCGCTTGAACTGCCGGAGCGAACGTTCGACGTCGATACCGGCCGCATCGTTGATACGGTCGCTGACATACAATATATAATAAACCTGGCCGAGCATCCTGCGGTTTGCGGCCGAGCGGTCGTACCACGCCTCTACGGCCTCCGCCTGCGCCGCGTCCAGCTCGCCCTTCAGGAAGGCGACCAATACCTCTTCGTCGATTTCGAAATTTGCCATGCTGTTTGCTTGTCTATAAAGTAATACAATCCGTCAGCAAAGGATGCTAATGGAACGGCGAAAAAAAATTCAGATTTCCTTATCAGGAGAGGTCAGGCCACAGCAACAGCACGAGCAGCGGCCAGTAATCGCTGAGCTCTTCGCGCAGCAGGCGAACCGTCTGCCCGATACGGTAATTGACCGTCTGCGGGGAGACGTTGAGGCGGACGGCTATTTCTTTGTGGGTCATACCTTCCAGGCGGTGCATACGGAAGGTCTGCCGGAATTCAGGAGGCATTTTGCGCAGAGCTTCGGTCAGCCGCTGCACCAGTTCGCCCTCGAGGTAGAAATCGGGGTCGTCGAACGTCTCTTCGTAGCGTTCGGCCAGCTGGCGGATGATGCGGTTCTTGAGCGTGTCGCGCGAGGCGCTGTTTAGCGACTTGTTCTTTACGATGGTGAACAGCAGCGATTTGAGCGGCATCTCGGGGATCAGCGAGGTGCGGTTTTCCCACACCCACATCAGGGTGTCCTGGACGAGTTCCTCGGCGCGTACCGGCGGCACGAAGCGCGTGGCGTAGGTGCAGAGCGGTTTGTAATAGCGGCGGAAAAGCGCATCGAAACATTTTTCATCCCCCGCACGGAGCAATCCGACAACCGTGCGGTTGTCGTGTATGTCGATCGTATGCGCGTTATCTGCCATCGGCCGGTATATTCTTCGGGCCCGCCGCCCCGAAGAACGGCGGAGGGACAAAGCAAAAATACAACTTTATCCAATATTTGCAAAAAAGATTCCGTACAGGGCATACAGTGCGCCCGAACGGAGTATGCCGGAGGGAAACCGCGGAACCGGCGCGGGCAACGCCGTGTCCGGCGGCAGGGAAGGCGGAGGCCGGGACGGCGGCGATACGCCGCCTTCACGGGGAAGCCCCCTGCCGCCCGGCGGGAATGCGTCACGGCACAGGCCGGGAGCCCGGGCACGGCATGGACGCGGATACCATGGCGGCAAGCCGGGATATTCCCGGCCTATGCCCGGAAATCGCGCCCCCGGAGCGGGAATCCGCCGAATTTTATTACCTTTGCGGGGCAGGCCCGCCCTGTCGCTGCCGGCCGAGGCCGGGAGAGGAAAGTCCGGGCAACACAGAGCACCGCGCAAGCTAACGACTTGATATCCGTGAGGGTATAGGAGCGTAACAGAGAACGACCGCCCGCAGGGGATTTCCGTAATCCCGGCGGGTAAGGGTGAAAAGGCGGGGTAAGAGCCCACCGCGGGGGCAGCGATGCCGTCCGGCAGTACGTCTCGCGGGTTGCAAGACCGTGTATACCGGCAATTAAGGGTTGCTCGCCCGATGCCGGGGGGTAGGTTGCTTGAGACGGCAGGAGACTGCCGCCCTAGATAAATGACAGGGGCCCGGGGTTCGCCCCGGGAACAGAACCCGGCTTACAGGACCTGCACGTACGGAGGTGTCGCAGCAATGCGGCGCCTCCTCTGTTTTCAGGCCCATTCCGCCGCAGAAGTCCCGGCCGGCCCCGCGGCCCGCACGGCGCACGAAACGCTCCCGGCTGCCCAAACCTACGCCGAAAGGATCGCCGACGCGCGTTCGGTCGCGGGATGGCTCACCCCCGCATCGGCCGTGCCGCTCGTGCGGGCGCTCCTGAAACGGAAAAAACGGAAAAAACGGAAAAAACCGGGTAAGACGCTACTCCAGCCCCATGCGCTTGCGGGCGAAGGGCATGACCCACGCCGGGGACTGCTCGCGCGCCAGCATGTCGCGCATGTACTCCATGTAGGGTTCCGAATGGCGGAACCAATGCTGCAATCCCTCGCAGAGCGAGTTCTTGCGGCAGCCGTCGGAACCGGTCTCGAAGCGGTGTTTCGGACATTCGCCCCGGCAGGCGAAATAGTATTTGCACCGCAGGCATTCG
>OJNU01000536.1_pt1 | contig 27630 bp, 15 predicted proteins | sample 1597941 | NCBI WGS metagenome assembly OJNU01 (sample SAMN01915228, study PRJEB22387) | human gut metagenome | isolation source: stool | host: Homo sapiens | place: USA | reverse complement strand
CAATAAACGCACAAACTATTCGAACGCCTGCTACATCATTGAGATATGTCTGTATATTTTCTGTTGTAAATTCATATCCCATCTTCTGCAGTTTATTGTAAATACTATTGGGCTTCTTAATTCTTGTTTTTATAAAAGAAATAGGATTTCGATTGTTCTCAACTGAAAATTCATCATCCAAAACCTCAAGTTTAGTTTGTATCTCCCGAATAGCACAACGATACATCATCATTAAATTATAAAATTTTGTAGCATTATTTAAAAACTGTAGTGATTCCGGACTGTCCATCCTGAGTTTTTTTACTTCATCTTTTGTCATGGAACTTTCCTTTCTACCTCATTTCCCTGTCTATCAAAAGCTTCCACAAAGGCTTATAGTTAATATTCACCCTATTATTGGTCATCATATTTCCCCCACATATCTACAATAGACAAACACAAGATGATTATATCAAAGCCATGACGACAATACAATCAATTTGTTCGATTTCTCAAACACTTTGAACCTTACAATTTATTAAAAATTCCTATTCCAAAAGTTCTGGATTGAATAACTCTCTATGTTCATATCCACTCAAAAACTCCTTAATTGAATTGATGAAACTTGCCCAGTTTTCCGGCATTCCATCCCTATTATAAATCCCCTCGACAACTGTTTCCTCTTGTGCGTGATAGGCTATCGTGCATTTGTATCTGCCTATATTCTTAACATTATCACCTACAATACCCTCATCATTTGCATTCGCTTTTGGTATTTCGGAATAACTCAATTCATCAAGGAACTCCCTTACACCATTTTTATCTACATACAAGGAAAAAACTCTACGTTCATTATCAAATCTGGTTTCATACATTACAACTCCATCCTTACGGATTATATTCAGGTTCTCGCTATACTCTGTATTAAGCATGTTAAATTCTATCAGGATATTCTGAATAGAATTTTTGTCAATAAACGGACACAGCATATCCATAACATTCAAAAATTCTTCCCAATTATCCGGATAAGCATTGTCCCCGTAGATATGCCTGCAACGCTTTCCTGCTTCCTTATAATCAATCTCCCACTGTGTTCCGTCGCAGATCATTATTTCCTCTGGCGGCTGATACTTCGATTTCCACTTATTTATCTGCAATCTCTCTATCTTCTGTAAAAATATCTTTGAAACAGCTTTTCTTAACTTTTTCTTACTTGTAATTCCGTCCATAAGACTATCCACAGCATAGTAAACTATGTCATTTTCAACATTTACCGTTACCTTAGTCCACCCTGCCATACCGCCAATCGAAAATTTTAATTCTTCCAGCATAAGCACCTCCATAAAAAATAGGAACCAATCAAGGGTTTTTCCCTATCATGGTTCCTATTATAATCTCCATGTTGTCCAATAAACACCCCTTGCACCTTTAACATTATCGCCCATATAATTTATGCAATGCATCGACTTCCTGTTTCATGCGTTCTATCACGCTACTCGGACTTAATATCTTCACTCCTGTACCAAGTGCAAATACCCAACCGAAAAATTGACTGCTGATTGCCACATTCACATTTACTGTGAAATGTTCATTGTCTGTTGGAGAAATGATAATGTCCTTTCCAAATCTGTCTATCACCACTCCAACCAATTCATTAGAAAATTGCATACGCACATTTTCTTCCTCTCCACCAAACATCCCAAAATTTTTCTTGACATAAGCAGCAAGGTTGAATTGCTTAAAATACTCCTTACCTTCCCTTTTATCTTCCATGATAGTCAGTTTTCGCATTTTATCTACACGGTAATGCTTGATTTTCTCAGTTTGTGCGTCATATCCGACTAGATAATAATTTTCATTGTCCCATGTTAATGCCCAGGGACTTACTTCATAAAACTGCCCGTCATGCCGTAACTCCATCTGCTTTTTTATATTCCATTGGAAGTACTGAAAACGTATCTTATGGTTGGTTGCGATTGCTGAATGTATTGCGTCCACATTATAATAGATGCTCTCATTCATGGTCTTAACACGCCCAGCAACTACAACCTGTCTTTGAAATTGTGCTGCTTCATATCTACTAGCAAAGCCCGCCAGCTTTTTAATCAGCTCATGCGATTTCTTTGCAGTAATAAATTTAGATGATTGAATTGCATCTACAAGTAATTTTAGTTCTGCCAATTCAAATTTTTTCTTTCCCACATGGTAATAATAGCTTCTGCCACGCTGCTCTCCAAGAATATCTAAGCCCATATCACGCAGCACATTAAAATCATCATACAGACTTTTCCTGTCTGCGGTAATCTCATACTGCTCCAGTGCATTTTTTATATCCTGCAAAGTCATTGCGTGTTCATCATCGGTATTGTTTACCATGATTTTTGCAAGATAATACAGCTTTAACTTCTGATTAGTCCCCTTTGGCACATATCTCGCCCCCTTATGATAAAAACTTGACTAAATTTTACCACATTTGTATCATATAGGAAATATTATAGGACAGGTTTATCTTTTATGAACAATCCCCATCCTGCCTGCATACTTCATAGAATTTGCAGAATAGGCAACAATGCTTACAAAACTTTTTATCTCCAATCGACTTCCACATCCAATAATATAATCTGTGCATCATATTTTCGTCCTTTCCTCTTTCTGCTTTCATTATAGATTTCATGGTGTCCCATAAAAAGCACCTATGAAAAAAGCTCACAGAAAGGCGTACAATACACCTACCTGCGAGCCTTCCCTTATTCTGCCGCTTCCAGTACCAATCCGACATATTCCTCATCGCTCATGTTTTCCAGTTTTTTCACAACGCGCACCGACAATTCCACTAGATCATCATCGTCGATATGCCCGACTGCCTTGTGAATATCCTTAACTACTTTTGTTCTGCTGTTACTCTGGAAAATGCATATCAGATTTGTTTCTTCAACCGTAAATGGATTATTCATATTCCTATATTTCCTCCCTGTTCGTCTTTTTAGTTTTATCCTGCTCTTTGGAATCTTTATTTTTCCCCTGTGCCACTTCCTTCTGTTTTGCTGCAAGTCGTTCCTTTAAGGAAGAACGAGCCTGCGGCTTTTCCTGCTGTTCTTTTTTTTCTTCCTCACGATTGAATTTCTCCACGCCATTGTTGAGCCTGTCATCAATCATGTTGTAATTCTGTTCCTCAATCTCCTCGATTTTGGCAAGTGGCTTATATTCTGCCAGCTTTGCAAGCAATTCCTTTGCCTGTCTTTCGCTGTCTGCATCTATCCCCTCATCAATAGATGTCTGCAAAAAAATTTGTAATGGCTTTACATTGCCACTTCTTATATCATTTGCAATCATCAGAACCTGTGCTTCCCTGTCCGGCACCGAATCTCTGTATTCAAAAGTATCAATATCATAAGATAACTGGTCAAGCTCTGCCGCAAGTGTCTGTATCTTCTGCTCTTTTGTCTCCATATCAATCACATCTTTCTCCGGATATGCCGCAATCAGCTTTTTAATTGCGTCCTGCACCTTTGGTGTATCACGAAGCTCCGGTGTATAATTCAGGAAATCCACATCAATTCTCTTGCCGCTTACAATGTCTGCCTGCTCATCTTCCCATTCTTCAGTCCCCTCGATGTGCATATTTACACCAATAGAAGGAATCCCATGCATACGGGAAGGATCAATGGCATTGTAAAGTTTCATAGCTTCCTCTATCGTTTCAATGCACTCATGGTATTCGCCCATATTGTGAAATTCTCCACACTCAGCAACCGTAAATGTAATATGGACTGTCTCTGGCTCAATCACAGGCTCTTTTTCCAGTTCAGAAAGCACTTTTTCTTCTGATACAAGTGCGTTTTGTTCCTGCACCACTTCTCTCCCCTGCGTGACAAGCTGATTGTTGATCTGCTCCTGCTGTGCCTTCTCCTGCAGGTAAGTTTCCACCTCTGGAAGATAAGTCTCCAACGTTCCGGTTCTGCCCTCTGTAATCGGGTTAATATCTACCTGTATGCCTGCAATATAAATGCTGTCCTCATGAAGCATATTGAAAAGGTCATCTTCTCTGGTGGAGCCTGTGTATTCCACAACCACATCCAAATCCGAATTTTCCTGCTCAATACCTCTGCATCGGCTCCCGGCTACCACTACATCCACGATTTTCGCATCCAGACCGTATTCATCAATCTGCGACTGCACATAAGCATACACTGTTTTTTCTATATCGTCCGCACTCTGTCCGTCCAGACTATGAAACAATTCTTCTGTCTTTGCCCGGAAATCTGCAACCACATCCGGATTGTTCTCTCTGAATTCTGCCTGCTTTGCTTCCAAATCTGCCTGTTCCACTTCCTCGGCTTTCTCCGAAAGTTCCTCAAAATCAACAATCTCTGCTTCGGAACCTGCATACACCTCGCCCTGCAAAAATTCATCACGATAATACTGCTCTGTGACCGCTGAAAACCTCGGTTCTTTCAAATCTGCAATCACCATATCCATTGCACGCTGAATCGTAATATCCGGGTTATCGTAGACACCGCCATCCAGTAAATGATACTGCTCATTCAGAATGGAGTAATCGTATCCCTCATCACATTCATGCATGAGGATATAACGGTCTGCGATATGAACCGCAAGCTCCGTCTCTATCTCATTTTCCTTTCCCTCCAGTGTCAGCATGAACTTCGGCAGTTCTGTAAATCCAAAAGAATCTACAAAGTGTGCGCTGTTTTCTCCGTTCTCATGTAATACCACAATATCGCTGACCGACAGGGAATGTGCCTTGTAATCTGCCGGATGGTCAATATTGAACTTTGTATAGATTGCTTCCAGTGTTTCCGATTGTGTCTGTCCCTGCAATTCTGCAAGTTCTCCCATATACACGAGCTTATAATTCTCCGGTGATACAGCATCAAAATTGTCCTTGGTTATTCCCATACGCTTCAGGCTTTCCGTTCCCTCAAAACGAAATTTATCCAGTTTAGAATCATCCTTTAACTGATAAATGCCATATTTATCGGTATTTCCATACAAGAGCTGTGCTTCCCTGTTGGAATCACTCTCTGTAATTTCTTCCTGCATCATCTGGAGCTTTCGTTCATTCAGCCAGTCTCCCTTTTCAATACCGCACATCCCGTCATGTTTCTCAATCTGTTTTCTGTCGGATACAGTAGTCTCTGAGCCGTCCGTATGCAGAAGATACACAGGCAGATCATGGTCAAATAGTTCCAATGCCCTCTCCTGCGTCAGCGGAAGCATTTCATTCCATGTATAGCCATACTCCTGCATTTCAGATATTCCGACCATGCTATCCGGCAGTGCGTCGATCTCTGCCTGTGCATCTATCATTGCAAGTGCCACATCCTGATTGCCCTCTGTCTCCTGTGCATAGATATGTTCTGCAAGCTCCCTTGTTTTTTCAATGTTCCCCAGCTTGTAGGCATAATTTACAATCAAATTTCTTTCAGCCTCGGAAAAGGCAGGCTGTCCATGTTCCAACCGGTTAATGATATGCTCTGCCTGTTGCATGACAGACAGTTCCTCCACATCCGTCAGACCTGCATCAAAATCGTATTCATAATCCCAAAAGTCCGGCATATTTCCATTTAATTCCTTACTACTGGACGCAAGTAACGTGATTTCCGCTCCCTGCTTTTCCATATATGAAAGGTAATCGCCATCCCATTCTTTTTCATCAAGAGAAGCCATATCTTTGAGCATTTTTCCGACATCATCCCTCAACATATTTGTGATTTTCAAAACCTCCCATTCGCTTTCAAAAATGGAAGCGAACTTAACAACCACATCATCGGCATTGATCGGCTCCATTGCCTTATCATAGACCGCCTTTCTCTCCTTCATATCAATCAGCTCATCTGTATCCGTGTTATAACGCACATCCAGATGATACTCTCCGTACTCTCTGGAATCCTGATTGCCGATTTCCGTTGTCCATGCACCCCTGCTTTCCAAATATGCCTGTATGCTCAACTTGTCATCGTCTGTCATTTCTGACAATGCCTGCATCAGTTCTGGTCTGTCCATGCCATATACATCAAGCAGACTAAACTCTGAAAGATCGGTATTCTGTATCAAAAGAATACTTTCCTTTGTCTGTTCCTGTGATACTTCCCTGTTCCTTTGTAATTCCTGTAATTGTTCCTCTATCCCGGTAATCAACTCCGAAGCTGTCCTCCGAATCGTATCCATGGAAGATCTAAGTTCTTTGGTATCTCTTCCGCTGCTCCAACCTGCAATATACCCAAAAGAATAATCAGAGGTATCTATACCAAAATGCTGACATACCGTATAAGCTATGCTCTCAGCTTCCACTTCTTTGGTATTGCGGTCTTTTTTCATCTGCTCATCCTGCTCCACTTCCTTGCTATGCAGCTTGGAGTGAGCCACCTCATGGATCATGGTCTTTAAGGTCTGGCTCTCGCTCATGTTTTCCTGCACCGCAATCCGCTTCGCTTCCCTGTCATAGTAGCCTTTGGAATCTCCGGCTATCTCCTCCAGTTCAATCGGTACTGGTGAAATGGCTTCTACTGCACGAATCATATCCTGATACCCTTCCACATCTGAAAGAAGCTCCTTTGCCGCAAGTTCCGGTATCGGCTTTCCGTCTGTCTGTGCCACATCAAAAACGGATACTGCCCGGAATGCCGGAATTGTTATCTCGACTTCCTCTTTCTGCGGATTTCCGTCCTTATCAAGCAACAACTCTTGTGTGACCGGATCAATCTTATCCCGTTCCTCTTTGATTTTATAAGGTGCAGGTGCAAGGATACGGATTGCTTTCTCCCCTTTATTTACATGACGCTCAAAGTTCTTCTGCCAAGCCTTGTATCCGGCCACTAGCGTAGCGTCAGGCTTTTGCATCGCAATTAATAGCGTGTTGTTAAAACTATAATTATGAAATTTTGACATCGTGCTAAGATAATTGCGGTAGCTGTCACTGTTGAATAAATCCTGCAATCCCTGCTCCAGTTTATCCGTAAGTTCCTGCACACGCTGTTTTTCTGTATTATTTTCTGCCATAAATGACCTCCATTTTGTACGATAAAAGGCAGCCACTACTGACTGCCCTTACATCAACTGCTATAACATTTTTAATAATCCTGCTTTTATTCCCAACCCGAATAGTGCTGACAGGTTGGGAATAAAATTTCCTATAAAATTTCTTCTTTTTTCTTTGCCTTATCTGCTGCATCCCTTCCTGCAGGTGTCCCGGACACCCTTGCCTTCATTGCTGCGAGTTTTTCTTGCAATGAAGTCCGTTCTGCTGGTCGGTCTGACAGCTTATCATCCGTAACCGACTTTCCAAGATTACTCTGCTTTACTGGCATATCTGCAACCTCTTCCACTTTTTTATCCAACGACTTCACATCTTCCTGTGGTTTTTCCGGTTCTGCAGCATCATCGTCCATGCCAATCGCATCATCGCCCTTTTCATCCATGTTAAGCAAGGCATTAAGTTCTGCAAGACGTTCCAGTTTCTCGGAAAGCTCCGCTTCCTGCTGAAACGGCTTGTCTACTTCTGCTGTTGCTGTTTCAAGCTGATGTTCCACATTGGAAAGTTTCGTCTGTGCCTCTTCAAGCTGTGCCGGCATTGCTTCCAACGCATTGTTGATACGGGTGATATTGCCGAGCGGATCAGTGCCGACCTCCATCGGATGGCTCATGGCACCTTTGACATTCATCACGAACTTATTGTTGAAAGAATCAAAGGTTACATTCAGCTTAAATCCAAGATATTCCCCTACATCCGCACTGGCATTGATGCCTTTGATTTCCTTACACATGGCTATGATCGCAGTTCCTGCTTCCTTTTTATCTGTATAAGGCTTTCCTCCCACCTGCATGAAAAATTGTTCCTTATCCTCCGGCTTATTTTTCGCATATTTTTCCATATCAGCGGTAAAACCTTCGATACGTTCCTTGAAAATAGCGATCTGATGCGGATAATGCTGTGTAATGTTATCCTCCAGCCTGTATTTCTGACTGGTATGGTTTGCCTTCATTAGTTTCAGCTTCGATACCTGTATATCGAGATCCATTTTTTCTTTTATGTAAGGATTACCTGTGGCAAGTGCCTTGACCTCTGCATAGGAAAGTGCCGCTTCATCCACATCCTCACAGCTTCGTACCGGAGATTTGCTGGTCATAATCTGTCCGATGAATTTCTGCTTATTCTCTATGAGCTGCCACGAGTAACTGTCAAACGTACCTTCCGTAACATAACGAAATATCTTGACCTTATCATTCTGGTTGCCCTGTCGTAAGATTCTTCCCTCCTGCTGTTCAATATCAGAAGGACGCCAAGGCACATCCAGATGATGCAATGCAATCAGTCTGTCCTGCACATTCGTACCGGCTCCCATTTTGGCGGTGGAACCTAATAAAAAACGAACCTGTCCGCTTCTTACTTTTGCAAACAGCTCCGCTTTTCTTAGTTCTGTATTGGCATCGTGGATAAATGCGATCTCCTGCTCCGGCACTCCTTTTTCCATAAGCTTATTTTTTATATCCTCATACACATTGAAAGTGCCATCGCCCTTCGGTGTCGATAAATCACAGAAAATCAACTGTGCTGACTTCTGCTCTTTGGTATTTTCCCATATCTTATAGGCTTTCTCCACACAGGTTGCCGCTTTGGAATTTTCCTCATCCGGCAGCATATCGTTGAGCAGCCTCTGGTCAAGTGCCAGCTTTCTTCCGTCATTGGTAATCTTTAGCATGTTGTCCTCGTAAGGCTGTACCTGCCTGTCCCGGACTGCTTCGGCACGTTCCGCTAGGGACGCTACCATGTCTTTCTGGAACTCGCTCGGCTTTAGAACCACATTTTCATATTCTGCTTCCGGCACAGGAAGTTTTAACATATCTGGTGTCTGAATGTCCGCACTCTCTTTGAAAAGTGCAATCAGCTCCGGCAGATTGAAAAACTTCGCAAATCTTGTCTTTGCACGGTATCCGGTTCCTTCCGGTGCAAGCTCTATGGCGGTCTGTGTTTCCCCGAAAGAAGCCGCCCATGCGTCAAAATGTCCCAGTCCCAGCTTTTGGAGCGTTCCATACTGAAGATAACGCATATTCGTATAAAGCTCCGTCATGCTGTTGGAAATCGGTGTTCCAGTCGCAAAGGTCACCCCCTTTCCACCTGTGATTTCATCAAGATACTGGCACTTGGCAAACATATCGGAGGACTTCTGTGCTTCCGTCTGTGCGATACCTGCCACATTGCGCATTTTTGTGTATAAAAAGAGGTTCTTGTAATTGTGGCTCTCATCCACAAACAGCCTGTCCACACCCAACTGCTCAAAGGTTACGACATTATCCTTACGGCTCTGGTCATTTAACTTATCAAGACGCACCTGCAATGCTTTTCTTGATTTTTCCATCTGCTTAATGGTATACCGCTCCCCATTGTCTCTTTTTGCCTGATCAATAGCAAGCTCAATCTCATCAATCTGTCTTTCAATAGTTGCTGCCTGTCTCTCCTGTGATAACGGGATTTTTTCAAACTGGCTATGCCCGATGATAACGGCATCATAATCACCTGTGGCAATACGGGAACAGAATTTCTTACGGTTGGCAGGTTCAAAATCCTTTTTCGTTGCCGCAAGGATATTTGCTCCTGGATATAACCGTAAGAAATCACTTGCCCATTGTTCAGTCAAATGGTTCGGCACTACAAATAATGACTTCTGGCATAGTCCCAGACGCTTGCTTTCCATTGCCGCCGCTGTCATTTCAAAGGTCTTTCCGGCACCAACGCAGTGTGCAAGCAGGGTATTATCTCCATACAATACATGGGCAACCGCATTTTTCTGATGCGGCTTTAATTCAATATCCGGTGTCATGCCCGGAAATTTCAGATGCAAACCGTCATATTCTCTTGGTCTGGTGGAATTGAAAAGCTCATTATATTTTGCCACAAGCGTCTGCCTGCGTTCCGGATCACGGAATACCCAATCCTTAAATGCCTCCCTTATTGCTTCCTGCTTCTGGCTTGCAATCATGGTTTCCTTTTTATTGAGGACTCTCTTTTCCTTTCCATCCTCCTCAATGGTGTCATATACTCTCGTATCTTTGAGGTTCAGGGAATCTTCCAGTATCTTATAGGCATTTACCCGGCTTGTACCGTATGTCATGTTGACAAGCGTATTGCCATAGTCCGCATTTTTGCCCTTTACATTCCACTCTCCGGTTACACCCGAAAACTGCACACCTATCGTATCCCTGCGGAATAAATGTTCCGGTGTCTGGAAAATATCACGCATAAAATCATTGATATACTTTGGATCAATCCATGTGGCACCGATACGCACCTCAATCTCCGATGCGTCCAGCTCCCTCGGCTGTACCTGCGTAAGAGCCTGTACATTTGGGGCATATTCCGGATGATTTTCCGCATAAGTGGTTGCTATGGCAAGTTTCTCACGCACATTGCCACTTAGATACTGGTCTGCTGTCTCCCAAACATCGGTAAGCGGGTTCTGAAAAATGACACCACGAAGCTCCTCAGTAAGTGTATCCTTATCTTTTCCGGTAAGCTCTCCCATAAAATAAAGGTCGATTTTAGCTTTCTCTGCTAAAGATACTGCCAGCGCTTCACTTGCAGTATCCACGCTTGTGACAACCTCTGCCCTTTTAATGGTACGCTTCGTGAACATATCTGCTTTTCCCTTGAAGTTGCCCTCATCATCAAGTTTTTCCAAAGAACACAACAGGCAATAACTGCTGTCCTGATTAAAGGCTCTCTTATTCGTCTGTGAATTGATCAGACCATATTTCTTAGAGAAATTATCATACAGGCTATTAAGCTCTGCCTGCTTTTCCTTAATTGCTACATCGGAGTATTCCTCAAGCTGCATATCAATCAGTTCCTGCGTACAGTTACGGATTGCCACCATTCCCTTGATACGTTCTTTTGCGGTGTCTGATACTTCCACCGGCTTCATGACAGAGTTTTCACGGTAATATACCTCATTATCGACTACGGTATAGCTGAAATTCTTGACGGACGGATCAGCCTGAATACTCTGCCTACTCATGTCATCCGCAAGCTCCTCATCCAGATCAATCGTATCAATCTGTCCTGTAATGTTTTGAAGTGCTTTCGCTAACTGCTCCTCAAATGGTCTGCTGTCATCTGCCTTACAGGTGCTTTCCATGCCATAAGGACCGGATACCATTTCCATCTTTCCTACGATCTGCTCCGGGTTCTCTGCAAAGTAAGCGTTCATTGTAATGCCATTTGCGTCCTCTCCCAGATGTACCCAGTCCGGCTCACGCTCCACCATGCGGTCACGCTTCTGGAAAAATAAAATATCCGAAGTGACCTCGGTTCCTGCATTTGCCTTAAATGCGGTATTCGGAAGTCTGACTGCACCAAGCAGGTCTGCTCTTTGTGCAAGGTATCTTCTGACTTCCGGACTTGCCTTGTCCATGGTTCCCTTGCTTGTAATAAAAGCAACCACACCACCGGGACGCACTTTATCCAACGTCTTTGCAAAGAAATAATCATGGATCAGGAAATTATTTTTATCATACTGCTTATCTGCCACTTTATACTGACCAAAAGGCACATTTCCGATTGCCACATCAAAGAAATCATTCGGATAATCGGTCTTTTCAAAGCCTTTGATCTGCACATCTGCCTGCGGATAAAGCCGCTTTGCAATGCGTCCGGTAATGCTGTCCAGCTCTACTCCGTAAAGCCTGCTCTCTTTCATGGAATCCGGCATCATACCGAAAAAGTTGCCGATACCCATGGAAGGCTCCAGTACATTTCCTTTGGAAAATCCCATTTTCTCCAATGTTTCGTACATCTGGCGGATAATGACCGGACTTGTATAATGGGCATTCAAGGTACTCTCCCTTGCCATGCGGTACTCCTCCGGTGATAGCAGTTCCTTTAACTGGTGATATTCTGCTGACCAGTTTGATTTGCTCTCGTCAAACGCATCGGCAAGACCACCCCAGCCGACATACTGGGATAAAATCTGCTGTTCCTGCGGTGTAGCATAACGGTTTTCGCCCTCGATCTGCTCCAACAGCCTGATTGCTGCAACATTTGTCTGGAATTTTTCTTTTGGAGAGCCTTCGCCCAAGCGGTCATCGCTGATATGGAAATTGACAGCGTTGCTTTTATCCGGTGCTGATACCGACCTTTCTTGTGCTGATTGCCTTTCTGATGCAGGCTGTTTTTCCTCTGACGAAGGTGTAAGCGGCTCCCAATCTCCGGTAAGCACCTGCGACAACATTTCCTCTGTCTGTCGGTCTGCTTCTCCATTCTCCAGACGTTCACGGGCAGACTGCGTATCTATGCTGTCCAGTTCATCGGCTTCCTGCTCAGCCTGTTCCCTTTCACCAGAAAACTCCGCCTCTGCTTCCCTGCCACTTTCTGCAAGCTCATTCCCCCAGTCCATTGCTTCCTGCAAAGTCGAAAATGTCTCCAATGCCGGGTGGGTGGTGTCTGCCGTATCATAAATCGCATATCCATCCGCTTCCTTATCAATCCAAAGGAATACTCCCTCTGATAAGGTGGCACTCCACTGTGTCGGATTTCCATATTCATCATCTGCATCATGTACCACATGCCAGAATAATTTCTGCGATTCCTCTTGTGAAAATTCTTGTTGTGGCTCAGTTTCATCCGGCTCAGCGATACCATCCGTCCCATCAAAGCGTGAAAACACTTCTGCTTCGTGTCGGTCTATATCTTCCTCTGCCAAAGCATTGATATAATCATCTTCTACCTCGCCACGCTCCGGCTTATGGTCGTATTCAAAGGATTTCCCATTGACCTGTGCATAATAAAAACTGCTGTCCTCAATGTCATTTCCAAGCAGATATTTCTCTTTTTCACTGCCCCACTCATCAACCAGAACACACTCATATCCATCAATCGTGATCTTTTGCTGTGCTTCCTTTTCTTTTTCCCGAATCACATTGATATATCTTCTCGCCTGATTGGTAAATCCGTCCAGCACTGCCGGATGTGAGCTTAGAATCAGATCGTTGTTCTCCCACTCATTTTCCGCAACAATGTCCTTTGCCCAGTCCTTATTGTTCCGTGAAAAACGACCATCATAATCAAAATGCGTAACCGTATTTGCAAGAACAAATTCCACACAGTCAATGCCATATTTATCTATGATCTCATCTGCGGTATTCCTCGGAAGAACAAAACCATTGAATTTCTCAGCAATCAGTGCATCAATGTCTTTCTTACACTCTAACCGCTGTCCATGCTCCAGACGGGAAAGCTCTCGCTGTCTTGCTTTCTCTGCCTGTTCTTCCTTGTATGCCTTATAGTTTTCTTTTCCCTGTGGAGATAAATATTTATCCTCATGGATCAGCTCCCTAAGCCGTTTTTCCACAACATTCCAGTTCAGAAGCACTTTTGCATACGGATTGCCATAACTGCCTTTCTCCAGACGGATACCTTTTCCGTCATGTTCATTATGGGAATCATCATTGCCCGGCAGTCCACCAGAGCCACCGCCAATGCCATATTCATTTTTCAGAAAAGCAACTGTTTCTTTCTGGTCATGTTCTTCCATGAAATACTCATAAATGCGGAAAGCTCCATGCTCATAGCCGCTTCCTCTGCCAAGTGCATAGTCGATTTCATCCTGTGTGATAAAATCTTCCTGTGCTACCTCCACCGCATCCGGCAATGGAAATTCCAGTCTCTCCCTGTCAAGGTCTGCTATCTCCGATAACAGATATTCCGGTGATTTCACATGCCGCCATTTTAATTCGGCTTCACCCGATGCAAGTCGCTCTGCCGCATCCTCCAAGACATTTTTAAGCTGTTCCCTGCCCTCATGGGTGGAAAGAAGCTCCATGAGTTTTGCTTCACTTTCCGGATAATTTCCTGCTTTTAAGCCAAGCTCCTCCGGCATTTCATCCATTCCATCTCGCAGGAAGAAATAGATCTGATTGGCAACACGATTTCTCTCCTGTGTATCTACAAGAAATGCTTCACTGGCACTCATATAAGTACCATTTTCGATCATGGAACGGATATGGCTCTCCACATCTTCCCAATCCATCGTGACAATCGGTGTTTCCCTTGCCTGTGTTCCATAGCCGACGCTCATACCATGCTCATCGAACCACACTGATACTGGATTTCCATTGATTTCAAAACCTTTTCCGGTCTGTCCGTACTCATTTTTCAGAAAATCCACCATCTGCTCGGCATTTCTGCCCTCTGTGTACTTTGCAAAGATACGCTTTCTGCTGTGCTGTTTTCCTCCACCACTGCGAAGAATGGTTTCAAGCTCATTCTGTGGCAAAGAAAAAGCAGCGGGCATGGTATATTTCATACTTGCTTCCGCTGCTGCGACTGTTCCGACCTGCTCCTCAAAAGAAGGAAACAGGCTGAGTTGTGTAAAGGTGGGTTCCGCTGCGTCTCCCCGGAGAAGATCATCGGTATCTGTTACAGACTGTAAACCAGTTCTCCCAGAACCACTTCCTCTGCTCGGTTCCGAATGCTGTTCATCTTCGCTACCCAAAGCATCTGATCGGTTTCCTTGAGCTGTTCTGTCACTCCCTCGGTTGCCGCCATCTGGCTTGTCAGCTTCTCCATTCTCTCCTCTGCCTGCTTCTGAATGGTCAGCAGGTGTTCTTTCAATGTCCCTTTCAGAAGAAACGCTGAGTACACGCCCCTGTGGTTCTCCTTCAGATAAGTCTCCCTCATCATTCCGTACTTCGTTACGGTTCCCTCCGGCTGACTGTCCGCCTGTAATGTCGGGATCAGATAATCCCCATTCTTCTCGTATGTCAGATTCATTGCTATTGCCCCTTTCTACGCTGTTTTGATTGTTGTCAATATATTCCTCATGTCCGCTCTCGCTTTCACGCTTTAACGCATTGTAGTCTATTTCAGAAGTATTTGCAAGTCCTTTCTGCGTTAAATTTTCTGTTTGTTCCTGTTCGTGGCTTCTGTTATATGCCCTTATGGTTCTTCCAATCTCTAAAAGTACCGGTTTTGCAAGTTCATTAGCTGCATCTCCAAGTACCGCAAGGGTATCCATGGAATTAAATTCATGGATAAAATCGAAAGCAAACTCCGAACCATACTCCTGCATATCTGCACCGCAGGCAGATAAAAGTGTAAAAGAAATACTCTCAGATAAAGTATCTCTTAAACGGATACCGACATTCTGCTCGTCCAGTCCTTCTAGGAAGCTGCCCTCGATCATGTACTGCAAATCCGGCAACAATTCCTCATAATAATCTGCTGCAATCCTGTCAGCTAACTCCATAAGTCTTTCTTCAAATAGCTTCTTATCATCGGTAGCACCATAAGTCTGCTCCAGACGCTTAATTACATCTTCCTTATGTTCCTCATGTAATTCCCATAGTTCCGGATACCGTCCGATTCTCCTTGCCGCATGGACATCTGACACATCAAATACATATTTCAGACGCTTTCCATGTGCGTCATCCTCATCCAAAAGTGCGATACCTTTTGCACCTTTGTTTACCCAGCAGTGCATACGCTCATTCCAAAGCTCTATGGAAGCACACGCTGTTGCGTCCGGTCTTTGTGCATAGATTAAAAGCTGTTCCCGGAATGGGTACTTGTATAATCTCGCCGCTGTAGTAAGGTATTTCATCCATTCCTCACGATTTTTGACAACCTCGGCTGCTGTCTCCTTTGCCAGAGCCGATATAAAATCATATTTTCTCACGCAGTTCTCCTTCCTGTCATAGATACGACAAAAAGGCAGCCACATACACTACATGACTGCCTTTCCCTTACTTCCCGTTACATTCCTATTCTGTTGTACCAAAGCTGAAAATCTTACTCTCAGCCGCTTTCTTAGGCGTAAACCTTGCCTTAACTTCCGTAATCCTCCCCTCTAATGCCTGAAACATAGCATCTACCTGTTCCTGTGTATACTCGTAGGAACCTCGGTTTGCAAGATTCTCCAGTCTGCCAATGGCATCCACCGCTTTATTCATGCGGTACTCGCCAATGCGGATAAACTTCTCCGCCTTTGTTTCATTTTCCTTTGCTGCAGGCTCGCCCTGCATTTCCGCCGCTGTCATTGTTACATTTGTTTCTTCCATGTGGTTTTCCTCCATTTTTTGATAAAAAAAGAGAGCGTACAGGTTTTCCCATACGCTCTGACGCTGTGTTGATATTAAGTTTTGTGTGGTATTAGTGTTGCACCGACAAACTTGAATTTATCTGCTATCACTTTCTTCTCGTTTTCCAATTTCTTTTCTGTAATCTTCCATAAGCCTAACACAATGGTCTGCTATATCCTGCATTCCAAGTTTTTTGAAAAAAGCAACCTGCATTCCCATCATTTCTTCACAAACAACCATTTTCTGTTCATCTGCATTACTAATAGCAAGCCATGGGAATGCTTTATATCTTTTAGTGTCACCAATGAGGAAATTATACCCTATCAATTTATCTTCGCGAAAAACAAAATAGAATTGAGGTCCTGAACCCGGAATCGATTTTTCCATAATTCGTTGCATTGTTTTCACCCCACCGTATGCTGGAATAAAACCTATTTGCTCAAGAGCGTTTAAAATACCAGTTTTTTTATCTGTAGGTATGTCTCTATAATTTATAATCTGCTCCATTTGCTTTGCCCTCATTCAATTTAGATTTGCAAATTTCTTTCTCTCATAATACCACACTTTTTTCATCATAGATACAGCTATTTCTGCTTCCGAAATTCTTCTAGTATTTTTTCCTCCCTTTCTCGTTCCTCGCAATATTTCCAGAAATCGTCCAAAAATTCATCAACAGATTTTTCCGGTGCTTCTGTCGGTTCAAGTTCTTCCAGCCTTTTTACAATTTTTATAACTTCTTCGGCATCAAATTCCTCATCGGTTGCTACCAACGTATAATAGTCAAGTTTTTCTTTCAGCATATCTATTTCTTTTTCCTTATTCATGCCAAAGTCCTCCCTTCACTATATACATGACAGTTTTCGACAAAATCTTGCAAATTATTTTGGAATTGTTTTCTTCTATTTGTCCTTTTTCGGTGGAAATTCCATCTTAAACTTATACTGGAATCCCTTGATTTCTTTTCCATCCTTCGTATAGGAAAACTCCTGTACACTCTCTGGAATCAGGTACGCATCATAGCTACCCTTCTTGCCTTTTAATCCTTTTACAAGTATCTTTTTCCCTTGAAGCAGGCTCTTGACCTGTGAATCGGAAAGTGTTACCCCAAGTGCCTTGCCGACATTCATACCGCACTTTCCGGTACAGTACGCTCCAAATTTCCCTTTTACTACATCAGCACCACATTTTGGGCATTTGCCAAGCACCTTCTGTCTGCTCTTTCCTGTGCCAAACATGGCTTTCTGCTCATCACTAACGCTGTGATAGGTCTTTACAAGATCAGTTACCATTGCTTCAATACCAGACATAAACTGCTCTGCAGCAACTTCTCCTTTGGATACAAGTGTAAGCTCATTTTCCCAGTCAGCAGTCAGTTTCGGAGATTTTACTACATCCGGAAGTATCGTGATCAGCTTCATTCCGTCCTCTGTCGGAATCATCTGCTTTTTCTCACGCTTTACGAATCCGTCTTTTACCAGTTTTTCAATAATGTCAGCTCTGGTGGCAGGTGTGCCAAGTCCTTTTCTCTCCACTTCATCGCCCATATCCTCTGCTCCGGCTCGCTCCATGGCGGACAGCAGGCTGTCCTCAGTGTAATGTTTTGGCGGCTGTGTGAAATGCTCGGAAACCTTTGTCTGCTCCACTGCAATCATCATGCCCTCACGAAGCTCCGGCAGCTTCTTTTCTTCCTCTGCATCCAATTTATCCTCTGCTGTTTTATAGGAATTTTTGAAGAAATCCTCAAATTCCTTCCATCCATTTTTCCACACTTCCTTGCCGGATACCTTAAATACTGTATTGTTGCAGGTAATCACTGCCTTTGTGGAATTATAAATGTGCTTCTCCCCGGTCGCACACAGCAGACGGTTTGCACAAAGGGAAAGTATCTTCATTTCGCTCTCCGGGATTGCCTTTAAGTCCTGCTTGATGATCTCCATGGTAGGAATGATTGCGTGATGGTCCGTCACTTTCTTGCTGTTCAAAATTCTTTTAATATCTGGATTGAACATGATATTCTGCTCAAATAACAGAGAATTGAAAATCGCTTCGATCACATTTTTTGCAGTACCTTCCATGTCATCGGAAAGATACTGGCTGTCTGTTCTTGGATAAGTCACTAACTTTTTCTCATAAAGGCTCTGCGTATATTCCAATGTCTGCTTGGCAGTAAAACCAAACAGACGGTTTGCATCCCTCTGGAGTGTTGTAAGGTCATAGAGCTTCGGCGGTGCTACCCACTTTTCTTCCTTTACCACGGAAGTGACAAGAGCCTGTCCGTTTTCACAGGCTCCTGCAATCCTCTCTGCTTCCGTTTTATCACTGATATGCTCTGATACCGCATCCAGACCATTTTCCATGATGTGAGCCATATAATAGGCTTCTTTCTTGAAATTCATGATTTTACTTTCACGATCCACCAGCATGGCAAGTGTCGGTGTCTGCACTCTGCCAACCTTCAATGCCTTACCGCCATATAATACCGTAAAAAGTCTTGTTCCATTGATACCCACAAGCCAGTCTGCTTCCTGCCTGCATAATGCTGAATGATACAAGTTATCATAGTCGCTGCCTGGGCGAAGATTATGGAAGCCGTCACAGATAGCACTTTCCTCCATGGAAGAAATCCATAACCGCTTCATCGGTTTTCTGCACCCTGCCATGTTGTAGGTCAGGCGAAAGATCAGCTCTCCCTCCCTTCCGGCATCGGTAGCACATACAACGGCATCTACCCTGTCATCATGCATGAGCTTTTTCAAAATCTGATACTGTGCTTTTGTATCACTTTTCACTTCATGCTGCCATTCCTGCGGAATGATTGGAAGGCTCTCATAGCTCCATTTCTTCCATGCTTCCTCATAGCTTTCCGGCTGTGCCAGTTCTACCAGATGTCCCACACACCATGATACCAGATACTCATTGCCTTCCAAATATCCGTCCTTACGCTGTGTGGCACCAAGAACTGCCGCAATGCTCTGTGCCACACTCGGCTTCTCTGCAATTACAAGCTCCATCTCTATTCCTCCCCATTTTCTTCATCATTCTCGTTGTTGTTATCTTCATTATCATTCTCGTCTGTGTCTACTGATTCTATATCATCACCACCATTTATGAATGCTTCGTCGGAATCCTGCTCGGTTTCTTCCTCGTCATCATAATCGTAGTCCTCGTCAAGCTCGTCCTCATCTTCATCCTCATCAATGAAGTTTTCCTTTTTCTTCTTGGATTTCACAACATATACCACTCCGATCACAGCTACCGCAGCAATGCCCATTAAAATATATGTAAAGCCGGAACCATCTGCTTTTGCGGTATCCTCTTTCGGCTCACTTGTATCTTCCGTGCTATCTTCGGTGCTGTCCTCAACACTTTCTGCTCCCTGTGTTTTCTCTCCTGTGGTATCAGCATTATTGTTTGATAATGCGCTGTCTTTGGTAGGGATTGCAGATTCCAATGCCGCTGAATTTTTCGGAAGTGTCTCGCTGTTATCCGTTGTGGTATTCAGCAGGTCGTTTTCACTGACTTCTGTAAGGAAATACACCTTTTCATCTTCCCCATCACGATCAATCACAAGATAAAATACCTTTTCTGATGCAGTCTGGATTGTGTAAAATTCCTTGCCTTTTTCAGAAGTCTGACTGTCACTGCTCTGGTCTGCATCCTTAGAAGTATCTCCCGTACTTGGAGATTGCTTTGCTGTTGCGGAACTGCTTGAATTTGTTCCACTGCCTGTCTGGGAAACTGTATTTCCATTCACATCCGTTTTTGTATGTTCTGTGACCTGTGCGGTTGCAGAGCTAGGTTTGATTGCCGACGCATCCACCGGAAGCTGCTGTGCCGGATCTTTTTCATTGCTGTCCTTATTCTCCGGATCGGTGTAATACGGATTGGCTGTTTTATAGATTTCAGAGGTATTTCCTGCATTATCCATGGCAGAAATCGTGAAATACTGATACCCTGCATCGAACTGTTGCAGACGGATATTCAAGGCTCCATTCGTATGCTCTGTAAACTCATAGCCATTGACATAGATTGCCTTGATACCGGAATCCGTATCATGTGCCTGAATGCTCAAAAGACCGTCGCTGACTGCCGCATTTAAGGTAGGCTTGGTAAAATCAAAACACTTGATATAACGGTTTTTCTCGTAGGTCTTGCCCTTCTGGTCTGTGACCTGCACATAAATGGTGCTGTTCTCGGAAATCTCTATGTACATATCCTCGGTAATGTCTGTCCAGCTTCCATTCTGCCCGACTTTTGCCTTTACTGTCTGAATGGTAAAATTGCCGGATACAATAGTATCCACCACCTTGACTGTTACTTTCGTGGTATCGTTATGCCACCCAGAAGGTGTATTGATTGTAATTTTCACACTCGGATTGATATAGGCACATTCCTTGTAATCCTTTGCACACACCTCACAATCTTCATCTACTGCATACTGACTGCATTTTTCCTTGCAGGTGCATTTTGCGGCAGGCTGTGTCTCCTCAGTTGTGCCTTCTGTGGAATTTTCTGTTGTATTCTCCGTGGACTGCTCTGTATGATTTTCTCCACTACCGGAACTGTCCTTGTTATCAGTGCCGGACGCTGTGCTTTCTGCACTGCTTTCCTCTGCCGCACTTTCCGTTTTCTGCTCGGCAGTATCCTCCGCATGAACCTCTATCGTATTTGTCCTGTTGGCAAAAAATGCCCCAATCGGCATACAAAAAAGTATTGCCGACAGCATAAGGGACACTACCGCCCTAGCCGATAATTTCCTGTTTTTCATTGATTGAAACCTCCTTTTCCTGTTCCCGTTTCTGTAATAAATTTCTGACTTCATCCTCACTGAGCTTATTAAGCATCTGCAATCGCTCCGATGAGATTTTATATTTTCGTATGATCTTCATGGCTTCGGCATCCTCCGCCATCTGTTTCTGTTCTGCAAGGTCTTTTTCCTTTGCCTGTAGCTGTGCTATCTGCTCTCTGACCTTTTTAAGCTGTGAATTGATTCGTTCTACTGACAAAAATAATTCCTCCCTTCGCTAATTCAATCTTCCAAAACCATAGAAATGGCTCTGCCAGTAAGAAGTATTGATTGATGTGTACTGAATTGGATCACCGCAATGCACCATCGTACCGTTTCCACAGTAGATACCAACGTGTGTAACCGGACGTCCTGCATTATAGGTTCCTGTAAAAAATATAATGTCCCCTGCCTTTGCATCTGCCGCTGATACCGGAGTACACTGGTCATAAATGCCCTGTGCTGTGGTTCTTGGCAGGTTATGTACGCCACTGTTTGAAAATACCCAGCATACAAAACCGGAACAGTCAAAACTAGCCGGAGCTGTGCCGCCAAAAGTATATGGCATTCCCAGATACCTGTTTGCTTCACGCATAAGCGTCTGTACGGTTACATCATCATAGGATTCCGGCGGTATCACATTGCTGGTTCCTCCTCCGGTGCCGCCCGTTGTTTCTCCATAAATGGTCTGTTCTCCTGCTTCAAAATAAAATAACGGGTTATAATATTCCCCGTTATACAGACATTCGATATGAAGGTGGCTTCCGGTACTGCTTCCTGTATTTCCGCTTTTGCCTATATTGTCACCTTTTTTTACACTCTGCCCTGCGGACACATTTAAGCTGTCCATGTGGGCATATTTTGTGGTATATCCCTTACTGTCCGTAATCACCACATAATTTCCATAATAGGAATCGTAAGTTGCTTCTGTTACCGTTCCATCATGTGCCGCATGTACCATGGTTCCGGTCGGCACTGCTATATCCACCCCTCGGTGAAGCTCCTCTGCTCCGGTGTTTGGATTTTTCCGGTATCCGTAATAACTGCTGATATAGTAATACCAGTAATAATCAACCGGAGAAACAAAGATCTGTAAGCCGCCCTTTGTCTCCGTATAAGCTCCAAAAATTTCCGTCTGTTCGCTGTCCATGCGTCCTACGACAATACTTTCCAATGGAGTAACTGCAAGTGTGACACGCAGGATTGTGACGGTATATTCTTCTTCCTCCTCGTACTCGTATTCCTCGGTACTGGTAGTCCCGTCCGGATTTGTGACGGTTCTGGTTCCGGTCTTAGTGACTGTCCTTGTTCGTGTTTCTTCCACTTCCTCCGTGGTAAGGGAATACATGGCATCAAACAATTCTTGAATCTCACTCTCTACCTCATTAGCGGTAAATTCCGTATGTACTGCGGAAAGATAGCTGATCAGTGTGTACGGATCATGACCGATTGCCCCAAGGTTATAATCGTATTCATCATATCCCGGATAATCACTTTCAATCCGGTCAATCTTGTTTTGCAGCTCCATTTCCTTTTCTGTGAAAGATAAATCTGCCGCATCAATCTCTGCCGGAAGGCTCAGATAAGTGCTTGCCATCGTTGTTGTCACAGTTCCCGTAAACATGGAACCACAGCTTGATAATGCCGACATAATCATGATAAGCAGAAGTGCAAAAATGCCAACCGTGATAATAAGTGTTTTATTTTTCGTGGCAATTTCCTGTAACTTCTTTGCAATCCCGGTTGCTGTATTTGCTGTTTTTGTAAATGCTTCCTTTGCAGTCTTGGCTTCTGCTCCTGCCCGCCTTGCCTTGGCATACTCACGCTTGATGCGCTGTTTCTGTAGCTGTCTTTGCAACTGCTTCTTTGGACTGTTGCCCTTTAAGTGCGGATTTTCACTGATGAATTTTTCATACTCCAGCTTCATATCCGCTGTGAACTGTTTTTTCTGCAATCGTTCCAAATGGTCACGCTTTCTCTGTGCCTTGCTCTTTCTGTGGTATTTTACATAGTGGTAAATATCCTCGGCACGCTGTTCGGTCTTATGTGCTCCCTCCACAGCAGAATTGTCCTTTTCTGTCTCAGCAATCTTACGATGCACAAAGTACATATTTTCGGTCTGGAGCTTGTGAACCGCAGTTTTTCCCAGTCCATCCGGTTTAAATGGCTTCTCCACATCCACTGGAACCACAACATACTTTGCTTTTCTGGTCTGTTCATCAAAGACACGCTTCATCTCATACTGCCGCTTTGTCGGCATCTTGTCCTTTGCTTTCTGCAACTTTCGGCGGTTCTTTTCCGACTTATCAAAAGCCTTCTGTACTTTTTGGTCTGTAAATTCGTCCGCCTGCCCCTGCGAAAATGTGGCGTCCTTTGTCTGAAGATCTCCATAATCGGACTGCTTTGCATTTTCTGACTTCGCACGCTCTCTGTGTGCGTGTTCTCTCTGCACACGCCCTTTGTGATATTTTCCTTTTTCCTCAGACCGTTGATAGGTGTCCCTGACATGAGCCTTGTTTTCTATTGTACTGTCAGAAGAAGTCTCAAAATCAGTCTGCTCGTCCTGCATGAAGCTGTTTTCCTTTAAGAATGCCTTTTCCGCTTCGGCTTCCGACTTCTGGACGCTGTGACCAGAAGTTGCATTTCTTCTATGACTGCCATGGTTCGCATCCCGTGGCAGATTGCTCACAGGCTTCTCATTGGCATGAAAATGATTTTCCGTAGGAAAGGTGTTATCCTGCCTGTGTTCTGTGTGTTTTGCTCCAGTCACTTCCTTATCCTTGGAAAATGTCTCTTTTTCAAATGCCTTTGCCACCTGCTTCTTCTGTCTTTTTTCTGCCATTTTATACTGCGTCCTCCTTCTGCACCGATTCCTCCGGCTTGGTATTCATAATTCTGTAAGTCTTGGTGTCTGTCGGATATTTGTCTACAAATGGAATTACCACATTGTCAAACAGTATCAGACCACTTCCCGGCTCGGAGTTGGTGACATAGGAAAGCTGCTTATCAGATAGTCCCAGTTTATCAGCGAGAATTGCCTGATCTTTGGCATTCTGATTTAACAGATACACAAAATCGCTGTTACCCAAAATACCTTCAATCTCCTCAGAACGAAGAAAATCGCCCACGTTCTGCGTCAAACCTGTCGGAATACCGCCCCATTTTCTGAAACGCTTCCAGATTTCCACGGAATAAATAGCTGTCTGCTTCTCCTTCAAAAGAAGGTGGAACTCATCACAGTAATAACGGGTAGCAATCTTTCGCTCCCTGTTCTGCGATACCCTGTTCCAAACCGCATCCTGCACGATTAACATACCCAGCTCTTTCAACTGATTTCCCAAGTCTCTGATGTCAAAGCACATGATACGGTTGCCGCTGTCCACATTGGTATGGTGGTTGAAGTAATTCTGGGAACCATGCACATACAGCACAAGGCTGTTTGCGATACGCTCTGCCTTTGGATTTTTGTGTGCTAACAGGGCATCATATAAATCCTCCAACAGCGGCATATTCTCTGGCACCGGATTTTCAAAATACTTATCGTAAATATGACGGATACACTCGTCGATGATACCTTTTTCATCATTCTGCAATCCGTCCTTGCCTCCTGCAATCAGGTCACACAGAGTAATAATAAAATCGGATTTCAGCTTTAACGCTTCCTTATCCCCTTTATGGCTTAACTGTATATCCATAGGGTTCAGATAGTCTTTGGAATTGGTGGCAAGTTTTACCACCTGTCCATGTAGTGCTGCCACAAGAGCAAAATACTCGCCCTCTGGATCGCAGATGATAATATCGTCCTTTGTGATAAGAAAACAGCTTAAAATCTCACGCTTTGCACTAAAACTCTTACCACTTCCGGGAGTACCTAAGATAACTCCGTTTGGTGTACGGAGCCTTTTGCGGTCTGCCATGATCATGTTGTTGCTGAGTGCATTTAACCCGTAATAGATTGCCGGAGCAGGCATAAATAATTCCTGCGTGCAGAATGGTACTAAGATTGCGGTGCTTTTTGTGGAAAGAGTACGCTCAATGCCTGTCTCATTGCATCCAATCGGTGCGGATGCCATAAGTCCCTGTTCCTGCAAATACTGTAAACATCTGAGGTCACAGTTTGCCTGCTGAATGATACCGGACACTCTCTGCATTAAGCTCTCCAGTTCCCGCTTGGTTCTGCCATAACAGGTAATAAGGAATGTCATGTTGATCATCTTCTGATTGCTCGTATTCAAATCATCCAGAAATTCCAGCGTATCCTTTTCATAGGTCACAATATCCGTTGGAAGAATATCCATATCGTAGCCGCTCCGGACTGCCTTTTTCTGCTCCTCAATCTTCATCTTCTGGATATTGGAAATGACCGCTTTTAACTTCTTGATTGCCTTTACCGGATCTTCCGTCTGCATGTGCATGGAGATAGTAAGGTTTGCATCAATGTCAAGAAGCTGCTTGATCAGCTCGTCCGTAAACTTCGGTGCGATAATATCCAGATAGGACACACAGCCATACATATTTCCCGACTTGAAGCGGTTCGGATAGCGGAAATCAAACCCCGGCGGTGCAATATAGTCCTTGACCGACTTACCGGATTCTGCCAGATCCTTAAACGAAAAGCGGAAAGGCTCCATGGTATCCTGATTAAAATATTCATGCAGGATACGCAGTCTTTCCTTTCCGTCCAGTCCCCTCGCAAGGGTTCCTATGTTGTTTAAGTTCCGTATGACATCTTTTTCAATGTTGTTAAGGCGGCTCTTGGCTTCCTTGTAGCCATTGCTCTCCACACCAAAAATCAGATATTTTGATTTGATGATGCCATTGTTTCCCTTTGCCGCCTGCTTCTTTAACATCTCCGTATATTCTTCACGAATGTCGTTAAAATCATCCTCCTGCCACGGAATGTCAAACTGTTCTGTAAGCATCTGTTCGTTGACCTGCCTGTTGAAAAGCACCAGTTCAAACCTCACAGACGGATCAAAATAATTGATGAGCTTGCTGTACTGTGCCAGTATGTCCGCCTGCTCGTCCACTTCCAGAAGCGAATAGTTTATATCAAAAAATTCCACCATCTTTGTATAATAACGGTGGCTGACCTGACAGATACCGTCACGGAACATCTTTTCAAAAGTAATCGTCTTTTGTGCGGTAGTCGGCTTTTCTTTCTCATTGCTCTTTCCCGATAAAATATGTTTCAACTGTATAAGACGCTTCTTCTCTGAAAAGGTAAGTCCACCGCTTTTGCTGTTATTCCCGCTATTGCCCTTATAACTACTTTTTCTGCGGCTTTCCGGTTCTGCCTTTTGCTTTTTCTTCAAGATAACGAACCTCCCTTCGTAATTTTTCTTTTTCTTCCAACTGCTTGTATAAGTTCTCTGACCGGTATGGTCTTATGCCCGGTGTGAGTATCTTCTGCCGGAGCATAAAATACAAAATCTTCTCTGCCGGAAATCCGTTTTTCTCATACATTGCAAAAAAGAAGAACGGAAGCATTGCTCCCATCATAAGAAGTGATGCGGCTGATGTTCCGATCAGTCCCTTGGTTAAAAAATACAAGGGTATCCCGGCTACTGCCGCACCGCTGAAACAGATGATCTGTCTCTTTGTTAAGTTCAGTGCCACTTTTGTCTTGATACCGGACAAATCCTTCGGCACCTGCACGGATATTGCCATATCGTTCCTCCCTTAGTGCGCATTCCAGATAGATTTCGATAATGAACCAGTCTTAAAGAGTGAAAAGCATAAAATAACGGTATATGCTGCCACCGACCAGAGTGCCGTATGCAGGTTGTCGGATACTGCCACACCAGCCACAAGCACTGCATAGATTGCAACGCATACCATCATAAAAAATCCCTGAAATGCTAGAGCACAAAGCCCCTTAAAATAATTCGTTCCTATCGTTCCCCATTCCCGGTTGGTTACGGTTGCACAGGGAACTGGTGCTACTGATACATAAAGATATATTTCAATCATTCGCCCATAAAGAATGACGGTGATAAGGACTGACATGATTTTCATACATAAACTGACGATCATGGTCTCCATTCCCAGTCCCAACAGCTCTCCTATGCTCATTTCCGAAAACTGCTCATTGAACATCGTCTGCAGCGTACTTGAAACATCAATACTGGTTTCCCCACTGATTGCTGCGGCGGCAGAATTGACGATGTGGCTTCCCACATCAAATACCGCCATTACAATGTCAAAAGTCTTGCTTAACAGCATGACTGCAATACACGCTTTCATAAAAAAACGGATAAAAATTGCCGTATTGAAGTCATGCAGATTATTCTTGTCAATAACCATGGAAATAAGCTCATAGACGAGTACAAAACTGATGATCATTCCCGCTATGGGAATCATCACGTTATCGGACAGGGTTTTTATCATGTCAAAAATACCGGAGTTCCAAGTGCTGGGAGTTTTGCTGACCTCCCCTGCAATCGTGCCTACCTTGTCATTGACATCGGTAAACATGGTTTCAAAGTTTGTCAGCACCCATCCCTGCAACAGTTCCTTTATGAATTCAGTAATCTTATCAATGATCCCGCCCATGAATTATGAGAACAGTGTGGTAAGCTGTGGAATTACCGTCTGTGCCACAATGATGATGCCACCGCCACTCATAAGCTGTTTGATACCCTGTGATTTTGCACCGGGATTATCGTTACCATATCCTTCCAGAAGATTGATAACTCCCCATACGCCGACACCTGCGCCGATTGCGGTTACTACTGTTTTAAGTCCTGTTACTGATGTTGTAAAAAAGCCCA
>OJNU01000518.1_pt1 | contig 28436 bp, 30 predicted proteins | sample 1597941 | NCBI WGS metagenome assembly OJNU01 (sample SAMN01915228, study PRJEB22387) | human gut metagenome | isolation source: stool | host: Homo sapiens | place: USA | reverse complement strand
AGTTTCTCTACTAAGCTTTTCAAACCTTCGTAGCTTAAATTTTTCTGACTGAGATAAACACCATTGCTCATGTGGATATCAACCAAGATTCGAAGTTCGGTAGACGGAAGAACCGGGGAAGCGGCTGCCGGAGCTTGATTCAAAACCGGTGTAGAGGGGGCCACAGAATCCGCCTCTGCTGGAGGAGTACCCAAGATTTGAATAGGTACTATCTTTTTCCGGGTATCCTTGTACCATTTCTCAAAAAGGTTATAAGGTACTTTGTTGGACAAACAAAATTGCTCTATGGAGATTCCCTTAGGAACCCCTTCTAACTTGTAGCGCAAAAAAAGACGCTCAAAATCAGGGTAACTATACATATAACTTTGCTGTTGATTTAACCAAAGCAAAGGTCGGATGTTTGCAACGGATAAGCAATACGTCATTTTTGGACGCTAACAGAATTTGTAACTTTGCTCCTACATCATCAAGCAATGAATAATGGGCAAAATCAAAATACTAATATTGACAGATATACAACGGTTTACATTGGAAGACGGTTTTCGCAACGGCTATTCCCATTGTTTTCGAATGCGTTGTCGTGCCGTGCTACTGAAGTCCCAAGGTCTTTCAAGCCAAGAGATTGGGAAGCAAACAGAGATGTCACATATATCAGTCAATTCATGGGTGAAACGTTTCGAACAATATGGTATGACAGGTTTACATACCTGTCAAAGACGTGGTCGCAAGCCTATCATGGATTGCTCGGACGAAGTAGCGGTTCGCAAGGCTATCGAAGAAGACAGACAAAGCGTGAGCAAAGCCCGGGAGGAGTGGCAGAATGCAACAGGGAAAGAAGCGAGCGACTGGACTTTCAAATGTTTTGTATCAGCATTGGCGCAAGATATAAGCGAATAAGAAAACGCCCAAGGGGAATCCTCTCGCCGCAACTTTATGAGTATAAGACAGAAAAGTTGCAAGAACTTGAACAACAGGAAAGAGACGGTAGAATTAATCTGTACTTTGCCGATGAGAGTCATGTCTGTACCGAAGGGTATGTTCCGTACGGATGGCAGTTTCGTGACGAGGATGTCTATATCCCTTCTTTGAAGGCGGACAGGCTCAATATCCTTGGAATGATAGACCGCAGTAATCGATACGACGGATTCTGCACAACTGAAAGCATTGATGCGGATAAAGTCATTGATTTTCTGGATAGACTCTCGCTCAAGGTGGAGAAAGATACGTTCGTGGTTCTTGATAATGCCTCCGTTCATCGAAATAAGAAGATAAAAGAGTTGCGTAGTCTGTGGGAGCAACGTGGGCTCTTCATTTTCTATCTTCCACCATATTCTCCGCAACTCAATATTGCCGAAACACTCTGGAGAATTCTGAAGGGCAAATGGATAGACCACAAGATTATATTTCTACAGACACACTTTTCCAACATCTGCCAACAGAGCGTTGGCAGATGTTGGAAAAGGAGTATCGATTAATTTCAAACATTATGCTGCTTAATTTTGCTTAGTTTTGCATGTTGTTTTATTAAAGTTATAAAAAGTGATTATGGCTCCAGTGGTTTAGTGTATATTTCGGTCAATTTGGCAGCCGTGTATCCTATATCATAATGCTTCTGACGAATTACTTCTGCATATTGAGATCTATCTTTTTGAATAGTAGATAAATGATCAACAGCAGATACCCACTCTTTAATATCATCCTCAAGTTTCATAGAGGTAACCAGATCTGTTATAAAAGCTTCTTTTGTGACAGCATCTGATACCAAACAATTAACACCAGAACACTGTGCTTCGACCAGTACAAACGGAAGACCTTCAAACAATGATGGAAGAAAAAACAGATCCATTGCAGAATAGATTCTTTCTACATCCGAACGTAATCCAAGGAAATATACAAATTCAGTCAGACCAAGCAACATTACCTTCTCTTTCATTTCTTCAAAGAGAGAACCTTCACCGACCAACAACAATACAGCAGAAGGCTTTATATCATGGATATTTTTGAAAACATCAATTATAAACGTATGATTCTTTGCAACTTCAAAGCGACCTACATTACCTATTAGATAAGCCTCCTTCGACAGTCCTAATTCTTTTCTAATCGCCTCTCTGCTTTGCCCACAATATTTAAACTTATCAACATCAACAGCATTATTGATAACCTCGAAAGGCTTATTGCAATACATCCACTTACCGGCTTCTTGGCCACAAGCAAGATGTACATTAGAAAGTGCATGTACAAATAATCTATTAATATAATGTAGTGGCTGCAAAACGCCAATATTTGATTGTGTATTATGGCTATGAAGTATTATTTTCTTTATACTATAAATTTTGCCTAGAATAAGTGGTAGAATGTAATACAATGCATTAGCGTGTACATGCAAGGCCTCATATTCAGATGCATGTTCTCTAAAAAAACGAAGTGTTTGAGTGAAGTTCGAAAAAAGATGGCGCGGAAAATCTGGAACAATATAAATATTTCCGCCATGTTGTTTAATGATATCATCGTATGCACAATTATCCTTTCTACAAAGAAAATCAAACTGCAATTTTGTATCATCCACATATTTCAGATTATTAATAATAAAGATAGGAGCCCCTCCACGCCCCATCCCTCCAATGATATGAAGCACTTTCTTTTTCACATTCTTATAAATTTATGATTGATATCAATTCTTTTACTAGATCTTTTATTTTGTCTTTCCACATCCTGCATTCGTCACATGCAGCTATCAACCCCCTTTCCGCAAACACATTGCCAAACTTTTCGCGATTTATGGGTTTTGCCAGACAGCTATACAATCTTGGATTTCCTTTTTTTATTTCCTCAAAAGTTGCACCGTGCAAGATGAAATCGTCCAATGAAGACATTAGTGAAACTCCTTTTTCACTGTGCACTATTATGGCAGAAACACCATTAGAGTTATATCGTAGGTCTCTTTTGGAAAGCCCCCAAAAATCACCTAAGGTAAGATCTGCTTTATTATACACCTTGCATTGGCAATTGTAGCATGAGTACCTCATAAATGTTTTGAAAGCATATCCTGCCAAAGATGCAGACAATAGTTTATTGTAGCTGAGCGTTCCTCCAGAAAATGCTTGAATAGAAGGCCAATGCCATCCTTTGTCTTTATTTCTATATGTGAAATAAGTAATCTTCTTCCCTGTAGTTTTCTCTATCTGTTCTACAAATTGCCTATGCATACTCGGTGAAGTAATACCCGAGCAAATCAACTCTGCCGTGTAAAGATTGTGATCCTCTTTTATAAACTTCTTCAGCGCAACCACATCACATGGTAGTCCTATATATAAGACCTTCTTGCCCTCTGCCAAATCTAATTTAACCGCCAAATACGTATCCCCCTTATAGGCCTGTGCATACTTCGAGCCTTTAAGTTGTGGTAAATCCTTTACGTCATCAACCCTTTTTACTATAATGGACTTGTAATCATCAGCATACGCAACTCCATATACTATACCACCAGATTTTATAAAACTTTTAGAAATAGCGGTAGCGACACCACCCGATGAAGTACTTAAATGCTCTTTATCAGTATTATAAAAACCTGAATAGCATGAAATCACATTAGAACACGGCTCATCTTTTGCCAACTCAAATGGACATACTTTTATGCATTTTCCGCAATTGACGCAAAGGTCTTCATCTACGGTCGGATACTCAAAACCCTCTCCGTCCAGATCCATTCTTACTGCATTCTTCGGACAAGAGATCGCACAATTGCCACAGCCACAGCATGAATCCTTCCCCTTTATAGCTACACTATTTGTTTTCATATACCATTGTCCTTAATGCAGCAAGACCTTGTTCTCTTATTTCGCCCAACTTGATATTTATTTGACCAAAAGGAATAACCTCCGTTAGATTCTTAGGGATTGTTGTACTCGGGTAAATTAAACGCTCTGGGATACCTACTATCGAAAGGAAACTGCTAATTCTTGAATCATTTTCAGGAATACAACACCATACGTTGCGATTAAAGATCATAGAAAAAGCAGTACCATGAAACGAGTCAGTAACAACATAGCTCGCATTCTGAAATAAACCGACCCATTCTGATGGGCCAAGTGTTGGTTTCGGAATATAGTCAAAATAACAACCCATAATGAATGGCACAGCTACAATCTTTAAACCGGTTTGCTTTGTCAACTGTTTTACAACTTCAATTAATTTACCAGATGGAGATATTTGATATACTAGGATGTATGGTTCATTAATTCCAACATTATTAGCAACCCTGCTCCAACTATCCTTATCAATCAGTAAAGTTGGATCAACAGTAACATTAGCATCAACACCGAATAAATCTTTCAGAATGCCAAGACCAGAAGTTTCTCTAACATTATAGTACTTATAATTCTGCAACAGTTCTCTGTATTTTGGCTTTAATTCCTCCTCTATATTCAAGAATCCGAAACTTGCTGCATAACTTCCTTTTTTGTCCCTATCCTTTACAAAATACAAGAAATAAGAGTCGTCATAGCCAACTAAGCTGCCATTCCAGACCTGATCACTACCAGTAATAAATAAATCATATTCATTTTCTATAGTCTTGATGGTATCCTTATTTAATGGCTTGGATAGTATTAACAAGCGTCGGAACTTTCGAAAAGCCTTATTTCTGGGCATTCTTAATAACGAATATGCCATTCCCAGGAAGTAACGAACACCCCCCTTTTCTCTCAACGCTGATAATTTATACGGTTTGTTCAGATATGGACTTGTATAATCCAAAACTTCATTTTCAACCCCTAAAGCTAAAAGAGATTGTTGCAAAGCATAGCATTGTAATGCTGCTCCAAAGTTATTAGTATTATGAAATGTGATAGTAGCCGTTTTCATTTTAATATTTCATTATAGATATTAATCATCACTTTGACTGCGTTTTCTTTTTCAAATGGAGCTACGGCATTGATGCATGCTTACCTCATTGATTCACGCATATTCTTATCATTTGCAAGAGTATTTATAGCTTTTGCAAATCCATCTACATCTTCAGGCGGTAGTGCATAACCAGTTTTACCGTCAATAACATAGTCTAATATACCATGAACATTGCTTGATATGAGTGGAACACCTGCCGCCATAGCCTCAATCCCGGCAAGGCCAAGCCCCTCAATGCGCGATGGGAATGCGCTAATATCAGCTGTATTACAAAGCTCAGGTATATCTCTTCGGAAGCCTAGAAATTTTACTCTGTCACTAACGCATAGTTCTTTAACTATCTTCCCTAGATGTTCGCGTAATGGTCCCTTTCCGCATATCGCATAATAAATCTTGGGGTTCTGAAGTTTGCCCAACGCACGGATTATGACCTCATGGTTCTTACATTCAATCATCTCTCCGACATAAAGTAGTAATACACAGGATCTTGGAACACCTATCGCTTCTTTGTATGAGATCAAAATTATTCTCATCAATAATTACCTTCAATTTTTTATAGCAATCATAATTCTGGCTGCAGAAAGATGACCGTACAAAATGAATGTTGTGAATACACGCACCTTCTGCTTTATTTTTGCAAATAAACTGTTTAGTATCTGCAAAATAATCGAAATTACAAGCAATATGAAGTTTACACCCTTTTGCGTTATTCAAGTATTCTATCAAATCTTTGTTGAAAGTTTCAATAAAACATAATTGATACTACAACTAAAAACTCTTTGCTGCTTCATAATGCTATTTTTTTAATGCAAGTTTTACAACCTCTGCTTTGTTATCACTTTGATTGAACTTGATAGCATTATCTGAGAATGCATTGTAATTATCTGTTATGTTCTGTATCGCCTGTGCAAAGTGCTTTGCATTCATCTCTGGGACACATACACCCATACGATTATATTCAATAGTATATCTAAGACCGGGAATATCGTTTCCTATCATAGGAATTCCAAACTGCGAAAACTCATATATTTTATTAGGAGCACAATAAATCGAATTCAAAGGGGATGTGAAAGTACCATATACAGGAGTATAGATAAGAATACCGACAAAAGCATGACTTGTCACTTCCAGGTGATATGGTGCAGCTATGTATGGCATCACTATAGTTTTTCTATATTTCTTCAAATGCTCACATTTGCTGCCTGTCATTACCATGAAGACAAAACTTTCATCCAGTTCCTCTACAGCCCTTGCAATCGGCTCAATAGGACGCTCCACATCCACAACGCCCTGATACAAGACAATCTTCTTATCCTTCAATTCCGCGATAATTTTTTTTGCAGGTTCTGAACGGGTTATCTCCGATTTACGATGAAAATCATTAAGCATTGGCTTATTTGAGATAACCAATGGCAATTCTTTTAGCTTGAACCATGCCTGTGTAATCTGGGCTCTATTATACTCACATACAATCAACTTGTGTGCAGCATAAGCAAGTTTCACAAGATCCAAGCCTATTGTATGTGAGCCAATATAAGTTACCTTATCCACTAACTCAAATAAATGCAGATTATATCTGTAGTTAAGCAATTTCATGCCCATGTGTTTAATTGTAATGTTCGACATCACCCACAGAAGAGTATCGTCGTCATAATACGCATCTATGTAACTCCAGATGTTCTTACGTACTACAAACAGTTCCATCAGTTTAGTAATCGGAAATGTGTTATACGTATAGTCCTTACCTACTTTCTGAATGATTACAGACTTAGGAAGCACCTCTATAAGCTGATTGTTTACAACTGTTGTCAAAACAGTTACTTTAATACTGGTATTAACCAGTTCATTGATCAATGCCATTGTTGGCGGATAACCCAATATTGAATCTACCTGTATTAGGATTACTTTATCATACATATTAACTTCAATCTTTGAAATTTAATAAAAGATAAAACTTATTTATCTGACTTTTACTCTTTATCAATAGGGCTCTCAAGTAATAGGACTACATCTTTCCAACTTATGGAATAGAACGTCTGATCACCTTCATGAACGATTTACATGAACCTATAATTAGATGTGAATCTTTTTTCATACAAGCTATAAGACCGCCGACCTATAAATTATTAAGAAAAGGTGTTATGTGGGTCGTTTACTTTCATCCTTAACAATAGAAAGGAGTTGTTTGTATGATTTAAAATAATGCTTCTCAAAAGGTAAAGTATAAAAGATCTTCACATCCTTTTTTTCACACAGTTCTAATAACCTAACATTTTCATTCTTGTCAGATTGAAGAACAATATCAATATGGCACTGTTCTGTGTCAATTTTCTCAAGCACATTGTAAACAAAGGTTTCTGCTCCTCCTATATTCAAAGCCCTAAGATAGTAAAGGATCTTTTTCATTATTTCAATATTTCATCTAAGATAACAGGTATTTCTTGAATTGTATTACAAACATCAAATTTTTGAGCGGCTATCATATTGTGACTACCAAACCTTGCTCTGTCTCCTGTATTATCAGCAAGCTTTCTAATTGCCATTACATATCCTTCAATATTATGAGGCTGAATGGTATAACCTGTAACTCCATCTTCAGTATAATCACGGATACCATTAACGTAGGATGAAATCAGTGGTAAACCAGAAGCCATACCCTCTAAGGCACCTATTCCAAGGCCTTCTCTTTGAGATGGGAAAACATAAATATCAGCTGCTTTGCATATTTCAGGAATATCTCTATGATAACCAAGGAAATGGACATTCTCTGCTATACCTAATTCTTTGCAAAGATTCTTTAGATAATCTTCAAGAACGCCTTCACCACATATAGCATAATGAATGTCCTTATCTTTAAGTTCTCCAAGAGCTCTAATAACCACTTCGTGATTTTTACGAGTCCCCAACTCGCCTACTGAAAGAAGCATAATGACATTATTTGGTATGCCAATTTCTTTTCTCTTTAGGCTCCTGTCCACACTCGCTTCTCGGAATCTCTTTGTATCCAAGCCAACACCATGAACATAGAAAACGTCTTTGAATCCAAACGACTTTCCCCTATTGAAATCTTCCTTGTTAATTGTAATTAGATAATCTGCAAATTTAGCCATTATACGCTCTATTGGGTAAAAGATAAGCCAGCTACCTTTTGATGATCCATCAAAGAAGTGGAATCCGTGTACCATATATACTACTTTGGTACCTTTTTTTCTTGCGCTTCGCGCTGCTAATCGAGTAGCAATACTCATCACTGGCTCATTAGTCCAGATTAGATCAAAGCTATCATTATCAATGATTCTTTTTAAGTCTATTATTCCTTTATAATTTGATAGACTAAATGGACTTCTATTAAGGCGTATATATGATATTTTTACAGGTTTTTTTTTTATGCGGTTACGCAATAAATCATCATAGCCTTCCAAAGCTGTACTAGCAATCTCAACATAATGGCCCATCTCCAATAGTTTCTCTATATGAGGAACTAAGAAATGGAATATCATAGCGTTTGTTGCTGTAAGCAGAATCTTACTCATGATTAAATTGATTTAAAATTTTTTTCACAATACCCTCAGCATCAATACCATATTGACCTCTCAGGTATTTCTGATTACCCACTCGAACAGAGTACTCATCATTCAATCCAACACGAAGTAATATAGCATTCCTCTGCTTCATCTCTGTCATTACCTCAGCAACAGCAGAACCAAAGCCACCGATAACATTTTGTTCTTCACAAGTTACAATCAGATCAAAATCCTTTGCAATCTGCTCGATTATTTCTTTATCAATAGGCTTAACTGTAGGGAAAGTATAAACTGCAGGATTAATACCCTTTGCTTTCAAAACATCCTTTGCAACAGTTACTTCCTCAAAAATAGCACCTGTTGAGAAGATAGCAATCTTCGCACCATCGCAAACCTTGATAGCCTTTCCAATCTGAAAGTTCTCAATCTTATCGTGAATACGTTTCTCACCTCCACGACCAAGTCTAAGGTATGCTGTTCCTTTATACTTAGCTAATGCCTTAGTACATTCCTCAGCCTCTATAAGATCGGCAGGTGCAAGTACTACAACATTAGGCAATGCACGAAGAATTGCAAGATCCTCAGTTGCCTGATGGCTCATTCCAAGTGAACCATAGACGAAACCACCACCAATACAAACAATCTTTACATTGGCATTATGGTAAGCGCAGTCGTTACGAATCTGCTCAATACAACGAAGTGTGGGGAAATTACCAATACTATATGTGAAAACGTTCTTTCCTGTGAGTGCCATACCAGCAGCCACACTTGTCATGTTCTGCTCAGCAATGCCAGCATTTGTAAACTGATCAGGACACTTCTCCCAGAAAGGTTGCAAAACACCAAATCCGAGGTCTCCAGTTAAGAGCTCTATATTTTTATCTTCTTTGGCAAGTTCTACCAAAGTTCTTACAAATGTATCTCTCATCTCTATAATTATACGTTATGAACCTTTTCTGTTGTTCCAATCTTAGCATCCACTCTTCTCATCTTCTCAGGATATGTAGTATTCCAAGTGTGTGAGAATGTGTGATCATTGTAGATGTCATCCTTATCAGTAGGCAACTGAGGATTCTCGATACCATTAGGAGTATAAGGATCATCACAACCCGCTGGCTTTATCTTATGTAACTCGTTAACTGCACAATCATACTCCCACCCATCATGCGGAAAACGATAGTGCCAAAGGATATCATTCTGCATGAATGGGATGCCAAAACCCTTGATGGTATTGGCTATAATTACAGTAGGCTTATGCTCATCATTAGCAGCATATTCTACAACCTTTGCGAAAGCATACTTCAGTTCTTTATGATCGTTTCCGTTAATCTCAATTACATTCCAACCAAATGATGCCCACTTCTCCGCAAAGTTTTCTATCTCCAGAGTATTCTCGTTGAAGTCCATACTCTGCATGTGATTGTGGTCAACGATCGCGCAAAGGTTGTTCAACCGGAAGTGGTTAGCAAACAATGCTGCCTCCCACACGCTACCCTCATCGCATTCGCCATCACCAAGAACAACAAATGAGCGCTCCCTGCGTCCATCTTTCTTCAATGCGAAAGCAAAACCTGCAGCAGCACCAAGACCATGACCAAGGCTACCTGTTGAGAAATCAACACCAGGAAGGTGGTGAGATACGTGACCAGAAAGACGACTACCATTCTGATAATGAGTCTTCAGTTCTTCTACTTCAAAGAAACCACACTCAGCAAGTGCAGCATATATAGAAGCGCCAGCATGACCCTTACTCAAAATAAAGCGGTCGCGATCTTTCCATTTAGGATTCTTAGAATCGTAATTCAATACATCAGCATACAATATTGCCACAATATCAGCAACAGAAAGGATTGCACCAAGGTGGCTACCACCACTCAGGTGAGTCATCTCAACACCATGTCGACGAATTTTCCATGCAAGCTGCTCGCTTGTCCATTTACAATTTGCCATATATCTTATTTCTTTTGATTCTTTTCGTAATTGTCTAATATCTCCTGAACATCCTTTGGTAATTTATCAGACTTTGTGATTACCTTATATACTGTCCAAAAAATACACTTGATATCACCGAGGAACGAATGGTGGTTGCGATAATAAAGCTGTAATTTCAACTTCAAAGGACGAACTACATTCAGATAATAAGCATCTGGATCAGTTGCTTCTGTAAATCCTTTGAACTGAGCAATATTAGCCATTGATGCCCAATCAGTAATACCTGGCTTTTGGTCTAGAATAGCCATCTCACACTCGGTATACATATCAGTATAATAGCGCAATTCAGGACGAGGGCCAACAAAACTCATATCACCTTTCAATACATTTATCAACTGTGGTAGTTCATCAACTTTACTCTTGCGAAGGAAATGCCCCATCTTTGTGATACGATCATCATCGTCACCGACATTCCAGTTTCCCTTACCTTCACAGTTAGGCTTCATACTCCGGAATTTAAATATCTTAAAATCCTTCCCATACTGACCTACACGTACTCCACGGAAGAAAACACCACCCTTAGAATCCATAACAATCACAAGTGATATGACAAGTAGAATGGGAGAAAGGCATATAAGACCTATAAGACTAACGATAATATCAAATAACCTTTTCATTTTTCACATATTAGCTCCATCTACAGGAATATTTGTTGCCTGCATAAAGGATGATTTATCACTTGCCATAAACACTACAACATTGGCTATTTCCTCTGGTGTTCCAAAACGATTAACCGCCTGATGATGATGAAGAAAATCGTCAACTCGAGGATGTCCTTCCTTAACATATTTATCCCAATAGCCACCTTCGAAAGAGACTGCTCCTGGCATAACAGAACATATAAGGACACCTGTTGGGGCAAGTTTACGACCTACGGTAGTGACATATGCATTCAAAAATGTTTTTGCAGATGCATATAACGGATTTCCTCTTTGCATTACAGCTGATATTGAAGATATATGTATGATTCGTCCACTTCCTCTTTCAATCATAGGGGGAATCAGAATACTGTTCATATCAATAGAAGCAAGGGCATTAAATTTTAATGCATATTCCCAATCTTCAATTCCCGCTAAATGATTTCTACTTACAAGGGAACCGCCAACGTTGTGTACAACCACATCAAAAAGCCCATATTTTCCAATAAGATCAGTGGCAAACTTCTTAGTATCACATTCCATGATGTCAGCCACTTCAAATGCATACGATTCAGCACCGGCCTCAATAGCCTTTTTACCTATCACAACTAGCAAGTTTTCTGAACGTGCAACATTAATTATCTTACAACTTTCTCTGGCGAAACCTATAACAATTCCTTCGCCAATCCCCTTACTGCCACCAACAACAAGGATTTTTTTTGATTTCAAACATAAATTCATATATCAAATTCTTTTTTCTGCGTTAATGCTAATCTAATCACAGAGGTTTTATCATCTTCATCATAAAAACGTCTTGCATTTTCTGCATACGTTTCATAATTGTCAGTTAAATCTGTTATAGCGTTTTTCAGTGACTCAGCATTAAAAAATGGCAAGCAACAGCCCATTTTGTAACTTTCAATAGTGTATTTTAGACCTGGAATATTATTTCCAATCATTGGTATTCCGAAATGCGAAAATTCATATAGTTTATTGGGAGCACAATATATTGAGTTTAATGGTGATGTGAATGTTCCATATACTGGAGCATAAATCAGAATACCAATAAAAGCGTGACTAGTCACTTCTAAATGATACGGTGCAGTTATATATGGTAACATAATTGTTTTTTATATTTCGATAAATAGTTACATTCACTACCCGTCATTACAACAAATATATATTCATCATTTAATACCTCTATTGCATTAGCAATTGGTTCGATTGGTCTTTCTGCATCTACAATCCCTTGATAAAGAATAATCTTTTTTCCTTTTAACTTTTCGATTGTCACCTTTACACTATCAGATTGAGTTATAGGAGAACACCTATCAAACCCACTATCTATAGGTTTATTTGATACAACCAATGGTAATTCTGGTAATTTCATCCATACTTGAGTTATTTGGGCTCTATTGTATTCACAAACGATAACTTTATGAGCTTTATGAGCAAGTTTTTCCAAATTCAGACCAAATGTCCATCTAGTTCCTATATAAGTTACTTTCTCTACCAATTCAAAAAGATGTAGGTTATACCTATAATTCAAGAGTTTCATTCCTATATGTTTAACTGTGATATTTGACATTATCCAAAGTATAGTGTCATTATCATAGCGCTGATCTATATATTCCCATATGTTTTTCCGTATCGTAAATAGTTCTTTAACTTTTTTTTACCCAAAAGGACTTATATACATAATCACTTCCTATCTTTTGTAATGATACAGACTCAGGCAATACCTTTCGAAGTTGATCATTTACTACTGTCGTGAGAACTGTAACTTTACAACCGGTTTTATCTAATTCATGAATTAATGAAACTGTCGGTGGATATACAAGAATAGAATCTACTTGAATGAGTATTATTTTAGTAAACATAAAAGTTTGTTTGTTTTATCAGTATAATCAAGATCATTTAACTTCCTAGAAAAACATAGAAACGATAATAGATATACTAATGAAGTACTGAAAATTATCTGATCCGTACACAGTATAGTAATAAGTATAACCATGTAAGCACCTGAGTGTGTACACATCTTATGTTTTTGATACAAGTATGTGACTAGTATTATTAAGCCAGTTATTCCATAACTAAAAAACATATATAGCATAGAATTAGCATAATTACCAGAACCTTCAAAAGCTAAAGAACCCCTTCTATATAATATAAAACTTTCCATTTGATTTAATCCAATACCAAACATATAATGAGATAAATCGAAAAATGGCAAATATACTAGCGGCCCCAATAATCTTAAATCGGAGGAGGCATCAGTTTCTTCTAGTTTAGAAAATGCGAATTCTAACAAACTAGGGTAATAAATCATCAGAGATTTATAAAAAAAATAGAATATTGCAACAATCAACAAAAGTCTTTTAACTTGTAAACCATTGTAATAGAAAAACAAAGAAGGAATTATAGCACATAATAGTAATCCTGTAGTACTGGAAGATACAAGCAGTGCAGCCAACAATAATATCGAAACTATATATTTATGCTTTGAAAGCAAAAAATATAGTACAGGAGCTAAATACATACACAAATGAGCAGGCTCTGTAAAGAAGGCACAAGGTCGAAGTCCACTAATAGTATCAACATCTCTGATTACAGCCCAAAAAGGCAAATAAAAATTAGCCTTAAAAGATCCAAATAAAAAGATTAAAAAGGCTTGATACAAACATATTAATGATGCTATTACACTTAATACAATTGATGAATAAATAAATGACTTAATATCAGAACAGTTAGTTAATATTATCAGAGCCGCGAAGGATATACAGATACTAAACTGATTGTGTATGTATAATGTTGAATTATACCATATTTCAGTAGAGTTTAGAATCAAACTTAATATACCTAGAATCATTATTGAAATAAACAGCATAATTTCCCGCCTACGTAAAGAAACGGAAGCTCCAAGAACATTTATGGATAATAATACACTCAATATAATTAATACTGTAGCAAGAGTAAATCCGCGTGCAACATTATATATACTGAAAGGTACTAAAAGGGCTAAAACTATGCCATTAAACGTTTGAACTCTTTTCATTGACATATTTTAGCTTCCACATTTTTACAACATAACATTTTATTACTGTATACATATATCCTATAAATTTATTGAAATCATTTTTTTTTATACCTCCACGCTTTAATTCTTTCAAATAATGGCAAAAGGCCCCTTTAGCTATCAAGTAATTATTATTATATAAATCTATTTTTGAAGCTCCGAGTCCTAGACAATAATCATAATATTCAGGTAGTATTTTAGTTGCGACCACAAATAATTTATCATCCCATGACTTAGAGTGTAACAAAGCTGTAATAAGGGGGGCATTAATACTTATACATTTATCACTATTATAAAAGCACATAGTCATCATATATGAGTTTGGAAATGTTGTAACAAAACTTGCCCAATCATTAGGTCCCAATAATGTTTTGTTAAATTTTCTCACCACATCCGTTCTGAAAATCTGCGAACTCATGAAAGTTCCCAATATATTACCTGCAGAGGCATTAATATCTAATACAGAAAAATAATTACCTTGACAATACCCCTCATCCTTTTTTTTATTTTTTTTAAAATGCTTTGCTTGCTCAAGACTTAATAGCCGATGTTTTACACTTATGTAATCAGTATTTGTATATAATATTGTAGAGCAAATTATATCAATTGCATCTATGTCTACTAAATCATCATCACCGATTATCCAAGTATATTTCCCATTTGACAACTGATCAATAATGACTGCTATATTGCCAATGAAACCAAGGTTAAACTTATTCGAATTTATTTTAAGTCTTTTACTGTTTTTGTATTTTTCAAGAATCAAATCAGTTCCATCCGTTGAACAATTATTTGAAATAACTATTTCAACATCATTACGGCTTTTTCTTGAATCTAACAACCTATCTATACAATGTTGTATACGTTCTGCACCATTATAGGTAGGCACGCATATTGATAACAAAATATCATTACTCATTATGCCATTCCCTCCTCTTTAATATATATATACGATATGCCCAAGGAAACAAAAGAATTCTTACACTGCAGTATCCTATTGTCACCCCATACAATCCAAAGTTTTTCCCTAAGAAAAATGTAGACAATAAACATAAAACACCCGCAACCACAGAATTTGCCAAGAATGGCTCTTGCTTGTGACATCTTAGATAAGTAGCCCATGCAGTCACGTATTGTCCAAGAAAAATAGGTATCATCATGAAAAACATTGGAAGATAGCCAAGGAACCTATCCGCAAACACGGCTTCTTCTAAAGATAATTGAGTAATACGTAATATCCATATTACCATAAAGAATGAAATCAAAAGAAATATGCAGATACCTGACATTTGATGAATTGTCTTATTAAACACAGAATCTAATTGTTTGTATTCCTTTAAAGCGATATAGCCACTCAACATTGGTACTTTAGTATTTATCCAGCTCATTGAAAAAGCATTGATTGCATTAAGGGCTTGGAGAGTCATCCCCATCTGACCTGCAACAATCGCCCCCTCTGTAGCAAATAGGACAGGAGTAAAAGTTTGAAATATAAAATAACCACTAATCCAACTAATAGCAATCTTCCACTGGTATGGAAAAATTTCTTTCATATAAACCACTCGCTCTCGAATCTCTATTATCCAGAGATTATAAAGTACTCTATCAAGGTTCACTCTTCGAACAAAAGCAAACCAAATGATTACAATTATTAAATAGCCCATACCTGTTACGAAGAGTTTGAAACCAAGTACAAGGCCTACCCAAGTACATATTGGCACAATCAATTGTTGATAGAAGCTAACTTTGCTTATCTCTTTAACAAAACCAAGTCCTACAAGAATTGATGTCAAAGGTGATATGAACAATTGAATTGAAGTAGCGAAACAAATAAGCACCCAAGGAATGCGCCATTCAACTTTCTCTAACTGTGTATTTCCATATTTGTTGAAATATACAAAACCTACTATTAAAAGGAAGAAGAAAACAAGAATAGCTAAAATGAAATACCATTTAACACAAAAACAAAGGAGAGAAGACAATCGTGACTTATACCTGTCCTCTCCCTGATAAATGAGATTTTTATCAAGTTTCAAGTGAGAAACTTCATGGGCAACATATTGGGTCATGATGCCTGTTAATCCTAATTCAAAGAATACCTGCAAAGCAAGGATTGAACCAAATGTAAAATAAAACCCTTGTTCCACACCAGTCAAAAATGCAGAAATAAAGAACATGGATCCAACTCCAGCTACTCCCTGAACAACTCGTGCCCCAGAAGAATAGGCAATGGCCTTATCCATTCCAATCTTATTAGCGACACTTCTAAATGAAATCATTTCTATTTTTTTGATATACTCATTATCTCCTTTAACTCTTCATCAGGCAAGAGTGGTTTCATTTCCTCCAATGGACGTGATGCCATCTGGCCTTCTGGAGTCTTATAACTTGCCTGTCTTGGTTCAATTGGTTGGAATGGATCTACCCAAACATTAACAAGACAAGGACCATCATAGTTCAGTGCTTCGGTAACGACTGCATCCATTTCATCAAACGAATTAATAACAAAGGTCTTAATAGCGTAAGCTTCTGCAATCTTCTTGATATTACCAATAGTAAGACCACTTTCGGGGCTGCACCCGACGAAATGTCCTTTGAAGACATTCATTTGTGTTCCACGGATTGTAGAATAGCCCTGGTTATCAAGAATAAAAAATTTAATTGGTAGCTTATCACGATGAACAACTTCGAGTTCCTGAATATTCATAACAAAACCTCCATCACCATTTACACACACTACTTTCTTGCCTGTAGCGTATGCTCCACCAATAGCAGCTGGAAGACCATTGCCCATAGAAGAAAGTCCTTTAGTTACATAAACGCCTTGATGTTTTTTTACTTTAAAAGCCTGAATAGCAGCATCAACACAAGTACCTGCTCGACCGCCAACATAAATATCTTCTGCATTCATGTGTGAAGAAATGCAATCCATCAGATAAAATGAATTGACATATTCTTTGTTGTTTTTCCACACCTCTTTGAGTGGGGGATATTTAACCATCCATTCTTTTGCCTTGGTTACCCATTCAATATAGTCTTTCTTCTTCAGGTCTTTGTGACTATTGAGAGCATCAATAAATTCACCTGCATCAGAGCATACCTTCATATATGGATGGAGAGTCTTCTTGTCAAGTTCAGCTTGGTCAATATCCACCATGATATGCTTTGCATTACGCACATATCCTGCAAAGTTATAGCCTGTCTGTAGAAGAGCCAAACGTGTACCGATAGAAATTAATACGTCTGCATTCTGAAGTGTAAAATTCGCAGCCCTCTGACCCACTGCCCCTGGACGACCTGCAAAGAGTGGATGATCATTTTCGATAAGATCTATTCCGTTCCAATGAAGAAGAACTGGAGCAGCAATCTTTTCAACAAGAGCTCTGAAAGAATCACGAGCGTTAGCAATATTCACTCCAGCACCTGCGTAAATGACAGGACGCTTTGCATTATTCAGTAGTTCTACAATTTCATCTATCTGTGAAGCGACAATCGTAGATTTCTTTGATTCTGGTATAAAGCTCTCAAGTTCTGATTCTTCTACTCTGCTTCCCTGAATATCTACAGGAATATCAAGCAAGACGGGACCAGGACGTCCCTTTCGACAAGTATAGACAGCCTTTTCTAACTCATAACGAATCATCTGCGGGTCACAAACAACAGTCGTGTACTTGGTGATCGGTTTTACTATTTCTGTGATACAAACCTCCTGTACACCCAATTGACGAAGAGCTGGATCTTCCGCCATATCAGCACGTTTACATTGCCCTGTAATAACAAGAAGAGGCGTTGATTCAATCCACGAACATGCAATACCAGTAATGGTATTTGTTGCACCTGGCCCACATGTTACTACTACTACACCAAGGTTATTGGTAATTCGAGCATATGACTCAGCCGCAAATGTACAGCCCTGCTCATGAAGCATACAAACTGGCCTAATTTTCTCAGAATACCCTATAGAATCATTAATGTGCATTGCCATGCCACCAGTGAACATGAAAACGTGTTTTACACCTTCGTTTTCAAGAAACTTAATTATATAATCAGATACCTTTATCATATAATGTATATTATTTCCAACGAGAATCGATTTTGCTAATATCCAAAGTGTCTTTGATGTTGTTGTAATGAGTATACACTCTTACTATTGCCTCATGCATAGGAGTAAATGTTATGGGAAATTCATCTATTAATCGTTTATTTGATGCTGTATATTCAAAGTTGATGCCTGCTTTCTGAAAAGATAGTTGTTCTGTTGTCCCAGAAAGATTAATAATCATTTGTGCAAGTTCGGATAACAGATAGCTCTTGCTCATTGATAGATTATAAGAATGATGCTTTAAACTATTTGTCAAAGCATACTCCAGAACAGGAATAACATCATTGGTATCAACAAAGCTAAAACGACAATCCTGTCGTAATTTTAGCGGCATCCCCATAACAGCTTTTACACAAAGATTTGATATGACATTTTTTGTGAACTTCTCATACTTATTGATGGTTCCAAAGAGACGTACATTATAAATGTTATCACTTTTTTGCGTATTAATATTCATAATATATTTACTTAATCCATACTTATTCTTTGGTATGTTCCTACCAAAATCATCTTCTTTTACATTGATTACAGGTTTGCTCTTGTCGAATTCTGCACCACTACCAAAGTATATCATTTTCTGATATTTAGCGGATTGGGATGCAAGAGAAAAGTACATCCTAAGATTACTTTCTAACTCTTCATTTACAAAATGATCCGCACTAACGGATGTAGGACGAAACGTAGCACAGTGAATAACATAATCTATATGGTGCAATTTGAAGTATTCTTTAACAGCATCATCATTTGTAAGATCAAGTTCCTTACTGTTTGGAGTCAAAAGATTGTACTTGCCCTCAAAATGCTCCTTTATCAGCCTTCCAGTGATTCCATTAGGACCAGCACCTGTAATGAAGAGAGTTTCCATTATTCAATAAACTTATTTATCTCCTCCACACAGAGGTTATATACATTTTCTGTTTTATATCGCTTATACCAATCGGAGGTAAGTGCAATACACTCCTTGGCATTAAGTTTGGGTTTCCATCCTAAACGGGTCTTTGCCTTATTGATATTGAGCATCAACAGCATTGCCTCATGAAGTGCATTTGAATTTGATACATCCTTCAACTCACCAAAGCCAAAGTTTTCAATGATAGCTGTTGCAACTTCCCAAACGGTAAGTACACTTTCTGCTTCAGGTCCGAAATTCCAACCTTCGCAATAGCTTGTAGGATCGTCCCACATCTTTTGTGCAAGAAACATATAACCAGATAGAGGTTCAAGAACATGCTCCCATGGCCGTATAGCCTTTGGCGAACGGATGTCAATAACCTTAGTGGCCTCAAGTGCACGAATGCAATCAGGAATGAGTCGGTCTTTTGCCCAATCACCTCCACCGATTACATTACCAGCTCGTACCGATGCTAGAGAAACAGTATGCCTATTGCCATAGTCAGCAGGATTGAAGAACGAGTGTCTCCAACTCTGGATTGCAATTTCACATGCACCCTTTGAAGAACTGTATGGGTCATAACCACCAAATGGGTCGGTTTCAACATAACCTTCAAGCTGTTCATTGTTGTCATAACACTTGTCAGTAGTAACCATCACACCAACCTTCACACTCTTAATAGCACGAATAGCCTCCATTATGTTGATAGTACCCATTACATTCGTTTCGTAAGTCTCAACTGGCTGTTCGTAAGAGAGACGGACAAGAGGTTGAGCTGCAAGATGGAAGACAATCTCTGGCTGATACAGAGCAAAGATTTCCTTTATCTTCTGACCATCACGAATATCTGCTCGAATATCCGCAACCATCTTCTTACCTATACCAGAAAGAACAAAGTTGTCTCTTTCAGTAAATGGATCGAGAGCAACTCCTACGATTTCTGCTCCAAGCTCATGAAGCCAAATAGAAAGCCAAGAACCTTTAAAACCGGTATGACCAGTTACAAGCACTCTCTTGCCTTTGTAAAAATTATTAAATACGTCAATCATGATTATTTTACATGTTCGTTACAAAACTTAGTGATGCACTCAATCATCCAAGCATTCTGTTCAGCGGTCATACCAGGATAAACACCAATCCAGAAAGTATTAGTCATTACGAAGTCAGTATTTTTGAGATCGCCAACCTGCCGATATCCTTCACCTGTCTTACGCATTTCATCAAATACTGGATGTTTTATGAGGTTGCCAGCAAAGAGGTTACGAGTCTGAATCTTGTTTGCTTCGAGATAACCAGTAAGTTCGTTACGAGTGAATCCTGCATCTTCCTTGACAGCAATGAGGAAACCGAACCATGAAGGGTTAGAATTCTCTTCTGCTACGGGAAGAATGATTCCAGGAACATTCTTAAGCCCATTGTAAAGTGTCTGATAGTTGGCACGACGAGCAGCAACGATAAAATCGAGTTTCTCCAACTGTGCGCAGCCGATAGCAGCCTGCATATCGGTGATCTTCAGATTAAAACCAAAGTGACTGTAAACATACTTGTGATCATAACCTTGTGGGAGTTCACCAAACTGGCCAGTGAAACGCAGCTTGCAAGTGTTATCTACACCACCCACACACCAGCAATCACGCCCCCAATCGCGAAAGGAACGACAGAGTTTATCAAGTTTAGAATCGTTGGTATAAACAGCACCACCTTCACCCATAGTCATGTGGTGAGGGGGATAAAAGCTTGATGTACCAATGTGGCCCCATGTACCAGTCTTCTTTGTAACTCCATCAAGAATATATTCAGAACCAAGAGCATCGCAGTTATCCTCGATCAACCAGAGGTTATGTTTCTCACAGAACGCGAGAACAGCCTTGAGATTGAAAGGATTTCCGAGTGAATGAGCCATCATTACTGCCTTACACTTTGGAGAGTATGCAACTTCGAGCTGATTGATATCAATATCAAAACCAGGAAGACAAACATCAACAAATACCGGAACTGCACCAAACTGGATGATAGGATTAACTGTAGTTGGAAAACCTGCAGCAACAGTAATAACCTCATCTCCTCGCTTGATAGCACGATCGCCGAGTTTTGGAGAGGTGAGGGTATAGAATGCAAGGAGGTTGGCTGATGAACCTGAGTTGGTAACTGCACAATACTTTACACCAAGCCACTGAGCAAGGCGAGTCTCGAACTTATGAGCCCAAGGACCTGCTGTCAACCAGAAATCGAGTGATGAGTCAACAAGATTGACAATCTCCTGATCATCGAAATAACGACCACCATAATTGACGAATGACTTACCAGGAACGAATTCCTTTTTGGAGGCATGAACTTCCTTATAATACTCACGAGTGAGCTCAAGAATTTGCTCTTTTAAATCTCCTCTCTTAGACATATTTATAATGATTTTTATTTGTTTGATTTGTTTTATTCTTTTTATAACACCAAAGGTGTTTGACATTCCCAACGTTTCCAGGGTGCCTTACCTGTTTGTAATAGCTTGTCGAGCATATTCTTCTCACGAATGTTATCCATACACTGCCAGAAACCTGTATGAATATAAGACATAAGCTGACCTTCTTCTGCAAGCTTAGTGAGTGCAACCTTCTCAAATACACATGTATCATCTGTTAGATAATCAAATATTCGTGGTTCGAGTACCATATATCCAGCATTGATAGGAGCACCATCAGCCATATTTTTCTCACGGAATGACTTTACTGAACCTCCTTCAATATATAGTACGCCCTTGTCTTGAGCCATTTTAACTGCTGTAAGGGTAGCGAACTTACCATGAGACTTATGATATTCAATGAGTTTGTCTATCTCAACATCACAAACGCCATCACCATAGGTCATGAGGAATGGTTCGTTACCTACATATCTCTGGATTCGCTTGATACGACCACCTGTCATCGTATTATAACCAGTATTAATAACAGTCACCTTCCATAAATCCATATTTGTTTGGTGTATAATCATCTCGTTCTTTCCATTACGGTAGTCGAAAGTGACATCAGAGTTATGTAAGAAGTAGTTAGCAAACCACTCCTTGATATACTCTTGTTTGTAACCAGCACAAATGATAAATTCAGTATGACCGTAGTAGGCATACTCTTTCATAATGTGCCAAAGGATGGGCATACCGCCAATCTCAATCATAGGCTTTGGCTTAAACTGGCTTTCTTCACTGATTCGTGAACCGAAGCCACCGGCAAGGAGAACTACTTTCATATAGTATGACGTTCAAATTTATATCTATCTTCGTTTTAGTCATTAAGTATCACACAAGTTTTCTCTCTTTTCAACTTCTCTTTTGCTTCAATAGCACGTTAAAATCTTTATTGTCATCCCTGCTTCATTCGTTCAAAAATGACGAAAAAATGGATTTGTTTTTCTATACCCATTGTTTTAATTTGTAATTATATATCAAACGCGTGAAAGCATAGAATTCTAATATATGTTTATCTGCACACACACTTATCTTTTAGATTTAACTTCGTATCTGTCAGTCTCTTTACCAGCAAGTACATCCGCAATTCTGCGACAAGCCTGTCCGTCACCATAAGGATTTACTGCATGGGACATTCTTGCGTATGCTTCCTGAGAATCAAGAAGAGTACTGACTTCATCCATAATCTTGTTGTAGTCAGTACCTACAAGACGAACAGTACCACTCGAGAGTGCCTCCGGTCGCTCTGTTGTATCACGCATCACGAGAACAGGTTTGCCTAGACCCGGTGCTTCCTCTTGAATACCACCTGAATCGGTGAGAACAATATTGGCTTTGTTCATGAGATAAACGAACTCGAGATACTGGAGTGGTTCGATAAAGAAGAAGTTCTTAAGATTAGAGAGGTCTTCACCAAAGACTTCATGGATTGACTTGCGTACGTTGGGATTAAGATGCATTGGATAAACGAAATCAACTTCAGGATATTTTTCTGAAAGATTCTTCATTGCAGTACACATATGAATGAATCCATCTCCAAAGTTTTCACGTCTGTGACCAGTGATTAGAATAAGCTTCTTACCTCCGCTAAGTCGAGTTATGTCATAACCTGCATTTGCAAGTACTCTATCCTGCTCCTTAGTAAGAACTGCATCATTCTTCAATTTTTCAACTACTATTTGGAGAGCATCAATAACGGTATTGCCAGTGACAAAAATCTGACCAAGGGCTGCTTCATTTTTAAGGTTGGATTCAGAAAGTGGAGTTGGAGAGAAGTTATAGGTAGCAATACGTCCTGTTATCTGACGGTTCATTTCCTCTGGCCATGGATTGTAAATGTTGTGGGTTCGAAGCCCAGCTTCTACATGACCAACAGGAATCTGTGCATAGAAAGCCGCAAGGGCTGCTGCTGTTGATGTGGTAGTATCACCATGAACAAGTACTACATCTGGACGGCACTCTTTGAATACATCACACATTCCAGTAAGTACACGAACTGTTACATCAGTAAGCTCCTGACCTTGTTTCATAATATTGAGGTCGTAGTCAGGCTTGATATCGAATATGGCGAGTACTTGGTCAAGCATCTCGCGATGCTGACCTGTCACACAAACAATTGTCTCAAAATTCTCTTTATCTTTCTGGAACTCTTTTACCAGCGGAGCCATCTTAATAGCTTCAGGACGAGTTCCGAAAACAAGCATTATCTTCTTCATTATCTTTTTATCTTTTCAAACATTCATTATTTTCAATAGAACCAGCCGAAAAAGAACCAACAAAAAAGTAACATTACAAATATCTACTATTAGTTCATTTGTAAGCGTCCACTTCTCCCCAACTCCTATCAAATCAATTATAAATTAATGATTTAACAGCTTTTTAAAAAAGTCGGGTAATTAATTTTAATACCATTGAGGCCTATAATCAGCTCTTCGAGCTGATTTTTGACTCTTTCCTTTTCTCATTTTATCCAGATCTGACTTAACGCATCCGACGAAATCCGTGAGGTAATCACAGAAAGAATCGTACTGTCTAAACACGTAAGAAGGCAGATATCTTCTTCGGTCATTTTACTTATATTTCTGATACGCCTCCACCAACTTCACATCATACCTATTCTGCGCATAAGCCGGACCGTTATAGCATTTAGCGAACGCAGCCCAGTCCTTGGATTGCAAGACGCGGAGCATCGGGGGATTCTTTTGGATGAAGTTTGCGAAAAGAAGCAGTTGCTTGCATTCGCTTTCGCACATGCTTTGCACAAAGCTTTTTACGCATTTTTCGCCACAAGCGGCATAATTGAAGCCCATAATCTGGAACATGCCCCAACTGGCGGAAGAGTCCACCGCCTCTCTGTTGATTGTACGAGCCTGCTCCAAACGTTCGTATTTACGGATGCCGCCTTTATAATATTGTTTAGTCCATACGGAATAAAGGATACTCTCGTTGCCGTTCACATAATCTTCAGGATGAAGACATCTCTTCTTCAACTGACTCCAGAAGATATGTCCTTCAAAAAGAATGGCGGGCTTACCGGGAACAAAAAAGCCTCCCCTGCCACCGGTCTCCACCTGCTGAACAGCCTTCAAAGCTGCAGGTTCACAGGCCAACATTCGAGAAACTTGATTAAAGTCATCGTCTGTCAGACGTTTAATACCGGAACTTTCGATTGCACCCATAGGTTCGTTTTTATACTATCGTTTCTATTTAGGTAATCCAACGCATTAATGTGCGTAGGTTATTCTTCCACTTCTTCCCAAGGATAGGGATTATCAACCACATTCTGAAATTCTTCAATGGCTTCCTGTTGTTCAGCAGTAAGTGATGCGGAATCCCAAGAAGCGATGATTGTACGACCTTCTTCAGCCAAAGGCTCATCAAACACCTCACCATAGCAGGCGGTAAGCAGGCGAAGCTTCAATAAAGAAGCAGGAATAGTATCAAGAATATCCCAACAACGATCCAAGACCTCCTGGATATGCTTCTGTTTTTCACCGTGATCTACGAATGAGGCACTGTACCCCATTAAAAGAGCGAGACAAACATTAGCCTGTTCCTCAACTGTGGAACCTTTCGCACCGGAATTATACAAAGCAGTGGTCAGGCGGTAAACTTCACCGTTACGACGGGAAAGGTCGTCACTATAGACAGGACTACCGTCCATGCCCAAATACATCAGGTCGTGCGCGGCACGCTGAAGAGTTAGTACTTCTTCGGAAAGAGACATAGTGATTTATGATTTATAATTTATGATTTATCAGCGGCTCAATGGCAACGGTCGACCGTCAACTACTTAATTACTTCTATAAGATCAGGATGAATGGTGGCCAAAGCAACGGCGATAACACCTTGTATCTCGATAACCACACGACGATCACGAGCACCTTTTACTTTCACGAAAATGCCTTCCTGACCCTCGAAGTCACCGCCCGTGATACGAACTTTCGTACCTTTAGATAGATTCAGTTCATCAGGTTGGAAATACATGAGATGATCACTGTAAGTACCGGCTACAGCAATAAAGCGTTGCATCTCACTGTCGGAGATAATGATTTTCTGACCGCTACGGGTATCCGTAATATATTGCAAATAGCTTACCTGCGATTTGATACGTTTCACCTCAGAAGGACGGGCATGGACAAAAAGCAGGTTGTGTACAACCGGAACCAAAGCACGGACTTTCTTACCTTTCTTTATGCTGATCTTGTATTGCATGGGAACGAAACAACCCATTTTCTCTTTTTCAAGCAGACGCATAGCATCAGGCTCTCTACGGTACGTGGCACGCATCGCATACCATATTTCAGTCTCTTTATCCGCTTCCATTTCAAGGGTTATTTCAGAAAAGGGTGTTCTCTCGGGGCTTTGAAGTCCTTGCATACACTTGAATTTCAATCACTTGCGAACACTTTATGTAAGATATGGCAAGTATTGTGTTCTTCTTGCCTATTGATTTTTCGTAGCTGTTCATTACCTTGATTACATTGCAGGTAAAAAGCTATAAACGAATGAATTAAGCTAATAAATCGTCTTTTAATCGTTCGTTTTTTATGCGTAAAGTTTTTTAAATCTGATAAAGTCAGAGAAAAAATGAAAGGAATAGATATTAACTAATATTTTTACAAGTTTTTTATCGCTTATAATCAGATATTTAAGTAGAAAAAACACTATATTACGAAATCTTTTTTATCAAACATTTTGTCATTCAAAAAAACACCTTTATCTTTGTGCACATTAAACGAACATTTTTTGGACACCCCACAAAACAGGATTTAAACAGTTAATATTCAACATATTATCACCTAGAAATAAATTTTCATCCATCATTTTCCACCCTACTCCCCCTCCCATTCCAATTAAATTATCTACTTTCGCATTTTTTAACCACGTTAATATTACCTAACGGTTAATTTATCATTTAAGTCATGACAGAATTTAAAAAAACAAGAAGCTGAACGGAAATCAGCTGAGAAGTAAATCGTACAAATCTGATAATCAGAAGGAAGACGATAGTATAGAACAAGACAAAGCGAATGTAATAAATGAAAATTTATTAGCTTCGAGAAAGTATTACGGAGCAAATACCCATCTGTTGGTAGGCGCCCTGAGATGCTTCAAATTAGGCGGTTTTGAAGGTACGGAAGTCCATACAATCAGTGATTTTATAGAGTGGTGGGACAGTACGGGCAAAATCAGAAAGCATGTGAAAGGAAAGCATATACCTCTAAAAACAAGCAGCTTAAGAACCGAGATAGAGAGTATATGGGCGGTGATACAGAAGGAAGATACAGAACATATAGATCCCTATGGATATGATGTAAAGATTAATCAGTAATAGTTAACTCCAAAGAAAGGGCATAATTTTGCCCCGTCAACAGGATAGTGAAAGGGCTACACCCTTCCACCGGGATGGTGTAGCCCTAACCTAAAAAGGGTGTAGCTATCCGAGACAAAGGGTGTAGCCATCACAGACGGTTGATTATAAACCATTTATAAACAACTAAAATCATTAAGATGGAGAAACAAACGTTGGGACACCAACAAAAGTATGTAACGAAAGACGAAAGAGTGGAGAATCTATGGAAGAAACTGATTGGGCAGGAAACAGACTTATCCGAAGAAACCATCGCATGGATGGCACGACGAATTTTACAATTAACTGCCTACATGCCATACGGATGTGCACTGATAGCCTATCGAAAACAAAATGGAGATTTTTACATGGGAAGAGGAACACTGATACATTACGAAGCCGATTTCCACCGCAAATACGACATCGAGCGTATTCAGAACCATGTAGTGTACTGGGATATAGAGCAACAGGGATGGAGAACGTTCCAGATCGAGAACTTCCTGGAATGGAAACCGGTGGTAAGTTGAAAATTGAGAGTTGAAAATTACTTAATAAAGTAAGGTGTGATACTGTTTGTCAACCGTTCAAGTCCTTCAACTCTATCAATTTGTTTACGATGGCATAGACGGTCAAGCCGCTGGCACTGTGTACCTGTAATTTTCGTGCGATATTCCGTCGGTGTGTGATGACGGTATGGGTGGAGAGATACAACCGGTCTGCAATCTCCCGGTTTGTCATGCCTTTCACCACGCAGACGACAATCTCTTTTTCCCGGCTGCTCAGTGTCTGCTGGTCATCGCTTTCCCCTTCTTCGGACGGTACTTCTTCGGTGTTGAGGCGTTCCAGCTTGTGCTTCAACTCGTCCGCACTGTCGTATACGGATATCTGGTCGTCGTAGGGGCGAAGCAGGAACGGGTCGCTCACATTATATAAAAGGGCGAAGCATTTCATATCCGGACAGCCACATTCGTCTTTCAGATGTTGCAGGTTGAAGTTTCCGGGAATGGAAGGATTCATAATCAGAATGTCCGGCTTATAAATGCGTAAGCCCTCTGTCAGACAGTCTGCCGCTGTTATCTCGGATATCTGGATACGGAATCCGGGTAAGCGTTTCAGCAGCGTTTCCAGTCCGCACCGGATGATGGCGGCCGATTCGGCTATCGCTATTTTGATGTTAGTGGACATGGCAGGTGGTTTTATTGTTTTTCTAAAGATAGAATAGCTGGTACGAAGATATAGTCTTCTACCCGGTTATGAGAAGCAAGATCCTGTTCCGTCGCGAAGATATCGAATAGGACGCTGTTGAGCAGGTTACTGTCCGGTCCCGGATAATACTTCAGGATCAGGTTCTTCAGTTCCGTAATTTTCATCTCGATCTGGTCGTGCCGCTTACGGAAGATGGTGATGTTATATTTCGGGTCTTTCTTTCCTTCCAGCAAATTACGGACATACGGAAAGACGGTTTTCTCTTCGTACGACATATGTTTGTGTACCTCTTC
>OJNU01000481.1_pt1 | contig 30348 bp, 23 predicted proteins | sample 1597941 | NCBI WGS metagenome assembly OJNU01 (sample SAMN01915228, study PRJEB22387) | human gut metagenome | isolation source: stool | host: Homo sapiens | place: USA | reverse complement strand
GCACCGGGCCGCAGTCGCTTTCAGTGATAAGACCGGCAGGGGAGCAGAGCACCTCTGCGCCGCCGTCCTTGCTGACGGTCTGGCGCAGGTAAAATCGCAGCACCGTGTCGCTTCCGGCCTGAATACGCGGCTGTTCTTTGACCTGATCGACCGTCGCTACAACAAGGAAGGCAATTTTAACATGGTTTTCACCAGCAACAAAAATCCGGCTCTCTGGCGTGAGGACTTTAATGAGGACTCTACACTTCTGTGTGCGCTGGACCGCATCTTTGATGAAGCTACGGTATTCAAACTGCGGGGCGAGAGTTTCCGCGGGAAGAAACTGGATACAGTTTCTGTACAGACTGGCAAAGTAAAGGCTGTTGAGCTGCTGGCTGACCAGCAAGAAGAATAATATTTATTTGCCAATCTGGGTTGTTTGGTTTTTCTATCTGAGCTTTGATTAGCGATTTCAGTTGAGCCCGCAGTGGTTTTCCTGGCGAACGCTAACAATCCCATTCCGGGTCAAAAGTGTGTCAGGAACAGGGGACTCCAATTTTTCTGGCATGGCGCCCCAAATTTTTCTTGCGTGATGGAATGGCTCATGGTATTATAAAAGTGCAATCGCAAGAAAAGTTATAAAGGGGGCGCTGACTTGCCAAGAGGAAAACTGTTAAACGGTCTGGTGACGCAGCAGAAGGTATTACGAGCGGCGGTGGCGTTGTTCCTGGAAAAGGGCTACACCAAAACGACTACCGGAGAGATCGCAAAGGCGGCAGGCATTGGGCAGAGCTCGTTCTTCCATGTTTTTCCCAGTAAGGAGGCGCTGCTGCTGGAGCTGGTAAAGCGGATGTTCAGCGGGCAATTCGCGCTGGCGGGACAGCACAGCGGGGAACAAGACCCTGTGCTCCTGTACGCCGTGGAAACGGCCCTCCAGCTCCACATCGCCGAGCTGACCGAGCCGCTGCGGGAGTTGTATGTGATGGCATACTCTCTGCCCTCTATCGCGGCATATCTTTACAAAAGCACAACGAAGCGGCTGCAAGTCATCTTCGGGCCTTATCTGCCGGAGGCACAGCCCAAGGACTTCTACGAGATGGAGATCGCGTCCGCCAGTATCATGCGGGGCTTCATGTCGGTTCCCTGCGACGTGTATTTCACGATGGACGCCAAGATATCCCGCTTTCTGGACTGCTCGCTCAAGCTCTATGACGTGCCGAAGGAGAAACGCGCGGCAATCACGGCGGCAGTCTTGCAGATGGACCTTCACACAATGGCTTTGGGCATCATCCAAAAGACCGTCCGGCAGGCGGAAAAGGGCTTTGAAGCCCTGACGGAAAAACAAATTTAGGCAAGGGGTATCCCCTTGGAGAAGCCAAAATTCTTTTATCATGGAGGAATCACGATGAAAAGAAGATTTCTTAGCTTGCTTACCGCGTTTGCTCTGTGCTTGACCCTGATCCCCACAACAGCATTCGCAGATGACGAGAAAAGGGGAGAAGATGCTTCCCCAAGCATCTGCGAAACAGCCTGCACGGAAGAGTCGAAGCTCGGTAAGGAGCAGCCGAACGCCATCGCGGAGGACGAGGGATCATCCGCGCCAGCGGATGATGAACTTGGCAGTGACGCCGTTGCCGCCAAAAAAAGCCCTGCCGCAATGCGGGCGGCCAATGGCATCAGTGCGCGGGCGGCGAATGGCACGATTACCCTCGGCAGCACCGTTCTCGACATCACACAAAGCTCTATAAGCAGCACTTACGATACGACCGGCGGCTTCAAGTATGACGCTGACACAAAGACGCTGACGCTGCGAAACTGCACGATCGACACTTATACAAAGGTCTCGTCCGAGCAATTGTCCGGCATATTCAAATACTATAACGTCTTTCTCGACAGCCGTAATGTCGGGACGCTGAACATCGTGCTTGAGGGCAGAAATTACATTGGTGATTCCAGTAGCTTGAAGTATATGCCCGCCGCTTCCGATGTGAATACGCCGCGCTATCTCGGCATCTGGGGCAATACCGTCCGCTTCTCCGGCAGCGGGAGCCTGACCGTTGAAGCCCAGACCTTCCCCATTCAGTCCGGCGGCATTGAGACAAGCGGGAGCGTGGATCTGACACTGCGCAGCTACATGAATGGAACCGTGACGCGGAGCATGGCCGTCGGCGCCGGGACGAGCGTCACTGCGGAGACAAAGGGAAACAATCTGGACTTCTACGCGCTCAATGTTAAGAACAATCTGACAGTGAACGGCACGCTTAATGCGACCACCAAGGGTTGTGTATACCAAAATGACTATCCCGTCGCCCTGCTTGTGGGCGGAACACTGCGCGTCGTCGGCGGTCAGGTGACCGCCACGAGCGACGGTCGGAACGGCAATGACGGCTGTCAGGGCTACGGCATCAAGGCCAATGCACTGGAAATCGGCGGCGGGGGAAGCGTCCGTGCCTATTCCAACGGCTACAGTACGAAGACCAACCGATACGACGGCAAGGAAGCTATTTACGTTTCCTCGAACCTGACGGTCGACCTCGGCGGCTATCTGTACGCGAAAACACAGAACCCGATTCTTTCAAACGAGAATGAAAACGGCGCGCTGAAGGTCAACGGCAGCTGGGATCTTTCCGGGACCAATGGAGACACGGCATACACAAAGGCCGTCATAACAAAGCCGGTGAACGGCAGCATCTACAAGAATGTGATCCTCGAAACAACCGTAAGCCCTGAAAAAGAGGTGGAGATCAGCGGCATCCGAAATGCCGTGCTGGTGCTCAGCTACAATGAGGACCAAAACAACAAGGGAAAAACCTGGTACTATCGCAACGCCGACCGCCCCGGGGATACAGATTCCGTCAAGCAGAATGTTTACAGCTCCGGCAGCACGCAGCAGGAGCTGAACCTCAAAGAGGGCTTCAGCAGGGTCCTTGCATCGGACTACAATAATTACTACGGCATCGATGTGCGGGAGGGTGAGCATACCGTCGTGCTCGATGGTCTTGCAATCGTGCGCGATCACACCTTTCTTACCGTGCGCAGCGGCGCGACGCTGAACCTGAAGCTCACAGGCAAGAGCTATCTGAAAAGCGGCAGCGCACCCACCATCTATGTGGAACAGGGCGGCACGCTGAACCTCATCGGCGGGGGCATGGCGCAGTCCTCACTGGCGCTCATGGGCGGTCTTTCGGCGGCAAGCGGCGCAACTGTGAATTTCAAGGACTGCGCCGTTTACGCCGCAGGTAAGACCATCGGCGGAACGGGAGCCAACGTATCCGTTGAAAACTGCTGGATCAGCGCCGGCTTTGCCGGAAATCTGCGCGTCACGCGCAGCACCCTGGAGGGGGAGCACTCCGGCGGCACGGTGAAGATCGACCGTAGGAGCAACGCCAACCTGACGGATACCTCCGGCAAGGCGATCACCGGTGTCACGGATCACAGCGGCAATCCTGTTTACCGGACAAAGGTCGAGCTGGAGGACATGAACCAGAGCCGGAACCTCATGATGATCGCCTACCGCACCGACGCTACCAGCGGCACCATGCAGTCGACTTTTTACCCGTTGGTCACACAACTGCGCGTGAATATCCCCAACACTGTCAACGATGACATTATTAAGGATCTCAGCATGCTCGTCGGCAGCAACACTGTCTACCTCTGGCTTCCGAACGGTACAAGGATCATGAGTGTGGAGGGCTTTCAGGACGACGGCAGCTCGCCGGTCGGCTTCATCCATGATCCGCAGAAAGACGCGCCCATCATCACCACCGCCGACAACAGCGCCAGCGGCAAGATGATCCTGCTCAACCTGCTCCTCGCCTCGGGCGTGCTTGCCTTCCGCGGCACCCCCGGCGGAGACAACACCGCGCTCTGTGCGGGCTATCTGGGGGACTCTGCAAAGGACACCTGGATCGGCTATCACCCGGAAAAAGACGTCAAGCTCCAGGCGGATTGGAAGTTTATCACAGACTTCGGCATCCGTATGCTTACAGGCGGCGAGGCGGAGGTCAAGCTCAACGGACTGGACCTGAGCGGTCCGAACAAGCGCGTGGAGCTGGATGACCGCTCGAAGCTTTCAATCGTGCTGATGGAAAACACTGAGAGTGTCATGAGGTCCAACGAAGGCAGCACCGATGCGGTCTGGACGCTCAAGGGTTCGGGCGGTCTGACCATCAAGGGGCAGTCCGGCGGTGAAAAGCTGACGCTCCGCGGCGACCACGCCATGGACGGCAGCACCGGTGCCTCCCTGACATTCAATGGTATCACGCTCATCAACAACTGCACGAACAAGCCGGAGACGACGCTTGGGAAACTTACCATCTCAAACAGCACCGTCCTCGGTCTCGGCACGGTCAACTGCGCCAACGTTGTCATCAACGGCGGCAGTGTCGATCTGGATGTTCCGGTGAACACAGTCGTGAAAGATTCCGGCGGCAATGAGCTGAAAAAGGTCACCCTGACCCTTTCGCAAAAGAACACCGCCGTGGAGGACGTCACCCTTTCCGGGCTTCCGGAAGGTACGGCATTCAACGACAGCCATGTCACCACCGACGGCAGCGGAAAGCTCTACCTCTGGATCCCCAAGGATGCAGAGGTGGAGACTGTGACCGTCGGCGGGAACAAATACTATCCCAAGTCGGACGGCAGCATGACCACCGGCGACCTGCCGGAGTTCACCAGCCCGGAGGAGGATGTCAGCCGCGTGGTCGAAAGCAATGAATACATGACCCTGACCGTTGATGTCACCGGCACGCCCGCGCCCGCGCTGCAATGGCAGGTCAGCCGGGACGGCGGCGAGACCTGGGAGAACATCGAGGGCGCGACCGAAGCCACCTATCAGGCGATCCTGCCCCTGTCCCTGCACGGTGCAAAGTTCCGCTGCGCGGCGACGAATAAGGATGGCACGACATATTCCCATACATTTACCTCGTACTACTGTCCCGCATATCTGCGCGGCGCGGCCTCGCCCATGCGGGGAAACGGCGACTTCATTCAGGGCGAGATCGCAACGATTATCGCCGGTTTATACGACAATAGTACCTGGTATCCCGTAAGCTCTCTGACGGGCGTCACAGCAAAATACCGCTGGAAGTACTGCAGAAACGTTATGCCAACGGAAGAGGAGTGGGCTGCGATCCCACCCGCGGGCGAATCCTATCCCATCACCATCACGGATGAGATGGACTATCAGAGTGTTTGCTTCCATGTCACGCTGACCTATCCCGGCAATACGGTCAAGACCGTGACCGGTTACTGGCGGCTCAATGTGTGCGTCACGCCCGTGGTCACGGAGCAGCCGCAGAGCGTGTCCGCGGCTGCGGGTGATTCGGTGACATTCTCCGCCAAGCTGATCGATCAATATCTCAACACGCTGGAGTATCAGTGGCAGAGCAGCACCGACGGCGGCCAAAACTGGACGGACATCGAAGGCGCCGGCGGCAAAAGTACGGCGGACTTCTGGAACTACACGCCCAGCTATACGATCCCGTCCGTCACGGCGGCACAGAGCGGCCAGCTGTTCCGCTGTGTGCTCTGGAACACGAACAACCATACGGGCAGTGACCGCGTGAGCACGCCTCCCGTATACTCCGAGCCCGCGACGCTCACCGTGACGCCGCCCGCGCACGAGCACCGCTACGGCGATTGGAGCAAGGACGGTACGAACCACTGGCACGAATGTACCGATGCGGACTGCCCGGAACAGTCCGAAAGCATCAAGGACAAAGCGGCGCACATCTACGACGATGACGCGGACACCACCTGCAACATCTGCGGCTACGTCCGCACCGTGACGCCCGAGATCGTCCCTGTTTCCCAAATCACGCTTAACAAGGCGGAAACTTCGATTTCTGTTGGAAACAGCGAAACGCTGACCGCCACGGTCGCGCCTGAGAACGCCGCCAACAAGGCTTTGACTTGGGCATCCTCTGACGAGGATGTTGCCACGGTAGCCCCTGACGGCACCGTGACGGCGGTCAAGGCAGGTGCCGCGACGATCACCGCCACCGCGGCGGACGGTTCGGGCAAATCCGCCACCTGCACGGTCACCGTGACCGGCGGCACTACGCCCTCTCAGCCCGGCAGCTCTACGGGCGGCAGTTCCGGCGGATCTTCCTCCGACCGGGACAGCCATGACAGCAATCCGGTCATTAAAACGGAGACGAAGAACAATACCGACGGCTCTACCACCAAGACCGAGACCCGGAGAGACGGCTCTGTGACCCAAACCACCACCGGCAAGGACGGCTCCGTGACCAAGGCCGAGACGAAGAAGGACGGCAGTTCCGTCACCGAGAACAAGGCCGCTGACGGCTCCACCGGCACGGTGAAAATCGACAAAAACGGCCAGACCGAGGCGGCGGCCAAGGTCAGCGGCAAGGCTGTTGAGGACGCGAAGAAGAACGGCGAGGCGGTCAAGGTTCCTGTGGAGGTCGAGGCCACCCAGAACAGCAGCACCGCCCCCACGGTGAGCATCGAGCTTCCCAAGGGCGCGGGCGAGACCAAGGTGGAAATTCCTGTTTCCAACGTGACCCCCGGTACGGTGGCGGTGCTCGTCCACCCCGACGGCACGGAGGAAATTTTGAAGGATTCCATTCCCACCGAGGACGGTATCCAGTTGACCGTGGACGGCAGCGCGACGGTGAAGATCGTTGACAACTCCAAGGGCTTCATCGATACGCAAGACCACTGGGCCAAGGACGAGATCGACTTCGTGAGCGCCCGCGGACTGGTGAACGGCATGAGCGCCACGATCTACGCGCCCAACGCCTCCACCACCCGCGCCCAGCTTTGGACGATCCTTGCGCGGCAGAACGGCGCGGACTTGAACGGCGGTAACACCTGGTACGAAAAGGCACAGAACTGGGCCAAGGACAAGGGCGTTTCCGACGGCGCGAACCACAACGCCGCCATCAACCGCGCCCAGATGGTGACGATGCTGTGGCGGGCCGTGGGCCAGCCCACGGCGGGTGGTACGGCGAACTTCACCGATGTTCCCACTGACAGCTATTACGCGCAGGCCGTGGCTTGGGCCGTGGAGAACGGCATTACCACCGGCGTGGGTAACGGTCATTTCGACCCCACCGGTACCTGCACCCGCGCGCAGATCGCCGCGTTCCTGGCACGCTCCATGAAGTGACGCAAAAAAACAGCCCCGGTCCCTTTCATAGGGGACCGGGGCTGTTTGGCGTGAACTGCTGCTTTTGCACCGCTGGAATCAATGAAGGCTATTTTTCTTTCTTCATTTCATCCAAAATCGGCTTTAACGCAGCATGGGTCTTTGCATTTACCTTCGGAGAACGCACATATCGGAATGGAATAACCGGTATAGAAATGCGCCCTTAGTTCCTAAGGGAAGGTGGCTTGCTTTAGCTTTGAGAAAAGTATAATGGATTTTGAAGCATCATTTTATTGCCTAGTAGGTAGAGTAAGTTCATTTTTACAGTGCCTTTTCCAGGATTTTATGACCTTGTACAGAGGATCTTCCACTGCGGTGCGCACTCGATAAAATGCTCAATCTATAATGAATAACAATTTTTAGGGCAAAAGAAAAGCACCCAACCGTTGAAGTTGGATGCTTCCTATCAATTACATTGAATTATTTTGTTTTTTGAAAACATACAGTTTTTATAAACGCCAAACCGAAGTCGAACAGATAATGTCTGCTTAGGAAATAATCGTTGTTTCCTTATAAGGCGCTGCGTGAGATCTTTGTGTACCGAAGATTGCCAAGGTATGATTGGTAAGCCTCTCATTCCCTGTATGCTTGTCATACAAACAGCTAAACCAGAATCTAAGATAGCATGTTCAAAAGCTTCCCATATTTTAGCTTTAGCTGCATGAAATACTACTGCAGCATAATGGTCTGGTTTAAGCACACGAGATATTTCTGTAAACACTCTTGTCAACATACATTGGTAATCAGCTACACTTTTTTCCTGAGAAGGACTAATAATCTCTTTTTCTCGATCCGTTGTATGATTCAACCATAATTCGTTAATCTGGTTGACTTCAGCATAAGGTATAAAATCTCCGAAAGGAGGATCTGTAAACACAAAATCAATCGATCCTGTTTTCTCCAACATTTTCTCACTCGAAGAATTGTGGATTATAAGTTCTCCAGTACATTTTTCTAATAAACCATATGCTTCCTCAAATGGAATCGACTTACGCTTCAATCCCAAAAGAATATTTTTTTCGACAGGTAATTTACTAATGTATAAAACACCACTTTGAGCACCCGTTAAAACAAAATCTTTAGCATTTCGTTTTGCAACTACACGAGTCATCAAAGTACAATGCGTCGAATTATAACTGAGCAAAAGAAGCTGTAATGCTTCTCGAACGTTGTTGGGATACCGCTCCGTTAGTTTCCAGAGTTTGAACATAACAGTATAGTTTCTTTTAGTGTAGAACTGATGCAAATGAGTAATGCCTAAATGATAACCAGTTCTATGAAGTTCGCCCCAGCAAATTTCCCTCGGTATATCAGATTCTTCAAACTCTTGTTCTTCCAACATTTTAATAAGAACTCTATCTTCGTCATTCACCTTGCGATCCCAGTTTTTTCCATTTGTTGTGCCATATACCCACACAGGCTCACGCTTTTTCCGGACAATTTCCTTTTTCAACAGTGAATCATAAATATTTTCAAGTGCAGGCTTGAAAGTATCCGTATCATGAGTTTTTCCGCAATGAGGGCAGGTTATTGTCTTTGTGAACTGCACAGGGTTGCGCTTGGTGCCATTTTCAAAATATGACAGTTCCTTATCACATTCAGGACAAATTAACACCTCACTCAAAATAATATGACGCACAACACCTTCATTACCCTTCACATCCTTAGTCTTGTAATATTGTCCCAATTCCATTTCTGCTTGTTGCACAAAATTGTCTACAGCACAACGAAATTCCTTTGCATTTAATCTGTTAGCAAGGGTTTTTGCTGCAAAAGAGCCATACACTCCAATCTCATATATCCAAAAAACTACATTAATCTATTATATAGTATACCATTCCATCGGCAAAAATATCAATAGCATTCAAGGCGAAGTTGTTGCACTTTTTGCCGACGCAGAAAATACTGCTTCTGGATATAGAAAGCCGGACTCCATCGAAAATGAAGTCCGGCAAGATATTATCTATATACGATTTCTTCCAACACAATTTCCTCTGCCCGATTGTGGATACTGTTCATGGCTCGAATCCAGGCCATCTGGTCTGCTGCTTTCAATTCCTCAGTCACGCCCTCAGATACCTTCATCTGCTCAACAATCAGGGACAAACGCTCCTGTGTCTGCTCGTTCAAATCGGCAAGGTAAGTCCAGAGCTGTCCTTCCAGAACCAGATCGTTAAATCTCATAGGGCTATGCTCTTTCAAATACTCCAGGTACATCCGCCCATATTTTCCGATAGGGCGTTCCTCATTGGGAAGCTTCAGATCCGGAATGTAGTAATCTCCTGCCAGCACATAATCCATTCCATTGATATTCTTTTTGCTTTCCATAAGCTTGACCTCGATTTCAAAATTTTTGTCACATCGAGACTCACTGGTGTAGTAGTGGTGTAGTAGCACTACCTTCAAGCCTGAAAAGCCTTGATATTACAGGGGATTTTAGAGATTTCTGTAAATAATGCCGTGACACACAAAGAGTATCTTTTTCATCGCTCTCGCTCTCCTGCGTTGCTTCTTTTCCACCAGTATAGCAGGAAACCGCTTGCTCGTCGAGAGAAGAATGCAGCCATGCCTGAGATTCTATGGCTTCCAGCAGTTTTGCTTTCTTCTAGCCGAAGCGCAGCACAGCTCGGATGTACCACGCCCGCTCCTCGTTGCTGCTGCCCCACTCTTAAATCGCCACATTCTGCGTCCAGCCGAGGTTCATCGCCAGCCGTGTGATTTCAGGGGATTCTTCATAGGTCGCGTAAAACGCCCGCATACGCAAATTGCGGAGAGAAAAGCCATCAGCCGCAGGATAGGCCGCTCGCAGATGTTCAGAGGCTACAACAGCCGCGCCTTTCTCTGCTTCGCTGCTGACCAGCCGACCAATCTCGCAGTACAAATTCATCTGTGAAAGCTGCTCAGCCATAAGTCTGTCCAGTTCGGAAAATAGGATGCTGTAATCTGTAGGCTTGCGGATATTCATGGGCTTTCTCCTTTCTGGCGTTGTGTGCCTGTTCTGTAAAGTAGAAGCAGCGGAATGGCAATGCCATCCCGCTGCTGTTTCAATTTTAAGGGTTTGTTTCCTCCAGAGGGTTCGGTCGGTATCCGTCCATCAGAGTATCGTTCTCCATGATGAAGGGGTGTGTCGTATCCTGGCCCCATGAGGTATCGTATTTCTCCATCAGGTAGTCGCTCAGCTCCGTGCGGTTCTTAAACGGTACGGCTCCTGGAACGCCACCTTTTCGATGAAGTACATCGTACCGTCCTCCGCTGGCAGCAGCACGCCGATATGACCAATGAAGAGCGTATTGTCCTCATCCGAGAATTTATCATGGAAGACAACAGAGATCATGCTCGCTTTGCTGTCGGCAAACGCGATGCCGCGGGTTGCCCAGCCCTCCTGAAGCACTTTGACCTGCGCTTCGACCTCTGTGCTGTCCGCGGCGTTCACCGGTGCAAACAGCGCACAGAATTTGGAGATGCTGTCACCGCAGAGCGCGTTAGGATCGGCGTCGACTGTCTCTAAATCGGTAAAGAGCGAGTCCTCGCCCTGTACCTCCGGCTGGTCGGCTCCTGCTGTGATGAATTCGCTGAACAGGCCAAATGCTGTAATGCGGCAGTTATAACCGGGAAAGCTGCCGTTTGCCGCTGTCCATTCATCCTGCATTTCGTAGGGATCATACTTGGTGTCGGTCGGCGCGGCGCTCTCGAAGCCATCGGTCAGCCATTCGCTCTTGACGCTGGCGTTAAACTGTTCCACTCGATTCAGTAGAGCAGCAATGCGTGATTCTTCGATTCCCGCATCCGTGAGAAGCTCGGAAAGCTGTTTTCTGGAATCCTCATCGGTCAGGTTGGAATATTCCACCGCCTCCAGCGCAGGCTGCTCTGTAGCCGTTTTTTCCTGCTTGCCGCAGCCGGTAGCCGTGGCAAAGAGTATAAGGGCGCATAGTGCAAGCGCCGCGGCTTGAATTCGTTTTTTCATAAGGTCACCTTTCTGCAAGTCTTGTAGAAGTTCATCTCATTACCCGAGTTGAACACTCAGTATGATAGCACCCAGACAGAAAAAGTCCACAGGAATTTGAAGGAAAGCTGTTTCGCGCTCACACTGCAACGACGCTCGTTACCGGCAACCTCTTCAACCGAATGCCATAATCACGTTCGAGTTCTTCTAAAAAATCATCGATTTTAGGGGCGCCTACTATATTACCTTTATACTTTGCCCTCATGCGCTTGCGAACAGTTTCCTTTTCTTCCTCTGACAATGTATCATAGAAAAAGAAGATGTCTCCTTGAATGCTGAATTCCATTAACGTAAGGTGGAGCCACTAAAGCAGGGGAGGAGCAGCTTTGTCATACTCTCATAGAAAGCGATGGTTTTGGGCTTATGCTTACCATCACGGACTTGAAGAGGAAACCAGACATCATTGACGAAGGAAACAAAATCGTCGTGGCGTTTTTCTGCCGGTATCTGATATGCCTTGCCTGCTGATTCTGCTTCGAGCTTTTTATGATACTCGTTCATAAGCTCCTGTTCCCAAATATCAGCAGCACGTTCAGCAGCTTTTTTGCCTTGGCTGTGCTTGTATCGGGTGGGATGGGCCATGTAGTGTATTTTCGGATTTGCTTTCCGTTGCAGTCTCGGCCTAAACAAACTGTGAAGCGATAGGAAACGATTTTACCATTCTTTGTGTTTGCCCTGATATGAGCCATGAAGATACACCCTTTCTCTTAGGGATATCTCAGGTTTTCAGACGGCTGTGCGCTTTTTTGTGCGCTTTTTCGGATTTTCAGAGGTGTGATCTTTACACTGAAAAACAAAGAAAGCCTTGAAACCATTGGCTTAACAGTGATAAGGAAGTAATTCTAATTTTTACTGTTGGCTGACAGATTCGGGTGTGCAGGGCAACCGTAAGGCTGCAAAAGCTGTCTGTTTCCAACAGAAACAGACAGCTTTTGATTTGCGTTGAAAGCATCTCGCTGTTTTCTCTCGAGCGGGGCGGTCTTCCCACGGACCGCCCCGCGAAGCCGTTACGGCTCGATGATGTTGAAGGGATTGGTCCCGGTGATCGGGAACTGGTTCATATTCTCCATCATCAGCGTCAACAGTTCTGCGCTGCCCTCGACCTTGACGGCCTTTGCAACCGTTTCCTGATTGTTGGTCAGGATCGCAAACAGCGCATTCTTCGGGCAGGTAATAGACACGTCCGCATCATCAGACGATGTATCCGCATAGACCAGCAGCACACCATTCTTCACGCGGAGCATGTGCTGTTCGCCCACGTCAGGCAGGATCACGTTCATGGTGAAGTCGCGGTCAGCCAGCGCCTGCTTGTCCATGACAATGGCCATATAGTCAAACAGCATGGGCGCGGAGAGGGCCTTGACCATGTCGCCGGTAGATTTGGTGGAAGCGGTGAAATTGGCGTTTCCATGGCGCAGCTCCTGCGCGGCGGTCAGATATTCGTTGCGCCACGGGCCGGACTCCGCCTGATACCCCAGCTGCTCCAGTGCATCGGCGCACAGAAGCCGCGCGTCGGTGTTCGTCGGGTCGGCAAAGACGATGGTGTTTGTGACCTCGGCGACCCACTGATATTCACCCTTGTCAAAATCCGCCTTTGCCATTTGCAGGACCTTGTCAACATCCCACAGGTACTCCACCCATTTTTTTGCGCTGTCGCTTGGCGTGAGGGGGTTCAGGTTGACAGGGTTGCTGTCATACCATCCCATGAACTTCTGGTAGACCGCCTTGGCGTTGTGGGCGACCGTCCCGTAGTACTGGCGGGTGTACCAGATTTTATTGAGCGCCTCCGGCAGCTCGATCATGTTGGAGATCTCGTCGCTGGTGTAGCCCTGATTGATATAGGTCAGAGTCTGGTCGTTGATGAACTTATACACGGCAGCCGTGTTGACCATGTAGTCGTTCACCACGTTGTTTCCCCAGTGCGGCCAGTTGTGGGACTGGAAGGTGACCTCCGCGTCCTTGCCGTAAAGGGAAATGGCCTCGGTGATATAGCTTGCCCATGCCGCGCCGTCGCGCACCTCCGCGCCGCGCAGCGTGTAGAGGTTGTGGAGCGTGCCGGTGCAGTTTTCCGCCATCCACAGCGCCTTGTACTGGGGCAGCCACGTGTTCATTTCGGCGGGCGCTTCCGTACCCGGCGTGAGCTGGAACTCCAGCTCCACACCGTCGATCGCCAGCTTTTCGCCAGACTGCGTGATTTCATAGCTGGGCGTCATGAACGAGACCGTTCCGGTGGACTGTCCCATGCCGATGCCCTGCGCCAGCTTGCCGGTCACACCGGGGGTCAGAAGGACGCCATACTGATAATTGCTGCGGCGGCCCATACCCTTACCGGCGTAGACATTTTCCTTCACAGAGTGCTCCGTGAAGCCCACAGGCGTGATCACGGGGATCTTGCCGCTGGCGAGCTGATCTTCAATAGAAAGTGTCTCGTCTGCCTTATCCTCTTTCGCCATTACGCCGGCGATGCCGCCAAAATGGTCGGCGTGGGAATGAGAGATGATGACGGCCTTGACCGGGAATTTACCAAGGTTCTTTTCGATCAGCTGCATGGCAGCCTGACTGCACTCCACGCTCATCAGCGTGTCAAAGACGATCCAGCCGGTATCACCCTTGACAACAGTGAGATTTGCCATGTCATAGCCGCGGACCTGATAGATGCCATCCGTCACTTCAAAAAGACCATAGGCATGGTTGTTCTTCGTGTTCTCCCAGAGGCTGGGATTCACACTGTCAGGCGCTTTTTCATAATCGTCCAGGAACGCATAGGCTTCCTGACTCCAGAGGATCGTCCCATCCTCGTCCTTCAGTTCCAGTGTTTCCGGCGCGTCGACCAGTCCGCGGGTGGCGAATTCATATTCCTGCTTATCATCGAAGTCAAGTTCATCGTAGACGGCGGCATTTGCCTTTGCCGTAAAGTCTGTGGCGGGCTTGACCTCGGCGGTCAGACCCAGGTCTGCCTTTTCTGCGTTCGGCTCTTTGCGCCCATCCTGCGCACAGCCGACGCAGGACAGCAGCAGTACCGATGTAAGAAGCATTGCTGCAATGCGTTTCATAGCCATTCTTTTTCCATCTCCTTATTGTTCGCGGATAACAGGTGGCTGCCAGCTATCCAGTGCTGTTATATCCGGTACATAGATCCGCATGAACAGATGAAATTCCCCGTCGGAAACAGGCAGCCAGTTAGAGGTGTCTTCCGGTGCATCCTTGGACAGGATAATATCCAATGTGCCGTCCGCATTCAGCTTGAAGTCGGAGCGGTCGTTGATGCAGTAGCGGTCGATGGAATTGTCAATGAGGAAATCATCCTCTCCGTAGGCGGTCACGGACCAGAAGCCGCCCTCCAGCGTAGGAGGAAGGGTTTCAAAGTGGAGCGTATACTTCTTTTCTCCGGTCAGCGCTGCGCCGGTCTCATCCACCGCTGTCTTGGGATAGATCGCCACGTCCACGGTGTTGGCGCCAAGCCCCACCAGCGCTACCATCGCGCGGTAGGTATACTCCGTGCCGAAGTCGCCGATGGGCTTGCCGTAATAGATCCACTGACCGAGTTTCTGCGCATACTTCGCGCCGTCGGCGGCAAGCGTGGCGCGAAGCCCCTGAAGCATCTGCGTCCAGCGCTCGGCAGCTCCTTCGCCCAGGAGAGCGGCGTCGAAGGTCTTACCCGCGCCCACGTTGATGGCGGAGAGTTTCTTCAGCAGTTCCTTATCCGCATCGGCGGGCGGGTTGACCTGCATCAGAGCGTTCGCCGTATTGAAAAACTCTGCTGGCGTCATGGAAAGCACCTTGTTCACGGGAACAAAGTCATTTTCCTCTTTATAAGCTCCCTGCGGTGCGGTATACTCGCCTCCCTGTATATAAGCCGAAAGAGGCAGGAGCTGCATCTGCTCCTGAATGGCATAGACATTGGGCAGATCCTCGTTCCCGGACAGCACCGTGCGGGTGATCGACCACACCGTTGCGGTGGGCACGTCCACGCGCGTCACACCGTCGGGCAGCTCGCCCTCCCAGCCGGGAAGCGCAATGGCATAAGCACCCGCCTTGTCCAGCACGGCGGCGGTGTTCGTCCACGCATCCAGAAGCTGCACATTGCAGAAGCGATCCGTTTCCGGCAGGACGTAGACCATAGGCTCTGTGCTGATGTCAAGCCATGCCTGCGAATAGACGGTATCGACGTTCGGCGTCACGACGGTGCGGAAAGAGGCGTCCGCCAGCTTTTTTGTATGGTTGAACTGATTGATGGGCGCACGGCCAGTCATGGTCCCGTCCGTATTGGTCGATAATGTTTTGGTTGCGTCGGTCAGCACCAGCGGGAACGCATAGATGTATGCCTCGCTGACCGTTTCCCACACGGTTTCAGTATCCGGTGTATCCGGCTGCGTTTTTTGGGCAGAGCAGGCGGAAAGAAGCCCGCAGGAAAGCAGCGTAAGCAGCGATAGTAGAATTGCAAGTATCTTTTTCATGTTGTCCTCCTATGATTCTCTTCTGTTTTTGGTCATCTCCTCGGAACGGTTTGTGCGTATGGATTAACGATGAAGTCGTTTGTGATTTTCTCTTTATGGTAAACTATCGATTATTCCGCCCCTTTCTTTCCGCAAGCCTTGAAAGCTCTTTTTTGACCGCTTCGATTTGTGGGTCAAACAGCGCTCGCTCGGCAAAGATCATATAATTGTTGATGGCGAGGATCGACAGATGAACGAACGGCGCAACCTCTTCGTCGGTGCAGCCGAGGATCTCCGCAATCCTGCCCGTGTAATAAGGGTATCTTGCCGCAAGCCGCACAAGGGAAGGCTTTACCTTTTCTCCGTATTCGCGCGACACACATACGCTGACCAGAAAGCGCATGGTAGGCGACATTTTATCCGCCAGCGCACCGAGATGATCCATCATGCTTTTGATGTCACTAATATCTTCAAGCACGATGGCAAACGCACCTTTTTCAATTCGACTGATCGCTTCCTCTGCGCAGGCAAGAACGATTTCCTCTTTGGTGGAGAAGTAATAGTAGATGCCGCCGTTTTGCAGCTTTGCCGCCTTACAGAGATCTTTCGTGGTGGCAACGGTCAGCCCCTTTTCGACAAAGCAGTCAAGGCAGACGTCTACAAGCTCCTGTCTCTTTTCAGCTTTCTTTTCTTCCCTCAAAACACAATCCCCCCATTTCTGTGCATTATCCAATGTTTCTTATAATAAGATATCAGACTTCGCAAAATAAATCAAGCGATTGCTTGAATAAGAGCTATAAATTTTTAGGCTCACAATGCTTGATCAAACATCACAACAGCCTCACTTGGCGGCTTTGCCTCCGGTAAGCTCTGTATGTACCGAATCGCCGTCCTCGCAAAGACATTGGACTTTATCGTGTCCCACTCCGCCAGCCAGACGATCTCCGCTGTGCCGGTTGCAAAGTCAAATCTGATCTCTCCCCATTCGCCGTCGTTGTCTACCTGATATAGGTAGACAACGACGGCTATTTTTTGTTCCTTTTGCGGCATTCGGTCTGCTTCAGCGTCACGGTATGGACAAGCCTGCTTTCCAGCAGCTTGTCAAGCGTCCGCCGGTAGAATCGCTCCGCGCCACTGGCGGTTGTACCCTCGAAATCCACCGCCAAGTCCTCAAAGGTAGACTGCGTGGACAAAGGGCTGACGCGTCCACAGGTCATGCAGAGGCTTTCGCCGCCGACAGTTGCTCTGATCTGCTGGTTTTCCTTCTTGACATGAATAATGCTCCCTTCGTGATTGACAGTGTATTTATTTCACTGTCTCTCATAAAGGGAGCATATCAATCAGAAACGGGGGTGATTTTGTAGTTTTTTGACAGCCTTCCTTGAGTCTTACTTCGCAAGTACAACGGAAATTTCCAAAAAGAAATGAGGTGACGCTTGTATGCGTCACCTCATAACGATTGATTTGGTTGATTTTTAGAGGGTTAGGTTTATCCAAATTAGTATAACACTTTTATTTTCTGTATTTTGAGGGAGTAAATCCATAATACCTTTTGAATATTTCAATCAATCTACTGGGGTTGGAGTATCCAACAATTCTTGAAATTTCCGCAATGGTGAGGTCGGTCTGAATAAGCATATGCTCGGCTACAGAGATCCTTTTCCTCTGAATGTATTCAGTAATGGACATATTATAAACTGACTTAAATAGCTTTTTCATCTTGCTTTCACTCATACATGCAATGGTGGAAAGCGTTTGTAACGTAATATTAAAACTGTAATGTTCGTCCATGTAATGCGTTAGTTCATCTAATGCCTGCAAATCTGTTTTGTTAATGGGCTGGCCATTCTCTTCATTTAGTCTGTTTTCTTTCAAATATGAAGCAAGATAAGAGATGATTTCATATATTTTTGCTTCTACTGTAATTCTGGGCGCTTTCATGGAAAGCAGATACCCATATAGGCTTTGCATAGCATGATTAACATTTGGTAAATAGAATTTCCCTTTTTCTTTGAAAAAATCAGAAAAGTTCACTTCAAGATCACCGGAAATTTCCTGGAGATACTGATCAATAAATTCCTGGTCAACCTGCACGGTAATACATCTTAATGGAATCTGAGGATGATAAATAGCTTTATACTTTTCAGATGGTTCATAGCAGCGCAATGTATTCGGAGAAATATTTTGATACGGATAGAATTCATCTCCTGCGCCACTAATATAGAGAGCAAGTACATAACCAGACCCAATATGTTCTCCGACCATAGTTTCCTGGTTAAATCTTATATCTGTCGCTGTAATGATGAAATCGTGGTGAACCTCACTCGTCCATTGAAATCCGGTTCCATATTTTGGGTTGATCTTATAATATGTTCCGTACTCTATTGGATTCTTTATCGATTCAACAAAGAAATCATCTCGTTTAACTTCTATCATTGGCTCCTCCCAAGGATACCTCGTTTAGATTTATTAATACCTTGTTTAGACTTTATATCTGTTTTGCCCTTTACAGTTAGCTACAACTAATTATAATGAAGGAGTTGATGTATGTCAAACCGTTTTTAAGCAAAAAGGGGTGTATATTTGAAGTCAATGCGCAGTTTATATAAAAAACTATTTCATTATGTCCCAGATAAAAGAATTTGGGCATATTTCTCCATGGCACTATCTGCCGCTGCCGTCTGCTCATATATGGGAGCATATTGGTTTCTGTGGCAGTCCATTGTGTCTATTCTGGTTATTCCTGTATATGAGAAGGCTATGTATGACGCAATTATTGTAGTCATACTTATGATTTTACGAGGCATTCTCAACATTGCATCGGCAACGTGTTCCCACTACTTAGGCTTCCGGCTTGAAACAAACTTAAGGAAAAATGGGCTTCATAAATTATTGGATGCCTCTTCTTCCTTTTTTGACCACAACAGTTCTGGAGAGATTCGAAAAGTTATTGATGATAACGCAGCAGAAACACACAAAACAGTGGCCCATTTGATTCCGGACAACGTCACTGCTGTTATGACGCCGGTGTTAATGTTTGTGCTGATGTTTGCAATAGACTATCGCCTTGGTATTCTCCTGATCCTTACAACTGTGATTGGTGTTCTTCAGTATCGTAAAATGTCCGGTGGTACTGAATTTCTGTCTGGCTATTCAGCGGCGCTTCAAAAAATGAGTGCGGCAACAGTAGAATATGTCAGAGGAATGCAGATCATAAAAATCTTCGGTGTAACTGTACAGTATTACAAAACTCTGATTAACTCGATCAAAGAGTACAAACAGTACGTCTATCAGTATAGCCTCAGCTGTAAGAATCCCTACGTCGGATTCCAGGTTCTGTTCAACGTGTTTTATGCTTTTGCTGTACCAGCCGCAGTTGTATTCATCAGCTATGGAGAACCTGCTATGCTAATCCTGGCAAAGATTGTTTTCTTTGCAGTATTCTCCGGAGCTGTATTTACTTCTTTCACATCGATTATGTTTACGGGGCAGGATAACTTTGGCGCACAAAATACGCTGAATCAGCTTGATGAGCTGACTGCTTCAATGGATCAGGCAAAGCTTCCGCATGGAAGCGAAGAGAACTTCCCAAATTTCGATATTGAATTTCGTCATGTTGACTTTAAATATGATGACACCTTCGTGCTGAAGAATTTTAACCTGACACTGCATCAGAATAAAACTTATGCGCTTATCGGGTCTTCCGGCGGAGGCAAATCTACCATTGCAAAGCTGATTTCAGGTTTTTATCCTGTCGATGGCGGCGAAATTCTGATTGGTGGAAAGAACATTCAGAGTTATTCTGAAAAAGCTCTCATTCAGAACATCGCATTTGTTTTCCAGCGCAGTCAATTACTAAAGACCTCAATTTACGAAAATGTCCGAATCGGAAATCCTCAGGCAACACGGCAGCAGATTATGGATGCACTTGACGCAGCGAACTGCACATCCATCCTTGACAAATTCCCCCAGCGGGAGATGACCGTCATAGGGGCAAAGGGCGTATACCTTTCCGGTGGTGAGGTGCAAAGGATCGCCATTGCAAGGGCTATTCTAAAGAATGCGAATATCGTCATTATGGATGAGGCTTCTGCAGCTGCAGATCCGGAAAATGAATACGAGTTGCAGCAGGCTTTCCAAAAACTGATGAGGGGCAAAACAGTTATCATGATTGCACACAGGCTGTCCTCTATTCAGAATGTAGACCAGATCCTGTTTGTCCAGAATGGAAAAGTTGTGGAACAGGGAACCCACAATGAACTGATGGCCTGCAATGGACGTTATAAGGATTTTCAGGATGTATACTGCAAGGCAAATCAGTGGAGGTTGGCATGATAAAGACATATCTAAAAAGAGCCTTCCAGCTGAGTGATTCGGGTGTGAAGGGCCTTGCAAAATCAATCTGGTCATTCTTTCTCTATTATGTTTCTTTTGTACCGCCGATGATCTGTGTTTTTCTGTTTGCAGACAGGCTGTTGAATGGAAATACCGGGAAACCGGTGGTATATCTCCTGTTTATGCTGGCAGCGACCCTGGTGATGTACTTAGTTATTAACTATAACTATAAAACGACCTATGATGAAACCTACCAGGAATCTGCAAATTTAAGAATTGATCTGGCGGAACAGCTTTCCAAACTGCCCCTATCCTATTTTTCAAAGCACAATTTGTCTGACCTTGCTCAAACAATCATGGCAGATGTGGCTTCGATTGAGCATGCTTTTGCGAACGCAGTGGCTAATTCCATAGGGTTTGCAATTTACTTTTTGGTTATCAGCGTAGCCCTTCTGATCATGAATTGGAAATTAGGTCTCTGTGTATTGCTTCCCGTTCTTGCTTCTGCTTCGGTTCTTTTCCTGACAAAGAAACTGCAGGTCAGAGATGTAAATAAACATTATGATAAGTTGAGAGATATTTCCGAAAGCTTTCAGAATGCAATCGAACTGAATCAGGAAATTAAAAGCTATGGGTTGAAAGAAAAAGTAGAAGCTCAAATGGACCAGCAGTTGGATGAGTCAGAAAATCTTCAGTGGAAAGCTCAGATCACCCAGACGATTCCTGTTACAATCGGCCAGACTTTATCTATTCTTCCTATTGGAATCACGGCGACTGTTGGCCTTTCAATGCTCGCCTCCGGTCAGGTAAGTATCCTGATTCTTCTGGGCTATATTATTATGGCGGCGAAACTCAGCGGGGCCATGGGTGGTGTTTTGCTCTATCTGACGGAAATCTTTTATTTGGACGCAAGAATTGCCCGGATTGGTGAAATCAAGAATCATGAACTTCAGGGCGGAGAAAAGGCAGTCCTTTCAGATTTCAATGTAGAAATAAAGGACGTTTGTTTTTCCTACCAGAAAGACACCCAGGTGATTCGCCATGCATCCTTTACGGCGGAGCAAGGACAGGTAACCGCATTGGTCGGTCCCAGCGGCTGCGGAAAAACAACAATGCTTAAGCTCATCAGCAGACTATATGATGCAGATTCCGGTACCGTTCAAATTGGAGGAACTGACATACGAGAAATTCACACTGATAGCTTGTTCAAGTATGTTTCCATTGTTTTTCAGGAAGTCATTCTATTTAATACTTCTATTATGGAAAATATTCGCCTTGGGCGGCTGGATGCTTCTGACGAAGAAGTAATACGAGCTGCAAAACTGGCTGGTTGCAATGAGTTTGTCAGCCGTCTGCCAGATACCTACCAGACAATAATCGGGGAAAATGGAGCCAAACTCTCCGGCGGAGAACGTCAGCGGCTGTCCATTGCCAGAGCAATCCTGAAGGATGCTCCAATTATCATTCTGGATGAGATTGCTGCATCGTTAGATGTGGAAACAGAAGTCCAGATACAGACTGGATTAAATCATTTGATTCAAGGCAAGACCGTGATTGTTATTTCACACAGACTAAAGTCTATTGAAAATGCAGATAAGATCGTCGTTATGAAAGCAGGTACGGTAGAAGCCTGCGGAAAGCATGCTCATCTGCTGAAACAGTCGCCCACATATAGAAAGATGATTGAAAAGTCCAATCTGGCAGAGAAATTTAACTACTAAGCAGGTTACCCTTCAGATGCAGACCGCACTGAAGGGTAACATAAAGGCATTCGGTTAACTATGTCTAACTGATTGCTAGCGTGAGGAGGTGCATTATTTGAAGAAATATATTGGAAAAAGGATCATTAGCTTCCTCATTGTGCTGGTAGGCGTCAGCATTCTAAGTTTTTTGTTGATTGCTTGGTCCGGAAAAGATCCTGCAGAAATTATTGCACACCGAGGCGTATCCAATCCTACGCCGGAACAGATTGAGATGATTCGGGTGGAAATGGGATTGGATCAACCTCTCCCTGTGCGATATATTCAGTGGCTTTCCGGAATGTTTACAGGAGAACTTGGGACTTCTTTGACCACTCATCAACCGATTGTAAAGGATCTGCACAAGTATCTGGCTACGACCACATCTCTTGTAGGGATGGCCATTCTATGGATTATCGTGCTCACCGTTCCGATTAGTTTGCTCTGTGCCAGAAAGCGGAACCGCCTTTTCGATCAGGTTACCAGAGGCATTACTATCTGCGGTATTTGTGTGCCAACTTTCTGGCTGGGATTCCTTCTTCTACTGTTCTTTGCGATTCATCTGAAATGGTTCAGTGTCTTACCAAGTCCAGGTTGGAGGGGCTTTTTACTACCTTCATTTGCCCTGGCGGTTCCCAGTTCGTGTTCACTCATCCGAATTATGCGTTCCTCTCTTCTGGCTGAATTATCTTCTGATTATGTTCGGTTTGCAAAAGCCCGTGGACTATCTGCCAACAGAATTCTGGTATGCCACATTCTGCGAAATGCCTTACCGCCTGTTGTTACAATTTTCTTTCAGCAATTCGGCTTTCTAATTGCCGGAGGGGCGGTAATCGAAAGTGTTTTTTCAATCAAGGGAATCGGAACTTATCTGGTGGACAGTGTGATTGCAGCAGATACGATTGCAGTTTCTACCTGTATAGTCGTCATTGCAGCAATTTTTGTCGTCGCAAATTTCATGGCAGACATAATCAACCGTCTGCTTTGTCCATGGATGGTGAGGGAAGAAAATGATACATAAGCTACTCAAAAGGCCGCAGGCAATCATCGGTCTGTGCCTGATTGCTATTGTGATTGTGATTGCGATTGCAGCACCTGCTTTTTCGCCTCACGACCCTGAATTGGTGAATTTATCGCAAAAGTATGCTCAGCCTGACGCAGAATACCCTCTTGGAACAGATCAATTGGGCAGGTGTACCTTATCAAGGCTGCTGTATGGAGCCAGATATTCCATCGGAATCAGTTTACCTGTGCTGCTGATTTTGTCTGTGATTGGTCTGATTGTCGGTACTTTTAGCGCCTGTGCTGGAGAAAAAGCAGACCATTTTATTACTATACTCTGTGATGTGTTTATTGCTTTTCCTTCTCTTATCATTGCTATTGCTGTCATAGGCGTTCTGGGGAACGGACTCCAAAACATTGCCGTTTCTGTTGTGATAGCGACCTGGGCTTGGTTTGTTCGTGTTGTCAGATCTTATTCCGTTCAAGAAATGGGTAAAGATTATATCCTGGCAGCCCGGATTTCTGGGTGCAATACAGGAAAGCTGGTCTTCAGACATCTGATTCCTAACATTCTGCCACAGTTTCTTGTGTATGTTTCCACTGGTGTCGCTTCTTCCATCATTATGGTTTCCAGCTTTGCTTTCCTCGGACTTGGCCTTCCCTCCGGCACACCGGAATGGGGTGCCATGTTAAATGATGCCAGGACAGCGCTTTACTCTCATCCGGAATTGCTAATCTATCCAGGATTGTGCATCTTCGTAACGGCAGCAGGCTTCAATTTATTTGGAGAAGCACTCCGTGATATTCTGACGCCGGAGGAGGACAGCCTATGATGCCATCACTTATAATTGATCATTTAAGCATTAATCTTCGGTCAGGCACGGATAACTTGGTTTCTGAAATATCCTTTGCAATCAAAGAAGGAGAGTCTTTAATCTTGTTAGGCCAATCAGGCAGCGGCAAAACAATGACCTGTAGTGCGGTGCTAAACTTATTGGACCCTAAAAAATTTGAGGTGTCGGGTTCCGTTTTCTTCGGCGAAACTGATCTTTTGAATTCATCAGAAAAGCAGAGACGAGGAATATACGGAAACCAGATTGTCTACATCCCGCAAAATCCAATGACTGCATTGGACCCTTCTATGCGTATTGGCAGACAGATGGATGAAACGCTACGGCTTCATTCCGACAAATCCCGCCAGCAGCGTTACAATTATATTCTGCGGCTTCTGCATGATGTAGGCTTAGATGATCCTGACAGGGTATACAGAGCATACCCCCATATGCTTTCCGGAGGAATGCTTCAGCGTGTCATTATCGCAATGGCTATGATGCTTGATGCAAAATTCGTGCTTGCCGATGAGCCGACAACTGCTTTGGATGTGATTCACAGAAATGGAATCATAGATTTATTTTCGCAGATGAAAGCAAATGGAGTTGGGATTCTTATGGTAACTCATGATTTCGCAACAGCTCTTCAATTAGGTGGAAACATGTTGGTGATGAAAGAAGGAAAAATTATAGAATCCGGTGAAGTTCAATCTGTCTTCGATCATACCACAGAACCTTATACAAGGTCGCTGATTGAAGCTTACTCCCTTTCCTGTGCTTTCACGAAAGGGGCGGAATCATGATTAAAGTCAACAACCTATCAAAAGAATTTCACGAACAAGGCACAAGCAACGAGCTTTTGGCCGTTGATCATGTAGATTTTACTATTCAGAATGGTTCATTTTGCGCTTTGGTGGGAGAAAGCGGATCTGGTAAAAGCACTTTGGCTCAGCTCATGTGCGGTCTTCTGGTTCCATCTTCTGGAGAGGTACTGTTTGAAGGAAAAAACATTTCCCTCTGCCAGGGCAAGCAAAAGCAGGTACTGCGATCTAAAATACAGCTGATTCTTCAGGATGGCAAGGGAGCAATGGACCCTCGCTTTACGGTATATCAAATCATTGCAGAGCCAATTCGCAATTTCAGAAAACTCACCAAAAAGAAAGAAGAACGAGAAATCAATGATCTTCTTACCATGATGGAGCTTCCCGAAGAGATCAAGCTGCGAAAAGCTCATGAGCTATCCGGTGGACAACAAAAACGTGTATGTATTGCAAGAGCGTTGGCTGCTCAACCGGATGTATTGATTTTTGATGAAGCAGTCAGTGGGCTGGATGTCCTGGTTCGTAAACATATTCTTGATTTGCTGAAGCGACTCCATCAGGAGCGAAAAATGACTTGCTTTTTCATTACCCATGACCTGGACGTTGCGCTATATCTTGCAGACCGTGTGATGGTGATGCGTTGCGGTAAGATTATCGAAGACCGTACATTTCACGGTTCGACAGACTGCTTTACACATCCGTATACCAAGCTTCTGCTGCATTCTATTGCTCCATATCTGGGCCAAACCATTCAATAAATATGTATACCCTGCTGAAAAGCATGATATAAAAACAAATAAAGGAGATTTTGCACATGAAACTGAAAAAACTTTTAGCTTTCGGACTCGCACTTGTGATGTGCCTTGCTATGGCAGCTTGCGGCACAAACCCTGACGAGAATCCGGAGCAATCCACCACAAAGACCGATGCAGAGCCGGTATCAATCACTGTCACCGAGAATTGGGACTTTTCTGTAGGCTTCTATCCTGTCATCACGCCTATGGTATCCAGCACTTACGGTGCCGGATTCTGGAGTCGTAATTTTTACAACACTCTGGTAAGCTACGATGATAACGGGAAGATCCAGGGCGAGTTGGCTGAAACCTGGGAAATCAGTGATGACGGCAAGACTTACACCTTCCATCTGCGTGATGGTGTCAAATTTTCTGACGGTACTCCTCTGACTTCCGAGGCAGTAAAGATGACCCTTGAAGCAGTAGTAACCAATCTGGGTCCCCAGAATGGTGCCTTCGGTAAGCTCACTACTTTGTTTGACAAGCTGGAAACCCCGGATGAAAAAACCTTTGTAATGACTTTGAAGACCCCTTATTACGCTGCTCTTGACAATCTGACCATGGCGCTGCCTCTTGGTATTGTGAATCCCGCAGCCTTTGAAGGCGGCGTAGAAAAGGCTTACGAGAATTGCGTGAGTGCAACTATGGGTACTGGTCCCTATATGTTTGACCGGGTCGAGGGAGATACCTATACCTTTATCCGCAATCCATACTACTGGGGCGAAGTTCCTGAAGTGGACGAGTTCAAGGTCAAAGTGATTCCTGATAATGCTGCAAAAATTCTTGCTCTGCGCAACGGCGAAATCGATGCAATTCTCGGCTCCAGCAGACTTAGCGCAGAAGGCTACACGGAGATTTCCCAGGATACCGCTTTCGGTCATGCCATGGATGACAGCACCAACCAAACCCGTTATCTGGGTATGAACCTGAATAAGGCTCCCTTTAATGATCCTCTTGTAAGGGAAGCAGTATCCTACGCTGTTAATCAGCAGGAGTTGGAAACCTCTGTTTTCGATGGCCTGGAGACCGCTGCCGAAACCCTCTTTACGAATGAAAAGCCCAACTGCGGTGTGGAGGTTAAGACCTATCCTACCGACATGGAAAAGGCAAAGCAGCTCATGAAGGAAGCCGGCTATGAGGATACCAATGATGACGGTATCCTGGAGAAGGACGGAACTTCTCTCGCCATTCATTTCAACTATTCTCAGAGCCTTGCAAGTGTTGACAATGCAGTTCTTTCTATTGCAGCTTCTCTTAAAGAGCTCGGCTTCGATGTTACTATTGATGCAGTAGACATGAACACCTGGTATGGAGCCTTGATGGCTGGCGAATATGATCTGACCTTCTACAATACTGCTGGCGGTTCCTTTGACCCTGCAACAGATATGAGCAATATGGCTCCTGGCGCTATGGGTGATCCGATCCTCTGCCAGTTCTCTGCTTTCTTTGAAAATCCTGAAATTTTCGCAGAATTGGACTCCACTTCTGATTCTCAGCGTGTGCAGGAAATCTATGGAATGATTCTGAATGGTATTGCAGATCAGAATCTTCTGATGCCTGTAACCGGCACTCACGATCTGGCTCTGTGGAATACTGATAAGATAACTGCCTATGACTTCTACACAGATGCCAGCTACGTAGACATTGCATCTGTTCATGTGAAATAATGTCCAGCAGTGTGGCTGAGGCGGTTACAAAAGAAAGACTTCATTCTTCAGGAGAAGACTATCTAAAAGCCATATTTATTCTTGAAGCGCAACATGGTTCAGTTCGTTCAGTAGAGGTTGCTGAGTACATGAATGTATCTAAAGCGAGCGTTAATCATGCAGTTAGGCACACGCGAAATCAGGCACATTATTTTGAATAATCAGGTTGTCAACTCATCCAGGGCGCTCCATTCACTCAAACACACCGTGCCAAAATCACACAAAAATATTGCCATACATATGGTAGATCACATTAGAAGATTGGGCGTTTTCCCAGCTAACTACGCATTAGATTTAGGCGAATTTATTGACAGCAACGGTAATTCGTATATAGACATTGTAGAGTTAAATCCCATATCATGTTCTATGTGCTATGTAAATAATAGCATCTATGCTGATGTGGTTCCTGAGATTGGCGAATGTCAGCGCCAACTAATGATGGGTGCTGAGTTTTGCTACGATGCCATCGCAAATCCAAAGAATTACGATATGCTGAGAATATCCAATAAGAGTTATACTTATACTTCGGATAACCAATACGCTCTTTTATAGTTTGCATATCATAGAGGGTTTTAGAGCAATTCTGGAAGTGACGCTTGTTTCTTTCTCTGTGTTAAATCTCCGATAGAGTGAGTCCTTCTGGGAGGTCCATCATGGACCTCCCCTGGGTTCAGCAAATGGGTGCAGTCCTCCCTTGGCGGAGGACTGCGCTTTTTTACGGACTTACTGCACGGAATACAGGTTGGATGTGCTGCTCCCATTGTCACGGTAGCGTGGGATCTTTTGCAGGTATCCATGCTGCTCCAGATCCGTCAATGCCCGTTTGACCGTGGAGCGTGACAATCGCATGTCGGACGCAATCGTCTTGATTCCTGGCCAGCATTTTCCCTCGCTGTCTGCACGGTCACGCAGATACATATAAACTGCCCTCGCTCTGGAGGGCAGTTCGGTGTCGGCATAAATTGTTCCGAAGTAACTCATAGATCCTCCTCGCCATAGGTTTTCATTTGCTTTCCGCCCCTGCGCCGAGGCTTATCTACAGCAGGCTCATGGGCAATGCCGCCGCGTCCGGAAACGGCATAGGCTCCACGCATATCCGCATTTTCCGCCTTATTTGACTGCGGGAGGTTACGCTCCAGATCTTCACGGTTGGCATAGGCTACCGCACGATCTGCCCGCTCCGGTACGATATAAGGCTCCTCGAAGGTGATACCCCATTCAAGGAAAAGCCGCAGGCGGGTACGCATGGGATGCTGTCCCGTCTTTTGGACAATAAAATTTCCCTTGGGAATGGACTTCAGCTCATCTGGCGTCAGTAGTGGACGCTCCATCATCTGCAGGCTTTGGCTTGGATCGTTCTTTCCCCTGCTCACCGATCCGGACAGAACAGTACGGTTTCCGAGTGCCTTAGACAGCACCTCCGCCGTTTGACTATTTGGTGCGAAGCCACCGAAGATGGTGTCCTGGCAGTTGTCCTGAATAATTTCGCTTCCTTCTTTTCCGTAGTTCTTTTCAAGCTGCGCTAAGGACTGAATGATCGGCACCAGCGTCAGGCGGCGGGAACGGCCTGCGGAGAACAGCGGAAGGACATCGAAGGGCGGCATAGTGCCGAACTCATCACAATACAGTACCGCACGGTTTTGCAGCTTCCCTCCGTTTTCATCCGCCACAGCAAACAGTTCACGGCTCAGATTTTGAATCATCAAGCCCGCCATGAAGTTTTTGGTGGTGTCCTCCTCCGGAAGAATAAGAAAGATGGCAGACTTTTCAGAAGCAAACTTCTCTGCATCGATGGCGCTGTCGAAGCAAAGCACCTGCTCCAGTTCCGAGTCCAGAAATGCATTGAGACGAGAAAGCACCGTGGACATGACAGAGGCCATGGCCTGCTCCGCACTATTGAGTGCAGCTCCCGCAAACCATTTGGCCTTGTGGTCAGGAGGCAGCTTGCCCATCAGAAGCTGGAAGTGACTCTTGCCCTTTACCTTGCTGGGTTCCAGCAGATCCTGCACCAGCTTGAAGACAGAGACGATGTGCCGGCGCTCCTGTGGATGCTCCTTATCCGGCGGCAGAAACTCCGCCAGTATCAGAATGACCGAAGTGAGCAACCCCTCCGCCGCATCATAGAAAAAGGCATTCTGTCCGCGGTTGCTGTCATCGCCATCGGGGTTGACAATGGTTTTGGCGAGAATCTTAGCGTACTTCTCCGCCTTAGCTCGAGCCGCCAAGTTTTTGGGATCTTTCCTTGCGATGTCCATGTAGCGGTTGACCAATGTCAGCAGGTTGTTGCCGTCTGAACGAGTGGGATTGCGCAGATCAATAACAGATACATTGTAACCGTAGCAGTTTTTTGCAATCGTGCCGTAATTGCGGGCCAGGTCGCCCTTGCTGTCCAGCGCCAGCCAGCTCATACCGGAAGCGCAGGCATATTCCAGATTGGGGTACAAGAAGAATGCAGTCTTGCCAATACCGCTGGCGCCGATCATGAGGCAGTGAATGTCATCGCTGTCTACCAGTGCGGTGAGCTCCTGCGGTTTCCCCTTACAGCCGAGAATCAATCCCTGCTCCGTGGGGAGGTTCTGTCCGCTGCGCCACTCTCTGACTTTGAAGGGCACATGGGCATAGGTCTGCTTGATTTCCTTGTCGGTGGCCCATCGGGCTGTGCCGTGCTGCCCATCGCCCACAGTGCGGGATTTGATATTGCCAAGGGTATAGTGATGAGACATCATGGACAGCCCACCGATGACAAGGAACATTGTTGCTCCCGCTGCGATCAGGATCCAGATACTTGCGTTCAACATTTCACCTCATTTCATTCATAGCAAAGCCCTGAGCGTTTTCGATGCTCAGGGTCAGATCGTCATTCCAGTCTTTGTTTTCCGGGATCAGGCGCTCCACGGAATAGCGCATTTCCAACTGCTCCCGCATCCGGCGGCTGGCCTGATGACCGGCTTCATCATTATCAAGACAGAGCAGAATGGTATCGAGCTGCGGCGCTTGTTCCAACATCTGCAATACCGGCTGAATGGATGTGCCGCAACAGGCTACATAGCTGTGCCGCTGCCAGTTCTCCGGATAAAGGGTGATGAAGGACAGCATATCGATGGGCGCTTCAAACACATACAGGCTTCTGTCTGTGCCGACATAATGGAAGCTGTATCGTGGGTCGCTGCTCTCCACATTCAGGCGGAAGGCTTTTCCGTAGCTGTTGGCGCTGCGCTTGTGGGCGTGGCGAGGGACACCCTCCGTATCCATGCCGACAAACACGGCGTTGTGATACTCGGCATCTTCATACAGAAGTCCGGCCTTGGCGAAGTGCGCCACCACATCTCTTGCGATGCCGCGATGCTTGATGAGATACGCAAACACTCTGCGCATATCTTTGTTGGCGGGCGGCAGTGCAAATGGTTTCACCGGTTCCTCGGTGCGCTCCCCGGCAGAGGGATACGCTGTTCCCAGCTCACCACCCAACAGTAGTGTCACTGCGTCCGGGTAGCTGAGACCATAGAAGCGCTGCACAAAGCTGACGGCA
>OJNU01000467.1_pt1 | contig 31597 bp, 23 predicted proteins | sample 1597941 | NCBI WGS metagenome assembly OJNU01 (sample SAMN01915228, study PRJEB22387) | human gut metagenome | isolation source: stool | host: Homo sapiens | place: USA | reverse complement strand
CGAGTAGCAAAACAGCGACCCGTCCACGGCCACGACCATCGGGCGGTAGCGGTTTTTTGCGCCGTCGGTCAGAAAGACGATGGCCGCGATGTTTGCGACGATCGCTTTCGCCGCGCGGCCGAACACGCTCTGAATGACCATGGCGGCGGTCTTGCGGTCGGCATCCGCCGCATCGCTCAGCGCTGCGATGGCGCCGCAGTCCGGGTCTGCGCCGAAGGCGTCCGCGTCGGCGGCGGTCAGCACGTCGAGCGCGCGGAGCTTGTCCGCCGTCTCGGGCGCGAACAGCCCGTCTTTTGCCGCGGCGATGAGGGCCAGGCGGCTGAGCTTGCCGAGGTAGCGGCCGCTCGTCATCTTCTCGAACCGGTACGCGCCCGGTGCGGCCGAGGCCGCGTCGAGCGCCTTGTCAAACGCGCTCTGCGGCACGTCGGTGAACGAGCCGGACTCGAGGTTGACGAGCATCTCGCCGTCAGCGTCGCGGCCGAGCTTTTCGATCGCGCGCACCGGCAGCAGGCAGCATGTGTTCGTGCCCGGGCCGTTGACGAGCCCGGCAAAACCGTTGGCGTAGTTGTTGGCGATGGTGGTCGAGCCGCTCAGGTACGTGGCGGGGGTGTCGTTGATGACCGTGATGGGCAGCTTCGTGCAGCCGCGGCGTTCGAGCTCTTCGGCCAGGTCCGCGCCCACGAGGTGATCCTCCCACCCGGTCAGCTGCACCTCTTTGGTCATGCCGAGCACCTTTGCATCCAGCTCCGGCGTGTTCTCCGCCGGGTAGCTGAAGCAGATGCCGATCTGCGTGACCCGGTCGAGCAGCGGCTCGAGCGCGTCGGCTGCCAGCCGGATGAAGTCCATCCAGTCGGCGTCGCGCTCCGAGCCGGGCATGGGCAGCGTGCGCTCGTCCTCGAGGATCGGCTGGCCGAACTCGTAGTGCACGGTGGCGACGCGGAAGTTCGTGCCGCCGGCGTCGATGACGGCGACGCGCTTGCCCTCCGGGGCGGCGACGTGGCCATGCGGCGCGAGGTAGGCCGGCAGCATCGGCAGGCCGCCCGCCTCGCCGCGCAGGCCGCGCTGCATCGCGGCGAGCAGGGCATCGGTGAGCTCCTGCGTGTCGAGCTGGTCGGGCGCGGCGTCATACTTGCGCAGGAAGGCGAGCACGCGCGCGTCGATGTGGATCGCGGGCACGGGCTCGTCCTGCTCCGGCGCGGCGAAGGGGAACGGCGCGCGCGGCGCGGCCGGGGCCTCCGGGGCGGGGGCGGGCTTGCTTTTCTTGAAAAACGGAAGCTTCATATGTGTTCTCTCTCTTTCTTACCGAAAACCCCGCGCCGGGCCCGGCGCGGGGACGGTGATGATTCGGTTGCGGGTCAGGCGTTCGGGGCGTCGCCCTTGGCGCTCTCGACCAGGCCGGCCGCCAGCGCGGCAGCGCCCTGTATCTCGGACGGGATGATGATCTTCGTCGCGCGGCCGTCCGCGGCGGCGGCAAAGGCCTCGAGACTCTTGAGCTTGATGACGGCGTCGGACGGCATGGACTCGTTGATGAGCCGGATGCCCTCGGCGGTCGCGCGCTGCACGGTCAGAATGGCCTCGGCGCGGCCCTGCGCCTCAAGGATCTGCTCCTGCTTTTTCGCGTCGGCGCGCAGGATGGCCGATTCCTTTTCGCCCTCGGCCGTGAGGATGGCGGAGCGCTTCTCGCCCTCGGCGCGCAGAATGGCCTCGCGGCGTTCGCGCTCGGCCTTCATCTGCTTTTCCATGGCGTTCTGGATCTCCTTGGGCGGGAGGATGTTCTTGAGCTCCACGCGGTTGACCTTGATGCCCCAGGGGTCGGTGGCTTCGTCGAGGATTTGGCGCATCTTGGTGTTGACGATGTCGCGGCTGGTCAGGCACTGGTCAAGCTCCAGGTCGCCGATGAGGTTGCGCAGCGTCGTGGCCGAGAGGTTCTCGATCGCAAGGATCGGCTGCTCGATGCCATAGGTGTAGAGCTTCGGGTCGGTGATCTGGTAGTAGACGACGGTGTCGATCTGCATGGTGACGTTGTCCTTCGTGATGACGGGCTGCGGCGGGAAGTCCGCGACCTGCTCTTTGAGCGACAGACGCTTGGCGACCGCCTCGATGAACGGGATCTTCAGGTGCAGACCGACGCCCCATGTGGTCTTGTAGGCGCCGAGGCGGGTGATGACGTAAGCCTGTGCCTGCGGGACGATGCGGATGTTGCGCACGAGAATGATGAGCGCGATCAGGATGATTCCGTAGAGAACGTATGGCATGGTGATTCCTCCTTATTCTTTTGCGCCCGCGGTCACGCAGGCGGGTGTGACGATGAGCTTGACGCCCTCAATGCGCAGCACGATGGCCGCAGTCCCGGCGGGGATGGGGGCATCGGTCTGCGCGCGGGCGGTCCAGACTTTTCCGCCGACGGACACGGCGCCGCGGCCGGCCAGGTTATCGATATCCTCCGTGACGAGGCATTCCTGCCCGATGAGCATATCGGCATTCGTGGGCTGGGTGCGGCTGTTGATATATTTTTTCACCAGCGGGCGCGTCACGGCGAAGGCCGCGATCGACACGGCGAAAAACCACACGAGCTGCAGCCACAGCGGCGCGTGGAACATGGCGGCGATGAGCGCGGCGAGCGCGCCCACGGCAAACCAGATCGTGACCAGACCGGCGGTCAGGCCCTCGACGATCAGAAAGATCACGATCAGGCCGATCCAGATGGCCGGCATGGTGCATGGGATCCCGGCGATGACCATAGACAAAACCTCCTGTTGAGATGCGCGGCAACTGTTTGCCATAGAAATATCATATCTTATTTACAGGATAAAAGCAAGCAAAACACCCGGAATTCCGGCACATGAAATTTCCGGGCGGTTTTCCTCTTTACTTTCCTAAATAATTAGAGTAAAATAGTATCCGAAAAATCGTGTTTCAGCATCCATATATCTGATGAGAAATAAGGAGCGCATATGAATAAACAGCATAAAAAACCGCGCTGCGATGACATGTATCGTGCCATCCTGACGCTCAAGACCGTCGACGAGTGCAAGCAGTTTTTCGATGACCTGTGCACGGTCACGGAGCTGCAGGCCATGGAGCAGCGCTATCAGGTGGCGCAGTATCTCGACGCGGGCCTGATCTACAACGACATTCTGGAAAAGACCGGCGCCTCGAGCGCGACGATCAGCCGCGTCAACCGCAGCCTGCAGTACGGCACCGGCGGGTATGAGATCGTGTTCGGCCGGCTCAAGGAGCAGGCGGAAAAAGCTCCGGAGGAGCAGGCGTGAGCGCTTACGGCGCCCTTGCCGCATGGTACGATGCGCTGACCCGCGATGTGGATTATGCCGCGTTCGCGGACTTTTATGAGCAGTGTTTCCAGCAGGGGCGCGGCGCGTGCCACACCCTGCTGGATTTTTGCTGCGGCACCGGCACGCTCACGCGCCTGATGGCCGCGCGCGGGTATGAGATGATCGCAACCGACGGCTCGCCCGATATGCTCATGCAGGCGCAGGCGCACAATGCCGATCTCCCCGCGGACGCGGTGCAGCCGCTGCTGCTGTGCCAGGAGGCGTCCCAGCTCGATCTCTACGGAACGGTCGACGCGGCCTACTGCTCACTCGACGGGATCGACTACCTGCCGCCGGAGGAGCTGCCGGAGGTGCTGCACCGGCTGCACCTGTTCGTGCGTCCGGGCGGGATGCTCATTCTGGACATCCGCGATCCGGCGTCGTTCCGCGCGCTCGACGGCGGCACGTTCGTCGACGAGACGGACGATGTCCTGTGCCTCTGGCGGGCGGAGTTTGACGCGGCGGCCCAGACCATGCACTACGGCATGGATCTGTTCACGCGCGCGGGGGAACTCTGGTCGCGCGCGTCGGAGGAGCACATCGAGTATGCGCACACGCCGGAGCGGCTCGCGCAGCTGCTCACGCAGGCGGGCTTTCTGGACGTGACCGTCCGGCGCGATGGCCCGCAGGCGGATGCCGGGCGCATTTTCCTCACGGCGATGCGCAGCCTGGAATACGGCGTCTGAATTGTGCAAAAACTCCGGATGCGGCTCAATGCGGGCTGCACCCGATTCCAAGATTTCTGAGGTGAAAACAATGGATGAGATCATCCGCGCCGTCTCAAAAGACGGTTTTGTGAAAATTTCGGTCGTCACCGCGCGCGACGCGGTGCAGCGCGCCAACGCCATCCACCACTGCAGCCCGACGGCGATCGCCGCCCTCGGCCGCAGCCTGTGCGCGGCGTCGATGCTCGGCGACCTGCTCAAGGAGGAAAACGGCACGCTCACACTGCGTATCAGCGGCGGCGGAGGCCTCGGCAGCATCATCGCCGTGTCGGACAGCGAGGGCAATGTGCGCGGCATGGTCTCGAACCCCGCGTTCGACCTGCCCACGCGCCCGGACGGCAAGCTCGACGTCGGCGGCGCCGTCGGCAAGGACGGTATGCTCACCGTCAGCCGCGACATCGGCCTGCGCGGGCCGTATGTCGGCAGCACGGAGCTCGTCAGCGGCGAGATCGCGGAGGATCTGTCCGCTTACCTCGTCGAGAGCGAGCAGATCCCCGCGGCCTGCGGCCTCGGCGTGCTCGTCGATACCGACCACAGCGTCAAGGCGGCCGGCGGCTTTCTCGTGCAGCTCATGCCCGGCGCGCCGGAGGAGCTGATCACAAAGCTCGAGGACAACATTTTCATGATGGACCAGCTCACGACCATCCTCGATGAGGACGGGGCGGACGCCATCCTTCCGCAGGTCATGCGCGGTCTCGAGCCCGAGACCGTCCTGCGCCACCCGATGGCCTATCGCTGCGCGTGTTCGCGTGCGCGCGTGGAGCAGGCGCTGCGCCAGTGCGGCGTGCAGGAGCTGCAGGACATGATCGCAGACGGCAAGGACACGCAGGTGCACTGCCAGTTCTGCGACGCGGAGTATGTCTTCACCCCGGCGGAGCTGCAGACGCTGCTCGACGCCGAAAACGCTGACGCTGCAACGGATTGACCGTGTTCGGGGCGGCGCTGCCGCCCCGAAAATGTACATTTGCCGAAAAAATTACCGAAAATCCCTTGACAATTTTTTTGGCGTCTTGTATAATGAGCAAGCTGCGAAACGGGAGCATAGCTCAGCCGGGAGAGCACTTGCCTTACAAGCAAGGGGTCACAGGTTCGAGCCCTGTTGTTCCCACCAATTATTTCGTGACAGGTAAAGAAATTTGCCTGTCAACGATAATAATTATTCTTCATTCTCGGAGAGCTGAACTCGAAAAGTTTGAAGTTATTTTTTTCAATGGCCGGGTAGTTCAGCTGGTTAGAACGCTAGCCTGTCACGCTAGAGGTCGTGGGTTCGAGCCCCATTCCGGTCGCCATTGTTTTGCTTCTGTAGCTCAGTCGGTAGAGCAGAGGACTGAAAATCCTCGTGTCGATGGTTCGATTCCGTCCGGAAGCACCAAATGCGGATTTAGCTCATCTGGTAGAGCGCCACCTTGCCAAGGTGGAGGTAGCGAGTTCGAGCCTCGTAATCCGCTCCAAAAAAGTCCTTACGATGAGTAAGGACTTCATATTTTTTGCGGGTTTATTTCAATTACCAGAATACTTTTCTTCCTGAAAGGAGATGGAGGTGCGATCCCTCTGACCCGCTCCAGTAACGCCTTGCTTTTTAGCAGGGCGATTTTTTGTGCCTGCGTGTTGGCGGAGGTGCTGCAAAGTGCGTAAATAGGCGGCTTGACTGACAGTCCAGCTCGATTTTGTTGACTTTTTCAAAGCCGTGGGCTATAATGTTGACCATAGAGAGTGCACTCCGAACAAATTGAAAGGTGATATGCTATGGAAGATAAAATTACTCTTGGAAAATTCATTCAATCAAAAAGAAAAGAACTGGGGCTTTCTCAAAAAGACCTTGCTAAGGAGCTTTATGTTACTGAGTCGGCAGTGAGCAAGTGGGAGAGAGGGGTATCATATCCTGATATAACGATGATATCGGGACTTTGCAGGGTGCTGGGCATTTCTGAGCACGAGCTTTGCACGGCGAGCGAGGACAATCAGCAGAGAGAGGCTGAGTTTATGGCGCGAAGTTATAAAAGCTTTGTTCGGGGGTACACTATCATAACCGGGATAGGCTATCTTGCGGCGATAATACCGAGCTTTATTTATAATGTGGCTCATGGCGGTATAGGTTGGTTCATGGTGCTTATCACGTCGCTGATGCTAACGTTTTCTTTCATCAATGTGCCTGTGCTTGTGAAGAAAAACAGGGCGTTATGGACATTAGGTTCTGCGACGGTCTCGCTTGTGCTCCTTTATGCCGCAGGGTGCATTTATTCTCACGGGGATTGGTTTGTGATGGCGGCGCTTGGAACACTGCTTGGGGAGGCTATCGTGTTTCTGCCTTTTGTGCTGAGAAGTGAACAGCTTGAAAAGTATGTGAGAAACAGCAAGGGGCTTGTGTGCATGGCGGTGGATTCGGTACTGACTTTTGCCTGCGTTGTTTTTGGTACGCTGAAATACGGTGACGTGGTAGATCTTCGTGACGGCATGATGGCGACGGCGGCTTGTGTGGCATTGGTGTGGGCTGTGTTCCTTATTATAAGGTATCTAAAGGCGAACGGCTTTTTCAAGTGTGCACTTTGCTTTGCGGCATCTGCGGTATGGGTAGCGGCAATGACTGTGCTGAGCAATGCATGGAACGGCATGAAACTGTCTGAGATATTTTCGGTGAAAGGTGCTGACAACAGCCGCTATGATGTTATAGTCTGCCTTTGTCTGGCGGGAGTTGCGGCGGTGCTTGCTATTGCAGGGGCTGTGTATAAGTTTGTGAGGAAAAAACCGCAGGATAGGTAAGGCTGAGAGGACAAAAGAAAGATACAAAACGGATAGGGACAATTTGGACTTTGTGGGACGTCGAGGACGCCGTCCCCTACATAAATGTGATTAGAAATAGGGAATACCGCACTTGGGTGAAAGCTTGGGTGCGGTATTTTTATTTTGCTGTGAATATTTTACCCGTATATGTCAAAAATAATGCCAGAGGACTTATGCTGCCGATAGCATAAGACTGCCGTGGGCGCAACAGTGGCTGCGGAAATCATATCGGAGAAAGGTTTTGTGTGTATGAAAAAATTCAGTATCAGAAATTCACACGCAGGCAAGGCTCTGGGAGCGAAGGGTGTTTACATTACACTTGCGGCGTGTCTGCTGGCTCTTGGCGGTGCGGGTATAGCTGCATATAACAAGGCTATGGAGGATATCACCGACAATCTGACTATTTCGAGCGTTGACAGCACTGCACCAAAGCAGGCTGATAACAAGAAAACGGACGTTAAAAAGGACGAAAGCTCCAAGCCGGATGTGGACATTCAGACGCAGCCAAATGTTATGCCTGTGAACGGTGAGATATTAGAGCCGTTTTCTAATGGCGAGCTTGTGAAGTCGGAAACTCTCGGCTATTGGAAAACCCATGACGGCGTTGATATCAAAGCTGACCTTGGCGAGCCTGTCAAGGCGATGAACAAGGGCACTGTTACAAAGATATGGGACGACCCTCTGTGGGGCAACTGCATGACTATCGATCATGGAAACGGCATTGTAGGGCATTACTACAATCTGTCAAAGGAAATGTCCGTCAAGGAGGGTGACGAGGTGAATGCAGGGGAGGTCATAGGTGCTGTGGGCGACACTGCTCAGGCGGAAGCGGCAGAGCTTTCTCATCTGCACTTTGGCTTGAAAAAGAACGGTCAGTGGATAGACCCTATTGAGTTTATTGACCCTGCGGACAAATAAGCTTTCTTCATTTTGGCGCTTTGTAATACAAAGTGCTGATGTTATAATCCCCCATATAACGCCGCATCTGAAAATTTTCTGGTGCGGTGATACATATGTATTGCAGAATAGAGAGAATTGTGCTATAATTATACTTTAAGGCAATATTGCTGATGTTTTTACACAGAACATAGAGTGGTGGGACGCCGAGGGCGTCGTCCCCTACGGTCTGTTTTATATTGTGTGGATAATGTATAAATTATTGTGAGGTATAATAATGAAAAGCAAAAGAATCTATCCTGCATTCACTATATCGAAAAAAGGGGAAATGTCCCTGAAAAACGGTCACCCATGGGTGTATTGTGACGAACTGAGAAACGAGCCTGAGGACTTGAAAAACGGCGAGCTTTGCGATGTTTTCTCTGAAAAAGGCTCTTATCTTGGAACTGGTTTTCTCAGTCTTAACAGCAAGATAAGGATAAGGATCTTATCTGACAACGCAAACGAAAATTTCTCGGAAAACTTTTTCCGCAGACGTATCCGCTACGCAATAGACTACAGAAAAACTGTTATGGGGGACGATTTTTCGGCTTGCAGGCTTATTTTTGGTGAGGCTGACGGCATGCCGGGGCTGACTATCGACAAGTATGGGGATATACTTGTTTCGCAGGTTCTTTCCTATGGCATGGATATGATAAAGAATATGATATTCAGGCTGCTTGTGGAGGAGCTTGCAAAAGACGGAGTTAAAGTTTCGGGCATAATGGAGCGTAACGATGTCGCTATCAGAAAGCTGGAGGGCTTGGAGCAGTACAAAGGCTGGTATAGGGCTGAATTTCTCCCTGAGCCACCGTCAAATATCACTGAGATAACGGAGAATGGCATACGCTATGAGGTCGATGTTGAGAACGGTCAGAAAACTGGATTTTTCCTTGACCAGAAATATAACCGCCTTGCGGTGTCGAAGATAGCAAAGGGCAAGAAGGTCCTTGACTGCTTTACCCACACAGGTTCGTTCGCACTCAATGCGGCAATGGGCGGTGCAAGGCACGTTACGGCGGTGGACGTTTCACAGTTCGCTGTTGATACGGCCAGGGAGAATGCTGAGAGAAACGGTTTGACGGACAGAATGGATTTTCTTTGCGCTGACGTTTTCGACCTGCTCCCGAAGCTTCTTGAAGAAAAGGCTGATTATGACATGATAATCCTCGACCCGCCTGCTTTCACAAAGAGTAGAAAGACAGTTGGAAGCGCTGAGAGGGGATACAAGGAGATAAACTACAGGGCAATGAGAGTTCTGCCAAGGGGCGGATATCTTGCTACTTGCTCATGTTCGCATTTTATGGAGAACAGGCTGTTTGTGAAAATGGTAATGAGTGCTGCAAAGGACGCAGGCGTTCAGCTCAAGCTTATTGAAGCAAGACAGCAAGCTCCTGACCACCCGATACTTCTCAATGTGCCTGAAACGGATTATCTGAAATTTTATCTTTTTCAGGTGGTATAGGGTTGACAAATGCTTGCGGATATGCTATAATATAGTTGTTTAATAAACCAGATATATTTCAGCGAGTCTGCTGAGTTCGGACATAAGTAGCTTATTTTTCCGCAGTAATGCGGCTGCTTCCAGCCGACAGAATAGACATTTTAGCCCTGCTGTTTTCAGCGGGGCTTTTTATTTTACATTTTGCTGTTGACAAATGCAGGCAGATGTGCTACAATAAAAGTGTCGAAAGACCGCATATATCACAGTTTGTCTGCTGTGTTCGGACATAAGTCACAGGTATTTTGGGTATCTTGGCTTCCAGCCGACGAAATAGACTTTTCAGCCCTGTTGATTTCAGCAGGGCTTTTTATTTTGCATTTTTGCTATTGACAAATGCTTGCGGATATGGTATGATATAGGTGGCTTAGAAATAAGCGTGGCGCACCCCGTTCAGCGCATTATAAATGTACGGCATATCGTATATTGCCGTTTGTCTGCGGTATCGGACATAAGTAGGTATTTTCTGCAGAGGTAGCAGCTGCTTCCACCGACAAAATAGACGTTTTAGCCCTGTTGTTTTTCAGCAGGGCTTTTTTATGTGTTGATATTTAAAAACTGTCATATTGCACATAAAAAGTGAGCAAATATTGTATAAGATTTTATGTATAAAAGTGAGAAAAACCTATGGTAATTTGGCTTTAAATCTGTTATAATATATATGTAACCGTGGGCGACGGGATAATTGTGTCCGCACGCTTCGGAATTCAAAAAATTTTTGGAGGTAAAAAACCAATGGCAAAGAAGTATTGTTATCTTTTCTCTGAGGGTAATGCCAACATGAGAGAGCTTCTCGGCGGTAAGGGTGCTAACCTTGCTGAGATGACAAATATCGGTCTCCCTGTTCCTCAGGGCTTTACGATCACAACGGAAGCTTGTACTCAGTATTATGAGGACAACCGTGAGATCAATCCTGAGATCATGGCAGAGATCAACGAGTACATTGTAAAGATGGAAGAGATCACAGGCAAGAAGTTCGGCGACAAGGAGAACCCACTCCTCGTTTCTGTACGTTCAGGTGCTAGAGCATCAATGCCTGGTATGATGGATACAATCCTTAACCTCGGTCTTAACGAAGAAGTTGTTGAGACTATCGCTGCTCAGTCTGGTAACCCAAGATGGGCTTGGGACTGCTACAGAAGATTCATTCAGATGTATTCTGACGTAGTTATGGAAGTTGGTAAGAAGTATTTTGAAGAGCTTATCGACGAGATGAAGGCTAAGAAGGGCGTTAAGCAGGACGTTGAGCTGAACGCTGAGGATCTTAAGGAGCTGGCTAACCAGTTCAAGGCTGAGTACAAGTCTAAGATTGGTTCTGACTTCCCAACTGATCCTAAGGAGCAGCTCATGGGCGCTATCAAGGCTGTATTCCGTTCATGGGATAACCCAAGAGCTAACGTATACAGAAGAGATAACGACATCCCTTATTCATGGGGTACAGCAGTAAACGTTCAGTCCATGGCATTCGGTAACATGGGTGACGACTGCGGTACAGGTGTTGCATTCACAAGAGACCCAGCTACAGGTGCTAAGGGTCTGTTCGGTGAGTTCCTTACAAACGCACAGGGCGAGGACGTTGTTGCTGGTGTTCGTACACCAATGCACATCTCTGAAATGGAGCAGAAGTTCCCAGAGGCATTCGCTGAGTTCAACAAGGTTTGTAAGACACTTGAAGATCACTACAGAGATATGCAGGATATGGAGTTCACTGTTGAGCACGGTAAGCTTTATATGCTTCAGACAAGAAATGGTAAGAGAACTGCACAGGCTGCTCTTAAGATCGCTTGTGACCTCGTTGATGAGGGCATGAGAACTGAGGAAGAGGCTGTTGCAATGATCGACCCAAGAAACCTCGATACACTTCTTCACCCACAGTTCGACGCAAAGGCACTCAAGGCTGCTACTCCTATGGGCAAGGGTCTTGGCGCTTCTCCAGGAGCTGCTTGTGGTAAGATCGTATTCACAGCTGATGACGCTGAGGCTTGGAACGAGAGAGGCGAGAAGGTCGTTCTCGTAAGACTTGAGACATCACCTGAGGACATCACAGGTATGAAGGCTTCACAGGGTATCCTTACAGTTAGAGGCGGTATGACATCACACGCTGCCGTTGTTGCTCGTGGTATGGGTACATGCTGCGTATCTGGCTGCTCAGATATCGTTATGGACGAGGCTAACAAGAAGTTCACACTCGCAGGCAAGGAGTTCCACGAGGGTGACTATATTTCAATCGACGGTTCAACAGGTAACATTTATGATGGTATCATTCCAACTGTTGACGCTACAATCGCTGGCGAGTTCGGCAGGATCATGGGCTGGGCTGACAAGTTCAGAACAATGAAGGTTAGAACAAACGCAGATACTCCTGCTGACGCTAAGAAGGCAAGAGAGCTGGGTGCTGAGGGTATCGGTCTTTGCCGTACAGAGCACATGTTCTTTGATCCTGAGAGAATCGCTGCATTCAGAGAGATGATCTGCTCAGACACAGTTGAAGAGAGAGAAGCTGCTCTTGCTAAGATCGAGCCAATGCAGCAGGCTGACTTCGAGGCTCTTTATGAGGCACTTGAGGGTAACCCTGTTACTATCAGATTCCTTGACCCACCACTTCACGAGTTCGTACCAACAGAAGAGGCTGATATCGAGGCTCTTGCTAAGGCACAGAACAAGCCTGTTGAGACTATCAAGGCTATCATCGCTTCACTCCACGAGTTCAACCCAATGATGGGTCACCGTGGCTGCCGTCTTGCAGTAACATATCCTGAGATCGCTAAGATGCAGACAAAGGCTGTTATCAAGGCTGCAATCAACGTTAAGAAGAATCACCCAGACTGGACAGTTAAGCCTGAGATCATGATCCCACTGGTAAATGATATCAAGGAGCTTAAGTATGTTAAGAAGTTCGTTGTTGAGACTGCTGACGCTGAGATCAAGGCTGCTGGTTCTGACCTTGAGTACGAGGTTGGTACAATGATCGAGATCCCAAGAGCTGCTCTTACAGCTGACGAGATCGCTAAGGAAGCTGACTTCTTCTGCTTCGGTACAAACGACCTTACACAGATGACATTCGGTTTCTCAAGAGATGACGCTGGTAAGTTCCTCAATGCTTACTATGATGCAAAGATCTACGAGAACGATCCATTTGCTAAGCTCGACCAGAACGGCGTAGGCAAGCTTATGGAAATGGCTCTTGAACTTGGTAAGCCAGTTAATCCAAAGCTCCACTGCGGTATCTGCGGTGAGCACGGCGGCGACCCAACATCTGTTGAGTTCTGCAACAAGATCGGTCTTGACTATGTATCTTGCTCACCATTCAGAGTTCCAATTGCTAGACTTGCTGCTGCTCAGGCTGCTATTGCACAGAAGAAGTAATTCTTGCAAAGTTTAGGATATCTGAATAGATAACAAAAATTTCACCCCGTGTCTTATGATACGGGGTGTTTTTGTGTGCGAATAAAAAATAATAGAGGTCTGACGTTTGAGCCTGACCTCTATTTTGCTATGGATAATCACTTTTTCTTTATTTTTTTGTAGTCACGCTCTTTGAAACCGACCATGCACCGTAATATTTTGTGCCGCTCACTGTCGTGTAGGAACGGACACGAACGTAATATTTCTTGTTGCCGCTAAGTTTGGAAATTGTGGTCTTGTCGGTCTTGTTGTTTGTTATGGTGACTTTCTTTGCGTTTGTAAACTTGGAGTTAGTTGCATACTGTATCTCATAGCCCGTTGCAGAGCCTTTCTGCGCCCAATCCACGAAAAATGCTTTGGATTTAGACGTAAGCTTTTGTATCTCCTGCTTGGCAGGGTTTATGGTAAAAGTCTTTGTGATAATGCCACCATATTTGCCTTTGCCTGTTATCTTGACAATTGCCTTGCCGATTTTTTTGTTGTTTGAGTAGGAAGTTGTGTAATCAGTTCCGTTTTTCAGGGCAGTGCCGTTGTATTTCATAGTAATGTTCTGCGTTATAGCCTTGCCTGTGTATGCCTTGGTGGAAATGCCGGAAACGGAAGCTTTTGTGATATCATATTTTGCGGTCTTTATGTTTTTTATGTCAGACCATGGACCATAATAAGTCTTGCTTCCAACGTTTGTGTAGGAACGCACACGGACGTAGTATGTCTTATCGGCTGTCAGACCACTTATTGTCAGGTTATCTGGCTTGTTGGCAGTGAGGTGTTTGGAAGCCGCACCGCTCATGTTTGCACTGGTGGAATACTGAATGTCATAGCCTGTGGCAGAGCCTTTCTGTGCCCAATCCACAAAGAAGCCTTTGTACCTTGTTTCAAGCTTTTGTATGGTCTGCTTGGCTGGGATAATGTCAAAGCCTGCGGTATAACTGCCGTAGTAGTTGCCCATGCCTGAGATAGTGATGTTAGCGTGACCGATTTTAACATTGTTCGTGACTATCACACGATAGTCAATGTTCTGACGGAGAACTTTGCTTCCGTCCTTAACAGTGACTGTCGGAATAATTGCACTGCCTGTGTACTGTGCAGTGCTTGCATAGGAATAGCCTGATGTTGGAAGTTTTTTTGTGGTGACCTTTACAGTGCACACGGCAGACCTTCCGTTAGGCAGGGAGGCTGTTATCTTTGCTGTGCCTTTGCCCGTGGCGGTCACAACACCGTCTTTTACTGTGGCAACGGCTGTGTTGGAGCTTTTCCATGTTACTGTCTGAGGAGTGTCTGAGGTCACGCTGGCTTTTAGGGTAATGCTGTCGCCGTATGTGACTTCTTTTGACGTGGAGTCAAGAGTTATTTGTGTATTGTCACTGCTGATAGGATAGCTTTTCAGGTCGGGCAGACTTGAAAGTGTCACTGCATAGTCGCTGTTATAGACCTTTTGCCACATACTTTTCTCGGTATATTTCTCAGAGCTTGATATGCAAAATTCACCGCTCCATGTGCCGAAATATGACCATGCGGTGTTTGCATCAAAGGCTTTGTCAAGGTCGAAAAGACAGCCGTTTTCTGTAAGGGCAACTATTTTTCCGTTTGGTGAATAGTCTGTGGCTTCAAGATATTTTGAGCTTTGGGCTGAATAATCTCTTGTGCCTGGGTAGATATCCTCTCCGATTATGTCAACATATTCGTCGCCAGGATACCAATTTGCCGCCTGACCATTCCATACCCATATGATATTGTCAAGCTTGTATTCATTCGTGAGCTTGTCATATATTGCCTGCCAAAGCTTTTTGTAGGCTTCCGAGCCATCTGCACCCCACCAGAACCAACCACCGCTTGCCTCGTGGAGCGGTCTGAACAGTACCGGAACGTCTGCGTCAGAAAGACGTTTGAGTTGTTTGGCAATCTCGTCAACGTCGCTCATAAGAGTGTTGTAGCCCTTAGGGTCTGAGCCGTTCATTATTTTGGTAAGCGAGAACTTTGAGCGGTCAACGTTTTTGGTGTAAAAACCACCCCACCAACGTGGATTTCCGCCGTCTGTACCTGAGAGAAGATATTTGTCAGGGACGTTCCAATGCCAGCAGAATGTTACTATTCCACCTGCCCGTGAGAACTCGATAGCCTTTTCGACAGCGTCGGAGGTGTCACCATTCTGGACACGGCATGGAGTATAGCGCATAAAGTCAAGACCCAACATAGCAGGGGTCTGACCAGTGGCGGACTTTATAGCTTTGAACTCAGTGCCGTTAAGACCACCGTCGCAATACTGTCCTGTTATGACCTTTTTGCCGTAAACGTCTTTCATATAGCTGTAAAGGCGCTGTGTGCTTTGTGAAGCGTATGGGTCAACGAGATTTTCAGCGGCAGTGTAGGCATTTGAAGAGCTCATTTTTTCAATGGTTATGTAGTCGAGAGTAAAATATCCCCACGACATTGTTATTTTGACAGTGTTCTGACCCTTTTTGAGATAAATACCATTCACTGTGGACTCTTTATAGGCAGAGCCGTTTGCACTGCTGAAAGTGCCTGCATTTGAGCCGTTTACAGAAAGGTTGTTTATCTTATTCGAGCCTTCCCCGCGGCTGTAAAGCTTTATTTTGTAGTATCCGCTTTCGCTGACTGTAACAGTCTGTGACCATGTGCAGCTTGAGTCTGAAAAACTAACTGACCTAGAGCCTGATGCGGAGCTGTCTGTTTGGATATAGGCAGAACCGCCCAAAGTGCCGTTTTCGGCTTCGTATTTAAGCGTCTGCTGTGCAAAAACAGAAAGCTGAGCCGAGCCTGTGGTGAGCATTGCCACACTTAAAAATGCGGCTGCGACCTTTTTGATATTGAACTTCATAGATGTTTTTTCCTTGTTATATTATTTACTGATAAAGCTAAGAGCTTAAAAGCATACATTTATTTTAGCATAATTTTTGTGAATTGTAAACAATATATCAAGGCTAATTATAAGATGATTTGTAAACTTTAATTTTGCTTATTTCATCAGCCAAATTTCGCAGACGTATTCGGAAGAGGATGAATAATCACCGTTAGGTTTTAGCTGGCTACGACACATATCATATATTGCGCAGCCGAGATATTTGTAATCCAGCCTTTGGGAATAAACTGTAAGGTCGCCTTCATCATCAGTGAAAAGCTCGTTTGAAAAATTTACTTTTTTGGCATACTCAAATACTTCATCATAGCTTTTACAGCAGTTCATTACATAGCTTACCCTTATAAATTCACTGTCTGAGGGAAGTCCAACGTCGCTGAGGTTGCTTTTTAGCTTATCTAATGTTATTTCATTCCAAGTATCGATCTCGCCCTCGCTTTGTACATTAGTCATTGTTTCGAGGCTTAATGCTAACAGGCTGTCAAGCTGTCCGCAGACCCTCAGAGGTGCATAGCCTCTGCCTTCACGTTTTTTATTTATTTTGTCTGCAAATATTCTGCTTAGCTCATTTGCTCCGTCCTCGGAATAATATGACGGCTCGGGCTCGGCTGGAGCTGTGTTATCCTCCTGCTGAACGTTATTTTCATCAGGCTGATTTTCACCATTATTTTCTTCAGGCTGAGTTTCTTCAGGCAGGGTTGTTGTAGTGGTAGTAGTTCCTGCTGTGCCTGTGGAAGCTTGCCTAAGACCGCCTGAAATTTTGTCTATCTCATCTGCTGTGGGTGCAGGTGCGGTGGTGGTAGTAGGTACAGTTGTTGTGGCGGCAGTCGTTGTCTGCGGTATGGTCGTTACAGTGGCAGAAGTTGTCACAGCTTTTGCAGGCTCAGGTGTTTTAGTTTCTACGGCATTGTTTTTCTTGCTGACAACGGCAAACACTGACGATGCGGCTATGATAGCGACTGCAATACAAACCATTGGTATGGTTCTTTTGCGTGACGTGTTTACCTTTATAAGTAATTCTTTACGCTCGTTGACGATGGACATACAGGCAAAGCAGAAAGTAGAATCATCGTGAAGCTCGCTGCCACAGTGAGGACAAATTCTCATTTTTTACGCTCCCTTGATTTGGTTATTTTAATTCTATCACATTTTTTGTAAATTGTAAATATGTTTGAGACGTTTTGCATGATTTTTAAGAATGCTCACTGTCTATGCAGGCTTTTATTTGACATTTCGTCATTCATGTGATATAATTGTAGTGTGAGCGAGCTATGCGATAGCGTAAACGTTCTAGGTTTATGAGGAAAGTCCGAGCATCATAGAGCAGGATAGCTGATAACGTCAGCCGAGGGTGACCTTAGAGCCAGTGCAACAGAAATATACCGCCAACTTTTGTTGGTAAGGGTGGAAAGGTGGGGTAAAAGCCCACCAGAATGGCGGAGACGTCATTGCTATGTAAACCTTATCCGATGCAACACCAATGGTAGCTTGCAAGTCAATGGCTGCTCGTCAGACTTGGGGCTATAGGTGGCTAGAGCTGTGCGGCGACGTACAGTCCAGATAGATTATCGCACTCGACAAAACTCGGCTTATCGGTTCGGTCACATTTGCTCCGTCAGTTAAACTTTTTTTAAGCTTAACTACGGGGCTTGTTTTTTAATAATATATAAATTTGGTTATTTGTTTTGTGCATTATAAATAAATTTCTATAATTCCCCTTGTGATTTTACGGAAAATATGTTATAATGATGCTAGACGTATTTATATAAGCAGAGGAGGGCTGTTTGTATGGAAATACCGGCTAAGACCTATAACGAAAAGTTCGAGAGCTTTTTGAAAATACTTGAAAGCGATGACAGATTTGATAATGTGTGCAAGAATTTTCTCGAAAGTATTTGCTCTGCACTTTATGTCAATGCGGCTACGGTAACAGTTTCAGGCTATGAAAACTCAGAACCTTTGAGTTATGAATTGATCGCTGATACACATAAATATACTGTATATGCTTTTGATAAAGAATTTAATAGAAATAGATACAATGCAATGAAAAAAGCACTTATGCAAACTGGTATCCACGTTGCGGATAAGGCTCATCCGAATGGAGATGTGGAGAAAATATCCCTGCGTGGGGTGGTGTATCCTTGTTCACTCACTTGTGCTGTCAAGGACACCAATAAGTATGTTGCATATTTCAATCTTTTGTCCTCTGATCCTGAGAGAGTATGGTCACCTGAGGAGATACAGCTAGCCTCACGTCTGACGTATATACTTTCTGGCATGCTCCATACTAGGAAAGCGGCTGAACATGCTGAAAGCACTACTCGCACGCTTACTGACGTTATGGATAATATGAATTCCTATGTGCTTGCAGTGGCACAGGACAGTGGTGAGATAGTTTTTGCCAGCAAGAGCTTTGAACAGTATTTGGGGAAACTGGTCGGCAAAAAGGAAAGTGACGTTTTCAGCAAGACTTGGTGTGAGCTTCCTGCTCATAAGGAAGGAATGCTTTTTGGAGGAGATTATTATTCCGAGATCATGAACAAATGGTTCAATGTGTCGGAAAAACTCATAAAATGGCATGACGGCAGAACTATCAGACTTTGCACACTTAATGATATCTCAGAAAAGATAAATTATGAGAGGGTCATCGAAAAGCAGGTCTTTTACGATAATCTCACAGGTCTTCCTAACAGATTAAGTCTTGATAAGAGCATACAGGGCATTATTGAAAGCGATGAGAACAGCACTGTTATGCTCATTGACCTTGATAATTTCAAAAACATAAATGACAGCTATGGTCACAATAATGGTGACCGACTTCTTAAAGAGATAGGTAAATTCTTTGAGGATTTTGCCCAGAAGAATAAAAAGCTGAGCATTTTTAGATTTGGCAGCGATGAGTTCGTTGTGCTTCTGAGAGATCAGGATCAGACCGAGATCGACGAGATATGCAAGATCATACATGATAAGTTCAACACAGAGTGGCAGATTGCTAACAGCACTTGCTATTGCACTTGTTCAATGGGCGTTGCGAAGTTTCCAAAGCTTGACGATACTGTAAACACAGTTCTTAAAAGGATCGACCTTGCCATTTCATATGCGAAAAAGCAGGGCAAGAATTGCACTATAAATTATAACGAAACTATCGGCAGGATACTTTCAAGGCAGATCGAACTTGAAAGGCTCATGCACAAGGATATCACAAACGGCTTTGCACATTTCACGGCATACTATCAGCCTATATTCAGCAGCTCCGAAAAGAAGCTTGTGGGCTGTGAAGCGCTTATGAGGTGGAACCCACCTGAGTTCGGTCAGGTTTCCCCTGCCGAATTTATCCCTATGGCGGAAAGACTTGGCTATATCAATCTCTTGGGCGAGAACATAATAATGATCGCAGGCAGACAGTGCAAAAAGTGGGCTGACGCAGGGCTTGATTTGAGAATGAACATCAATCTGTCTGTAGGTCAGATAATTGAGCCTGATTTTCTTGACAAGATAGACACACTTTTTGACGAAACAGGCGCCCCCCCTGAGAAGATATGTTTTGAGGTCACAGAAAGTCTTGCTATCCATGATATGGGAAAGATGAAGGAGCTTTTGAAGCATATAACAGACAAGGGCGTGAAGATAGCACTGGACGATTTCGGAACGGGATATTCTTCGCTTAACTGCATAAAGGAAATGCCGCTGAATACCATTAAAATAGACAAGTCGTTTATTGATGATATCGCAAAAAATCCTGACACTGCGGTGTTTGTTAAAATGATAGTTAATCTTTCTCACGACCTGCATATAGCAGTTTGCGCAGAGGGCGTTGAGGAACAGGTGCAGTTCGATATCCTGAGAGATCTGGAAACTGACGTTATACAAGGCTATTATTTCGGCAGACCTATGCCGTCAGACAAGTTTGAGGAGAAGTTCCTTAGCGAGAAACTCCAGTCAGTAAAATAAGTCGCCAAAAAAAGAAAGTTCGACCGTCGGGCGTAATACTCGGCGGTCTTATAAATATGTAAAAATCAAAAATAAAGGGGAAAGCTTATGAGTGATGAGAAAAAAGACGTAAACAGCCAGCAGGAGAATGTGGGCAAAAAGGGCATAAACAAAAAGCTTATCATCGCTTTTGCAGGCATGGGTGCTGTTATAGTGGGGCTTGTTATTGCACTGATACTGGTGGCAACATCAGGTAAAAAAGACGTGGACAACTCGGCTTCAAAGGCGGAGAGCGGTTCCGCAGTGGCTTCAGAAACCGATGACACCAGTGAGGAGGACTCTGTGGCTGATGAAAGCGAGGACGAGCCTGATGCTGATGAGGAGGAAAGCTCTCAGGAAAGCAAGGACGATAAAAAGGAAAAGGGCTTTATCATCTCCTATTCAGGGGACAACAGTTGGCAGGACGGCGACAAGGTTATGACGGGCATGGAGATAGGCATTGAGAACAACTCCGATGAAGCCCTCAAGGAGTGGACGCTGGAGCTTGAAATAGACCAGCTCAAAAGCTGTGACGGCTGGAACGGCAACTTTAAGGTCAAGGGCAACAAACTCACGGTCACGAATGTTGATTACAATGGCGAGATCGCAAAGGGCGGTTCGACCTCTATTGGCTGTAATATTGGAACTGGAACAAAGCTCAATGTTAAGTCTGCAAAGCTAAACGGTGTGGAGTGTACTGTTAAAAAGGGCAAGGTATCACAGAATAATAACAATAACAACAATAATCAGAATAATGACAAAAAGGTCACGGAAAAGGACGTTAAAAAGCTTCTAAAGCGTACCTCAAAGGCTAAACAGGGTGATGATTGGCTTCACACAGACGGAAGCAAGATACTTGACAAGGACGGCAAAGAGGTTTGGCTCACGGGCGTGAACTGGTTTGGCTACAACACAGGCACTAACACATTTGACGGACTTTGGAACAGCGAGCTTGTGACATCGGTGGAGGCTATTGCAGACCACGGTTTCAATCTTATAAGAGTGCCTATGTCAGCGGAGCTTATCAACCAGTGGTCGGAGGGCGAATATCCAAAGGCGAACTACAATAACGCATACAATGAAGAGCTGAACTCGATGAACAGCCTTGAGATATTTGATTATTTTCTCAAGCTTGCGGAGGAAAACGGTCTTAAAGTAATGCCTGATATCCATTCAGCGGAAACCAATGCCAGCGGTCATACTGTAAATCTGTGGTATACTGACAAGGTCACTGTAAAGGACTATTACCATGCTTTGGAGTGGCTTGCCGACAGATATAAGGACAATGACACTATCGTTGCATTTGACCTGAAAAACGAGCCTCACGGCAAGCCTAACGAGGGTGACGCTGCGGCAATATGGAATGATTCAAAGGACGCAAACAACTGGAAGTATGTGGCTGAAACGGCAGCGAGCAAGGTGCTTGCGAAAAACCCTAATGTGCTTATAATGGTCGAGGGTATCGAAATATACCCTAAGAACATCAAGAAAAACGGGGATTATTCCTCCACCAACAGTGATGATTACTATTTCAACTGGTGGGGCGGAAATCTCAGGGGCGTAAAGGACTATCCTATCGACCTTGGCAAATATCAGGATAAGCTTGTTTACTCGCCGCACGACTATGGTCCGACAGTTTATCAGCAGCCTTGGTTCGAGGGGGACTACACATACAAGAGCCTTATGAAAGATTGCTGGAAAGACAACTGGTTCTACATTCAGGAGCAGGATATCGCACCGCTTCTCATAGGCGAGTGGGGCGGCTTTATGACAGAGCCTAACCTAACTTGGATGACCTACATGAGAAAGCTCATAAAGGACAATCATGTAAATCACACTTTCTGGTGCTTCAATGCAAACTCAGGTGACACGGGCGGACTTGTAAAGGACGATTTTGTTACATGGGACGAGGAAAAGTATGATTTTGTCAAGGAAGTCCTTTGGCAGGAGGGAGGCAAGTTCGTTGGACTTGACCATGCTATCCCGCTTGGAGATAATGGTATAACTTTGAAAAAGGCAAAGGGTCTTTGATATCACATATAAAATTAGCGGACGAAGTTTTCGGGCTTCGTCCGCTTTTGTATTGTATTTTTATCGCTGGTCACCCATAAAGAACAGAGCGAGAGTTCCAGGTCCTGAGTGTGAGCCTATAACAGCACCTGTGTAGCAGATATGCACAGTGGTCTTCTTGCCAAGCTTTTTTCGCATAAGGTCGGCTGCATATTCAGCGTCTGAAAGGCAGTCGCCATGGCAGACGGCTACTGTGGAATTATCCCAATTTCCCATGCGTTCGCACATCATATCCACAAGCTTTTCAATGGATTGCTTTCTGCCTCGTATCTTTCCAACTGGGATAAGATGTCCCTCGTTGTCAACGTGGAGAAGCGGTTTAATGCCAAGAATAGAGCCTGCTATGGCGGCGGTCTTTGATACTCTGCCTCCTCGGTGGAGATATTTCAGGTCATCAACTGTGAAAACATGGCATAGGTGAAGCCTGTTGTCAGTGATCCACTGAGCAAGCTCGTCAATGGAAAGACCCTGCTTTTTCTTTTCGTCAGCCTTTATGAGCAAAAGACCTTCGCCTGTTGAAGCACAGAGGGAGTCTATGCAGATTATCTTGCCTTCTGGGTATTTTTCCATTACGCTATCTCTTGCAATGCAGGAAGTGTTGAAGCTGCCGCTAAGACCTGACGAAAATCCAAGATAAAGCACGTCATAGCCTGCGGCAAGTTCCTTTTCAAAAGCCTGTTCATAGTCGGAGATCCCTATTTGCGATGTTTTCGTTACTGCTCCGTTTCGCATTTGGGAATAAAATTCAGGCAGCGTCATGTCATTCTTGCTCTTTACAACACCGTTTACTTCAAAAGATAAGTCCAGAAGCGTCACGTCCATATTTTTTAATATATCCTCCGACAGATCGCAGGTGGAGTCGGAATATAGCTTGTATTTTCTGTCAGACATTTTTATCCTCCTTTTGCCGCTTGGGCAACAATATAAAAATATTATAACATATGGGCGGGCTTTTGTAAAATATCCCTCAACTATACTTTGTAAAATTTCTATGAACACAGCTGCCTGCGGTGCTGTGCGACAGTTAAGGTGTTTTCAGATATGCAAACAGAAAAGTCACGGCAGGCGGAGGAGATAAGCATATCGCTTATGCGATTTTCTATGAGGGCGGCAATTATGTGGCGTATCTCTCGTGCAGAGCCGCTTTTTGAAAGTGCCTGCTTTGCGATAAAAGGGTAGACATCTGGCTGACAGACGAGTGTACAGCCAAGTTCGGAGAGCCTTTTTTCAAGAGCAGATATTTCAAGGTGTGTAATGTTTTCCATATCGGAAAGGGTAAGGTCGTTAAAAACAATCACCTCATCTATCCTGCCTAAAAGCTCGGGAGACATAAAGCTTTTAAGCTCTGAGAGCATGGCTTTTTTCTTGGCTTCGCCATTTGACTTGCTGTTTGAAAAGCCCACGGTCTTGGTTTCGGCAAGCTTTTTCACGCCGATATTCGAGGTCATTATTATAAGGACATTGGAGAAAGAAACTGTCCTGCCAGCGGAGTCGGTAAGACAGCCGTCCTCTAGTATCTGCAAAAGCAGATTGTAGATGTCAGGGTGAGCCTTTTCTATTTCGTCAAGAAGAAGCACACAGTAGGGCTTGCGGCGAATTTGTTCGGTAAGCCTGCCACCCTCGTCAAAGCCTACATATCCAGGGGGCGAGCCTATGAGCTTTGAAACGCTGTGGCGTTCCATGTATTCTGACATATCAAGCTTTACAATGGCGTTATCTCTGCCAAAAAGCGTTTTGGCAAGATCTTTTGCAAGCTGGCTCTTGCCCACTCCCGTTGACCCTAAGAAAATAAAGCTTCCCATGGGGCGGTCGCTGCCCTTTAGTCCTGCACGACAGCGGCGGACGGCAGAGCAGAGTGACTTTATAGCCGTCTGCTGTCCCACAATGCTTTCGCTTAGCTTATCTTCAAGCCCTGTGAGCCTTGCGGCTTCGTCCTGTCCGATATCGGCGCAGTTTATGCCTGTGAGCGATGAAATAACGCTGTCAATGTGCCTTTTTTCAAGTGGTATGCGCTTTGGACGGCACTCTGTTATGGCGGTGAGATATTCGTCACGGGTGAGCTTGCCTTTCACATAATCGTTGAAAGCGTCTGATATTTTCTCACCAGAATTATTTTCACTTTGCTCTATGACCGCACAGGCACAGGCTTCGTCAAGAATATCAATTGCTTTGTCAGGAAAAAATCTGTCGGTGACATACCTTGCGGCAAGCTTAACTGCATATGGGATAAGGTCAGGGGAGATGTCAACGCTGTGGTGCTGTTCATATTTGTCTATAAGACCGCTGAGGATACGGCAGGTCTGGCTTTGATCAGGCTCATCTATCTTCACTTTCTGAAAGCGTCGCTCCATAGCTGAGTCTTTTTCAATATTTTTGCGGTATTCCTCAAAAGTCGTTGCGCCTATGAGCTGTAGACCGCCCCTTGCAAGCTGTGGTTTCAGGATATTTGCAGCGTCTATTGCACCCTCTGCCGCTCCTGCACCCATTATGTTGTGAAGCTCATCAATGAAAAGTATCACATTTCCAGCCTTTGCGGCTTCGTCCATACAGCTTTTCAATCGCTCCTCAAAGTCCCCACGATATTTTGCTCCTGCAAGGAGGGCGGTTATATCAAGGGAGAAGATCCGCTTTGAGGACAACGCAGACGGCACTTCTCCAAGCATGATCTTTCTCGCAAGCCCCTCCACAACAGCGGTCTTTCCCACACCTGCCTCACCTACAAGGCAGGGATTGTTTTTTGTGCGACGGCAGAGTATCTCCATGATACGTTCTGTTTCAGCTTCTCTGCCTATGCAGGGATCGAATTTTTCGCACTCGCTTTTGCGTGTAAGCTCTCTGCCGTAGTGTTCAAGGGTCTTTAGCTTGGGATAATTTCTGTCTGAAAAAATATTAGGCTCGTTGCCTGACAATGAGCAATCGTTGTACATCTTGTTGCAGTTCACCCCTAACTGCTGCAATATCTCAAAGGCACAGCAATCGCTGCGGCGGAGTATCATAGCAAGAATGTATTCCGTTCCTGCGATACCGCCACCCATGCTCTCGCACAGCCTTTTTGCGCCTTTTAAAACAGCGGCGGCGTTAGGAGTGATGTCATTTTTCGTAAGACGGCATGGCGTGCCTCTGCCTATGATGTATTCTATCTGCTCCTCTATCCTTTGAACCGTGACCTCGTGGCGCAGAAGCACTGCACAGGCTGTGGAGTCCTCCTCATAGGCGGCAGAGAGCAGGATATGCTCAGTGCCGATATAAGTATGCCCCCAGCTTCCTGCCAGAGTGACGGCATTTTTCACAAGCTCTCTTGCCCTTGGTGTAAAGCTGTCGCTATCAAAAAACTGTTCGTTCATAAAATTCACCCCTTAAAATGTTTAAGACAAAGCTTTGTCTTAGCTACATTCTTGACAGTTTTGCGTCTTGTTATTCTCGCATTCTTATCGCTTTTATATTCTTATGCACAGGACAAATTCTCCTTGCAGATTTTTTTGTAACACATTTTTCTCTGCGTCATAAACTGTAATATAAAGCAACGGAGCAAAGCTTCAGCTTTATAAATCTTAATAAAAAAGGAGATTTCATTTATGAACGGTTGTGGATTTGGCGGTTGTTGGTGGATCATTATCCTTATTCTCATATTCTGCTGTGGCTGCGGCGGTTGCGGAAATGGCTGTGGCGGTTGCGGAAACGGCTGCGGTGGTTGTGGCTGCGACAATGGTTGCGGCGGCTGCGGATGCTGATCTGACGGCAAATAAAAGACGGCGGAGCATTACGCTTCGCCGCTTTTTTTATTTATCTTCTTTTTCCAAACGCTTTTCAAGGCGTTTCACAATAGTTTTCAGTGCTTTTATGCGGGCGTATTTTTTATCGTTGCCCTCAAGTATCGTCCATGGTGCTATATCTGTTGAGGTAAGTGTTATCATGCGGTCAACATATTTCTCATAGGTGTCCCACTTTTCACGGTTGCGCCAATCCTCATCGGTTATCTTCCAACGCTTTTCAGGCGTGTTCTCACGTTCGTTAAAACGGCGGAGCTGTTCGTCTTTATCAACATTCACCCAGAATTTTATTATCTCTGCGCCCCAATCATGAAGCTGGCTTTCAAACTCGTTTATCTCACGATAAGCCATGTTCACACGTTCTTCGGGGGTGAGCTTTTCGATAGGCTCGACCATTACTCTGCCATACCATGTGCGGTCAAAGATAGTAAAGTGACCATTCTTTTCAAGACGTGTCCAGAAACGCCACAGATAGTGCCTTGCAAGCTCTGACGGTTCGGGTGCAGCGATAGGGTGAACTTCATAGCCCCTTGGATCAAGGGCAGCCGCAATGCGCTTGATATTTCCACCTTTTCCTGCTGCATCCCAGCCTTCATAGCATATTATCACAGGTATCTTCTTCTTATAGCAGAGATTTTGCAGCTTGAAAAGCTTGTCCTGATATTTTTTCAGCTTTTTCTCATATTCCGCTTCGTCAAGGGACTTGTTCATATCCACTTCTGCAAGAGCAGGCATTTCAATAGTTTTATATTCAGGATAATTGTATCCGCAGGTATCGAACTGTGGTTCGGGAATATAATGTTCGCCCTTCTCCTTGGCGGAAACTGCGGCGCTTACTGCCTTTGTGACCGCTGTCAGCACTTCAAGCTCAGCAGAGGCACGTTCATTTGCCCCAACGCAAGTCCACGGAGCAAATGCCGTGTTTGTGTTTTCAAGCATTTTGTCATATCTGCGGAAAAACTTATCGTATTTTTCCATGTTCTTTATATCGTGGCTTTCCACACGCCAGCTTGTAACAGAGGAGTTCTCCAGCTTTTCGATACGCTTTTTCTGCTCGTCTTCGGTAATGTGCAGGAAAATTTTCACGATAACATATCCGTCATCTGTAAGCTGCCTTTCAAAGGTGCAGATATCTTCAAGGCGTGTGTCCCTTGTTTCCTTGTCTATCTCACCGTACATAAAGGAGTTCACAGTGTCACGATACCAGCTTCGGTCAAGGATAAGAAACTCACCCTTTTTCGGCAGCGTCTGCCAGTAACGCCACAGCCATGGCATACGCTTTTCCTGCTCATTCGGCGCACGATAGGAAACCACCTTGTAAAAACGTGGGTCAAGAGAGCGTATGAGCTTTGCTATCATCGAGCCTTTGCCTGCGGCAGACCAGCCGTCAAATGTGATTATAACAGGCACTCCTGCGGTCTTTATTTTGTTTTCAAGCAGGGTGAGCTGTTCTCTCAGCCCTTTTAGCTGTTCGGATATCTCTGATTTTTCCGTGTTTTTCTGTATGATCTTTTCAAGCATTGCTATCTCTCCTCTTTTCACTAAATTGTTATTATCACAACTTAATTTATTTGATTTATGTATATTATACACAATTTATCTTTAATTGTATATAGACATTTTTCATGAAAATGCTATCTCTTTTTTGTTAATACGGAGTTAATATTATTGGTTTATACTAATATGATATAAAATATCTCGCAAAGGACGGCAGTGATATGTCAAAAAAAGACGAAAAGGACATTAATATATCAAAGCTCGACAAAAGTCTGGAGGGTCAGGGTCTGTTGGAGGACGCTGATGACGCAGAGTATGAGCGCACGCTGGCTCAGCAAAGGCGTGAGGCTGAGGAGCGTGAAAGGCAGGTTTTAGAGCAGGCGGAAGCTGAAAGACGTGAGCGTGAACGTCAGGAAGAAAAGGAACGTGAACGCAGGCTTGCTCAGGAGCGTATCGAGCTTATGAAGCTCAAAAGCGGAGTTATTGACGAAAGCGAGTCTTCCATAAAGGAAGAGCATGACCAGATAAGAGAGCTTCATGGTTTTGAAAAGGTGCAGAATTTCTTTTATCACAACAAGGTATGGATAATCTTTACAATATTTATCATAGCGGTGGCGGCATTTATTTTTATTGACGCTGCAAGGCGTGAAAAGGCTGACCTGACAGTGCTTATGATCGCAAACAACGGCTTGGAAACACGTCAGGAGGAACTGGAGGAGTTCTTTGAAAAATACACGGACGATCTTGACGGCAATGGTTATGTCCATGTTGAGGTCATTATGATTCCGCTAAATTCTCACAGCGACGATTATCAGCAACAGAACGTGAACAGCACTAAGTTCTTGGCACAGCTTCAGGGGGGCGAGTCTATACTTGTTATAACAGACTCAAACACTGACGAGGAGTTCAAGTCAATAATGACTCCTGAGTTGCCAAAGGAATTTCCGAACAACAAGTATGTTGATGATATGGGCATGAGCTGGAACATGGAGATTATGGCAAAGGAGCTTAACTTCGAGAATATGCCGAATGATATCCACCTTTCAATGAGAACGCCAGTTAAGACTTTGGGCGATTCTAAGGAAACTATGCAGGAGAATTATGATAAGGCGTTCAAAGTTTTCAAACGCATAGTTGACGATATGACTGAGAAAGCCGTAGAGGCAGGAGATAAGGGCCTTACAACTGAGCCTGTCCACTATGATGACAGCAGTTTGGAAAGCTCCGATAGCACAGAAAGCTCAGAAAACAAGTAACGGATATTTGGCTGTAGGGGACGGCGTTCTCGACGTCCCGTATGACAAAGTAAAGAATAGCGGACAACCACTTTCCTGTGGCTGTCCGCTTTGTGTTTGTATCAGTATTGATAATCATAATTTGTGTTGTCCTGATAATAGCCGTCTGTGTAGCCGTCCGCCTGACTTGATTGTGTGTCGGAAGTGTTCAGGCTTGAACAGTTCTGATCTTCGGCATATTTGTAATCAGAGGTGACACCAAGATATTCTTCAAGGCAAAGACCGCTCTTTGTTACCGCCTGGGCTTTTTCCTTACCGAGATAGCGAATATGCCACGGCTCATACACATATCCTGTTTTATCCTCTTTGCCCTCAGGGTAGCGGATAATAAAGCCGTACTCAGCACAATGCTCGGCGAGCCAGTTTGCCTCAGGAGTGCCTGCAAAGCTGTCCTCGGTGGTGTTAACATCAAAGGTCAGACCCGTCTGATGTTCTGAATGTCCCGGACGGGAAGATACTTCGTCTGCGGCTTCTGTGCCACGTTCTGCGGCATAGGAGTTATAAAGAGATTCCTGATCCTGATATGAACGATAGCTTGAATTTACAAAGAGCGTTATGCCGTCCTGAGCCGCTGCAGCTGCCATTTCGTCAAAGGCGTTCTGTGCAATTGTGCTTACACCCGGTGCATAATCTGATGGCAGGGAGTAGGTCTTGTTTACTATAAGAATGCCGTCAACAAAGGTCATGCCGTTTGACTGCTCTATCTTATGCTTTGTTTCTTCTGCTTTGCTGTTGTCGGAGGTTTTCTTTTTGGTGGTGGTCTTTGCTTCCGCCTGCTTTGTGCTTTCGGTCTGTGATGATGAATCAGCAGCAGGCTTGTTGTCTGACTTTCCACCACAGGCTTTCACTATCACAAAAATTATCACCAAAAGAATTGCTATGGCAATGATACGGTTTTTCATAACACGCCTGTGTTCTCTTGCGCGCCTTTCGGCACGGCGTTTTTCCATTTCAATGCGCATTCTTTCGTATTCTTCATCACGATAAGCGCTGTATTCGTCAGGCTGGCCATTAGTGCCTTGGGATAAATTCTCGTTATTAGTCTGATTATTCATAAATATCCTCTTTTTTGTAATTTGTTTTTTTACGTTTTGTGTTGCCTTTATTATATCACAATCGCATAAAATATTCAAGTCGGATATTGTCGGCTTATTTCATAACATAAACATAGCATTGATATAGCGGCATAGATTCGTATTCATCATTATCTGGGTCATTCCACATATGGTCTTTTCTTTCCTGAACTATATCATCATGGAAAAAGCAAACGCCAAGATATGTGTAATCTTCCAAGCCGTTGATCAGATCGTCACCGTAAGAGAGACCGAAGCTTGCATTATTTTTTAACCAAGTAAAAAGCTCTGTGTATGCCTCGTCATAGTCTGAAACACAGCTGTTGTTTGCTGTGAATTGTCGTATTTTGCTGTTGTTAGGCAGACCGACCTCAGAGAGATGTTCGTATACGTTGCCAATGCCTTGGCAGTAGTCGTCCATTTGATACAGGCTCTTTTGCAGACATTCATCAAGCTGTCCGCTTGCACGGAGTGGTTTCAGACCATATTTCTCACGGAGAGGATTTACATAATCGAGCAGGTCAAGGGTCATCTGACTTGCACCATCAGGGGAGTAATATTCAGGCTCGTCCTGCTGAGTATCTTCTGTGTTTTCCTGCGGTATATCCTGCTGTATCTCAGGCTCTGTCACAGGCTCAGTCACTTTTTCTGTAGTGGTAGTGGTGGTGACTGCGGCGGCTTTTGACTCTGCTAATGCCGCCCCTTCTGCAATATCTGACGCAAGGGCAGCCTTGTCAGGCTCACGCTTTTTTGTGGTAGTAGTCATGACAGTGGTGACGGGAGGCAGAGTAGTTGTCACAGGTGTATTTGTGGTGACAGTGGCAGTAGATCGAGGTGTGCTTTTTTTCACAGCCGTGGTCTTATCACTATTGTTATTATAAGTATACACCCCGAAAACAGTTGCGGATACTAATGCCACAGCGATTATTGGTGTGGTTATTTTTGCTTTTAAAAACACTTTTTTGGGGGTAGCGAGAACAATTTCTTGCCTCTTGTTTATTTCGCTCATGCATCCAAAGCAGAAAATGGAATCGTCATGAAGAATTCTTCCGCAATTAGGACATTTTTTCATATTTTAGTTTTCTCCTGATCTTATTAAGCACATTGTACAGTTCTTCCGCAGTGCTATATCTGTCGTCTGGATTGATAGAAAGGCATTTCTTTATGACTTTCAGAATTTTCTTGTTTTCGCACATTTTGACCGACGGGTGTTCACCTGTCAAAAGAACGTTCAGAAGCACTGCCAGAGAATAGAGATCTGTTCTTGCGTCAGATTGCTGCATACCGAATTGTTCAGGTGCGGCAAAGCCTACAGTTCCCAAAGTCTGGGTGTCAGAGCGTTGATTAGATTTATAAATTTTAGAAATATCAAAATCTATAATCTTGACATTATTGTCGTCACATATTATAATATTATCAGGCTTTATATCACGGTGAACGATGCCGCTGTTGTGAAGAGCATACAATCCCTGGCATATGGAGCAGGTAATGTTCAGGGCGTCGTGTTCTGCTAGTGTTTCGCCGTTTGCATAATCCGTAAGAGTCATGCCGTCGCAGAATTCTTCATAGATAGTATACGCTTCAGTGCTTTCGGAGATCTCGTAGATACGGCAAAGATATGGATTATTTATCAATGCGAGCCTTTGGTATACAGAAACGTCAGCAGGCTTATAGATAATGTGCCGCACCATTTTTACACCTGTGTCACTCTCTAAAATGACTTTTTCGTGCTTGCTGTTTTTAAATAGATAGTTTTTGCAGTCGAACATTTTGTCGATCTGTTCTGTTTCAAAATCATATAAGCTTTTTTGTGACATATTTCTCATCTCCAATGTAAAAATGTAAAAAAATAAATTATTATAGGAAGGAACTGGTGACATGAAAAAAACAACACAGCTTATGGAGGAGCTAAATGGAAGCGATGATATCAACAGTTTTCTAAGCAACAATAAGGATTCTCTTGACAGACAGGATTTTGCACGTTATCTTTGTGAGCTTGTGAAAAAGAAAAAGATGACAAAGATAGAGGTCATAAGAATATCCCAGCTAAATCAAATATATGGATATCAGATATTTGCAGGAGCAAGACTTCCAAGCAAGGATAAGATAATCGCTATCGCACTTGCAATGAAGCTTGATGTTGATACCGTTCAGCGACTTCTGACCCTTGCGGGTGAAGCTCAGCTTTATCCTAAAAACACCCGTGATTGCATACTCATTGACGCAATAAACAAAGGCTATGATGTGGCAAAGCTTAACAAAGTGCTTTTTGAAAATGGTTCACAGTGCCTTAAATAACGATCGTTTCATAAAGGCGCTGTAAAAAAACGCGCAACAAAGCCCGTGGATTTCCTCGATATGGAAG
>OJNU01000457.1_pt1 | contig 32130 bp, 30 predicted proteins | sample 1597941 | NCBI WGS metagenome assembly OJNU01 (sample SAMN01915228, study PRJEB22387) | human gut metagenome | isolation source: stool | host: Homo sapiens | place: USA | reverse complement strand
AGCGCCGCGGCATCAGACCATCCACACCTATCGAATATCAGGATACGCTGATTTGGGGAAAGAGTCAACTATTAATGAAACTACAAATTTTTCTGTCTACCATTAATGGAACCGCCTTTATTTTTGTCCCAGAAAAAAGCCCTCTCGAAAGAGGGGGCTAGACACAAATTTTTTACTGTTTCTCAGCCGCTAAATGAACGATGCTTTTTCGATTGATTATTCTCATTCACGATGATACGGATGATGATTAATAATTGTCTGTACCCGATAAATCTGTTCGGTTAAAACAGCCCTCATCAGCATATGCGGCAACGTGAGCTTTCCGAAAGAGAGCAGCAAATCCGCCCGATCCCGGGTCGATTGGAGATGACCGTCCGCACCGCCGATAAGAAAGCAGACTTCCGAACAGCCGTTCAACATCCAGCTTTCAATTTTGGCCGCCAGCGCAAGGCTTTTCATATTCTCGCCGCGTTCGTCCAAAACAATGACTTTTGCCCCCGGCGAAATATTTGCCTGCAAAAACTTTGCCTCCTCTTCCTGAGACGTATTGTCCTTTTCCTTGAAAACCACATCCCAGCCGGAACGCTTGACATATTCGTCGATAATCATCGCCTCCGGAGAATTTTTCTTACATTTGCCAATGGCTAAAACCGTTGCTTTCATCTCTTTTCTTTCCTCAAAAACACTTACAGTAAAATACATCTGCCCAACATTGTCAACCGGCATTGACATTTAGACAAAAACCGCGCATATTGGCCTTGTTTTATTTTATTAAATATTCTCTACGTATATGTCTCACTAAAAATACATTTGAAAAATGAAAACAAAAAATTCCCAAAGGCTTGAACAGACAACTGGCAAGGCTCCCGACGAAATGTCTCCGCAAAGCCCTGCTCCGCAGTCGTCTTGCGACGAAGGACTTAACGCTGAAACAAATTTCGGCTGGTATATTGCAGCCATTGTCATCGCTGTACTGATTATGGCCTCGGCATTGTATTTCAAACCGGTATTTTAAAAACTTATTGTTATGAAAACGCTTTTAAAAAGACTCAAAACCTTCTGTCTGGAGAAAAATTATCTCTGGCTGAATCCGCTGAATAAGGAAAAAACGCCCGACGGCATCCTTATTTATCAGGACAAAAGAAAAAACCTGTTCTTTTCTGCCGAAGAATTTGCCCGCACCCTGCATAATCTGACCGGCCGGAAAATTTACATGGCGCAGATTGCCCATTACAACATGAAGGCATTACACCCCCGCGGCAACAATACCGTCGCTTGGTGCTGGCGTCACAACCGCTTTTTCTACTTTGCACCGGTCGGCGGCAACCGGATATTTCTGGCTCTGACCCGCCAATACCAGTATTACAGGCGCTGCAAAGCCTCTGTCATACTGGATGAAAAATACGAAAACGGCGACGTCCCCTCTTTGATTGTCCTCAATTACCGGACAACGGAAAATTTAATTCTGCAACCGTTGGAACTGCTGCTGGAAAGAAAGGATAAGCGTCTGCTCCTCGCGGAATATGCCGCCGGCGACAATGCCAGCCTCGTCATAAACGACATTCGCAACTGGCAAAACCGCAATCTTGAGCTGGGCAGCGTTTTGAGAATTGGCTAAACAAACAGCAAAAGCGGCTCCTTAACCGGAACCGCTTTTGCTTTAGTAAAAATTTTTACCTTACAGTTTACGAACGGCTTTTAACCGACTGCCACATTTTTTCAATACTGTAAAACTCTCTGACTTCCGGCTTAAAAATATGTACGATAACGTCAAAAGCGTCTATGAGAACCCAATCCGCCTTTTCCTCGCCTTCAACCGTCGATTTAAATCCGGCAGCCTTAAGATTTTCCTGAACCTTTTCGGCCAGCGACGCCACATGGCGCTGCGACGTGCCGCTGGCAACCACCATCTGGTTGGCAATAGAAGTCTTGCCGCGCAAATCGATTACCACCACGTCTTCGGCCTTGTTTTCGTCCAGCGTTTGGGTAATAATTTCCAAAACCTTGTCTTCTGCGTTCATCTCAACTTTTTTAGCTGCTTTTGCCAATCTTCTTACTCCTGTTAATCCAGCGGCGACCAAACTTTTTTCACTTCCTCGACGAAATTGATTTTTTCGTCTTCTTCGGCCTTGGCCCGCCTCTCTCTTGTAATATACCTGCTTACCTCGTTAAGGCAATCAAAAAGTCCCTGTTTTGCAATGGCCGAAATCGGAAAGACCTTCCGACCGCAGGCTTCTTCAAGCGCCTTGACTTTTTTTGCGATTTCCTTTTCGTCCAGCGCATCAATTTTATTCAACACAACCACTTCGGGCTTCTTGCTCAAATCTTTCTTATAAAGTTCCAGTTCGCGCCGAATGGCCTTATATGTTTTGGCTACGTCGTCCTCAGTCGCGTCAACCAAGTGCAGAAAAGCGGCACAACGTTCGACATGACGCAGAAAACGATCGCCAAGGCCGACACCTTCGTGCGCTCCTTCAATCAGCCCCGGAATATCGGCCAAAACCATTTCGTAGTTGTTGACCCAGGCCACGCCCAAATTCGGATGCAGCGTTGTAAACGGATAATCGGCAATCTTCGGTCGCGCCTTGGTCACAACCGACAAAAAGGTCGATTTTCCCGCATTCGGCATGCCGATAAGCCCGACGTCGGCAATCACTTTCAACCGCAGCCAGACCCAGCGTTCTTCGCCCGGCCAGCCCGGTTCGGCATAACGCGGCGCCTGATTGACCGCCGTCTTGAACTGCGCATTGCCGCGGCCGCCGTCGCCGCCTTTGGCAATCATATAAAGCTGACCGGGCTTAATCATGTCGACAATTACCGTTTCGCCGTCATCGGCAACGATCTCCGTCCCGACCGGAACCTTGATGATAATGTCGTCGCCTTTGGCTCCGGTCTTGTCCGAACCCATGCCGTGCTGACCGCGCGGCGCTTTAAAGTGCTGGTTATAGCGAAAGTCGATCAGCGTATTCAAATTCTCAACCGCTTCAAAATAAACGCTGCCGCCTTTGCCGCCGTCACCGCCGTTCGGGCCGCCGAACTCAATATACTTCTCGCGGCGGAAAGAAACGCAGCCTGCGCCGCCGTCGCCGGATTTCACATATATTTTTGCCTGATCCAAAAACTTCATTGTCTTCTCTCTGTCGTTAAAGCGCTGCCAAACTTTATTTAAGCATTCGCTTTCGGAATTCCACCTTGCCTTTAGATAAAAACGGAGGGGATGCAAAACACCCCCTCCGCCTGAAACTTTTCGGCTTTAGGCCTATTCGGCAACAACCGAAACAAAAGTTTTGTCGTCGGCTTTTTTCGTAAATACGACCTTGCCTTCAACCAAGGCAAAAATGGTATGGTCTTTGCCCATGCCGACATTCTCGCCCGGATGATACTTGGTGCCGCGCTGACGGATGATGATGTTGCCCGGAATAACAGCCTGTCCGCCGGACTTCTTCAGACCTAAGCGGCGGCCTTCTGAGTCGCGTCCGTTATTCGAACTACCACCTGACTTCTTGTGTGCCATGACTAATTTCTCCTAAACTTCTTATTACTTACCGATAATGTCAGTAATTTTAACAATTGTAACACTCTGTCTGTGACCGTTTTTGCGACGATAATTCTGTCTTCTTTTTTTCTTGAAGACGATAACTTTCGCGTCACGGGCCTGTTTCAAGACGGTAGCCTTAACCGAAGCGCCGGAAACCAGCGGCGTACCGACGGTGTCGTCCAAAGCCAGAACTTCGTTGAAAATTACTTCCTTACCTTCTTCACCGGCGATTTTCTCCAGCTTAACAACGTCGCCGGAGGCAACTTTGTACTGTTTTCCGCCTGTTTTAATTACTGCGTACATTTCAATTCACCTAATTTTTGATTATTTCGTTACATAAATCGTTGTTTGCAATATACATAACTTTTTCCTGCTGTCAATAAGAATCTATATAAAAAGTTAACTTTAATGCGCATAATCCCTATTTAAACAAAATCCGATACAGCTCGGGCTTCATATATTTGCCCTGCCATATTCCGAGTTTGGCGCGTTTTGCATCGGCCTGCGCCTCCAGATAGGCGGCGTCCCCGCTTTTATACACCACAGCCCAGCCGCTGCGCACCATTTCCAGATTAATGTTCGTCCGGCCGGCAAAACATTCGCTCATGTCGCGGTTATATATGTCCCTGCCGACCGTTTTGCAGCTGAGTTTGCCGAGCTTAAGCAGGCTTTCGAGCTTTTCACGGGCCTTGATGCCGCAGTTGTAGGTGCTCTTGTCGGCCCGTTTGCAGGTCTGATAATATTCCGGCGCATCAATATGCGCCAGACGCACGTTCTGCTCGCCGAGTTTAAGGCTGTCGCCGTCCACGACATAGACATCGCCGTCCGCATAGGCCGGAACCGCGCTGAAAAAGGCCAGAAAGAACATAACCGCAAATCTCATTCTTCACATTCTCCCGTTTCGTCTTTACAATATCGGATTCAACTATATAATTTCTGCGGATTTAATCAACAGGAGATTTGACAAATGACCGAAATCAGCCGCCTGCTCGCCGGACACCGCTCTTTCCGCCAAAAATATTTTGTCGACAACCCCGAACTTTATCGCAGGCTTCATCAGGAAGGACAGTCGCCCAAGGTTCTGGTCATCGCCTGCAGTGACTCCCGGGTCGATCCTTCGATAATTCTCGGCGCCGAACCGGGCGACCTTTTCGTTATCCGCAATGTTGCCAACATCGTTCCGCCCTACGAACATGACCTAAGCAGCTGTCACGGCACTTCCGCCGCCATTGAGTATGCAGTCAATCATTTGCAGGTCGAAGATATCGTCATTCTCGGCCACTCGCACTGTGGCGGCATCAGAGCCCTGGTTGACGACCGCGAGAACGACCATACGTTTATCGACAACTGGATCTATATCGTCGAAGACGCCAAATTCGAGGCCGCCCACCGCCATCTTGATCATGAAGAAAGCTGCGCTTTCTGCGAAAAGGCCGCCATCGGCATATCGCTGCACAACCTCGAAACCTTTCCTTTTGTAAAAGAAAAACTTGCCGCCGGAAAACTCCGCCTGCACGGCTGGTACTTTTCAATCGAAACCGGGACGCTCGAAACCGTCGAAACCCGCTAGAAAATTGTGAAAAAGTTTGGATAACAGCATTAAAAGGTTTGTTATTCTCAATGCTTTGCCTTATGATAGGCTAAAAGTTTAAAGTCAGGTATATAGAGGATAACTCAAAGTGTCGAACATTTTTCATAGAGTTTTTGCGCTGGCCGTTATGACGGCAGCCCTCGGCGGCTGCGAATTCTGGAACCGCAGCGTGCAGGACGTTCTGAACAACCCGTTCAAAAGCGCCTCCGTCCGTGAGCCGGCACCCCTGCGCATGCCTTCTTCGGTCGTCGTCTGCCGCACCAAACAATGCGCACCGGCCAAACTGTCGATGTCCCGCGAATACATCTACAACAGCCTGCTGCACCTGCTTGACAACAACAACCGCAAAAAGGCTCTTGTCTGCCAGGCCGACGCAGGCACGCACGCCTGTACCGAAACTTTCGTTTCGTTGCCGATTACCGTCGGGATTACGCCTGCTTACATGTACATTGATTCGGTCAAAATTACCGACGTTTCCATTGCCAAGGGCAACCGTTCGCTTAACCTGATTCTGAATTATAACGTCACTTACAACGGACAGACGCCGGATTGCAAACCGGCCAAATCGCTGCTTTATGTCAAGAACGTCAACAACATTGTCCTTGAAGACAGCGGCTATATGTGCCGAATGACATCCATCGGCCAGACCATGATAAAAACGCTGTTCGTCATTGACTACATAGACCTTGACTATGGCTATATCGGCGGCTTTTATTCCGTCGGCCTTTCCGGCCCCGCTTATGGGGGCGGCACCGGTTACATGCTTATCCGCCTACCCAAAGACGCCTATCCGCTCAGCCCTGAACTGACTTCGGCGGCTGCCGGCAGTTCGTCGGGCAATGCCGGACAGGAATATATCAACGCTTCCGCACCGCAGATAAATGCCGCCGGTACGCCGAACGTCAATGCCAACGTTCAGGTTTTCCCGATTAAAAAATAACGAAACTTAACGCCGCCCATAGGCAAAATACTGTGGCGTCTGGTAGGCTACGATTCTTTCTACGTTGCTGAACTTTAGTTTCAAAGCGCCGTGGCTGATTTCGCCGTTTGGCGAAGGCATTTTGCCGTGTTTGCTCTCAAATTCCTGCAAATCGCGCATACTCATCACCAAACCATTGTCAAAAGATACATTCCAGCCATACGCTGAAGTGCCGACATTGACATGAATGTTTTTAACCTCGTCAGAACCGGTAAATTCGCCGGACTGCGCCGCACCGGAAAACTCAAAATACCTGTCTTCAAGATTTCCGCTATACCATTTGGCCGCATGCTGTCCGGCCTTTTCGTCATCGCCGGCCGCCTGCTCCGGCGACGAAACCGCCAGTCTGCCAAGCTGGGCAAAATATATCTGCGCACCGTTCGGACCGCTCAACCAGCCAAAAACCGGATTTTCAAAAGTTATAACTTTCCCGGAATTTTCCCGCAGACCGATATTCACAAAATCATTGACAATCAGTCCTGTATCATCGCCAGTCCGCCCATAAATAAAATGCTTCCGCGCCGGGACAAAACCATCGGCGGGATCAGCAAAGCGATATTCCTCTTCGTTATAAATCTCAAGCTTTTCCGTACCTTGTTTAACAACGGTCGCCGCCCGAATGGTATCCTGCGGCTGAACGATTTCAATCACGCCGCCGGCCTCTGCCGGAACCAGATTCTGATTGAAGATAATCAAATGCCAGTTTTCCAGAGCCGAAACCTCGCTGACATTCAGCAACAGGCCGCCGCCCCGCATCTCAAAAAATTGCAGACCGGAATTCTCATCGGCAACCCGGTCCTTAGCCAGCATCTCGGTTCGAAGGTCATCTGTCAGCAAAACCGACTGGTAAGCAACCTGAACAATACGTCCCATAACGGTTTCGGAACAAATTTCCGTTCCGGAAACGCTTTCGTCCGGCCGTACCTGCTCCTGTTCCGTATTTTCTTCAACTGCCGGTTCAACGGCTTCCGCAATTTCCGGTTCTGAAATCATTTTCACAACCGGCGCATAAACATCCGGTCCTGCTTCCTCAAAAACCGGAACGACCGGTTCGGATTCAACAACCGGCTCGGGTACAACAACCGGCTCGGGTGCAACGACCGGTTCGGATTCAACGACCGGTTCAGGTTCAACAACCGGCTCAGGTGCAACGACCGGCTCAGGTTCAACAACCGGTTCGGGTTCAACAACCGGCTCGGGTACAACAACCGGCTCAGGTGCAACAACCGGTTTGGATTCAACGGCCGGTTCGGGTTCTGCGGCGGCAGGAACATCATCGGTCAAATCACTCCAGATATTACGGCGCAGAGAACCGTCGTCATCTTCTTTATTTCTAATACCCGCAATCAGTTCATCAGCCGAAACCTCACGGACATCGCCGATTCCGGCCGGTACTGCCGCGGCGTCTTCTCCGAGTATGTCATCAATCGAAACTTCCTCAATTTTTTCCGACGGCTTGTCTGCAAACAGGTTCCGGGCAAAATCGTCACTGTAATCGCCGTCCAGCAACGTCGATGCGTCAACCTCTTCAATCTCTCCGTCATTGTCAAGCAAAGCGTTTAAATCTGCCTCCTCCACCGGCGGAACCGCTGCCGGTTGTGAAACGGCAGCCTGCGGCACAACCGCGTCAACTGGCTGAACAGGCGCGGAAGAGACCGGCACGGTAACGGTTTCCGCTGCGGAAGGTATAATCGGTTCCGGCGTCGATACTTCCGGTTCGGAAACGTCAGGCGTCGATACGGCAGCCGACGGCGGTATCATCGACGGCATCTCGTCGTCCGAAACCTCAACATACTCATATTCCGCATCCTCCGGCAGCTCTTCTCCTTCGGCAAGTTCAATATACTCGTATTCATATTCCTCACCGTCCGCCGCCGGGTTGCCGGCAGCTGCCTGCACATTATCGGGATTCTGTAAATCTTCAGCCATCGCTCTTCACCTGTAAAAATTGCCTTCTGAACGGATTCTAATATATATATGTTAAAATGACTTTAACAAACAAAACCCGGTCGAAAATTCCGCCGGGTTTTTGAAGCAAACATAATAACTTACCTCCTGTTCAGCCTTTCCGCCCCTGTCAGTCGTTGGCAATTTTGACCCGCGGGCTGACATAGACCTTGTTGAAAGTATAACGCCGAACGTGGCCGCTATAGGGGAATACTGACGAGAACCCTCAAGCCTCCTATCGGACTGTCGAGAAGCTCAATCTTGCCCCCGTGTGACGTAATGATGTCTTTGGCAATTGACAGACCCAGGCCGACGCCGCCGGTCTCTTTATTGCGTGAACCTTCCAAACGGTAAAAGGCCTTGAAAACCTCTTCTCGCTTGTCCGCAGGAATTCCCGGACCGTCATCGTCAACCGCCACTTCAAGTTTGTTGTTGTTGCTTTCCAGACTGACCGCTACCGTTTTGCCGTAATCAAAAGCATTGGAAATAATATTGGTCAAAGCCCGTTTCAGCGCCTGCTCGCGCCCCTGTATCGCGCTGACCTGATCATTTGTCGAATAGCGGATAAGCGCTTTCGTATTGCGAAACTTGTTGATGATGCTCAAAATAAGCTCATTCATATCTACAAAAGTCGATTTCTCGCCGCCTTCGCCGCTGACAAACGACAAATAGCCGTCCAGCATCTTTTCCATTTCTGAAATGTCGTTTAAGAAGTCTTCCTTGTCCTGACTGTCTTTCAGCATCGCCGTCTGCAGCTTCATCCGGGTCAGCGGCGTTCTGAGGTCATGAGATACGCCGGCCAGCATCTGCGTGCGTTCGCTGATCTGCCGCTGAATGCGTTCCTTCATCTTGATAAAGGCAATTCCCGCACGGCGAACCTCTATCGAGCCGTAAGGCTTAAAGTCCTTATTGTCAATTCCTTTACCGAAATCTTCGGCCACTCTGGCCAGTTCGGCAATCGACCTTACCTGAATCCGCAGAAACAGCGCCGCCACCAGAAACAGCAGCAGCGACGTACCTATCATCCAGGCAACAAAACCGAATATCGAAGTCGAGAAAATGTTTTTGGACGACGTCGAAAACTGAAACAGGCCATTTTCAGTGTCAACGAAAACCACCATGTTGTAATCACCCTTGCCCATGTAAATGCTGCTGATAGCCTCCGGAAATTCACGGCGCAGCGCGTCTTCCAAAAACCCGGTCACCAGCTTGCTGTTGCGGCTGGTCTTGTTTAAGACCTTGTGCTTTTCGTCGTTGCCGTAATACTTCAAATCAATGTCAAAAATCGACCGGCTCAGTTTCTGAATTTCAGACAGTTTGTCCGGTGACTTTTCCACCAGCTGCATCATAAAGGCCATGTCCGAAGTCAGATTCGTCGACAGCCTTTTGCCTACCCTGCCCCAGCTTCCGTCAAAAAAAGCCACGATGGAAACCACCTGAACCACAATCAGCGGAATGAAAATGAGCAGCATTGTTCTGAAAAACAAGGTTTTCGGCAAAAGCTTGAGTTTTAGGAAACGCAAGCCGTTGTCCACCTTTTCCGGAAATTTCAAATGCATATGTTTTCTCCTGATAATAAAACTGCTTTTGATATTAAACCAATCAAAAATAAATGCCAGTAAAATTAACTGACAAAGAATTACAAAAGAACATTTGTCTGATGACTTGTATTGGCTGTCTCGCAGAAACCTGCAAAAAACTATTCGGGAAGCAGCATATATCCCTTGCCGCGTACCGTTTGCAGATAACGCGGATTTTTAGAGTCCTTTTCGATTTTCTTGCGCAGGCGCGTAATCTGAACGTCGATGGAGCGGGGACTTTGCCCGGCTCCCAGCAGTTCCGCCAGCTTCTCACGGGTAAAAATCTGTCCTGACTTCTGCCCCAGCACACCGAGCAGCGCCTGTTCGACCGGCGTAATGTGAATAATCTGCCCCTGTTTGGTATGCAGCTCTTTTTTATTCAAATCGTACACGCAGAGCCCCAAATCAAGCTTGTCCCGAACCTCCTCGCGAACCTGCGGCGCACGCTTGAGAATATTCCTAATCCGCAGCACCAGTTCCAACGGCTCAAACGGCTTGGGCAGATAATCGTCCGCGCCGGCCGAAAGTCCGGTAATCCGATCCGCCGTTTCGCCCATCGCCGTCAGCATAATTACCGGCAAATTGCTCTCGGCGCGAAATTTTTCCAAAAAAGCCAGTCCCGTTTCGTTCGGCATCATAATGTCGACAATCAACAGGTCAAACTTATATTCGGTCAGCCGTTCACGCGCCTCTGCCGCATCTTTGGCCGTCGAAACGTAAAACCCGTTTTCCCTCAAAAACCTTTGCAGAAGCGAACGCAAACGGGTATCGTCGTCAACGACCAAAATATGTGCTTTGTCCTTATCCATTCGGATGTCCGGTCTGTTCAGGCCTTTTTGACGGTGGTCTTTTTCGGAGCCGCTTTGCGACCCGTTTTCCCACCGGATGCCTTTTTGGCCGGCGCGGTCTTCTTCATGGCCGGCTTTTCGGCTTTTGCCGACGACTTTTCCGCCTTGGCTGCCGGCTTGGCCGTCTTTTCGATTTTTTTGATGTAGTTCAGACTCTTCTGAAAATATTGATAACCGGTAATAAAAGTCAGCACGCCGGCAATCCACAGCAAAATCTCGCCGATACCGCCCCAAAGCCAGAAACCTTTCAGCAGCATCATCGACAGCGCCGTCATCTGAAAACCGGTTTTCCATTTGGCCAGACGTGTTACCGGCATACCGACCTTGACCTCCATCAGAAACTCGCGCAGGCCGGAAACCAGAATTTCGCGGCACAGGATAACAATAACGGGAATGTAGCTCAGCTTGCAGACAACCATGCCCGGAACCGCCAGAATGACCACCAGCGCCGACGTAACCAGCAGCTTGTCGGCAATCGGATCAAGCAAACGGCCGAAAGCCGAGGTTTCGTTGCGCGAACGCGCCAGATAGCCGTCCAGATAATCGGTAATCGAAGCCACGATAAACAAAATCGCCGCCACCAGCTGCCACAGCGTAGCATGAATATAAACCATCATGAAAATAACGGGAATGACGACAATGCGTGAAATCGTCAGAAGATTCGGTAAGCTGTACACTTTTTGCATCCTTTACAAAAATATATTAGCGAAATATTCGCAGGTATCATAGGACAGATTTTTTATTTGTGGAAGTAATTATAAATCTTTTCCGCCGTTTTTTTGCTGATTCCCTCCACTTTTTCAATGTCTTTAATCGAAGCCTGAGAAATTTCTTCGACCGAACCGAAATAATTCAGCAAGTCGTGCTTGCGGCGGCTGCCGATTCCTTCCACTTCGTCCAGCCGCGACTTGGAAACAGATTTGGCACGTCTCTTGCGATGCGTGCCGATGGCAAAACGATGCGCCTCGTCGCGCAGATTCTGCATATAAAAGGCTATCGGCGACTGAAACGGCAGCGCAAAACTTTCGCGCCCGAGCATGTGGTAAAGTTCCTTGCCCGCATTTCTGTCCGGCCCCTTGGAAATGGCAATGACGGCAATGCCCGAAAGGTCAAAATCCTTCAGGCTCTCATGCACCGCATGCAGCTGCCCGAGACCGCCGTCAAGCAATATGACATCCGGTTTGTTTTCCGGCGTCATCCGGTTAAAGCGGCGGGTCAGCACTTCCTTCATCATCGCGAAATCGTCATTGGTAATCTCAGGATTTTTGATGTTAAAGGTTCGATACTGCTTCTTGTCAAATCCGTCCGGTGTCGCCACGACCATCGCGCCGATGGCATAGCTGCCCTGAATATGAGAGTTGTCATAAACCTCAATCCGCTGCGGTATCCGCGGCAGGTTGAAAATCCGCACCAATTCTTCCAGATTGCTTTTAACCGACGCCTCTTCGGCAATTTTGCGCTCAATCGACGCCAGCGCGTTTTCTTTGGCATTGGCGGCCAGCTTGGCCTTGTTTCCTTTTTGATAGGTATTGATTCTGGCGCCGGTGGCTTCTTCCAGAAAATCTTTGTTTTCCAATTCTTCGGAAAGAATAATTTCTTTCGGCGGAATATGGCGCGTATAGAAACTGCTCAGAAAAGCCTCGAGAATTTCGCCGTCTGCCGCACCTTCTATCTGTTTCGGGAAATAGGGCACGTTTCCGCAGTTCTGCCCCGAGCGCACAAAAAAGACCTGAATACAGACCAAATCGTTCCGGCGCGCCAGAGCAATAATGTCAGCCGATTTGATATCGGCATACTCCACCTGATTGCCGTGCTGAATATTGGTCAGCGCGCGGATGCGGTCGCGCAGCACCATCGCCAGTTCATAATTCTGCGCCTCGCTGGCTTCCTGCATTTTCTGCGACAGTTCTTCCTGAATCCTGGAGTTTTTACCTTCGAGAAAATCAACCGCGTCACGCACCAGCCGCCGGTAGTCTTCCGGCGATATTTTGCCCACGCAGGGCGCCGAACAGCGCTTAATCTGATACATCAGACACGGACGGTCACGGTGTTTGAAAACGCTGTCGCGGCAAGTGCGGAGCAAAAACGCTTTCTGCACGGTATCCAGCGTGGAATTAACCGCCAGCACACTGGCAAACGGGCCGAAATATTTGCTTTTGTCATGACGCTTGCCCCGATACTTGCGCAGACAGGGAAACTCTGATTGCACGTCAATTACCAGATGCGGAAAAGTCTTGTCGTCCTTAAGCAAAATATTGTAACGCGGCTCAAGCTTTTTAATCAGCTCGTTTTCCATCAGCAGCGCCTTGGCCTCGTTTTCAACGATGATAAATTCCATCCGCCTGATTTCCGAAACCATCCGCTGCAAACGTATCGGCAGTTTTTCGATATGCGAATAGGCAACGATTCTCTTTTTGATGTTTTTGGCCTTGCCCACGTACAGAACCTTGTCGCCCTCGCCGAGCATCCGGTACACGCCGGGTTTCTCGGGTGCGATTTTAATGTTCTTCAACAGAACCGATAATCCGTGTTTAATGTCTGCCACTTTTCTGCGCCTCTGCCAATATATAACCTCTTATTACCCAAAATTCCAGATAACATTTCCGCAAAACCGGTCGGCGTCCGCCGTTGTCTCCGTTTTTTTGCCACTCTAGCGGCAAAACCGCCGAAAGGCAAACATTTTCTGCCAACGGCATCAGGAAGTTTTTTAATGAAAACTTAATTTTTTTATGCTATAATGAACTCTGGTTTTAAGGAGAAGAAAAATGGCAGAATTAGGCGCTCTGAGTTCTTACGCGTTGTCTGTTCAGCAAATGCAGATGTCGCTGATTAAAAATTCCGTTGAAATGCAGCAGGAAGTGATTGAAATTCTGCTCGGCGACGGCAACCGCACGGTTTCCCCGTCCCCGACCCACGGACACAACGTCGACATCTCCGTTTAGCAAAATTTCCGCAAAAAAAAACACCCGGCCGGGTGTTTTTTTCATTCAGGCCAGACTGAGCATGGACAGAAAAGAAATCATCAAAATTCCTGAAAGAAAAAGTTTGAAAGCAGATCCCAGTACGTTCAGCAGCGTCGCGCCCGTATCCAGATTATACCCGCCTTCCTGATATACCTTTTTAAAAAGAAAATTATAAACAAAGGCAATCAAAAGCCCCAGCAGATAGAAACGATAATCCGAAAACAACGCCGTTATCTGCTCTGCCGTCAAATACACATAACAGAAAATTCCGATGAAAATTCCAAGCAGCACCATCGGGTTAAGTATCGCCCCCGACGTAAACAGCGACAAAATTCCCTTAATCAAATTGTCTTACCCCATACGCGGCGCGAAATTATCCGGGAGTCGCGGCTTTCCGAAGCGCTCGGCCACACACAGCGCGAACCGCTGCTGACCATGTTTCCGTTTTTAAACGTCGTCGCCGCCAGCAAAGACAGGTTGCCGCGTTTTTTTATCTGATAGGGTTTGTTTTTTTCCCAGTCAAAACCGGTTTGCATACTGTTCATAATCAAGCCTCGCTTTCCTATGGATACAAGTCTATATAATATTGACTTTAGGCAAATAAAGTAAACAAATGTTTAATCCGGCCTCAACTTTACGGCATAACCTTAACGGATTCGTACCCGGAAGCCTTCGCCAGCACTGCGGATATTTCGCCGTTGACCTCGTCAGCCAGCGCTGCGTCGTCTCCCCAGACCCAAACCTGAATCTTCGGCTCGGTTCCGGAAGTCCGGACCAGAACCCTGCCCTTGCCTTCAATTTTTCTTTCGCCTTCGGCAATTGCCTCCTTAAACGCCGGCAGCTCGAAAGCGGCCAGCATTTCCTCCCGGCCGGCAAAACGGGTATCGACCCGTTTTTTATACATCGGTACAAACAGCGGAAAAATTTCGCTCATCTTTTTGCCGCTTTCCAGCAGCCCCTGACTGACGACCAGCGCCGCAATCATTGCATCACCGGTTCTGGCGTAGTCGGAAAGCACCATATGCCCGGATTCTTCGCCGCCGACATTGGCACCGTGCCTTTTCATTTCCTCAATCACATAACGCTCGCCCACGCCGGAACGCACACAGTCAACCCCTTGCGACTTCAGAAAACGGTCCAGCGCCGGATTGGAAACAATCGTCGCCACCACTGCATTTCCTTTGAGCCGCGATTTGCCTTTCAGATACTGTCCCAAAAAGGCGATAACCTGATCCCCGTCCAGACGAACGCCTTTTTCGTCACAGACAATTATCCGGTCGCCGTCGCCGTCCACGGCAATTCCCAATTGGGCATGAGCGCCGCACACCGCCTCGACCATTTTCTCGACATGCTGCGAGCCGCAGTCTCTGTTAATGTTCCAGCCGTCCGGCTTATTGCCTATGGCAATTACCCCTGCGCCGAGTTCCATAAACACCTTGGGCATAATCTCTGAAAAAACGCCGTTGGCGCAGTCCAAAACCACCCGCAGACCTTTCAGCGGTTTTCCGTCCGGAACGGCGGACATTGCCTGAACGATATATTTGTTAACCAGCGTTTCCTCGCTGCTGACCCGTCCGATTTTTTCAGGAGAAAGCGCAAATTCCCCATTGGCAATCAGCGCTTCCAGCTCGGAGGTTACCTTGTCCGAAAACTTGGAACCGTCGGACGCAATCAGCTTAATCCCGTTGTCATGCCACGGATTGTGCGAAGCGGTAATCATTACCGACATGTCGACTTTCAAATCCGGCGTCAGCGTCGTTACCGCCGGAGTCGGCAGAACGCCGAGACGGATGACGTCAATACCGGCCGACGTAAATCCGGCAATCATCGCCGCTTCCAGCATCTCGCCGGAAAGGCGCGTATCCCGCCCAATGGCAACTCGGCGTTCCTTGTTGCAGACAAGCTGTCCGGCCGCCGTTGCCAGTTTCAGGGCAAACTCTGCCGTCATCGGATAAATATTGGCCTTGCCGCGCACGCCGTCGGTGCCGAATAATTTTGCGCCCATCGCTGAAATCCTTTCTCAAATAAATTTTACAATGCCTTAATCATAAAGCCCGAACATAAAAAAACAACACCTGAGAGCAGATATTCACCTCAAGTGTTGTTAATGTTTGTTACAGGCAGACAAAAGCCGGTATTTAGATTTCGGGAATGGACGCGTGCGTCCGTTTTTCCTCGCAGACCGGACATTCTTTGGACTTGTCCACCTTTTCGCCGGCCAGAACCTGCTTGATTTCGTCGCCGGTCAGCGTTTCATATTCCATCAGGGCCTGAGCCAGAGTTTCCCACTCCTTGTTCTTCTCTTTAAGCAGTTTCTGCGCGCCCTCATAGCTTTCGGTAACCAAACGCTTGATTTCGGCGTCAACCAGCCGCGCGGTGTCTTCGCTCATGTTTTTGTTCTGCGTGACCGACTTGCCGAGAAAAACCTCGCCGGAGTTTTCGGCATACAGAACCGGACCGAGCTTGTCGCTCATTCCCCATTCCGTAACCATGGAACGCGCCAGATTGGTCGCCGCGGCAATATCCGAAGAAGCGCCTGACGTAACCTTGTCGTATCCGAATTTCAGTTCTTCGGCGACCCGTCCGCCCATCAGAATAATCAGACGCGACAGCATCTTGGAACGCGAATAGGAATACTGGTCTTTCTCCGGCAGCTGCTGCACCATACCCAAAGCCCGTCCCCGCGGAATAATCGTCGCCTTGTGAATCGGATCGGTGTCCGGTACAAACAGCGAACAGATGGCATGACCGGCTTCATGATAGGCCGTCAGTTTCTTCTCCGCCTCGTCCATCGCCATCGAGCGGCGTTCGTTGCCCATCAGCACCTTGTCCTTGGCATCGTCAAAATCCTTGGAGGTTACCTTGTTTTTGTTTTTGCGCGCCGCCAACAGTGCCGCCTCATTGACCAGATTGGCCAGATCGGCGCCGGAAAATCCCGGCGTGCCGCGGGCAATAACCGACAGGTTGACATCTTTGGCCAAAGGCACCTTGCGGGTATGTACTTTCAAAATATCCTCGCGCCCCTTAATGTCAGGATTCGTTACCGTAACCTGACGGTCAAAACGCCCCGGGCGCAGCAAAGCCGGATCAAGAACGTCGGGACGGTTGGTCGCCGCAATCAGAATAACGTTCTCGTTCGGTTCAAAACCGTCCATCTCGACCAGCAATTGGTTCAACGTCTGCTCGCGCTCGTCGTTGCCGCCGCCCAGACCGGCGCCGCGATGACGGCCGACAGCGTCGATTTCGTCAATAAACAGCAGACAGGGGGCATTTTTCTTAGCCTGCGCAAACATGTCACGAACACGCGACGCGCCGACGCCGACAAACATTTCGACGAAATCCGAACCCGAAATCGAGAAAAACGGTACATTTGCCTCGCCGGCTACCGCTTTGGCTAGCAGGGTCTTTCCGGTACCCGGAGGACCGACCAGCAAAACGCCCTTCGGAATTTTGCCGCCCAGTCGCTGAAACTTGGAAGGATCTTTCAAAAAGTCAATAACCTCTTCCAGTTCCTGTTTTGATTCGTCAGCGCCGGCCACATCGGCAAAAGTGACCTTTTTGGTGTTTTCAATCAGTCGGGCACGCGACTTTCCGAAACTCATCGCCTTGTTGTTTCCGGAACTGGCCTGACGCATGAAATATACCCAGACGCCGATTAAAAGAATCATCGGAAACCACGAAATCAGCACGCTCCAGAATGTACCGGCGGCACTTCCTTCCGGCTTGGCCGTTACCTTGACGCCGCTGTTGCGCAGCGTCTCGACCATCGTCGGATCCTCCGGCGCATAGGTATAGAACTTGTGTCCGTCCAAATACGAACCGGAAATCTCCGCGCCGGTAATCGTCACTTCGCTGATTCTCTTGCCCTCAACGTCCTTCATAAAATCGGAGAAGGCCAGATTTTCAGCCGTTGCATGCGCGGAACCCTCGCCGAACATATTCATTAAAGACGTCAGCAGCACAATGGCTATCAGCCAGACAATAATACTTCTTCCTGCTCTCATCGCGTTTCCTTACAGTTTATAATTACAGCTTATTCATATATAGGGAGGATTTGCCCAAAACTCAAGAGCTTTTATAAAGGCTGAGTTTCAGCTTGTAGGGAAGCGCAAGCCTGCCGTATTGCGGATGCGACGAGACATAGGCCTCCCAGTCCTTTTTGGAAAGCCGAACCCGCCCCTTAAGCTCGGGAACAATCCACAGTTTGTTTCGAAACGGAACGATTTCGCAGCCGGCCAGCGTCGCGCCGCGAAACTTCTCGTCAAACAGCCGGCGCTGCAATCTTTCAACATCATCGGCCCGCGGAATATAATCGCGCCGGCCGGTTTCCTTCAACAGAAAGCAAAGCACCCGGAAACAGACTTCCGCATGCAGCCCGGCCAATTGCAGCAGGGAAACCGAAAAACCGGCCTTTTCGTACCGGCGGACATGACGGTCAACAAACTGCGTGGCCTGTTCTTCCAGACAATCGCGGCTCCGCGCCAAAACCGACATCGTGTCGGCAATCCGCTCCGGCGTAATATCCAATGCCGCCGCCAGCTGCGGCAGAAACTTACGCACCCGCACCCGCAGGTAGTCGTCGCAGCGGTTGGAAGGGTCTTCCGCCCATGAAACGCCGTGTTCCCGCAGAAATTCTTTCAATCGCTCGGGATGAACCTGCAAAAAGGGCCGGATCAGCCTGACGCCGTTTTTTTCGCTGAGCGGCGCCATGCCGCACAAGCCGTTGAGACCGCTGCCCCGCTGCAAACGCATAAAAAAGGTTTCCGCCTGATCCAACAGATGATGCGCCACCGCCAACGTACCGACGCCGTTATCCCGGCACCAGCCGCAAAGAAGGCCGTAACGGGCAGTACGCGCCGCTTCCTCAATGCCTTTTTCCGGCTTTTCCCCCTCCCAGGTTAAAATATGGTGTTCGATTTGACGTTCGGCCGCCAGTTTCGCAACATATTCGGCCTCGTCGCGGGATTCCGGACGCAGGCCATGGTCAACAGTCAGGGCAATAACCCGCCGGCCCTGCGGGCGCAAAAAGGCGTCAAGCTGAAAAAGCAGCGCCAGTGAATCGGCGCCGCCGGAAACGCCGGCCGCAACCGCCGCATCTCCAATCTGATATTTTTCAAAAAACTCCCGCAACATTATTTGTACCGTCGCATCAATTATCGCTCTAAAAGCCTGTTACGCAAAGTTTTTCAAAACGCTGAACAGACATGACAAGGATTGTTTACGCCGCCGCTTACTTGCAGTTAAGCTTCGACGCCTCACTCTTCGCCCGGCTGAGAAGCGCCGCTTCGGCTTTCGGAAACTCCGTCGGCAATGACGTAAAGGCAACGCAGGCTTCCGTTTTTTTCTTCAGCTCGCGCATGGACATGCCCAGTTTCAGCAGACTGTCCGGCCCTTTCGGCCCCTTGTATTTTTCATAACCTTTGGCAAAAGCCACCGCCGCCTTGGCAAAATCTTTGCGGCCGTAATAAACCTCGCCCAGCCAATACTGAGCATTTCCGGCCAGGTTGTCTTCCGGAAACCTGCTCAGAATGGTATTGAACTTTTCTTCGGCAAGTTTGTCATTCCCCGCTTTCAGAGCTTCCAGGCCTTCCTGATAAATGCCCTTGACGTCAAAACCTTTCAGCGGTTTCAGGTCGTCGCCCTTAATGCTGTCGCCGACAATTGACTTTGGCGCGTCTTTAGCCACCGGCGCCGCAAACTTTTCTTTGGCCGGAAGTTCCAACATGCCGCTGCCGCCGCTGACCGGTTTTCCCTCCAGAAGTTTAAAACGGATATCAATGTCTTTGTTCATAACGTCAAGACGTTCGTTAAGCTTTTTGATTTTAAATTCCAGTTCGTCGGTGCGCCCGATAACCTGCCTCAGCAGTTCGTCAAACTGCCCTATTTGTACGGATACGTTCTTTGATGAAGTCAGACTGTCAACGCCGGCATTATTGTCCTTATACACCTGACGCTGCAGGAAAGTTACGTCTTCCCTCAGCTGCGCCAGCTCTTCCTCAAAAGACCCCGTCTGCGCCAAAGCCGTTCCCGAAAACCCCACCAGAACGGCAGCCAATGCGATTGTTTTGAACATTTTCATTTCTGACCTCAATAAATGTTATTCCCGTTGCAGTTTTTTTGCCTGTCAGCCTAAGATAAAATAAAAGTTCCATAATCACAAGCGCAAAAAGCCTGTTTCCCACCAGACATAAAAAGGAACGCGTCTTTCGGCGCGTTCCTTTTCGAACTCTTACGATACCGTAAGCTGATTAGTTGGCAGCTTTGACAACAGTAACGGCACGACGGTTCTGAGCCCAGGCAGCTTCGTTGTTGCCGAGAACGGCCGGACGCTCTTTACCATAGGAGATTACAGAGATTCTGTCTGCTGCAATGCCCTGGGATACCAGATACTGCTTAACGGCATTGGCACGACGCTCACCCAAAGCCAGGTTGTATTCGCGGGTACCTCTCTCATCGCAGTAACCCTGAACGATGACGTTAACCTTCTTGTGGTCTTTCAACCATTTAACCTGAGTGTTCAGAACTTCGACGGCATTGTCGGAAAGAGCCGAGCTGTCGAAAGCAAAGAATACTCTGTCTTCGGCATTGGCCATGAAGTCACGGGCTTCTCTGGATTCACATTCGCTGCCACCGAACAGGCCGCCGTTGGAACCGAAAGAAGAACAACCGGATAAGAAAGCGATTGCGCAAAACAAACTTAAAAGTTTTTTCATTTTATATTCTCCAATTGGGTTTAATATTTTTAATTGCTAAACAACTAATACAGCTTTAACTTAAGCAATAAAAATTTATTTTTCAATAACAAAAGTAAAAAGACCGCAAAAAATACCAAAAAACTTACCGCAAAGCCCCTTTCCCGCCATTCTGCCCGGTTTGGCCGGCCTCCGACCGATGTCAAAACGCGGCCGCCGGCAAAAACATATAACCTTTTATCGGTTTGCGACGCTTTAAAATCACCGATTCCGTAAAACTTCCGTTTATACAAAAAGAGCGGCGTTTCCTTTCGGAAAACCCGCTCTTTAACGTCATGGCGTCAAATCATCGCTCAGTTCTTTCTGCGAAAGCGTCTGATTGCTCTGCAGATTATCCAGCCCGTTCAGCATAAAGTTCAGAAAACGGGTCGAATAATAATGCCCCGGCAGCAAAACTTCGCCGATTTCCACGTCAAAAGACGCATAATCAAGAATTGCGCCCGAATTGGGCATGCAGATCAGCACCCGCAGTTCTTCGTCCTTATCCCAGTAACACCTGATCCTGCCCAGCGAATTCAAACCGTCTTCTAACCGGAAGCGAAACCAGCCGGAACCGTCTTGCAGCGCCGTACCGCCGATCCGGGCGATTATCCAGTCCAGAGCCGCGTCCGCCTTTTTGGCAACAAGCTGTTCGCCGTTGTCGAGCAAAAGCCTGCGGCAATAGTCTTCGCCTTCTTTCCAGACATAATAGGTCCGGGAATAATGGCAGCGCTTGCCGACGTTTCTGCCGCCGGGAAGACGGGATGCGCCAAGGCCGGCGACGAAAAAATCGGCACCTTTGCGCGGCGTTTTGGAAACTAGTATGTTTTCGGCATATTTGTCCGGCGCATACTGATAAGTTCCTTCATCCGCCCTTGCCGACACGGCAATCTGCATCGGCCCTTCCTGCTCATAACCGGGGTTATAGGCAAAAAAGCCTTTCAAATTGTCCGCAAGTTCGTCAATCCTCTGCGAAAACGGCGTCCGCCGTTCTCTCTTCCCGCCGCCGACAACCGGCACCCGGGAAATCTTATAGCTGTTCATCGCATAAACGCATTTACATTGTCCGCACTGACACGGGCAACAATGTTATCGGACAGCATTCTGAAACGCAGCAGCGGATTTACCATATCGGAATATTCGCCTTTTCTAGACAAAACGGAAAGCTTGATATCATTGGCATCAAGTTCCGGCAAAATTGTTCCGGAATTGAGCATGCAGATAATCAGACGTTCTTTGCCGTCTTTGGCAATATAATATCCGACCCGGCCGAAATCTTTGATTTCGCCGTAAGAAAAATCGCACCACCGCGGTTTTTCCGCCTCAGACATTTTTCCGCCCAGACGCTCAACCGTAATCTCCAGAGCACGGTCAACGCGGTCGGCAAAAAGCCAGTCGTTGTTGTCCAACAGCCTGTCAAGATGAATAACGCCTTTGCCGTCAATATGCAGATAAAACGTATTTGCATACAGACAACGCTGAAAACGGCGGTGAGAACTTGCACAGTTTCTGGCTTCGCCGAGCAGGGCCACAAAATATTTTGCACCGCGCAGAGGCATTCTGGAAACCAGCACGTCTTCCATATATTCGTCCGGCCCGATCTGATAAGCACCGACGTCTTTGGTCGCTGAAACGGCAATCTGAATCGGACCTTCCTGAACATATTCGGGATTATACTCAATAAAACGGTCAAAATGTCCGGCCAGAAACCTGACTTTTTCATAAGGTTTCATGCGGTTTTCCCAAAAACGTTTGGCCTTTGTTTCTGCAACACCTTCAGCGGCTGACAATGTCAGGTCTGAAATGATAACTTTCTTTTCCATGATTTTTCAATTTAAATTAAACTATAGTAATACTCTCGCATATTCTTAATATCAATCGACCTGAAAATACCACTCTGGACAAATTTTGTCAATATTCATAAGCTGTCAAATTTATTTAAAACAAACGACAGGCCTGCCCCTTAGGACAAACCTGTCGTAATAAATTATCCGCGCATGGCAACCGGGGTTTTGAAAACCGCCTTTGCCGCAACGATTCTGCCTTCAACAACTACCCATTCGCCGGCATCGGCCATAAACGAATGTCCGGGCAGATCATAACGGATCATTTCCGAATTTTCTTTCAGCACAAATTCCGGGAAACGGCTGTGTTTGCCGCTGAAAGCCCGGACATAAACGGCATAAGTCTTCTTCCTGTTGTTGGGAATCAGAAAATTCATGCAGCTGTAAACAAAATTCCGATACCGGTTTTCAGTCAGAATTCCGTGATAGTAATACACGAAACAAACACCCAGTCCGGTCACGCCTTCCCCGCAGACGCAAAAAGGCGAAACCGTCACTTTGCCGCTGCCGGGATTTTCAATCAGGAAAAAACGGCCTATTTGCACGTCGTCTTCCTTTACAATTATGCCAAGCCGTTCGAGCTGAACTTTGGCATCTTTTTTGGAGAGAAGATTTTCCTTCATACTATAAAAATTAAAATGTTATAAAAATATGGTAAAGCCTGAGGCTTAAAATGTTTTCAAAAAACAAAATACTCCTAAAAAATATATTAACTATGGCTGTAAATGTAATCAAAGATTAATTTTTGTCAATATCATCTGACAACTTATCCGGCTTTTCGGGTACGATTTTAACAAAAATAATCCCCTCGCGCGGTACATAACTGCATTTTTTGCCCCTTTCCCAACGACAACTGCCTACGTCCAAATGCGGATACAGATAACTGTCAAACAATTTAAACCTGCTCAGCGGAAACGGCACCGCCCGGATTATCGACCAGTGGTCGCCGCAGTCTTTGTTTTCAAAACGAATTATTGAGACCGTATTCGGCGCCGTCAGATATTTGGCAATAACTTTGGTCGCCCGCTCGACCGGCACGTCCATCCATGTAAACGGCCGCTTATAGAACAACCGCAGCCGATAATGCTCATACATGTACTTGCGGGCCTGTTCCAAATACATCTGCATAATTTCAAAAGAAGAGCCATGATAGAGGACTTCTTCAAACAGTCCTTTGTCCAGCAGAAACTGCATCATATGCTGATAAAACGCGCAGCCCTCCTTAAAGCTGAAAACATGATATTTGCGCCCGGCATAACGACAGGCATTGATAACGGCATAAATGCCGCAGAAAAAATCGACATTTCCCTGATTATACGGTTTCATTTCACACCTCACCTGTATTTGAACAAAACATATACCCCGAACCTTAAAAAACAATAAAAAAAAGGCCCCGAAACCTCTTTTCGCCCTCGTACAATAATCATTTCACGCAACAAAGCTAAAGCTATATCGGAAAAGCCTGAACCTGACTTTTCCAAAACTCCGGAGAATACGCAGAACAGTAAAAAAGAGAAGAGAAAGAAACAAAAACCGATATATGAGGATTATAGTAAGAAAAATCCTTTTAGGCGACAGGCACGTACATCGAGGTACGTAACTTAGCCTAAAAGGACTTTTTCTGTATTAGAAGCCTATAGAGCAGCTTTTAACTAAACTCTGGAGAATGCACTGAATAATAAGAAAAAAGAGAGCGGAAAATTTTAGTGTAGACAAACCTACGTGAATTTTCCGCCTCTCGCATTTTCTGTATTAGTCAGCCATTATACAGAGTTTAAGCTGACTTTTTGCAACAGCAGGAACTATTGCACTCTTCCTTTTTGTCGTTCTTATGACGAACGGCAGCCTGGGCAGCAGCCAGACGGGCAACCGGCACACGGAACGGCGAGCAGGAAACATAGTTCATGCCACAGGTCTGGAAGAAGTCGATGGACGCCGGATCACCGCCGTGCTCACCACAAACGCCAAGCCAGATTTTCGGATTGGAGCTGCGGGCTTTTTCGCAAGCCAGTTTAACCAGACAGCCAACGCCTTCAACATCGATTGAAGCGAACGGATCGGCAACATAAACGCCGCGGGCGCGATATTCGTCCAGAATGGCGCCGGTATCGTCACGGCTCATGCCCAGAGTGGTCTGGGTCAGGTCGTTGGTACCGAAACCGAAGAACTCGGCAGACTGAGCCAGCTCGTCAGCTTTCAGGGCTGCGCGCGGCAGTTCAATCATTGAACCGACTTCGTACTTAATCTTCTTGCCTTTCTCGGCAAAGACCTTCTCGGCCGTCGTATCGATAATGTCCTTAACGATATCCAGCTCTTTCTTGGAACCGGTCAGAGGAACTTCGATTTCCGGCAGAACCTTGACGCCGTTGTCGGCGCATTCGATAGCGGCTTCCAGAATAGCGCGGGTCTGCATTTCGCAGATTTCCGGATAGGTAATCGGCAGACGGCAGCCACGATGACCAAGCATCGGGTTGGCTTCATGCAGAGCATTGGCGCGATTCTTAACCTGCTGCAGGGTCATGCCCATCTTGTCGGCCAGTTCCTGCATTTCGGCATCGGTATGCGGCAGGAATTCGTGAAGCGGCGGATCCAGCAGACGAATAACGACCGGCATGCCTTCCATAATCTTGAACAGGTCTTTGAAGTCCTGTTTCTGATAAGGCAGCAGACGAGCCAGAGCGGCGCGGCGGCCTTCTTCGTTCTCGGACAAAATCATGGCACGCATGTCCGGAATACGCTCAGCGTCAAAGAACATGTGTTCCGTACGGGCCAGACCGATACCCTGAGCACCGAAATCGCGAGCCGTCTGAGCGTCTTTCGGCGTCTCGGCGTTGGCGCGGACTTCCATGGTGCGGATTTCGTCAACCCAGCCCATCAGTTTGCCGAAATTACCGGTGTTGGTATCGGCTTTGACCGTCGGAACCTGACCTTCGATAATCTGGCCCTTGGCACCGTCCAGAGATACCCAGTCGCCTTCTTTGACAACGGCACCGGACTTGGTGGTCATGGTCTTGTCTTTATAGCTGATGACAATGTCATGCGAACCGGAAACGCAGGGGGTACCCATACCGCGGGCAACAACGGCCGCGTGAGAGGTCATGCCGCCGCGGGCAGTGATAACGCCCTGAGAAGCGTGCATACCGCCGATGTCTTCCGGAGAAGTTTCGTTGCGGATAAGAATAACTTTTTCGCCCTTGGCAGCCCAGGCTTCGGCATCTTCGGCATTGAAGACGGCACGGCCGACGGCAGCGCCCGGAGAAGCCGGCAAACCGGTAGCGATGACTTTCTTCGGAGCCTTCGGGTCAAGCATCGGGTGCAGCAGCTGGTCAAGCTGGTCGGCACCGACGCGCATAATGGCTTCTTCTTTGTTCAGCAGGCCTTCTTCGACCATTTCGACGGCCATGCGGACAGCGGCCTGAGCGGTACGTTTGCCGTTACGGCACTGCAACATCCAGAGTTTGCCGTGTTCAATGGTAAATTCCATATCCTGCATGTCTTTGTAGTGGGCTTCGAGGTTGTTGCGAACGTCAACCAGCTCTTTGTACAGGTGCGGCCATTTTTCTTCCAGCGAAGTGCCGTCGCCCTTGGAAGCCATCGGCTGCGGCGTACGGATACCGGCCACAACGTCTTCGCCCTGAGCGTTAATCAGATATTCGCCGTAGTAAACATTTTCGCCGGTAGCGGGGTCGCGGGAGAAGCATACGCCGGTAGCGCAGTCGTCGCCGGCATTACCGAAGACCATGGTCTGTACGTTAACAGCCGTACCCCAGTCGCCCGGAATATTGTTCAGTTTACGGTAGGTAATGGCGCGGTCGACCATCCAGGAGCCGAAAACGGCGCCGATGCCGGCCCACAGCTGTTCCCACGGATCCTGCGGAACAACTTTGCCCAGTTTCTGACCGATTTCCTTATATTCCTTAACCAGTTCTTTCAGGTCTTCGGCGGTCAGATCGGTATCAGACTTGTAGCCCTTGGACTTTTTCATGTTTTCCAGAGCTTCTTCATAAAGGTCGAGGTCAGCGCCCAGAACCACGTCGGAGAACATCTGCAGGAAACGGCGGTAAGAGTCATATGCGAAACGCTCCGAACCGGAAGCCTTAGCCAGAGCCTTGACGGTTTCGTCATTCAGACCAAGGTTCAGAACGGTGTCCATCATGCCCGGCATGGAAACGCGGGCGCCGGAACGAACCGAGAACAACAACGGGTTATTGGCATCGGCAAATTTTTTGCCCATGATTTTTTCAACACCGGCAACGGCTTCCTTAACCTGTTCTTTCAGGTCTGCCGGATAGGTATGATTATTGTTGTAATAATAAGTACAAACTTCGGTTGTTACAGTAAATCCGGGAGGTACGGGCAAACCAACGACATTCATTTCTGCCAGGTTGGCACCTTTACCGCCGAGGAGATTTCTCATGCTGGCATCGCCTTCGGCTTTGCCGTCACCAAATGTATAAACCCATTTAGTCATTGTTGTTTCAGCTCCTATAGCTATATTGTTAAAACATGGCCACACGCCCCGAAAGGCGCAGGCCGATTCTTTGAACTGTCTGCGAATCTATAACATATCAATTGATTCTTCAAGAAAAATATTAGTTTTTCAGACTTATCCCTTTCTCCGTCCTTTCCGTCATATTCGGGCTTTCTTTTATCTGTCATGTTCAGGCTTGTCCCGGACATCTCCCCTGGTATCATCCCCTGGTTCACCCCGCCCCTGATGTCATCCCCGGGTTTAACCCGGGGATCTCCCGGCTTTCCCTGCCAAAACCGGAAATGACAGGAAAAAGAAAAGGAATGCCTGACAATGACAATCAAAAAAGCCCAAATGCCACAAAACGGCTTTCCGAGTCGGAGATCTCCGGAAAATTCGCGCCCGAAGACAAAAAAACGCTCCGATTCGTTTCTTTTTGAGTCCGGGATTCTGCTAAATTTGTGCAACCATCGGCGGTACGGATTCATTTTGTTGCAAAAAAGTCTTAAAATTCACAAGCTTACGTCATTGGCAGCGACTCCCCGAAAACAACCGATTTTGTCCAAACTTGGACATTTTAAACATTGTTACACTTTTGTTAAAACGATAAAAATCAAAGAGATTCATATGGTTTTTATTGTTTTTTAATCAATTTTGTGCTATTCTAAAATTCGACAAATAAGGATTATGTTAGATTACAATGGCAAGTTATTTTAAAAGAATACAAGGATTCATAAAATTTAGGTTAGACCAAAGGGTTATCAGCTGAATTTGAATCTCCATCTCTGACATAATTTTTCAAATAAAACTTCCCGAAACCCATGTTTCCCGAAGTTCCCTCCAAAGAAAATAATAAAAAAATAATAACAATAAAAAACAAAAATCATGAGAACAATGAAAAATTTCGCAGCTGCGACATTAGTAATGTTGCTCTGCACAGTAGTCTTTGGTGCAATGTTTACTTCTTGCACCAATAGTGAAGATGGTATGCCGACATTCACAGCTTCCCAGAAAACCATCGAGGTTATCATCGAGAAAAAAGATACCATCTGGTATCCCGTTCACGACACATTAACTGTTGAGGTAATCAAAAAGGAAGGCATTAAAGCTGACGGCAATCCAGATCTCTACTTCAAGGATGAAGAGCACTATACTTCATACTATCCCATCATTGAAGATGGTATAAGCAAAGAAGTACGCACCGACCTGAACGTCAGAGCTTCAATCGCTGACTGTGATCACGATATTATCGTGGTTCCTGACAGCATTATCGGAGCTCCGAGTTTCTCAGCTACCAGAGCCACTCGTTCTTACCAAAGCGGAGACTTCACTAAAATGGAGTTTAGCGCAGGTTGGAACTACAACTTTGGCAGTTTCTCAGAAACCATCAATACCGTGCATGAGAAAGCATGGTATAAGGGTTGGGAGATGAAATCCAGCTATTGGTTAGGCAATTTCAAGGGTGTTCGTTACGGAGAAAAGGGCGAAGCTTACACTCATGAAGGCGTCGAAGGTAAACTTTATACCAACACTCTCGTGTGGGAATTTGTTTACAATGAAGACGACGTTCGTGAGTTTACAAAAACCCACAAATTCTTCGTAGCCAACAACACCATTGAGCCGGATCCCGAAGCAACTGAAATGTTTGGAAAGAACTTTACGTTCAAAACCACATCAGACAATACGGCTGAAACAGCATTCGAAATGTGGCAAAAATTGAACAACGGTAAGGAAGAAAAACTTTCCGACGTTTCTGCAACCCTCCGCTTCTGGTTGGTTAATGCCGAAGGCGTCATTGTTGATTTGAAAGACGATGAAGCTTTTGCTTTAACAGACTTAGAACCGGTTGCCGGTTCCAAAGAAAAAGTTGGCGACCCGAGATTAGTAGGATCCATTTCCATTCAGGAGTACGTAACAACTTACACAACCAAGACCGACAAGTCTTCAAGTGTATTTTACGCACACACCGAAGAGGCCACTTATATTGTGCCTCAGGGAATGGGAGAAAACATACAGTTCTTGAGCAAAGATTTCTCATTCCGCGACAGCGGCACAACCGAACTGACCGACATGGCCGGATACGGTTATGAGCAGAAACACGCTTACTCTCGGATTGTTGCGACCTACTATGACCGCAACCTGAACGGCGAAGGAGAAATTATTCTCCGTAAGCTGAAAGGCGAAGAACCAAAACCTGAAAAGAATCTGACAAGAGTAACCGAAAAGAGTTTCGACGGTGACAAAACTTATGTGATTACACGTTATTATGACGACAACACATACAGCGACACCACCGTTGTCAACAACTACGGTTATGCAAGCAAAATCATCATGCCTAAACTGGACAGACTGTATCGCGACAATACCAATTTTGGCAACCCGACAATTGCTAAGAAAGGTAACGCAACAAAAGTTGGTTCATCAACAAAGCATGAAGGTTTAACTTTCCAAACCATGTCTCAGGATATGACCGCTTCTTATAACGGCCATGCTCACGAGATTGAACTTCAGTATACAGCTTTGACTTATACTGAAGGCGGAAAGAGCTGCAACTTGACAGTTCCGATGTGGGTTTTGGAACATTCCAAGACTTCTCTGGGCAATGTACGTGAAGAAAAAGAGAACAACCACAACTACGAGGTTACTCCGGTATCTTTCATTTACAACGCTGCTTTCGGTAAAAATGCTGCTTCGGCACATAACACCGACACAGAAGTATGGAATGATAAAGGCGAAGAGGCCAGCCAAAAAGGAACTATAGGCAAAAACTTCGGTTTCGATTACGTAAATCCGACCACCTCTTATACTTATGCTACTTTCTATGCCATCATGTCTGACGGCACTGAAAAGGAACTGGGTACTGACGGTGTTCAGATTTTCAACAGCATCGAAGCTCCGGCTAACCAAAGCATTGACACTGACAACTTTAACGTTTCAGATGCCAATCCTGTTGAAGGATCCAAGCAACTTGTAAGCACCCGCGAGGCTGCCGGCAAGTATGGTAAGTTTATTGTTAAGAAGTACAAAACAACTTATACAACAAGGACCAACAAGGCCCAAGTTGTGTTCGTTGCGTATCATGAAGAGGCTGAATTTGTTCCGACTATCGGCGACAGCTTTGCAATGACTTCTAAGACATACAACTTTACCGATTTGGGTTCCTCCAGCCTTGTTGACCTCGGTCGCAAGGACGGTAAGGACGGTAAGATGTACAAGAGCCAAATCTCTGCATCTTTCAACGGCCGTTCAACCGACGCCAGCGCAGAAGTCAACCTTTGGGTTACCTCTCCGAACAAGTTCGGTATTGCATCTGCATCTCAAAGTCATACATGGGACTATAACAATGCACATCATGTAGCTTCTATTTTCGTTTACAATATTTATGACGAAGGTGGAAATGTTATTGACGGTGGTTTGAAAGGTTTCATCGATGGCAAGGAAGTTGTTAAAGCTTCTTGGGATGAAGTAAACGCACCTTCTGGCATTGCCGGTTTAGCACAGCAAGCTAACGGATCTTGGATTTTCTGTAATGTTTCCAGTGGCTCTAACAGCTATACTTGGAGATCAATAATGAAGTCCAACAACGGTCAGGCTATCACATCTATTGATGTTCGCCAGCTGTTGATCCAAGGTTACAAAGACGTACAGATTTCTTCCTCTACGGTTGAAAACAGCGACGGTTCTGTAACTGTAAGCTCCGCTTCCGGTAGCGCTACTGCTGCAGCATGGTAATTCAGGCTGCTTGATGAAGATAAAATTTAGCAAAATAATCCTCCCCGGGCATAACAACCGCCCGGGGAACTAACACAACATTTTTATGAAGACTTTCAAATTAGCAGCTGTCGTAGTAGCTATGATTGCTGCAACAACAAATATCAATGCGCAAGAAAATACCGGCGCAAGTGTTGAATACGATTTCACAGCAGTCACCGAAACCGGCGACACTGCTACAATCGACATGAGTTATATCGATTTGGCTGACGCCTTTGGCGGAAAGCCTTACGATGTAAAATTCAAAGACGGCGAGCCCAAAGCAACAGTCATCACTGGCTGGAGCATTGGAGCGAAAGCTGGTATGAACTCTTACGGAGGCGCTCAATACGGTGCTTTCGTACAGAATTATTTCGGCTGGGGACACATCAGTGTCAACGCCGAAATTGGCGAAAAAATGGAAATCGACAAAAGCCTCAATCAGCAATTTCGCTCATTGGGTGCCAGTGTAGATTTTGCATTTACCCTTGCGCATTTTGGCGGTAAGAAAAACGTAAATACAACGGGCATGACTAGCTACCAAGCTAAGAAGGCTCTCCGTAACGAAAAATACGGGAGGTTGTGGAGAATTTACGCAGGACCGAGTGTAGGTTACCAATATTGTAAAAATACGACACATTTTACCTACACCGACCCGGATCCAGACGTTGACGTCCCGGGCACGGTTGACTTTCCGTCCGTCAAAGACGGCTCATCCGTGAAGTATGGTGCTGTCATAGGTCTCGAAAAAAGATTCTTTGGCAGTATTACCAAGGTTTCACTAGAAGGAAGATGCGAAAGCTATTCCTTCAAAAGTTACGGGAAGAGTTATCAACCCGTATACGGAAGTGTAACAGTCAAGATCGAATTCGGCCTCGGTCGGCGCCCCAATAAGGGTCGCTTCTAAAAGCCAATAATATTATTATAATAATGATTATTGCGTAATATCTGCTCTGCCTCTGACAGCTTTCTATAAAGAAAGCTTTTATAAACCGACACTTCGTAAGACATAAACGTATCTATCTGAAAATCAGCACGATGTTTAAACGGAAAAATATATTTATCTTCTCCCTCCGATACGCTTTCAAAATAAGAAAAAATTGATTCCAGATTCCTTCCTCTGAAAAGACTGTCTCTGCAAAGCCGCCTTATAAGCCGTATGATGCGAGGATGAAGAATCTTGTTGTTACGGTCTTTCAGTCTTGTACGTACGCTTATATAAATACAGGTCGCAAAATTGTTTTCACCGGTCACAAGAGGGTTCAGCGCATGAATCCCTTCAATGATTACTAAAGAATCCGCCTCTCTTTTAAACGGAACATAACTGCTGCGCGACTGTTTTTTAAAATCGAATACCGGCATCATAAATTCTTTGCCTTCATTCATAAGCACCAGATGCTCTTGAAGCAGTTTTAAATCTGTACATAACGGAGACTCCAGATCTATATTGCCATTTTTATCTCTTGGCATATCCGGCGAAGTATTTGAACGAAAATAATTGTCAAGTGAAATAACATTGCTGTCACAGTTATAATTCTTTTTTAAAATTCTGGACATTTCATTTGCAGCTGAAGTTTTTCCCGAACCCGAAGGACCGGAAATTAAAATAACAGGATGAGTATTGCGTTTTTTCGATATTTCTCCACACACATTATTAAGTTGACAATAATAATTTCCTTCCGAATCATTTACAAGCTTACGGGGATTTTCAGTTATAATCCTATTGAGAGAATCTGTTTTAACGTATTTCATAACATAAACCTTTCAGTAAATTTAATGCATTTATATTATACTATATTCGGAAAAATTTATCAATGTTCTATATAATGAAAAACGATTTGATTTTTTTGTCGAACATACACAAAACTCAACCTTGAATTTACAGGAA
>OJNU01000456.1_pt1 | contig 32193 bp, 24 predicted proteins | sample 1597941 | NCBI WGS metagenome assembly OJNU01 (sample SAMN01915228, study PRJEB22387) | human gut metagenome | isolation source: stool | host: Homo sapiens | place: USA | reverse complement strand
CGTGACCTCCGCCGTGACAGGGCGGCATTCTAACCAACTGAACCACCGGGCCGTTGCAGATACTTCGTAGAGATATCTGACAGTAAGGAATTATACCATATCGTCCGGTTTTGGGCAAGCGGTTTTTTCCCCGTTTGGCACCGCGTCCTTATTTTTTCTGCAAAGGATTGTTTTTGCCGGTGCTGCCGCGTTTGGTCAGCGCAACGCCTTGTTTGCAGAGCGGGCAGTCTTCGGGTTTATAGGTCGGCACGTTCAGGTGCAGCAGGGCTTCCGTGCGCACACCGAAGTCGACTTTGCCGCCGCTGCGGTCAACCAGCAGGCCGACGCCAACCACGTTGCCGCCATGGGCACGCACGACCTCCATGACTTCGCGGACGCTGCCTCCCGTGGTCACAATGTCTTCGACAACCAGGACGCGGCAACCTTCCGGAATCTGGAAGCCCCGTTTCAGGGTCATTTTGCCGTTCTCCCGTTCCGTGAAGATGGCACGGGTACCCAGGGCCTTGCCCGTTTCATGGGCCAGCAGGATGCCGCCGGTCGTCGGGCCGACAACGAGTTCGATGTGATCTCCGGCATACCGTTCGGCGATTTCCTGACACAGCCTTTCCGTGTATTCCGGGTGCTGCAATACGTTGAACTTTTCCACGTACATAGGGCTGTGCAGACCGCTCGTCAGCAGAAAATGGCCGTGCAGCACGGCTTTCGTCTCTTCCAGCATATGCAATACGTCTTGTTCGCTTAACAAAGCAGGTTCCTCCTTATCAGTCGATATCCTTGATTTCCTGTACAATGGCTTCCGCCGCGGCACGGCGGTCAACCGCCTTCATGATGGGACGGCCGACGACGATATGGGTCGATCCGTTGGCGAAAGCCTGGGCCGGTGTGGTGACACGGCTCTGATCATCCAGGGCCGATCCCTGGGGACGCACGCCGGGGGTGACGATCAAGAAGTCCGGACCGCAGGCTGCGCGGATTTCCGCTGCTTCGCGGGGCGACGCCACGACGCCGTCCAGACCGGATTCCTTGGCCAGTTTGGCCAGGGCCAGCACCTGTTCGGCGATGGTGTTGTTGTAGTTCAGCTCGCTGAACTGTTCTTCGTCCATGCTGGTCAGGATGGTGACTGCCAGCAGTTTCGGCTTGACGATGCCCAGTTCCTCGGCCTTGTCCTTAACGGCCCGGGAGGCCATCGTCATCATTTTACGGCCGCCGACGGCATGGATGTTCATCATGTCCACGCCCTGCATCGTTTCTACGCGCAGCGCGCTGGCCACCGTGTTGGGAATATCCTGCAGCTTCAGGTCCAGGAAGATCTTTTTGCCGTGACTCTTCAGGAAACGGATGATGTCGTTTCCAGCCGCATAGTACAGTTCCATGCCGACCTTGTAATACCCCACGGCGTCGCCGATCTGCTCCACCGCCTGTTTGGCCAGTTCCGCCGTTGGAAAATCCAACGCCGCAATCAATCTCGGATCGCTCTGTGTCATTTCGGTCTTGTTCTCCTTCTGTAAATCCCTTATGCTTTGGAGCCGGGCCTTTCTGCCGTTTACGCGTTCGGCAGGGCCAAGCCGATCATGTCTTTCAGTTTCTTGATGTTGTGCCGGTCCATATATTCCAGGATTCCCTGGCAGATGGTTTCGGCAATGGCCGGGTTGATGAAATTCTCCGTTCCGACGGCGATGGCGCTGGCGCCGGCCAGGAAGAATTCGATGGCGTCGTCGGCGCAGGTGATGCCGCCCATGCCGATGATGGGCACCTGTACAGCCCGGGCCGTTTCATAGACCATACGCACCGCAACGGGACGCACGGCGGGGCCGGACAGCCCGCCGGTCACGTTGCCCAGGACGGGCCGCTGGCGATGGATGTCGATCTTCATGCCCAGGAGCGTGTTGATGAGAGACAGGGCATCCGTGCCGGCGTCTTCCGCCGCTTTCGCCATGTCCGTGATGCTCGTCACGTTCGGGGACAGCTTCGTGATGACCACCTTGTCCGTCTGTTTCCGGACCTGCTTCACCACCCGGGCCAGGCTCCTGGCGTCCGTGCCGAAGACCATGCCGCCGTCCCTGACGTTCGGGCAGGACACATTGATCTCGATGGCGTCGACGCCGTCCACGTCAAGTTTCGCAGCCAGCTCCCCGTATTCCTCCGGCGAAGAGGCGGCGATGTTCACGATGACGGGTACGTCGTAGTGCCGCAGCTGCGGCAGGGTTTCCTTCAGGAATACGTCGCTGCCGGGGTTTTCCAGGCCGACACAGTTCAGGATGCCCGACGGTGTCTCGACGATACGCTGGCCCTTATTGCCGGCACGCGGGGCCAGGGTCGTGCCCTTGACCGTAATGGCGCCGACTTTTTCCAGATCCAGGAAATCCGTAAATTCCAGGCCGAATCCGAAGGTTCCGGAAGCCGTCGTGACAGGGGTCTTCATCTTCAGGCCCGCTATGTCCGTCGCAAGGCGGTTATGATACAGCCATCTCACCATTCCGCCACCTCCTGTGCCCAAAAGACGGGGCCGTCCTTACATACCTTGATGCGTCTGCCCACGCCCTGGCAGGAGCAGGAAAGGCAGGCGCCGAGTCCGCAGCCCATGTATTTTTCCAGGGACACCTGGCAGGGAATCTTCCGGGCCAGCACGTCGGCGGACACGGCCTTCATCATCGGGGCCGGCCCGCAGACATAGACGATGTCGTATTGTTCAGCCTGCAACATCTCCGGCAGCAGGGCCATGACCGTGCCTTTCGCACCGAGGGTGCCGTCGTCCGTCGTAAGGCCGATTTTCCCGGCCTTGCCGGCGAACAGGTCCTTCCAGAACAGTTCCGTTTCCGTCCGGCCACCCATGAGGACATCGGGCTTGATACCGCGGGCGCAGAAATCGTCTGCCAGATACAGGAGTGGTGCCAGGCCCGTGCCGCCGCCCACGAAAAGCGGTTTTTGGGCGGACCGTTCGAAACCGCGGCCCAGCGGCCCCACGAGGCTCAGCACGTCGCCCGTGCAGGCTTCGGCCAGCACGTGGGTCGCTTCGCCCAGGATGCGGTAAATGAGGGTGAGGACGCCGTTTTCCCGGTCGACGCCGGCCACGCCCAGGGGCCGCCGCAGGAGCGGCGCCGTGTGCCGTGTGACCTGGACGTTCACGAACTGCCCCGGCAGGGCCTCGGCGGCGATGTCCGGCGCAATCAGGTCCATTTCCTTCGTAGTGGCATTGAGGATGCGCTGCCCTACGACTTTTGCATCAGTCAAATGCTTCGTCAATGCGGTCCCTCCCTTATTAAAAGTCCTTGTAGGACAAATCCTGCAGCGCGACGACGCTGACAATACGGCGGTGGCGCATGGCGGCCATGACGCGCGACAGGGCTTTCGCCGTGTCAAGGGACGTCAGGCAGGGAATGGCATGTTCCACCGTGCTGCGGCGGATCAGGAAGCCGTCCCGTTCCACATCGACATTACCGCCGCGGTCCGTCGTGTTGATGACCATGGCGATGCGGCCGTTCTTGATGTCATCCAGCAGGTTCGGCGACCCTTCGCTGACTTTGACGGCCTTTTCCACTTCGATGCCGTGCCCGTTCAGGTAGTCCGCCGTGCCGCCCGTGGCCAGCAATTCGTAGCCCAGGTCCTTGAATTGGGACGCGATATCGAGGATTTCCGGTTTGTCCCGGTCCGCCACGGTAATCAGGATCGCGCCTTCGTGCGGTACATTGATGCCGCTGGCGATGCACGCCTTGTAGAGGGCCCGGGAGAATTGGTAATCGACGGCCATGACTTCGCCCGTGGACTTCATTTCCGGTCCCAGGGTGATGTCGACGTTGCTCATCTTGTTGAAGGAGAACACCGGCGCCTTGCAGGCCCAGTAATCCGGGAAGAACTGCAGGCCCGGCTTATAGCCCTGCTCCCGGATGGAAACGCCCATGGCGCACTTCGTTGCCACGTCGACCATGGGGATGGTCGTGACCTTGCTCAGGAATGGCACCGTCCGGGACGAACGCGGGTTGACTTCGATGACATACACATTGCTGTCGCGGACGATGTACTGCACGTTGATCATACCCTTGACTTCCAGTTCCAGGGCCATCTTCACCGTATAGTCGATGACGGTGTCGATGACATGTTCCGACAGGGTGCGCGGCGGATAAACGGCGATGGAGTCGCCCGAATGGACGCCGGCGCGCTCGATGTGCTCCATGATGCCCGGCATGAGGACTTCCTTGCCGTCGCAGATGGCGTCCACTTCGACTTCCGTACCCATCAGGTAATGGTCGACGAGGACCGGATGGTCGCTCGAGGCCTGCACGGCCGTCTCCATGTAGTGCCGCAGTTCGCTGTCGCTGTAGACGATCTCCATGGCGCGCCCACCCAGCACATAGGAGGGACGGACCATGACGGGGTATCCCACGTCGCGGGCCGCGGCCAGGGCGCCGTCCAGATCCGTGACACTGTGGCCGCGGGGCCGGCTGATATTGCATTTCGTCAGGACTTCGTCAAAGCGTTCGCGGTCCTCGGCCCGGTCGATGCTGTCGACGCTGGAACCAAGGATGCGGACCCCCGCCTCGTGCAGCGGGCCTGCCAGGTTGATGGCTGTCTGGCCGCCGAACTGGACGATGACGCCTTCCGGCTGCTCTTTATCCAGGACATTCAGGACATCTTCCACGGTCAGAGGTTCAAAATACAGCTTATCCGACGTATCGAAGTCCGTCGATACGGTTTCGGGGTTGTTGTTGATGATGATGGTTTCATAGCCGAGCTCCTTCAGGGCCCATACGGAATGGACCGTGCAGTAGTCGAACTCGACGCCCTGGCCGATGCGGATGGGGCCGGAACCGAGGATGCAGACCTTCTTGCGGCCGCTCACAGCGACTTCATCTTCCGCCGCATAGGTAGAATAATAGTACGGCGTGGCCGCCTCGAATTCAGCGGCGCAGGTGTCGACCATCTTGTAGGTGGGGACGATGCCCCATGCCTTGCGCTGCCGGCGGATTTCCTGCCAGGTCTTGCCGGCATAGCCTGCGATGACTTCATCGGCAAAGCCCATCTTCTTGGCTTTGCGCAGCAGTTCTTGCGTCAAAGGTTCCTGCTGGAGCACCTTCTCCATATCCACGATGTTCTGGATTTTCTTCAGGAACCACTGGTTGATCTTGGTAACGGCGTGGATTTCCTCAATGGTACCGCCACGGCGCATGTATTCAGCGATGGCGAAGAGGCGTTCGTCGTCCTGGTGGCCGACACGTTCCCGGATTTCGTCCGTCCGAAGGGCCGTCAGCTTTGGCAACTGCAGGTGCCGGCAGCCGATTTCCAGGCAGCGGGCGGCCTTCAGCAGGCCGGCCTCGAAGTTGCGCTCAATGGCCATGACTTCGCCCGTGGCCTTCATCTGCGTGCCCAGGGTACGGTCGGCGGTAACGAATTTGTCGAAAGGCCAGCGGGGGAACTTGACCACCAGGTAGTCCAGGGTCGGTTCGAAGCAGGCCGTGGTCTTCTTCGTCACGGCATTCTGGATTTCATCCAGCGTGTAACCTGCCGCAATCTTGGCGGCCACTTTGGCGATGGGATAGCCCGTCGCTTTGGAAGCCAGGGCGGACGAACGGCTGACACGGGGATTGACTTCGATGACATAGTAGTTGTCCGAATCGGGATCCAGGCCCAGCTGGACGTTGCAGGCGCCGCGCACGCCCAGTTCGCGCACGATGTCGATGGACGCCTGGCGCAGCATCTGGACTTCCCTGTCGCTCAGCGTCTGGCACGGTGCCACGACGACGGAGTCGCCCGTGTGGATGCCGACGGGGTCGACGTTTTCCATATTGCAGACCGTGATGCAGTTGTCGTCCGCATCACGGAGTACTTCGTATTCGATTTCCTTCCAGCCGGCGATGGACCGTTCAATCAGGGCCTGCCCGATGAGGCTGTACGTAAGGCCCTTGTTGACGATGTCGTCCAGCTCCTCGTCATTATGGGCGATGCCGCCGCCCGTACCGCCCAGCGTGTAAGCAGGACGCACAATCAGGGGATAGCCCACCTGGTGGGCGAACTCCTTCGCCGCCAGGACCGTTTCGACGATGGTGCTTTCGGGAATGGGCTGGTGGATCTTCTGCATGGCCTCCTTGAAAAGCTCGCGGTCTTCCGCCCGTTTGATGGTCTCAATCTGGGTGCCCAGCAATTTGACGTTGTAATTCCGCAGGATGCCCTTCTCTTCCAGCTCCATGGCGAGGTTCAGACCGACCTGCCCGCCCAGGGTGGCCAGCATGGCGTCAGGATGTTCCTTGCGGATGACGCTCTCCAGGAATTCCACGTTCAGCGGTTCCACATAGACGCGGTCCGCAATGTGCGTGTCAGTCATGATGGTCGCCGGGTTGCTGTTGACCAGCACGACCTTGAGGCCTTCCTCGCGCAGGGAACGGCAGGCCTGGGTACCGGAATAGTCGAACTCCGCCGCCTGTCCGATGATGATGGGGCCGGAACCGATGACCAGGACTTTTTTGACATTCTCCAGTTTCGGCATTATCTCCTACCTCCCATCATGTTAATGAAGCGCTGGAACAGGTACTCGTGCCCGCCCGGCCCGGGACATGCCTCCGGGTGGTACTGGACGGTGAACGTGGGGGAATCCTTGTAGATCAGGCCTTCGATGGTGTTGTCGTTCAGCGACACGTTGCTGATGACGACGTTGTCATCGAGGGACTTCTCGTCCACAGCGTACCCGTGGTTCTGGGACGAAATGCAGATCTTGTGTTCCACAATGTCCCGCACGGGGTGGTTGATGCCGCGGTGGCCGAACTTCATCTTATACGTATCGTAGCCGCTCGCCAGGGCCATGAGCTGATGGCCGAGACAGATGCCGAAAATGGGCCGCAGCCCGACGAGTTTCCGGATGGTTTCAATGACTTCGGGCAGATCCTTCGGATCGCCGGGGCCGTTGCTCAGGAAGATGCCTTCCGGGCCATCCCGCAAAATTTCCTCGGCTGGTGTAAAGGCCGGATAGACCGTCAGATGACATCCGAAACTGACGAGGTAGTTCAGGATGTTGCGCTTGATGCCGAAGTCCATCACGGCGACATGGTACCCGCCTTCGCCCATGGTGTATTTCCCCTTCGTCGTCACCTGCTTCACCTGGTCGTGTTCGTCCGGCGTGGCCAGCAGCTTCTGCACCTCGCCGTCCGGCATGTCCGCCGGCACGACGACGCCCTTCAGGACACCGTGGTTGCGGATGCGGCGCGTGATGGCGCGGGTATCCACGCCCGCCAGCAGGGGGACGTCCTCCTTTTCCAGGAAATCAAGGAGCGTACCTTCACTGCGCCAGTTGACGGGATAATCGCAGATGTCGGACACGACATAGCCCTGGAAGAAGCAGCGCGGGCCCTGGTTGAAACAGGGGTTGGTGCCGTAGTTGCCCACCAACGGGTAAGTCATGACCACAATCTGGCCGCAGTAGGACGGGTCGGTCAGCGTTTCCTGGTAGCCGCTCATGCCCGTGGTGAAGACGACTTCCCCCACGGCAGTGCGGCCTGCATACAAGTCGCCCTCGAAGACGCTGCCGTCGACCAGGACGAGTTTACCTTTTACTTTTTGCATACTACACCATCTTCCATCACAATCTGGCCGGCCACAATCGTGGCGACCGCCTTGCCTTTGCAATGCTTGCCTTTATAGGGCGTCGCCTTGCCCTTCGTATAGAACTTGTCCGGGTCCACGGTCCATTCCTTTTCCGTGTCGAGGATTGTGAGATCCGCCGGGGCGCCTTCCTTCAGGGTCCCGCCGGGCAGGCCGAAAAGGGCTGCCGGGCTGCAGCTCATCTTGTCCACGATTTCGGACAGCGTGAAAAGGCCCGTATGATACAAGTCCGTCAGCACGACGCCTACAGAGGTTTCGAGGCCGCAGAAGCCGTTGGGGGCCTTGGTGAACTCAACATCTTTATGGTGCGGGGCGTGGGGCGCGTGGTCCGTCACGATGATGTCCAGCGTGCCGTCCTTGAGGCCTCCGCGAACCGCGTCGACGTGGTCCTGGCTGCGCAGGGGCGGCGATACGCGGGTCGCCGTGTCGAAGCTGCGGCAGGCCTCGTCGGTCAGGGTCAGGTGATGCACCGTCGCCTCCGCCGTTACAGGCCAGCCCTTGGCTTTGGCCTGGCGGATGATGTCCACGGCGCCTTTGGAGGCCACATGGGCGATATGGATGTGCGTGCCCGTATACCCTGCCACGATGCAGTCGCGGGCCACGGCGATGTCCTCGGCGATGGACGGGATGCCCTTGACGCCGAGCTGGGCAGAAACGGCCCCTTCGTGCATGTAGCCGTCGTTGTTGAATTCCTGGTCGATGCTGTGCGAGATGATCGGTTTGCCGAAGCTCTGCACATATTTGGCGGCGTTCAGGAAGAGGCGGTTGCCCTGCACGTATTTGCCATCATCCGAGAAGGCGATGGCGCCGGCCCTGGCCATGTCGCCGATTTCCGCCAGGGACTTGCCTTCCTCATCCATGGTGATGGCGCCGATGACCTGCACATTCACATAGCCGTATTCCCGGGCGCGTTCCCTGATGCCCGACACAATAATCGAGCTATGGATGGCCGGTTTCGTGTTCGGCATGCAGGCCACGGTCGTAATGCCGCCGGCCGCTGCCGCCATGGTGCCCGTCTCCAGGTTTTCCTTGGCTTCCACGCCAGGCTCGCGCAGATGCACGTGCATGTCGATGAAACCCGGGGCCACGACCTTGCCCGCAGCGTCATAGGTGCGGTCCGCGGAGACATTCAGCTTTTTGCCTGCCTTGGCAATCTTGCCGTCTTCCAGCAGGAGGTCCATCACTTCGTCGAGATTCTGGGACGGGTCCACGACCCGCCCGTTCTTAATCAACAGCTTCAATTCGGTTACCTCCAGTCAATGTCAGGAATTCCAGCGCCATGCGGACAGCGACGCCGTTCTGCACTTCGTTGCGGATGAGGGCGTTTTCGTGGTAGCCCATCTGGAAGGAGATTTCCGTTCCGCGGTTCATGGGACCGGGATGCAGTACGACCGCACCGGGGTTCGCCAGTTTATACCGGGCCTCGTTGAGGCCGAACTCCCTTGCATATTCGCGCATGGACGGAAACAGGCCGCTGTTCTGCCGTTCCAGCTGGATGCGCAGCACGTCGATGACGTCGGCGCCTTCCAGGGCGTCTTCCACGCGGGCATGATAGGTGACGCCCAGGGCTTCCACGTCCCAGGGCATCAGGGTACGCGGCCCCGCCACGTGGATATCGGCGCCGAACTTTTTCCAGCAGGCGATGTTGCTGCGGGCCACACGGCTGAAGAGGACGTCACCGAGGATGACCATCTTTTTGCCCTTCAGGTCCTTGATGCCGTGTTCCCGCAGGGTGAACAGGTCCAGCAGGCCCTGGGACGGATGGGCGTGGGCCCCGTCGCCGGCATTGATGATGACCGGTCCGGCGACCTGTGCCGCATAGCAGGCGGCACCTTCGCAGGGGCTGCGCATGATGATGCCGTCGCAGCCCATGTTCTCCAAAGTCAGGATGGTGTCGCGCAGGCATTCGCCCTTCACGACGCTGGAGTTGCCCGTCGTGATGTTGATGACATCGGCGCCCAGGTATTTTGCCGCCGTTTCAAAGGACGTGCGCGTACGCGTGCTGGGCTCGTAGAACAGCGTGATGATCAGCTTGCCTCGCAGGGCAGGCACCTTCTTGATATCACGCTTCATGATCCGCTTCATTTCCATGGCCGTGTTCTCGACCAGGTTGATTTCATCGACACTGAGGCTTTCCAGGTCGAGGATGTCCCTGCCGCCCAGGGACACATTCGCTTTTGCCATGCTGTCTCCTCCTTATGTTCTACATTGTATCACTATTTCAAGCAATTGTGATATTTATGCACAAAAATAAACCTTCCTGACCCGTTTGGATGCAAGAAGGCTTATGGATTGCCACTCAGTCTAAGTCACCTTACAGCCTCACAGGACCGTTTTAAAGGTAAAGCTGTTCAGTTTGGTATATTATAGCACGTTGCCCCTGAATGCACAACCCCATTCCGCATACTTTCAGGCGAGGCTGTTCAAAAGCGCGGCGTAGGCCGTTCCGGTCACTTTCCGCGGCGTAAGGACCGCGTCCAGTTCCGGCCACTGCCGTTGGGCGCGGCGCGGTTGGGACAGGCCCCAGAAGTGTATAAGCAATTGCATAAATATGCGGATTTGTTCCTGCCGCGCCGGCCTGCCCTCCGCCGAGGCGAGCCAGGCCTTGTTCCAGGCCGTGTAGACCTGCCATTCGTCCTGCATGGTGACGCGGGCCGTAGTGGCTGCCATATCCCGGAAGGCAGCAAAGAGCGCCGTCAGGTTGCGCAGGCAGGTTTCGGACGGTGTTGCCGCCCCGAGGACGGGACGCACGTTCTTCCGCTCCCACAGAAGGGCTGCCCCGAACAGAGGCCTGTACAGCTGGAAGGCTTTTTCGCAGCCGTCCCCGTGGGAAATCATCTGGACCTGGAAGGCAGCGTCAGCCAGCAGGGCCTTCTGCATGGGGAAATCGTGGCTCCGCCAGGCCATGCGGCAGAGCCCCTCCTCCAAAAGACGTGTTTCCGGAAGCCAGCCGCGGTGGGCGATCTGTGCGACCGTCCTGCTCCACTCGCGGGCGAACTGGCTGCGGGCTGCCGGGCCCTCTTCCCCGTCCCTCCAGAGCCGGACAGCCAGACGGATCACGATGCCCAGGGCCGGCAGCTGGCGCCGGTCCGCCGCCACGAACAACATGTCGAGCAGCAAGGCCGCGTACCCGTTCCCTGCTTCGGGATGCCGGGTGCGGGCATACTCGCGCAGCTGGCCCAGCAGTGTCAGGAAGACGTCGTTGCAGCGTTTCCGGGCCGCCATATCGAGCACGCTCTGCAGGGCTGCGAAGACTTTGCGCCGCACCGGCCGGTCCTCTTCCGTGCTGCCCGTCAGATAAAGACCCGACACGAGCACATTGCCCAGGAGCAGGCCCGCTGCAGGCAGGCCCTGCCGGAACGAGAGGCAGCCTAAAAGAGCGGCGTCCCCGTATAAGGCAGGACGCTGCTCTTTATGCTGCTGCACAGCCGTTTTGTAAAGTTGGGCCGTCCGGCAGGCCAGGCCGTCGTCCCGGATTTCCATGCAGTAATACATGGCATCCTTCAGCCGTTCCGCCAGACCCGGGCCGGCATGCGGTGCGACGACCGCCTTTTCCAGGGCGATAAAGTCCGGTTTCGGCGTTTCCGTTACCGCTACTGTTTCCATTTCCATGGCTCTGCCGCTCACTTTACGTTGATGCTGCCATCATAGACGATGCCCGCCGACGTATCGAGGGTGACCGTCTGGCCGTCCTTGAGGATTTCCGTCGCCTTGGCGGCACCGATGATGACGGGAATGCTGTAATTGATCCCCAGAATCGCCGTCGGGGACGTGAAACCGCCCTCTTCCGCGATGATGGCACCGGCCTGGGCCGCGTAACCGGCATCCTCGTCGTTGAGGACGTCGACCACGAGGATCATGCCGGGCTGGAGCTTCTTCAGGAAATCCTGGCTCGTGCGGCAGATACACACACGGCCGGAATAGCTCCGTTTGCCGATGCCCGAACCGGACAACAGCTTCTTCCCTAAATTGATGACCTTGATCATATTCGTACTCCCCGGTTTGCCGATAGGGATGCCTGCCGTCAGGACGATGGAATCTCCTTCGGCAATGCAATGGGCCGCCAGGGCCGCTTTGACGGACAGGTCCATCATTTCATCCGTATTGGAGGAATACGGCCCCACAATGGGTTCCACGCCCCAGAACAGCTGCAGGGACCGGCAGACGGCCGGGTCCTGCGTCACAGCGATGACGGGGACGCGGGAACGGTATTTGGAGATATTGCGGGCCGTAAAGCCCGACGAGGTGACGGTAAGGATGGCATCCGCCTCGATTTCGCGGGCAATCTGCACCGTTGCGTGGGCGATGGCGTCCGTACTGTATGTGCGGCCGTGCTTTGCCGTCATCTCGGACAGCTTGGCGTAATCCAGGGCCGCTTCCGTCGTCTTGGCGATTTCCGCCATAGTGCGGACCGCTTCCAGCGGATAATGGCCGCTGGCCGTTTCGCCGCTCAGCATAATGGCGTCCGTTCCGTCAAAAATGGAATTGGCCACATCGCTGGCTTCGGCACGGGTACAGCGGGCGCTGTTCGTCATGCTCTCCAGCATCTGCGTCGCCGTCACGACCGGTTTGCCTGCGGCGTTGCACAAATGGATGATCTTCTTCTGCCACAAGGGCACCAGTTCGGCCTGGATTTCGACGCCCAAGTCGCCGCGGGCCACCATGATGCCGTCGCTGGCCTTGATGATGTCTTCGATGTGTTCCAGCCCGGCGTGATTCTCTATCTTGGAGATGATGCCCATATGGTACCCGTGCTGTTCCAGCAGGCGCCGGATGGCGAAGACGTTGTCGGCATTCTGCACGAAGGAGGCCGCCACGTAGTCCATCCCGTTTTCCGCTGCGAACAGGATATCGTCTTCATCCTGTCCGGACAGGAAGGGCATCTTCAGTTCCACTCCGGGACAGGCGACGCGCTTGCGGTCCGAAATTTCGCCGCCGCTGCGTACCACCGTGCAGATACGGGGTCCTTCAATCTTCGTGACTTCGAGAATGAGCATCCCGTCGGCCAGCAAAATCCGGTTGCCCGGCCGGACTTCTTCCGGCAGGCCTCCGTAATTGCCGGAGGCCACGGCCGCCGTCCCCTTGACGGGCTCCGTCGTCAGGACGAACTCCTTCCCGTTTTCCAGCACGGCACGGCCGCCCTCGAACAGGCCCAGGCGCATTTCCGGGCCTTTGGTATCGCAAATCGTGGCTACGGGTTTGCCGGCCTTTCCCGCCGCGGAACGGACCATTGCCAGCCGCTGCTTGTGACTGGCATGGTCGCCGTGCGAAAAATTGAAGCGGGCCAGGTCCATACCGGCCCGGATCATGTCCAGCAGCAGGCCGGGATCGTCCGTGGACGGTCCCATCGTGCAGATGATCTTCGTCTTCTTCATCCTTCACCATAGCCTTTCCATACTTTCTGTACTGTTCCGGCCGTCAGCCACGGAATCCGTGCTCGGCCAACACTTCATAGGCATCCTCGGCTTCCGAAACAGGAATCAGGATCTCGTAGGACCCCACCTTCTTCGCCGAGCCGCCAGGCACCCTAGTCCGGCATAGAAAACCATTGGCGGCCAGGAGCGCCTGCAATTCATTCGCCCGATCCGAAGTCTGCGCAATGTATAACACTTTCCACACTGGCGGATACCTCTCGCTTACTTCTTCAGGTCCTTCAGTTTTTCCACGAGGAGTGGTACAATCTTGCGGGCATCGCCCACAACGCCGATATGGGAGAACTGGAAGATGGGCGCGTCGGCATCCTTGTTGACGGCGATGATGAGGCCCGAGTCCTTCATGCCCGACGTATGCTGCATGGCGCCGGAAATGCCGAAGGCGAAGTAGACGTCCGGCTTGACAGTCTTGCCGGACTGGCCGACCTGGGAAGCGTGGTCAACCCACTTTTCATCGACAGCGGCACGGGAACCGGCCACAGCGCCCTTTTCGAAGAGGGCTGCCAGATCTTCCAGGGCCTTGAAGTTTTCTACACTGCCCATGCCGCGGCCGCCGGCCACAATGACTTCGGCGTCCTCAATCTTCAGTTTGCCTTCCGTGGATAAGGCTTCCTTCTGCAGGAGCTCCACCCGCGGCGTCACCTTGTGCTCCACCTCGAAGGCCTTCACTGCGCCCTGGCGCGATGTATCCTCCGGCAGGGGTTCGAAAATCTTCGGACGGATGGAACCCATCTGCGGACGGTGTTCGTTGCAGACGATGGTACCATACAGGTTGCCGCCCATGGCGGGACGGGTCCATTTCACGAGGCCGCCGGCATCGATGTCCAGCCCCGTGCAGTCGGCGCACAGGCCTGTCTGCAGGCGGGCAGCCACGCGGGGCGCAAAATCACGTCCGTCGATGGTGGCGCAGAACATGACCGTGCCCGGTCTGTATTCCTTAATCAGGGCACAGAGGGCGTTTGTATAGACTTCCACATCGTATTCCTTATATTCAGGTCCCAGGATGGTGTAGACCGTATCAGCCCCGCGCGCAATGCACCGGGCGGACAGTCCGTCGTCCTTTTCTCCGATCAGGACCACGTCGGCCGTGGTGCCGGCCTGTTCCGCCAGTTCCCGGGCCTTGCCCAGCAATTCGAACGTCACGCCCAGGAGCTTGCCTTCTTCCAACTGGGCAACCACCCAGACAGCTTTTTCATTTGCCATTTCGTTTATCCTCCTTCGGAAGTGTGATGGCGCCAGCCAGACATTCCCGCACGCAGGCTCCGCATGCGAGGCAGCGCGCCGGATCGGCCCAGGCTTTGCCGGAAAGCACGCGGATTGCCCCCGTCGGGCAGATTGCTTCGCATTCCTGGCAGCCGTCACACCGGTCCTTATCAACTTCGACAGCCATGACAGGCCCTTATTTCTTGATGACTCCGGCAGCGGCCAGCTTTTCGATCAGTTTATCCACCGCTGCTTCCGGCTCATCTTCCTGGATGATTTCCGTATTGATTTTCGCGACTTCCGGAGTAAAGACCTTGATGACGCGGGTCGGGGAAGCTTTCAGACCTACCGTCGCCGTGTCGAGGCCCAGGTCGGCGGCAGACTTTTCGGGAATGACGGCCTTACGGGCCTTCATCTTGCCACGGATGCTGGCAAACCGCAGGTCCTTTTCGGCGCGGGTCATGGTGACCAGGAGCGGTGCCGGGCAGGACAGGGTTTCCGCCCAGTTTTCCGTTTCGCGGTCCACCAGGAACTTACCGTCCTTGAAATCGACCTTCAGGGCCGACGTAATCTGCGGAATCCCCAGGTGTTCCGCCACTTCCGGCCCAACCTGCGCGGTGCATCCGTCCGATGCTTCGCGGCCGCACAGTACCAGGTCGAATCCGCCGCAGCTCTTGACGAGGGCGGCAATGGCACGCGATGTAGCCAGCGTGTCGGACCCGGCAACGGCACGGTCCGTCAGCAGGACCGCTTCGTCGGCACCTTTGGCGATGGCTTCCTTCAGGATTTCCTTTGCCTGCGGCGGACCCATGGTGACGACGGTCACCCTGGCACCGTATTTATCTTTCAGAACAAGGGCCGTTTCCAGCGCTTCTGCATCGTACGGGTTCAGAATGTTTTCCACCCCGTCGCGGATCAGCGTGTGCGTTTCCGGGTTCAGCTTGATCTGCGCGGTATCCGGAACTTGCTTGACACAAACGATAATGTTCATTGACTTTTTCCTCCTGCGTCAATTTTAGATTACTTTTTAGTATACCATGGAACGGCCTGTCAAGCAACGACAGGCCGGAACCGGTCGGGGTTCTAGACATTGCGGACACGGAATGCGCCGTCCCCCAGCAGTATTCCCACTTCGCGCTGCAGGTCGTCCGACCCGTCGACATAATAGCCCGGGTCGAGGCGGATGCGCTGCCGGGAACCCATGAGCTTGAGGAAGACCATATGGTTCCCGTGGTGCTGCCGCAGGAGCCTGACGAGACTGTCGAGGACCGGCTTCGCTTCCCGGTCCGCCGGTACGACCAGTTCGAGGACCGCGCCGGGCGGTACCGCCAGCGGCCCTGTCCCGGGGGTGGCTCCTGTATGGCCGCCGTCTGCCAGGGCGGAAGGGGCGCCGTATCCGGAGGCCGTTTCCTGCGCCGGCATACCGGGCGGCGTATCGTACCCGGCCTGGGCATATCCACCATACCCGCCGTTTGTCCGGCCGTTGCCCGACCGGCCCAGGGGAGGCGCCGCCTGCCCTTCCTGCAGCGGCACAATCTGCGACGCAATGACTTTTTCTTCGCGTTCGTCGATGCTGAAACGTCCTTCCACGCCGATGACGCTGTCTTCCGCCACCAGACGGGAAAACTGGTTGTAGGCCTTGGGAAAGACGAGGACGGACACGCGCCCCGAAAAGTCTTCCAGCGTGAGGATGGCCATATTGTCGCCCTTCTTCGTCAGGCGGATGTTGCACTCCGACACGATGCCGGCCACCTTCAGGAAGTCGCCGTCACGGACCTGGCTGTTCTCCTCCGTCAGGGTGTAGATGGGCGTGAAGGACTCCAGGGCCTTGCGGTATCCGTCCAGGGGATGGCCCGTCATGTAGAAGCCGGCGAGTTCCTTTTCGTCTTTCAGCATGAGGGACCGGGACATTTCCTCCAGATACGGCAGGACGATGGTGTTCACTTCGGAAAATTCGTCGCCGCCGAAGAGGCTGAACTGGCCGGACAGGGAATCCTTCTGCTGTTTCTGCCCCAGTTCCAGGGCCTGCTTGCAGACGGCCAGCAGCTGCGAGCGATGGGCCCCCAGGGAATCCATGGCACCGCACTTGATGAGGTTTTCCAGGAGACGCGTGTTGAGCTGCCGGTAATTGACACGTTTGCAGAAATCCAGGATGTCCTTGAAGCGGCCGCCTTCTTCCCGGGCCCGCACGATGTCCTCGACCGCGCCTTCGCCAACGCTCTTGATGCCGTTCAGGCCGAAACGGATGGCCCCTTTTTCCACGGAGAACCCGGAGCGGCTGGCATTGATGTCGGGCGGCAGGATGCGGATGCCCCGGTCGCGGCACACCGTGATGTACCAGCTCATCTTGTCGGGGTCGCTGATGACGCTCGTCAGGAGGGCCGCAAAGAATTCCGCGGGCCAGTGGGCCTTCAGGTAGGCCGTCTGATAGGCGACAAGGCCGTAGGCCACGGAATGGGATTTGTTGAAGCCGTACCCGGCGAACTTGAGCAGGATCTCGAAGATTTCCTCGCTCTTGGCAGGCGGCACGTTATGCAGTTTCTGTGCGCCTTCGATGAAGCGCATCTTCATGGAAATCAGGTCCTTGACCTTCTTTTTGCCCATGGCGCGGCGCAGGATGTCTGCTTCGCCCAGCGTAAAGCCGGCCAGGATGGAGGCCGTCTGCATGACCTGTTCCTGGTACAGGACCACTCCGTATGTATCGGCCAGGATCGGGTCCAGCAGCGGATGGATGGATTCCACGGCATGGTGGAGCCGGCGGCCTTCGATGAATTTTTCCGCCATACCCGCGTCCAAAGGACCCGGGCGGTACAGGGCCACGAGGGGGACCAGGTCCTTCATGGTCTGGGGCGCCAGGCGCACAACCAGACGGGTCATGCCTGCACTTTCCAGCTGGAATACGCCCTGGGTGTCGCCGGCGCAGAGCATGTCGCTCACCGCCTTGTCTTCCAGAGGGATGTTGTCCAGATCCACGGTTTCGCCCGTCGATTCCTTGATGAAGCGCACGGCGTCGGCCATGACGGTCAGGGTCCGCAGGCCCAGGAAGTCCATCTTCAGGAGGCCCAGTTCCTCGACCTGATTCTTGTCATACTGCGTTGTGATCATACGGTCCTGGCTGATGCCTTCGCCCTGGACGCCTTCGTCCAGCTGCAGCGGCACCAGGTCGATCAACGGTTTCGGCGCAATGACGACGCCCGCCGCGTGGGTACCCGTGTTGCGGGGCAGGCCCTCGACACTCTTGGCAATGTCGATCAGGTGATGGACCCCTTCGTCTGTTTCGTACAGGGTCTGCAGTTCGCGGCTTGAGGCCAGGGCGTCCTTCAGGGTGATGCCCAGCGTGCGCGGCACCGCTTTGGCCACGCGGTCCACTTCAGCCAGGGGCAGCCCCAGGGCCCGTCCGGCATCGCGTACGGCCGCACGGGCCTGCAGCGTACCGAAGGTGACGATGAGGGATACATGGTCCGGCCCGTATTTGCGAATCACGTAATCCAGCACTTCGCCGCGCCGCTTGTAACAAAAGTCCGTATCGATATCAGGCATGCTGACGCGTTCCGGATTCAGGAAACGTTCAAAGAGCAGGTCGTATTTCAACGGATCGATATTCGTGATGTGCAGCAGGTAGGCCACGATGCTGCCGGCGGCACTGCCGCGGCCCGGGCCGACGGGAATCGGGTCCGGGCGGCCGCTGCCGTCCTTATGGCTGCGGCAGTAGCGGATGAAGTCCCAGACAATCAGGAAGTAGGCGGCATACCCCATGGTCCGGATGATGCCCAGCTCGTAGCCGAGGCGCTGTTCCACCTTGTCCTGCAGGGCCTGGCGCTCCGCCGGATCGGTCAGGGCGGCCAGGTCGGCACCGTACCGGTGCGGGATTTCGGCCGTACATATGTCGCGCACGCAGGCATCGGCATCGCCGCGGTATTTTTCCGGAATGGGGAATTCCGGCAGGAGCAGTTTGCCGAAGGCGAAGTCCACGTGGCACCGTTCCGCGATGGCGTGGGTATTGCGCAGGGCTTCTTCGTCGTCCGGGAACAGTTCCTGCATCTCCTCGTAACTCTTGCAGTAGTACCAGTCGTTGTTGAACTTCATGCGGTCCGGATCGGTGACGGTCTTATTCGTCTGGATGCACAGGAGTACGTCCTGGGCGCTGGCGTCCTCGCGGCGCACGTAATGCAGGTCATTGGTCACAACCAGCTTCAACCCGAACTCCGCTGCCAGTTTGTGCAGGCCGCGGTTCACCCTGGCCTCCTCGGGCAGATTGTGGTTCTGCATTTCCAGGAACAGGTGCTCCTTGTCGAAAATGTCCAGGTATTCCCGCACAGCCGCGCGGGCCCGCTCCTCGTTCCCACTCAGGATGGCCTGGGGAATTTCCCCCTGGACACAGGCCGTCAGGCAGATGATGCCTTCGTGATACTGGCGCAGGATATCCTTGTCGATGCGGGGTTTGCGGTAGAACCCGTCGATGTAGCCCAACGAGACCAGATGGGAAAGGTTGCGGTATCCCTCATTGTTCTCGGCCAGCAAAATCAAATGGTAGCGGGGCTGCTTGTCGATGCGGTCGAAGCGGCTGCCCGGCGTCAGATAGACTTCGCAGCCGATGATGACGCGGATACCGGGTTTTCCCTGCTTTTCCGCCTCCTTCGACAGTTTCTGCGCCGTCTGATACAGGTCCACGGCCCCGTACATGTTGCCGTGGTCCGTAATGGCAATGCTGTCCATGCCCAGCTCCATGGCACGCCGGAGCAGCTCCTCCGGTTTGGAGGCGCCGTCAAGCAGGCTGTATTGGGTATGGACGTGTAAATGGGTAAAGGGGACTCCCATGATGAATGCTCCAATCTTCACTTTGCCGCGGCGAGACGCATGATTTCCAGCGTCCAGCGCGCTGCGTCATACAGGTCCTGTAAGGCCAGCCGTTCCTGTACCGTATGGATCCGGTCCATACCGGTCGCCAACAGGAGCGACGGCAGGCCCATGCCGCACAGGAAGTTGGCGTCGCTGCAGCCGCCCGTGAACTGGCACGAAACGGGGAACCCCAGGTTGCGGGCCGCCTGCGCGGCCAGCTGCACGCCGGGATGGTCCTCCGGCAGGCTGACGGCCGGAGCCAGTGTTTCCTGTACAGCAGTCAGGGTGCCGCCGCCGGCTTCCACGATACGGCGGAAGCGCTCCGTCAGGTCTGTATAAAAGGCGTCCAGGCGTTCTTCGTCATCGCAGCGCATGTCAACCATAAACCGGCACTCGTCAGGCACGATGTTCGGCGCCAGGCCACCCTGAATCATATCCGGGCTGGCTGTCAGCCGCGCGTCAATGCGGCCCCAGTCCGGCATCGCAGCCAGGGCACGGGCTGCCAGCATGACGGCATTGACGCCCTTTTCGGGCTCCGCGCCCGCGTGGGCCGTTTTGCCGTGCACGGTGTACGTGACGTCCATCGCTTTGGGCGATGCGTTGAAGATGGCGCCGGGATGGCCGCCGCTGTCCAGGCAGTACCCCAGGTCGGCCGCCAGCCATTCCCGCTTCAGGTTGCGCACGCCGTAGCTGCCCGTTTCCTCGCCGATAGTGAAGCAGACGGTGATGTCCCCATGGGGCACACCGCTTTCACGCAGCACCGCCAGGGCTTCGAGCACGGCAGCCACGCCGGACTTGTCGTCCCCGCCGAGGGTCGTCGTTCCATCGGAGTACAGATATCCGCCTTTTTCGACCACCTTCGTGCCCGTCGTCGGGGCTACGGAATCCATATGGGCTTCAAAGAAGAGCCGGGTTGCACCGGCGACGGTGCCCGGCAGGAAAGCCCAGACATTCCCCGTCGTGCCCCCGCACTTTGTCCCGGCATCGTCCACTTGCACATCGATGCCCAGGGCCTGCAGTTTGCGGACCAGGAGGCCCGCTTCCTCTTTCTCGTCCAGACTCGGGCACGGAACCCGGACCAATTCAATGAAGGTTTTCTTCAACCGTTTTTCCTGAATATCCATCTATGGTACCTCGTTTCCGGGAGCGGAAACACTCCCCATATTGTACAAAGTCTGTATATTATATGTTAACACAAACGAAGACTTTTTGCGATTTCCTGTGGCGAAAGGGAAAAATTATGGTATTATAAAAATTATGGTATTATAGTAAAGACTTTCGCAGAAAGTGCCTGCCCCAACGGGCAGCATCCACCAAGTTCAAGGAGGATTTTCGGATGAAACGCAGTGAAAAATTCCGCCGTGCCAATCACGAAGCCAAGGTAACCTGCTTCGCCACGCTGGCGGTCATCGTATTTTGGATCCTGGCCGGATTCGGGCTTTCCGGCCTGGACATCAGCCTGTTCGACACGCCTATCTGGATACTCGGCGGCTGCATCGGCACCTGGCTGTTCGCCGTCGTCGTCGCGTTCTGGCTGGCGGAACATGTGATCCAGGACGTCGACCTGCAGGAAGAGGATGCGGCGCGTGTCCGGACCGCTGCCCGGAAAGGAGGGGCCCGCTAATGGATTTCTCCCATCTCGTGAGCCTTTTCCCGGTCTTCCTGTTCCTGCTCATCCTGCTGTACATCAGTTACCGTGTGCAGCGGACTTCGGAAGAAGCCCGGTCGAAGGACTTCGCCAAGGACTACTTCATCGGTGGCCGCGCCCTGGGCGGCTTCGTGCTGGCCATGACGACCGTCGCCACCTATTCCAGCGTCAGCACCTTCGTCGGCGGACCCGGTGTGGCCTGGCAGATAGGCTACGGCTGGCTCTATATGGCCATCGTGCAGGTTGTCGTCGTGTTCCTCGTCATGGGGGTCTTCGGCAAGAAGATCTCCCTCGTTGCCCGTGACATTGACGCCGTAACGGTCATCGACATCTTACGCGCCCGCTACAAATCGGACAGCCTTTGCAACCTGGCGGCCGTCTTCATCGTCGCCTTCTTCTGCGCCACCATGGTCGCCCAGTTCGTCGGCGCAGCCAAGCTGTTCGAAGCCGTAACGGGATACAGCTATGTGACGGGCCTGACCTTGTTCGGCATCATCGTCATCATCTACACCACCATCGGCGGGTTCAAGGGCGTCGCCATCACGGACGCCATCTGCGCCATCGCCATGATTGTGGGCATGAGCATCCTGTTCTACTGCATGCTCGACAAAGCCGGCGGCTACGGAGCCATCATGAACCACATCCGCACCAGCGATCCGGCCATGCTTGAACCCCTGTCACGGGGCAAAATGCCCATTTCCCTGTACATCAGCCAGTGGCTGCTGGTCGGCGTCTGCACGCTGGCCCTGCCCCAGTCCATCGTCCGCAGCATCAGCTACAAGGACACCCGTTCCCTGCGCAATGCCATCCTCATCGGCACCATCGTCATCGGCGCCATGACCCTCATTGCGACCTGGGTCGGCGTCCTGAGCAAGGGCATCCTGACAAACCCGTCCCTGGCCGCATACGGCGGCAGCGTGGACAACATTACGCCGCGCACCATCGTCAGCGTCATGAGTCCCTTCTGGGCGGGCGTCACCATCATCGGGCCGATTGCGGCAACCATTTCGACCGTGTCGTCCCTGCTGCTCACGTCGTCGTCGTCCATCATCAAGGACATCTACATGCGGGCCCTCGAAAAGAATGGCAAGACCCTGAGCAACAAAGGCATCCAGAAATTCAGCATGGCCGCCACCATCCTGTTGGGGTTCGGCATCTACTTCATCGCCATCGCCCCGCCGTCGGTCATCTGGAAAATCAACATGTTCGCCTTCGGCGGTCTGGAAACGGCCTTCTTCTGGGTCATGATCTTCGGCCTTTTCTGGCATAAGGCAAACGGCACGGGAGCCCTGTGGGCCATGTTTGGCGGCGTCGTCGCCTACTGCACCACCATGGCGCTCCATATCCGCCTCTTCTCGCTGCACCAGATCGTCATCGGCATCGGCGCATCGCTGATCTTCTTCTTCATCGGCAACGCCATCGGCCGCGAACCGGACGACGAGGTAAAGAAGCTGTTCTTCCCGGACAAATTCGGCGACGATTGAGGCCCCTTTCCGGAAAGCGGAACGGCCCCCTTATCCCGGCCTCACACAAAGGTGAGGCCGGGATAAGGGGGCCGTCTTTTTTATGCCTTCCTGACGACGGACATGCGTTCCATGGATGCCGTTGCCGTCCCGGGCCTGACGGATATGGTCAGAACTTCTTATACAGGATGCGGCATGCATTCAGAACGCAAATGACGGAAACACCCGTATCTGCGAAAACGGCCGCCCACATGTTGGCGTAGCCGAAAATGCCGGCCGCCATGATGACGATTTTCACGACCAGGGCAAAAACGACATTCTGCCAGGCTGTGGATCCCACGGTTTTGGCAATCTTGATGGCCTTGGGAATGGCGCCCATCTCGGAGTTCATGAAAACGACATCCGCCGCTTCCATAGCGGCGTCCGCACCACTGCCCATAGCGGCACCTACATCGGCGCCGGCCAGTACCGGGGCGTCGTTGATGCCATCGCCGACAAACAGGACGGCGCCGTATTTGCTGCGAAGCATGTTCATCTCGTTCAATTTGTCCTGCGGCAGCAATCCGGCGCGGACTTCCTGAATACCGACCTCGCGGGCTACGGCCTCCGCCTCTTTCGGGGCATCACCGGTCAGCATGACCGTCACCAGTCCCTCCGAGCGCAGGGCCTCGATGCTGTCACGGGCATCGGGCTTCACGGTGTCACGAATGACCATGGCGCCGAGGAAACGGCCGTTTTTCGCTACATAGACTTCGCTGCCCACAGCGCTGCCTGCCAGCGGGTGTGCTTCCACTCCGTACCGGCGCATCAGCTTCAGGTTGCCGGCCAGGATACGGTCCTTGCCGTAATGGACGGTCAGGCCTTCGCCGGCCGTCTCCTCAAAGCAATCCGGCCGTTCCGCCGGCAGCCCCTTGGCTTCAGCCGCATGGACGATGCTCACGGCGATGGGATGGGTCGATACGGTTTCCGCACCTGCCGCCGTCTGCAGCAGTTCCTCCGCAGAAACCCCTTCGGCCGGCACAATCTCATGGAGGACGAAATTTCCCTGGGTGACCGTCCCGGTCTTGTCCATTACGACGGCCGCCACGTTCTTCAGCATTTCCAGGGAACTGCCGCCTTTGAAAAGGATGCCCAGACGGGAACCGGCGCCGATACCGGCAAAGAAGGACAGGGGCACGCTCAGGACGAGGGCGCAGGGACAGCTGATGACCAGGAAGGTCAGGGCCGTGTAGATCCAGTACTGCCAGTTCCCGGTCATAAGGGACGGGATGACGGCTACGGCCATCGCCGCAACCACGACGATGGGCGTGTAGACGCGGGCAAAGCGGGTAATGAACTTATCGATGTGCGGTTTGTTGGCCGCCGCGTTTTCCACGGAATCCAGGATCTTCGTCACCATGGACTCCTGCAATTCCTTTTCGACGCGGAATTTCAGCATACCCGTCGTATTGACGCAGCCTGACAAGACTTCGTCGCCATACCGTTTGCGGACCGGGACCGGTTCCCCTGTCACAGGCGACGTGTCAACCAGGCTTTCGCCCTCGACGACGACACCATCCAGGGGGATACGGTCTCCGGCGCGGACGAGCAGGATATCGCCGGCACCGGCTTCCGCAGCAGGAATCACTCTGACCTCGTCGCCAATCAGGAGCCGGACCTCTTCCGGGCGCAGATCGACGGCCGCCATGATCTGCCTGCGACTGCGTTCCGCCGCCTTGTCCTGGAAATATTCCCCGATGCGGTAAAAAAGGATGACGCCGACGGCTTCTTCCCAGGCCTGGATGGCGAAAGCACCCAGCGTAGCCACGGTCATGAGGAAGTTCTCGTCGAAAAATTCGCCTTTCAGGCCGTTCCGCAGGGCCGTCAGAACGATATGCCAGCCCAGGACGATGTAGGAAAGGACCAGCAGATATGGTTTATAGGCTTCCGGTGCCAGACCGAGCCATTCGACGGCCACAAAAAGCAGACCGCCGGCAAGGATCTCCGCCCATTCCCGTTTATCCCCGGACAGGCCGTGTCCGTGAGCGCTCCCCTTTTCGTTCTTTGCTGCAGGAGAAGCGGCTTGCCGGGTTGCGATGGTCACGCCTTTTTCCACGGCATCCGCTGCCGACTGCATCTTTTCCTGCAGGCCCTCATAAGATTCCGCTTTGACCCGCAGAAGGCCTGTAGCGTACGTCAGGACAGCCTCATCGATTTCCGGCATGTCATTGATGGCATCTTCCACTTTCTGTGCGCATACGGCACAATCCAGTCCTTTGACGGCATAGGTACGGAAGGCGGCCGGGCCTTCTTTCACAACCCCGTGGTTTTTTTTGACTCGGCTCTTCGGAATGACACGGACTTCCGAATCGACAGACATGCAGATTTCCTGCAGGATGGGGAGCAGCTTGTCCGGATTTTTGGCAGACAGACGGAGCTGTTTCGCCGGATAGCTTACCGTTGCATAGGTTACACCGGGAAGCCGTTTGATCTTATGTTCCATGCGGGCGGCACAATTGGCACAATCAAGGTTTTCCAGGATGTAGACGCATTTGAAGTCGTCCGCGTCGGGCATGCGGCACTTGCAGTGTGCCAGGCTTTCGCCGCAGATATCGCAATATTCCTCATTCCGGCAGCACTGTTCACAATGACAGTCTGCCCCGTGGCCGGGTTTATGGTGGGAAACCACGACCGTATGGGTGTATGAAGCATTGTGATGGGGTACCTCGACAGGAGGATGTTCGTGATGATGGCCGACCAAGTCTTCTTCCCCGTGGTTATGGCCGCAGCCGCAGCCATGGGCGTGGTCTTTTCCACCCAGGCCGGGATGTGTATGGGCAGGGACATGGCCTTTGCCATGGGAATGACCGGGCTCTGCCACAGTCCCTGCCAGTTCCTCCGCATCAGCTTCCGCTCCGTGCACACCCTGTTTTCCGTGATGCCGGAAACTGCGGACAGAACCATCCTCATTGCTGCTGCGGATTTCTTCCAAGTCTTGTAATTCTTTTTCCATCTTGTTCACCAGTCCTTGCGCCATCGCTCTGAAGGGATCCATTCGCAGGCGAAGCCCCTTCTGACATATGATTAATTGTTCATATGTTTATGTTAGCACAAATTCCCTTTTTTGTCAATCCTCCCGGCCCGTTCAGCCGGTCCTGACAAAAAAATCCGGCCCGAACAACAGGAACGGTTCGGGCCGGTCTGAATTCCTACTTCACCATGTGGCAGGCCACCCAGTGACCTGGTTCCACTTTTTTCAGTTTTGGCTTTTCCTGGTGGCAGATTTCCTGGCATAAAGGACAGCGCCCCTGGAACGGACAGCCTTGCGGCAAATCCACAGGACTGGGGACGTCGCCTGCCAGGGCCTTGATTTTCTCCCCCTTGTGGTAATCCACCTTGAACACGGCATCCATGAGGGCCTGGCTGTACGGGTGCCTGCAATGGAAAGCGATACGGCCTGCTTCAAGCCATTCCATGACATTCCCCAGATACATGATGGCGACCTGGTGACACATCAGATCCACCAGCCCGAGGTCATGGGCGATAAAAAGGTAGGAAACCTGCTTTTCCTTCTGGAGTTTCACCAGCAGTTCGCAAATATTTTTCTGGACCGATACGTCGAGGGCCGATGTGGCTTCGTCGCAAACGATGATGTCCGGTTCCAGGGACAGGGCCCTGGCGATACCCAGGCGCTGCCGCTGCCCGCCGGACATGCTGTGGGGATACCGGTCCCTGAATTCCGCCGGCAGCTCCACCATTTCCAACAGTTCCGCGGCTTTGGCGTCGACATCCTCCTTTTTCAGCAGGCCGAAGTTACGCAACGGTTCCGTCACGATATCCTTGACGCGCATTTTCGGATTGAAGGCTGCCGTCGGATCCTGGAACACCATCTGGATTTTGCGGCGTACCTGTCGTTCTTCCTCGCCCCTGCATTGCAGGATGTCCTTGCCGTCAAAGAGGACTTGGCCCTCCGTGGCCGGATGGATCTGAAGGATCGTACGGACCAGGGTGCTTTTGCCGCATCCCGATTCGCCGATGACGCCCAGGGTCTGCCCTTGATAGACATTCAGGGTGACATGGTCGCAGGCCGTCAGTTCCTTGCCGTTGCCCAGCTTGAATTTCTTGGTCAGGTTCCTGACCTGCATGACGATAGGCGGGGTTCCGGCAAAGGCTTCTTGTGCCATTTCATTCATAATAACACGTCCCCCCTATTACCGGTACGGAGTCAAGCAGCAGCTTCGTATACTCATGCTGTGGATGGCCGATCACCTGTTCCCGCGGCCCTGCTTCCACGACGTGCCCGTCCTGCATGACCATGATTTTGTTGGCGATATAGGACGCCACGCCTAAATTGTGGGTAACGATGATGACCGCTGCGTTATAGTCATTGCGTACATCGACAATCTGCCGGATGATCTGGGCCTGTGTCGTCACGTCCAGTGCGCTGGTCGGCTCGTCGGCCAGGAGGAGCTTGGGGCTGAAGAACATGGCCATGGCGATACCGACGCGCTGGCGCTGCCCGCCGGAAAGCGCAAAAGGATATTCCTCCATAATGCGTTCCGGGTTCGGCAGCTGCATCGCCTGCAACATGTCGGACGCCATCCGCCATGCCTCCCCCTTGCCTGTGCCCGGTTCATGGGTCGCGATATAGTCCACGAACTGCGAGCCAATGGAGCGGATAGGATTGATCATGTTCCCGCTGTCCTGGAAAATCATGGACATTTCCCGTCCGCACAGCTGTCTCCAGTCCTCCCGGGTATTTTGCAGCAGGCTCTTCCCTTCGAAAAGGATGTCCCCGCCGCTGACGCGGCCTGTGCCGGGCAAACAGCCCATGATGGCGCGGATGACCGTCGTCTTGCCACTGCCGCTTTCGCCGACAATGGCCAGGATTTCGCCTCTGTCCAAAGCCAGGTCCACATCGTGCACGGTCCGGTGGGAGCCATAGCTGATTGCGAGACTTTTAACATCTAACAGCATCATCATACCTTCTTTATCAGGAAGAGTGGTTCATTTTGCCGGAGCAAAGTCCTTTGTCAGCCAGTAATAGTCGCAAGGCTGGATGTTGGCATTGGCCACGCCCTTCCTGCTGATCATGTTGGTCTGGGGATAGCCGAAGACGACGGTCGCGGCGTCCTGCAGAATGATCTTCTGCATTTCGATGACGAGTCCGCGGCGCTTGGCCGGATCGAATTCCACGGCCAGTTTGTCGGACAGGGCGTCGTAGGCAGGATTGCTGTAGCCGGAACCGTTCTGCGGGTTGCTGCCATTGACGTTGGTCTTCCAATACATGTTCAGGAAGACCTCGGGGTCGCCGGCCTGTTCAGACAGGACATTGGAAATCAGCAGGTCATACTGGCCCTTGATGCCGATACCGTCCAGCACGTTATAATCGACGTTCTTGATGTTGACCTTGATGCCGGCCTTCTTGGCATCCGCCTGGGTTGCTTCCGCAAACAGCGGCAGTTCGGCCCGGCCGGAATAAATGACGAATTCCAGCTCCAGGTTTTTGCCGTTCTTGTCGACATACCCGTCGCCGTCCGTATCTTTCCAGCCAGCTTCTGCCAGCAGTTTTCTGGCACTTTCCACATTGTACTTGTCGGGATTCATCTTCTGCAGATTGTCGAAGTCATAATCCACGGAAGGCGGCATTAAAGGGCCCCCGGCCGTGAATGTACCTTTCAGCAGGGTCTTGCAATAGGTTTCCCGGTCCAGGGCACGGATCAATGCCTGCCGCACGCGCTTGTCGCCCAGGGGTTTGTCTTTGCGCTGATTCATACGGGCCAGCACGTCGCGGATGGAAGCGATGGAGCTGACGTTGAATTTATCCTTGTCTTGGAATAAGGCCATGTCGCCGGACGCGATGTTGACGGCTACGTCGATTTCCCCTTTCTGGAGAGCCATGGCGCGCGTGTTCGGGTCGTCAATGGTGTTGATATCCGCCGTCTTGAAGGGAACCTTGCCATCCCAGTATTTTTCGTTGGCAACCAGTTCGGTCTTCGCTTTGGTAAAGGATTTGACGACATACGGTCCCGTGCAGACCGGTCCCTGCTTGGCGAAATCCCGTTTCCCATCTTCGCTGACATCAACGATGATGAACAGGGGATCGCCCAGCACACCGGGCAGGGTGGCCATCGGTTTCGTCGTCTTGATGGCCAGTTCCTGGCCGTTCGCCGTAATGCTGTCATACTGGAACATGGCCTTTGCCCGGGGGGATTTCTTAAACGTCCGCTCGATGGATTGTTTTACCGCATCGGCCGTAACCTTGTTGCCGTTGGAGAAGGTGATGTCGCGGATTTTGAAAGTCCAGGTCAGCTTATCGTCGGAGACCTTCCAGCTTTCCGCAATACAGGGCTGGGTCTTCATCTTGGCATCAAACTTCGTCAGGCATTCGCCGACGCCGTAACGCATCACCTGCCAGCCGAAGTAGTTGTCCGTCGGCTCCAGCGTGTCCGCGAAGTTCGTGACGCCGATTTTCAGCTTGTCCGCGCTGACGGCTCCCCCCTTGTTCCCGCTTCCGCCGCATCCGGCCATAGCCAGGGCCATAAGGGCCACCAGCGCTGCTGCTGTACCTTTTTTCCAAGTCTTCATGAGTTGATCGCATCCTTTCGCTATTACTGTGATTGTATGTATAATATAAAAGGGAACTCTGTCTCAGTTATCCTGACGCGGATCCAGCACGTCGCGGAGGGAATCGCCCCAGAGGTTGAACACCACGACGGTCACGAAAATGGCGAGGCCCGGGAATATCATGAGCCACGGAGCCGTCTGGATCTGCTGCCGCCCTTCACTCAGCATAAGGCCCCATTCCGGAGCCGGCGGCTGGCTGCCGAACCCCAGGAAGGACAGTCCGGCCAGTTCCATCAGCATGGCGCCGATATCGGCAGCTGCCGTGATGACCATCAGGGGCAGGATGTTCGGCACGATGTGCGTCCAGAGGATATGCGGCGGCGTGCCACCGTTGACGACGGCCGCTTCCACAAAATCGCGGCGTTTGATTTTCAGGACCATGCTGCGGGCCAGACGGGCATATTTGGTCCAGGTGACGATGGTCATGGCAATCATGGCGTTCACGAGGCTGCCGCCCATGACACCGGCAATTGCAATGGCCAGGATGATGCCCGGGAAGGAGATCATCATATCGGCAATACGCATGATGACCGTGTCCACAATGCCTCCAAAATACCCGGCCAGCACGCCCAGGGTCGTACCGATGACGAAGATGATGGCTACCAGCAGAAGGACACTGCCAAGGGAATAGCTCGCACCGCAGAGGATACGGCTCAGCACATCGCGGCCCAGTTTATCCGTACCGCACAGATGCTGCAGGGACGGTTCCATATTGGCGTTGCGCATAACCGCTTCCAGCGGATTATATGGTGCAATCACCGGCGCCGCAACCGTAATTAAGATTAAGAGAAGAACCAGGCACGTCGTAATCCGGAATGCCCTGTTTTCCTTAAAACCACGGAGAATGTTTTCCATACTCACCGACCTGCCTTTCTCAACCGGGGATCCAAGTGGACGTAGGACAGGTCGACAACCAGGTTGATGACCATATACATAAGGGCTATCCACAAGACAATGGCCTGGACAGTCTGGAAATCACGATAGATGATGGCCTGGACGACGGTATAGCCCAAGCCGGGCCAGGAAAAGACGATTTCCACAACGGCGGCACCGCCGAGAAGGCTGCCAAAGGCAAGGCCGAAGAGGGTGATCAGCGGCAGGAGCGCGTTGGGAAGGACTTCCTTCCAGAGGATGTAGCTCTCCCCCATGCCCCGCGCCCGCGCGCCGACCACGTAATCCTGGTTCAATTCTTCCAGTACGGTGGCACGGACCTGGCGTGTATACTTCGAGGTCATGACGATACCGAGGGTAAGCATCGGCAAAATCAGGTTTTCCACGGTCACGGACCCGCCTACAATGGGGAAGAACCCTAACTGTAAAGCGAAAATCCACAGCAGCACGAGGCCCATCCAGAAGTTCGGCACGGACACGCCGGCAAAGGTCAGGCCACGGACCAGGTAGTCAAACCACGTATTCCGCTTCACGGCCGTATAGATGCCGAGGGGGATGGAAAAGACCAGCATGAAGACGGATGCTGCCACGGCCAGGATGATTGTTGCCGGAAGCGTTTCCAGGAGGGCATCCAGAACGGGCTTCTTCATCATGTAGGAAAACCCGAAGTTGCCCTGGAGCACGCGGCCGAGCCAGCCCGTATACTGAAACAGGAACGGCTGGTCCAACCCCAGCTCATGACGCAGGGCATCGATTTCCACCTGGCTGACGATGATGTCCTCGTTCCCGGCAATCATCTGCCGGACAGGATCACCAGGAGCCAGCATGACCAGGCAGAAGGTGATGAAGCTGATTCCCAACAGCACCAAAATCATCTGCAGTATTCGGTAGAGGACCTCTTTTCGACTCACAATCCTTCATCTCCTGTTTGAATGAATAACGTGTAGGAAGCAGTACAAGTCCGCCGGAACCCTTACCCTTTCCCGGCTGCCGGCACGGTCTCCTCGAAGCGCCGCCCCAGATAGCGGCACATAAAGCCGAGAAAAGCCGACTGGGAAAGCATAAAAACAAGATAGGCAACCCAAAGTCCGTCATTTCCGAAACGGGGTGCCAGAAAGAAGCTGGAAACAAAAAACGCAAAAGCGGCAAAGGCCATCATGTTACGGACCGGTGCCGTCCAGGTAATGCCGCAGAAGACGCCGTACAACGTCAGTCCCACAAAGCCGCAGAGCGGATAGAGCAGGACCCAGATTTCGTACCGCGCCGCAACCGCGCGGACAGCGTCAATATCGGTGAACAGGCCGATGAGGGTTTCCCTCCCCAGCCAATAACCCGCCATAAGGAGGAGCGCACAGACGGCGCTCCATTTAAAGGATGTCCGGATATCCTGTTTCAGGTAGGACAGATTCCCGGCCCCCATGGCTTTTCCAGCGAAAACGGAGGCCCCGTTGGCGATGCCGTCAATCAGGAAACTCATGATGTCCTTGATCTGCAGCAACACCGCATTGGCAGCCAGTACGATGGTACCCAGGGAAACCCCGACGGCTGCCACCATGTTGTTGACCGCCATCAGGCAGGCCGTGCGGATCATGAGGTTGGCGTTGACCTGGATCATGGAAACAAAGTTGTGCCAGTCCAGAATCTCCTTCCAGGGCAGCTTCCTGTATCCGAACCGCCCGCAGATGTGGATCAGGAAGACGCTCAACGCCCCGCCGTAAATCTGGCAGAGCAGCGTCGCCCAGGCAACACCCCTGACTCCCCAACCGAGGCCATAAACGAAAGCCACGCTGAGGACCATGTTCAGGATGTTCATGGACATCTGCATGAACACGGAAGCACGGATCCTGGCCTGACCCATCAGCCAGCCCAGGGCGACGTAATTCAGCAAAACCAGGGGCGCACCCCAGATCAGGATATCGAAATAGATGCGGCAGAGGTCTGCCACATCCTGGGCAGGCCGCATGAATCCTAAATAAAAAGAGAGGATCGGCCTTTGCAGCAGAATACAGGCAAAGCCAACCAAAAGGGCTATGACAAGGGGTTTGAAAAAGGCCAGCATGCCGAGCCTTGTGCTGGCGGCGCCATACGCCTGGGCCGCATAGCCCGTCGTACTGACCCGCAGGAATCCAAAGAGCCAGTAGACAGTGTTGAACAAGATGGCTCCCAGGGAGACCGCCGCAATGTATTTCGGATCCGGCATATACCCCATTACCGCTGTATTCACGGCACCCATGAGGGGCTGCGTCAATGTGGACAACATGAAGGGAACCGTCAGTTTGAGGAACTCCCTGTCCGTCAAAGGTTCTTTCAAAAAACGTTACCGTTCCTTTCCCCGTTGGTGGATGAATTCATTTGTCAGAAAACACTACGAAATTGCTATGATTTCATACATTTTTCACGTTTTAAACTTGTTTTATCAAAAACGATTACTAATTGCAATGATTACTTGTAAGAATATTACATCATATGTTGGTAAATTGCAAGTTGAATTTGAACACTCATAATCAAGAAACACACTCAATAG
>OJNU01000444.1_pt1 | contig 32720 bp, 29 predicted proteins | sample 1597941 | NCBI WGS metagenome assembly OJNU01 (sample SAMN01915228, study PRJEB22387) | human gut metagenome | isolation source: stool | host: Homo sapiens | place: USA | reverse complement strand
GCTGATTCGACATGGCCGTGTGGCCGCAGTTTGACGTCAACGGCGTGATGCAGTCGCTTGAGGTGACGCTCGATCCCTGGGTTCTCAACGACGGCGACAGTTTCGATTAATCGTTGAAGGTTGCTGAAAATGCGAATCAAGTTTGTGTCGAAAGCGGCGGCGCTTGCTGCGGCGTTCGGCGCGGTTGTCGTGTTGGGCGGTTGCGCGCACCCTCAGCTCGTCGAGATGGGACAGACGCAGGAAGACGTCATCGCTTATCTGGGTGAACCGCAGGCCAAGACGGCCATGCCCGACGGCACGGTGCGCTTAACCTACAGTGTGCAGCCCTTCGGGCAGGAAGTCTGGTGGCTCTTTGTTGATCAAAGCGGCAAAGTTGTTTCGCGCGAACAGGGGCTGCAGGAGAAGTACTTCAATATGCTCACACCGGGCAAGTCCACTGAAGCCGACGTGTGGGCCATGTGGGGCAAGTGTGCTCAAAAGTATGAGTTCAATCTTGTCAACGAGCACGCCTGGATGTATCGCTTCCGCGACAAGGGCGGCTTTGACATGGCCGTGTGGCCGCAGTTTGACGTCAACGGCGTCATGCAGTCCATCGAAGTCACCGAAGATCCCTGGAAAAACAACGACCGCAACAATTTCATGAGTTTCTAGTCTGCATCCCTTGATGCGGCTGCTTACTTTCGAAAGCCTGTTTAGCATGACGACATCTGCCGCCACGCCTCTGACTTTGCGAACCGATTCTGCCGTGCGTGCTGCCAAGGGACGTTGGCCGGCCATTTTTGCCTCCTGCGGAATGGATGGCTCCCACTTTGTCAAGCAGGGGCGTCCGTGCCCTGTGTGCGGCGGAACCGATCGCTTTTCCTTTACCGATCGATGGGGGCGAGGCAACTTTATCTGCCGCGGCTGCGGGTCGGGCGACGGTTTTGATCTGATTTCGCGCTACTGTCAGTGCGGTTTTATTGAAGCTCTGGAAGTGGTGGAGCGTTTTTGCGGCATTTCTTGGCAGGGCGAAAAAGCCGATGCTCGCGTGGAACTGACGCAGGCGCAGATCAAGGAAAAGGAGCAGGCACGCGAGCGCATGAAGCTTTGGAGTCAGGCTCATCCCATTGTGCCCGGTGATCCGGTTTGGACCTACTTGGCCGGTCGAGGACTCACGCCGAGTTGTGCCGGTTTGGAAGTGCGCTACCATCCGGCTCTTTCCTATAACCACGAGGACGGTACGGTCACGCAGCATCCGGCGATGCTCTCGCGCGTGATTGATCGGCACGGCGTGGTGATCAATTTGCACCGAACCTACTTGGATGAGAAAGGTGCGAAAGCGGATCTTCCGAAACCGAAAAAGTTGATGTCAGGGGCTGCCAAAGGCGGAGCAGTACATTTCGGAGGCGAGGTCGGAGATGTGCTCGGGCTTGCCGAAGGCATTGAGACGGCGATTGCGGTACATCAGAAGCGAAGCATCCCGGTTTGGGCGACGCTAGGTTGTACGAACATGCACGATTTCATGGGTATTCCCTCCGGAGTCAAGCGTCTGTTGGTGTTTGCGGACAACGATGCCAAATTTGCGGGGCAGGCGGCCGCTTATGCGCTGGCGCACCGCCTTGCGACATCAACTTCAATGGAGGTGACCGTCCTGGTGCCGCCTATAGTCGGCACCGACTGGCTTGATGAACTTATTGGCCGGGCAGGAAGCCGGTTTCGTTGAGCGGATGGTTTTCAATGAACGGTCGGATGCTGTGCGTCACCACGCCCAGACATTGCCACCGGTTCTCGTCCCACGGAAACAGATCTTCAAAAACTTCGTCCGTCGTGGTCTCTGCCTTCAGACAAGGACATTTGATCTTGACGTCGTATGCGAGACGTCGAAGAAGCGTTTTGTCGCCGATTTGAACGACGACGATGTCATCGGTGACGGGCGTGCGCTTGCTGTCGATCAGAACGGAGTCGCCGTGCGCAATGCCGGCGGCATCCATGGCATTGCCGTTGACGGTTACGACAAACGTCGATTGATTGTTATGCAACGGTAGTTGGGTGAGGCTTACTTTTGTGGGTTCAATCTCAACGTCTGATGCGCTTTGGGCCCTGATGCGGCGGATGTCCGAATCCTTGGTCGGTTCGATGCAGTTTTCCAAGGCCTGCATGTTGGTTTGGGTTTGCATAATCAGCGTGCGGATCCATCGAGAACCGCCGCGGTTGACGAAGGTGCTTCTTTGCTCTTCCGATACGCGAATGACGATGTGGCGGTTGTAAGGAACGCCTTCGATCGGCTTGCGGCCGGAACCGGGGCGATGGCCGCCGCGGCCTGAAGTTTTTTTGACGGGATCTGTCTGAGTCTGTTTCTTTGCTTCTTGCAGAGACATTGCCGAACTTGGGAAAAAAGAACCAAAAAACGAGGCAGAAGGCCTAGATCAGTAGGGTTAAACGATTAATGGAAAACCCGATGGCAATGTTATATGAGAAAGGCGCCTTTTTTTGACGGAAGAGAGCTTTTTTGCAAGAAATCAACCGGCATAACGCAGCAGTGCGACATGCGACGTTTGTGATCGAGAAAAACGAAATTAATGTCTGAGCTTGTAGCCGGTCACAAACAGTGTCGTCGCAATGGCGACAGCAACTGCGCAGAAACCTCCGGTCACAAACAGAGAAATGAAGGGATCGAAGTCGCTGCGACCGAAAAAACCGTAGCGAAAGCCGTCAATCATGTAAAAGAAGGGGTTGAGAAGCGACGCTTTGGCCCAGAAATCCGGCAGTTGCTCGACCGAATAGAAGACCCCTGACAGGAATGTGAGCGGCATGATCACAAAGCTTTGAAAAGCGCCCATCTGATCGTATTTTTCCGCCCAAAGCCCGCAGACGACGCCGAGGCTAGCCATCAGTGCGGCACCTAAAATCGCAAAGCCGAGCACCCAAAAGACGTTTTCCAGAGGCGGCACGCTCCAAAGACAAGTGGCAGCAAAGACGCCCGCGCCGACGATCAGTCCGCGCGCGACGGATGCTGAAATAAAGGCCGCGGCAAGCTGCCAGCCTGAAAAAGGCGGCAGTTCGATAAAGACGATGCTGCCCATGATCTTGGACTGAAGAATCGAAGAGGCCGAGTTGGCAAACGCGTTTTGCAGCAGCGCCATCATCACTAGGCCCGGAATCAGAAAGGCGACGTAGTCCACGCCGCCAAGTACGGACATCTTGCCCTTGAGCACTTCGCCGAACACCAACAGGTAAAGAATCGACGTGAGAATGGGAGCGAGGATGGCGTGAAGCGCAATCTTCCGAAACCGCAGGACTTCTTTGTCGAAAAGCGTAAGGAAGGCGGCAAACGGGCGGTAGTCGGTCACAACAGGTTTCATGGGCGTTTGTCCGAATTGGTTAGGCGCAGGAACACCTCTTCGAGGCTGGATTCTCCCGTGTGAATGTCATCGATGCGGGCCGTGCTTTGCAGGGCTTGCAGCACGGTCAGGATGTCGGTGTCATTGCGATACGACACGGCGTAGTCGTTGGTCTGGCCGATGCGCTCGAAGACAAAATCTGCGATTGCCGGCAATGAACCCGAGCGCAAGGTAAAGCGCAGGCGTTTACCGGAGAAGCGGCTCAAAAGTGCTTTGGTGGTGTCCAAAGCGGCCAGTTTCCCGCCGTTAAGGAGTGCAATGCGGCCGCACAAGCTCTGGGCTTCCTCGAGGTAGTGCGTTGTGAGGATGATCGTGTGACCGTGCACGTGCAACTCCTGCATGAAGTCCCAGATGCGGTGACGCAATTCGACATCAACGCCTGCCGTGGGCTCGTCGAGAATGATGACCGGAGGCTTGTGAACGAGTGCCTGTGCAATCAGAACGCGACGCTTCATGCCGCCCGACAGGCGTGAGACTTTTTCGTTTATTTTGTCGGAAAGCCCCAGCCTTGAGATCAACGTGGAAATCCAGATGTCGTTGTGACGGATGCCGTAGAACCCGCTTTGCAGACGCAATGTTTCTCTTACGGTGAAAAACGGATCGAACGTGATTTCCTGCGGCACGATGCCCACTGCCATTTTGGTAAAGCGCGGTTCTTTGACCGTGTCGCGGCCGAGTATGTAAGCGCTTCCCGCATCGGGTTTGACGAGGCCGGCAACGGTGCCGATTAGGGTTGACTTGCCGGCGCCGTTGGGGCCGAGCAGGCCGAAAAATTCGCCTTGCCCAACCTCGAAAGTTACGCCATCAAGCGCCGGTGCCGCGGCGGTTTTGTAGGTTTTGCGGAGGTTGAGCACGCGCAGAGCGGCACTGTTCTCGGATTCTTTTGACGACATGAGTGCGTCCTACGCGTGCGGTTTCTCGGAGGCCTCTTGGCGTTCCCAAGCGAGCCACTCATCTTTATGCGCTCGGATAAAGCGCGTCAGACGCTGTAGCGAACTCACCATCTTGTCCGGAGCTCCGTGCTTATTCATGTCGGCAAGCTCTCGGGCAATCTGCGGCGGCGTACCGAAGATATCGGTGAAAAACGCTTCGATGGCCTGACGACGACGGCGTAAATCCTTGGCTGTGCTGAGTCCTTTCTCGGTAAGGGTGATCGTACCGTAGGGCTCGTAGTGGATAAAGCCCATCTCTTTGAGCGCTCGCATGGTTGAAGTCACGGTTGAACGTGTCACATTGGCTGCTTTGGCAATGGCGCAACCGCGGGCTGATCCATTGACGAGAAGCTCTTCATAGATGATCTCAAGATAGTCGGCTTGGATGGCCGTCAAACCATTGTGATCGGTTGTTGTTCCTTGTTGAATCAACGGGTTAGAAGCAAAAGACATGTAACGGCAAAGGAGTGAAGAGCGGCTGAACAGAGATCCGACGAGGAATTATATCGGCAAAACCTACAGAAGTTTGATTGATCTAAATTTGAGAATGATTATCATTCGTGATATTCTGAGCGCTCGAAATTTTAAGTCGGTTCTCAAAAACGTCGAGTGCCGTCTTGTGGCCGAAAGCGTTAAGGCGGTCGGCACTTCTCGGAGAAAAAAGATTGATGCAGGAAAATCAGACGAAGTTGTCCGTCGGCCACGGCGGTGCCGCACTCAAGCACGTGACCTTTGAAGCCGGTGCCAAGAAGATGAGCGAAAAGCTCAAAAACGGTACGGCTGAGAGTTTCTTTGCCAATGCAGCCGACCCTCTTCATGCGGCTTTTGAAGCCAAGGCGGTCATTCACTCTGGTCCTGGCGGTATGCCGTTGATGGGAAAAGAGGCACGCGACTACCTTGAGGCCGTCGCCGAGCAGCCGCGAAATGGCAAGACGCTTGCTTATTTGCATGTGCCTTTTTGCGAAACGCGCTGCCTTTACTGCATGTTCTATCAGAACCCTTACAGCAAAGAGGCTTCTTCGGTTTTTGCCCGTAATCTCGTGCGCGAAATCGAACTGTGGAGCGACAAGGCGGCAATGAATTCTCATCCTGTTCACGCCGTCTACTTCGGCGGCGGAACGCCTACGGCGCTTGAACCCGAAGATCTCAAGACGGTACTTACCGCCGTCAATCGCTATCTGCCGCTTGCCAACGACTGCGAAATAACAATTGAAGGGCGAATTCACAATTTTGGAGACGACAAGATCGAGGCGGCCCTGGAAGGCGGCGCCAATCGCTTTTCGCTCGGCGTGCAGACCTTTGACGACCGCGTGCGTCAATCGGTGATGCGAGTGGACGGGCGCGACGCCATTTTGTCGCGACTCGACAAGCTGATTTCCTATGACGAAGCTGCCGTTGTGATTGATCTGATCTACGGTTTTCCTTGGCAGACGATGGAAGTTTGGGAAGACGACATTCGTACGGCGCAAAGTCTCAAGCTTGACGGCGTGGACTGCTACCAACTCAACGTCTTTGAGAAGTCTCCTTTGGCTAAATACATTGCCAACGGCAAATTGCCTCCGGCTGCCGACACGGCAATGAAGGCCGACATGTTTGCTCTCTCGGTCGAACGTTTCACGAACGCACAGTGGCGGCGACTATCGAACAATCATTGGGGCCAGACGATGCGCGAGCGAAACATCTACAACGCGCTTGGTAAAGGCGCATGCGATTGCCTCGCTTTCGGGTGCGGAGCGGGCGGACGTCTGCAAGGCAACAGCTTCATGATGGAAAGACGGCTTGCCGAATGGGAAAAGGTGCTTGAGGGCGGCGAAAAACCTGTGGGCATGCTGATGAAACCCGGCAAGCATTGGCACCTGATGCGTACGCTCAGTTCCGAAATGGAATCGGGGCGCATCAATCTGGCGCATATCGAAAAGCAGTTCGGGGTTCCCGTGAGGGCATTGACCGAAGATGTTATTGCTCAGTGGATTGATGCCGGTTTGATGCATCGCGTGGATGACTGGCTGGTTCAGACGATTGCCGGCCAGTATTGGCACGTGACGCTGGCTCAGCTCCTGATCGGTCTCGTCGGTATGCGTCTGGGTGCCGGTGCAGTGAACGAGCGACCGGCCGGAAACGCTGCCGTTTTCTCCGGCGAAAAACCCGCGCACGGGTAAGAACCTTGTTTCAAATCATCCCCGTTGACACAGGAACTTAACGAACGCGCCGCACCGTGAAAAAACAAACCACAAGAGTGCGCGCTGTCTTTATCAAACGAAGGAAAAATCGATGATGTCCCGTACTCCCAAACTTGCGGCTGTCGCTGTATTGGCTGCGTTTTCCGGCCTCGCGCTGCAAGTGCAAGCACAGGAAACCGTTGAACTCGACGAGGTCAAAGTCACGGCCGGCCGCGTGGAACAGGAACTGATGGATGTGAACATGTCCGTTTCGGTGATCACGCAGGAAGAAATTCGTCACTCAAAGGCGAGAAATATTGGCGAACTGCTCGAAAACGTGGCTGGTGTTCGAATTATGAATGACGGTAGTCAGGGTATGAAGCGTGTTCAAATTCGAGGTGAAGATGCTTTTCGAACTGTTGTCATGATTGATGGTCAACGTATCTCTGAACATAAATCCATGTCAGGAGCGCCGATGTTAATTGATCCGTCGATGGTGGAACGGATTGAAGTAATCAAGGGGCCCGCCTCCGTTTTATACGGGTCGGATGCTATTGGCGGTGCCATCAACATCATTACAAAAAAGGAAGGCAAAGAAAAATTCGGAGCAGAAGTTTCAACAGGGTACAACTCGTCGGCACAGGGGAAAAGCGCGGCAGCCTCCATTTACGGAACTCTCGACAAGCTTGAATATCGTCTGTCGGCTGCCCTTGAGGACAATGAGGAGCTGAAAACGCCCGTTGGAGAGGTTCCTAATACGAGTTTTAGCTCTAAAACAGCTTCGCTTTATTTGGCATATAACCTTACGGAGGATACCAAGATTGGTCTGACAGCTGATACGTATGAGCTTGACTTTATGTCTGGAGTGCAGGATGCGTCGTACGAAGATTTTTTCGTTGATGTACCAAAATGGAAAAGAACGAAAGGAGCGGTTTTTCTTGAGTCGAAAAATCTGACTGAAAGTCTGGTTCGATTGCGTGCGGATGCTTTCTATCAGCAAAACAAGAAAGATATGCACAACCGAGTGTATGTGTACCAAAAGCCTGCTTCTAGTCCTTTCCCTGTTGTTGACATGAAAATGGACAACTTTGCGGAAAATGAACTGCGACAGACAGGTGTGTCGCTACAAACCGATTGGTTGATAGGGGAGCGACACTATTTAATTGCTGGCTATGAGTTTCTCTATGATGATATGGCGACGGCTAAGTCGATGTATCACACTCGGTCGTTTTCAATTTTGGATGCTACCCCTCCCTCAGATATGCCCTACAACTGGACAACAGTAGTTAATGACAGTACGGGCTATCAACAAATGCATGCCATTTATCTAGCGATGGATTCGAGTGTGACCGATACGATCACACTTAATTATGGCGTTCGGTATACGTGGGTGAACTCAGAGGTAACATCGGCCGAAGGTTCGTCTACTACAACGGGGCAGTACCCTAATTTGCCTAGTCAGCCTGATACACCACAATTGGAGGATTCCATAACACGAGACTCAAATGACGGCCGCCCCGTTTTCAATTTTGGTGTCAATTGGCGAGCGTCTGATACCTTGTCATTACGGGCTTCTTGGGCTCAGGGTTTCCGTGTGCCGAATCTGATGGAGCGGTACATCCCGACATCAATGGGAGGAGGACAAGTTATAGCCAATCCTGACCTTGATCCGGAAACGTCTGACAATTTCGAGGTTGGACTGCGTTGGTTGACCGATAAGGTCAGATTGGATTTGGCGGCTTTCTATAGCAAAGCGGAAGACTACATCGCCGAATTTGAGGTCGAGGACAATATTTACCAAAACAAGAACGTGTCCGGAGCGACGACGTATGGGCTGGAACTTTCTGCCAGCTACCGTTTTGATAACGGGATTGAGCCTTATGTCATTGCCACGTTCATGCGACGAAAGTTTGAACAGGATGGAATGTCCACCTACAACTCCGGCACGCCAGAATTTTTCGGACGCTACGGTGTGAAGTGGAACGGAATGTTGGCTGGTTTGACTCTGCGTGCTGATGCTTACGCAGTCAGTCAATCGGATACTTCCGAATTTGATTTCGACAGTAGAGCCACGACTGCCTATGGTGGTTCCACGCACTACAACCTGACCATGGGTGTCGATTTCGGTCCGAAGAGAGCCTATGCATTGGATGTGGGGCTCTACAACATCACAGACAAAACTTATAAGACGAGCGATGCCATCTATGAGCCTGGACGCTTTGTGATGGTTAAGGGAAGCGCACGTTTTTAATCCTGTCAGACCACAAATGTATTGCTGATCCGGAAAGTGTTCGATTTGGCTTCCTGGTCAACACTTTCTGGACGGCACTTCCTTCACCCACAAAATCTTATGACGGACACTCTCCTCAGAAAGAGACATTGGGAAGCGCGAGAGCTTGTACTTATCGGCGTTTTTGCCGCAGCGGCCAAACTCTCGAGCCTGTTGATCGCTCTGGCCGGCGGCGGCATGAACCCTGTGTCGCTGATTGCGAAAAACCTTGTCTATACGACGCTGATCATTGTGCTGCTTACCAAAGTGCCCAAGCCCGGCACGCTGCTTTTGTTTACGGTCATCAGCATGATCGTGAGCGTGTGTCTGATGGGCGGCAGTCTGACGCTGTTGCCGGCAGCATTAGCAGGAGCTTTGCTGGGTGAACTTTGCATTTGGTTGACGGGAGGAGCTTCCAAGCCCTGGTCCCCTTGGATCGGCGTCGGTGTTTACGACTTGGTGAGCAAAGGTTTGTCGCTGGGAGTGTCGTTTCTTTTCATGCGAGAAAGCCCAAGCCTGATGACGATGGTTGTGCCGATTGTCTTCATCGGCTATCTGGGATCTCTCGGCGGACTGTGGTTTGGCCGTAAAACGGTAAAGGAGCTGCGACATGCGGGCTTTGTTCGTTAATGGGGCGGCTCAGTCGAGCGTGCTGCGAAAGCTCGACGCCCGCACCAAACTTACTGTGACGGCGGCAACGGCGCTGTTGACCGTTGCATCTTCCGGCATGCTGGCGCAGCTCGTGATTTTTGCCGTCACGCTTGCTTATGTGTTGTTGCTCAAGCGCCCCGGTTTGGTCGCCGTTTTGTACGCCTTGATGGCAGCGATGATGGCTATTGCGGCGCTTTGCGCTCTGGGTTTTCAGAGTTGGATGCCGGGGCTCGGGGGGCTGAACGCCAAAATGCTTCTGATTCCTTTTCTGCGCGGCCTTTCCATGATGAACGTGGTGATGGCGCTTGCTCTTACCACGCGTGTCGAAGACCTGCTTTTGACGCTGGAACGGATGAAACTTCCGTTTTGCATTTTTTTGCCTACAGCCGTGATGCTGCGTTTTATTCCGACCTTTGCCAACGACATCAAACAGGTCTGGGAAACGCTTCGTATCAAGGGCTGGCCGTTGGGGCCTGCAATGCTTACGTTGCATCCGATTTTGTCGGCACGTTTGATTTTGGCACCGATTCTTTTCCGTGCGCTGAAAAGCTCGGAGACCTTGGGGGTGGCGGCTGAACTCAAAGGCATGGGAGCCCGCAAGCGCACGATTCGAAGCGACGGTGTTCGCCTCTGTTCGGCCGATTGGCGTGTGCTGGGCTTGATGCTAGTGACGATTGCCGCTGTGATTTGCTGCGAGGTGTGGCTCTCGCACGTATGGATGCCCGACGGGGGCGTCAAGATGATGCACTGAGGCTTCGGACGGATTCCTGACATGATCGAATTCAAGAACGTTTCATACACTTACGCCAATACGCAGACTCCGGCGGTTTCCGACATCAATTTCACGGTTGCCCCGGGCGAACTCAAAGTGGTGACGGGGGCTTCGGGCTGCGGCAAGACCACTCTGATGCGTTTGGCCAACGGGCTTTGCCCGCAGATATACGGCGGCAGGCTTGAAGGCAGCGTGACGGTGGCCGGATTCAATGTTTCCGAAACGCCGGTGGCGGATTTGTCGGAAGTGATCGGTACGCTGTTTCAAGATCCCGAAGAGCAGTTTTTCGCACTCAACGCGGGCGATGAAATTGCATTTGCCCTGCGCAGTCGCTCGTTTGATCCCAAGGACGTGCGCGAGCGTACGCTAACGGCGGCTCGTAAACTCGGGATCGAAGAACTGCTCACGCGCGACATCCATGCGCTGTCCGAAGGGCAAAAGCAAAAGGTCGGTCTGGCGGCCATTTTGGCGCTAGGACCAAAGACGCTTATCTTCGACGAGCCCAGCGCCAATCTCGATCCGGAAGCTACGCAAGCGCTTGCTCGCACGATTTTGGAACTTAAAAAAGAGGGTGCGGCGATTTTGGTTGTGGATCATCGCCTCTATTGGCTCAAAGAAGCTGCCGACGCCGTTATCGTGATGAGTCAGGGACGAATCGTTGAGGAGATGCCTTTTTCAGGGCTCTATGACGATGCTTTCCGAGCCCGTTGGGGGCTAAGAAAGGCCGAAGTGTCAGACGCGCGCCGGAGCTTGCCGCGCGTTGGAGTGACGAGCCGGAACACAACACCGAAAGCGCACGACGTATTTTCAGCGAGCCGCATACGTTTTGCTTACGGCGACGAACACATCATTTTTGATGGTACGGGTTTTTCCGTCGGGCAGGGCGTTACGGCACTTGTGGGTGACAACGGCACGGGTAAGACGACATTGGCCCGCATTCTCACGGGACTCAATAAGGCTCAGGGGAACTTTTACATCGGCGACCAAAAAGTCGGCGACGAGGGATTGATGCCGTTTTCCGGACTGGTGCTTCAAAACGCCGATCATCAACTGCAGATGCGAACTGTCGCCGAAGAAGTCGAAGGAGCCATTGTGGCCGGTCGTGTCGGGGCGTCAAAAGCCAAGGGCTGGCGACGTTTGGCAGCCATGCGGCCGAGACCTGAAGACAGGGCTCGAGTTCAAGAAATTTTGGCAAGCCTCAATCTATTGGCGCTGGCAGAGCGCCACCCGCAAAGTCTTTCCGGAGGCGAAAAGCAGCGTCTGGTGATTGCCTGCGCCGTTGCAAAAGATCCCGCCATTTTGATTTTGGATGAACCGACGAGCGGGTTGGACGGCGCCAATATGGCTGCCATTGCCCGCCTGATGCGCGAGCAGGCTGATGCGGGGCGCGCCGTGTTTTTGGTGACGCACGATCTGGAGCTTTTGGAATCGTGTGATCGGGCGTTGGTGATGACGGATCTGCAGACGAAATGCGCCGGATAAAGATTTCGAAGAAACGGAAGTAAATTCCAATTCACATTTTTTGAAAGGATAAAAACAATGACGATTGAATATCGCACCGCCACCGAAGAACAGAAGGCTGTGATTGAGGAGCTGCTTGCCGCGCCTTTTCCGGCTACGCTCGAGACGATTGCTGCCCGACTGGATCTGACGCCGCTTGCGGCCGCACAGATTCTCGGGCGCGACATGTGTTCGTTCGTGACGGGAGACGTCACTGAACGTTTTGACGAGGTATGGGCGAGCCTTGCACAATGGGAGCGTGCCACGCTTTTCATTCAGCACGGCGGACACGTGTTTGAAATCGAAGCCAAGCTTTCTGCGGGTAAGCGCGCCCAGGGGTACTACAACATTCTTCACAAGAACGCCGTGGTTGGCGGTCATTTGAAGTACGACGCCGTCGGAGCCATCGCCTTTGCCTCTATTCCCTTTATGAAACGCGAATCGCATTGCGTGATTTTCTTCGACAAGGAGGGTAAGGTTTCCTTCTCGGTGTATCTCGGACGCGAAAATCACCAAATCATTGAGTCCGTCAAGGCGGCCTTTTTCGCGAGCAAGGAAGCCTTTTGTGCTTAATCAAGGAAAAAACATGAGACCTCTGATTGTTGTCAGTTCGAAAACGGGTAATACCCGTGTGATTGCACGCGCGCTGCAGGACGGCATCGGTCCCTGCGACTACGTTGAAGCCGCTCAGATGCCGAGTGATCTGAGAGCATACAACCCGATCGTACTTTGTTTCTGGTGCGACCGAGGCATGGCTCCCGAAGACACCAAAGCTGCCGCCGAACGGATCAAGGGTAAGGACATTGCCTGCTTTGCCACGATGGGAGGAGATCCGCAAAACCCGAAGGCCAAGGATTGGATGCATCGCACGAGTGTGGGGTTGGTCGAATCGGGCGAAGCCAACGAGCTAAAACTGGAATTTTTGTGCCGAGGCCGCATTGATCCGGAGCTTTTTGCTCGCATGACAGCCATGATGGGGGGCGAAGTGACGCCCGAGCGCGAGGCTCGGCGCAAGCAAAGCGAGACGCATCCGGACCGACTTGACGCTCTGGCGGCTGTCAAAGCTTATAAGGACGTGTTCAGCGCCTGAAAAGATGGCTTGACTCACGGATAAGAAGATGGGAGTCGCGTGTGGCTCCCATTTTTTTCTCGAGCGCGCGTGAATAGCACAAAATCGAGACGTTTGGGGCACTTGAAAATTACGGAATTCTTCGGAATTTTCGAGTCAACTCAAAGGCTTGCAAAAGCGAAAAAATGTTGTTCCCAATGTTTTGCAGCTTTTAAGGCCTCTGAGGATCGACTAGAAATGAGCGACAGACTCTCCGACTTTCCCGTCACATTTCATAACCGCCAATACGCACCGTTGATGGTCGGCGGCATGGGAGTCAATATTTCCAACGATACGCTCGCGCTTGCGGTGGAAAAACTAGGCGGAATCGCGCACTTGTCCGATGCTCTTTTGATGGACATCGCCGATAAGCAGTTTGGTACGAGCTTTTGTAAAGATAAGATTCATCGCTTCAAGAATCTCATCGACTCCTACGACAAGTCGGAAATCGTCTTTGATCTCGAACGTCTGGCTGAGTCCACGCGCCGCTACGTTTCGGATGTGATGCGCCGCAAGACCGGCCGCGGTCTGATTCTGATCAACTGCATGGAAAAGCTCACGATGAATGCGAGCACAGCTACGCTTAAGACGCGTCTGAATGCGGCCCTCGACGGCGGCATTGACGGCATCACGCTTTCGGCGGGCTTGCATCTTTCCAGCATGAAGCTCATGCAGGACAATCCTCGCTTTCATGAAGCACTGATCGGCATCGTTGTTTCGAGTACGCGTGCGCTGCAGATTTTCATGAAGCGCGCTCAGGCCGTCGGCCGACTGCCCGACTACGTTGTGGTAGAAGGACCGCTCGCGGGCGGACACCTGGGCTTTGGCGATGACTGGGCCGAATACAACCTCGAAGATATCGTGCGCGATGTGGTGAAGTGGATCGGCGACAACGGCTTTGACATCCCCGTGTTTGCCGCAGGCGGCATCTTCTCCGGCGAAGACGCCGTGCATTTCGTGCGCGACGTGGGCGCCGCAGGTGTTCAGGTGGCCACGCGCTTTGCTGTGGCTCAGGAAAGCGGCCTGCCCGAAGCGGTCAAGCAACGCTATATCGATGCCACGGACGACGATGTGCAGGTCAATCACTTTTCCACGACGGGGTACCCGATGCGCATGTTGAAGGACTCTCCGGCCATCACGAGCGACATTCGCCCCAACTGCGAGGCCTACGGCTACCTGCTGCAAAAGGGCGAATGCTCCTATGTGAAGGAATGGTTCGCCCGTCACGGCAAGATTGACATTCAGCCCGTTCCCGAACACTCCAAGTGCTGTCTGTGCACGCACATGCGCAACTTCAAGGTGTGGACATGCGGCGCAAGCGTCTCGCGCCTGAAGAATGTCACCAAGCGCCGTCCCGATGGTTCCTGGCAGCTTCCCACCGCTGAGGAAGTATGGCGCGATTACGTGGAAACGGAATGCCAGCATCTGCCCAAGGTCGCCTGAGGCCTTAGCTTTCCGACGGACGGGCGAAGGATTTTGGGTCGAACAAAGTCGAATCGGCTATTATCCTTCGCACACTCCGGCGGATCGCTTTTGCTGTTTTTGACTTTGTGGCCGAGTGGTTGAATTCTCTCGGCTTTTTTGTTGTGCGATCCGTGCTTCCGACAGAAAAAGGAATGACTATGACGCGCAATGTTTTGTTAATGATTCTTGACGGCTGGGGGATCGGCGACGGCTCCAAGTCGGACGCCATCCGTGCCGGGCACCCTGTTTTTATCGAGGAGCTCACCCGCAGCAATCCTCACGCCGCTCTTCGCACCGATGGCGAGAATGTGGGCCTTCCCGAAGGCCAGATGGGTAACTCCGAGGTGGGGCATCTCAACATCGGTGCCGGCCGCGTGGTCTATCAGGATCTTGTCAAGATCAACCGTGCTTGCCGTGCGCAGGATTCGGAAGACCATTCTCTGGCTCAGAACACGGAAATACGCGCACTCATCGATCATGTGAAAAGCACGGGGTGTGCACTGCACGTGATGGGGCTTTTCTCCGACGGCGGCGTGCATTCTTCGCTCGAACATCTCGAAGCGCTTCTGGCGCTTGCTAAGCGCGAAGGGATGGAAAAATGTTACGTGCATGCCTTCATGGACGGTCGTGACACGGATCCCAAGAGCGGCCTTGGCTTTGTGCGCCAGGTTGAAGAAAAGATGAAATCGGGTGCACTGGCCGGGACGATCGCAAGTCTTATCGGTCGCTATTACGCCATGGATCGCGATAAGCGCTGGGAGCGCGTGCGCGAAGCTTATGAACTGTTGGTCAACGGTAAGGGAACCGCCTACAGCAACGCAGCGAATGCCGTGGCGACTTCCTATGACGAAGGCGTCACCGACGAATTCATGAAGGCTCATGTCCGCGTGGATGCCGAAGGCCATCCGATCGGTCGCATTCGCTCGGGCGACGCGGTCATTTTCATCAATTTCCGCAATGATCGTGCTAAAGAACTGACGACAGTGCTCACGCAGGCAGAGACCGAAGGAATGAAGCCGTTGGATCTGTTCTTTGCCACGATGACGCCCTACGATCCTACCTACACCGGCGTGCATGTGCTTTTCCCGAAAGAAAACGTGCCCGACACGATCGGCGAATGGGTTTCCAAGCAGGGGCTCAAGCAGTTGCGCATCGCCGAAACGGAAAAGTATGCGCATGTGACGTTCTTCTTGAACGGCGGTCGTGAGGCAGTCTTTGAAGGTGAAGAACGCATTCTGGTGCCGAGCCCCAAGGTGGCGACTTACGATCTGCAGCCTGAAATGAGTGCTTATGAGGTGGCCGACAAACTGGCGGCGGCTTTGGCTGAGCGCAAATACAACTTTGTATGTCTGAACTTTGCCAACGGTGATATGGTGGGACACACCGGTGTGTACGAGGCCATTATTAAGGCCGTGCACGCGGTCGACGATTGCGTGAAGACGGTCGTGCAGGCGGCCAAGACCGCCGGCTACGAGGTGGTGATCATTGCCGATCACGGCAATGCCGACAATGCCGTCAATGCAGACGGTTCGCCCAATACGGCCCACTCGCTCAATCCCGTGCCCATCGTTGTTGTGTCCGATCGCGTGGCATCGGTTCAAAACGGTGTGCTTGCCGACGTGGCGCCAACCGTGCTCTCGCTCATGGGCGTTGAACCGCCTGCCGCGATGACCGGCAAGAGTCTCATTGAGTTCAAGGCCTGACGGCAAAAACTAGCGGACAGACAATGTTTCGGGCGCCTTTCCCGCTGAAGGAACGGCGCCCGAAATGCATCAGAGCAACGGACTGAGCAGATAGGAGAGGCCTTCGAGGAAACGCTGTCCAATGTGGCGGCGGTGCCACCGTACCGGATCGATCGGCACGGATTTTGCTTCGTAGTGCCGATGCAGAGCAGTCATGTCGGCGACAAACTTCGGGTCGAAAATCAGCAGCATCATTTCGAAATTCAGGTGCAGGCTGCGCTTGTCCAAATTGACGGTGCCAAAAAGGCTGAACGTGTCGTCAACCGTGATCGCTTTGGTGTGCAAAAGACCGTCTGTGAAAAAGGAAATCTTCACGCCCGCGTTCATCAGGTCACTGAAGTATCGGCGGCTCGCCCAGCGCACAAACTGCGAATCAGGTTTGCTCGGGATGCACAGACGCACATCAACCCCGCGCATGGCGGCATTTTGAAGCGCCAGGATCAGCGTTTCGCCCGGAATGAAATAGGGCGTTGTGAGATAGATGCGCTCACGCGCACAGCTGATGGCTTCCAAAATCAGGCGTTGGTTGGCGTCGTCAACCGTGGTAGGACCGGAAGGAACGACAGTCACGCAGGCTGAACCCACAGCGGGAACGGGAGCAATCTTCTCCAGTGAGATACGCTCGCCTTCAATGTCAGGCTGCAGTGCCCAGTCAAAGAGAAAGACCTGATTGAGGTCGCGCACCGCAGTGCCTTCGACGCGCACCATCGCATCGACCCATTCGCCGATGCCTTCGGTTACGTTGAAGATGTTGGGATCAATGAGATTGAGGCTTCCCGTGTAGCCGAGGCGATCATCGATGATGACCGTCTTTCTGTGCAGGCGCAGGTCGGCGCGGCCCTTGGTGATCGGAAAAAGACTCACCGGCAATGCACGGGAAACGTGTACGCCTGCAGCGAGCATCTTGGAGGGCCAAGAACTGCGAAGCCAGGCGCGGGCTCCGATGTCGTCGACGAGGATGCGGCATTCGCAGCCGCGCTCTGCGGCGTGGATGATGGCCTGAGCGACTCTGTCGCACCATCCGCCGACGCCCCAGATATAGAACTCCATGGAAACGGATTTCCGAGCGTTGTTGACGTCGTACTCAATGCGGGAAAGTGCTTCGACGGAGTCGGAAATCAATTCCAGGCGTGAGCCGCAGCTCATCGGCAGGTCGCCCAGACGCTCGGCCAGACGTGTGAGTCCCTTATGGCGCTGGCCGTGCGGCATCGTGGGAAGCGTGCCTGAGATGGCATAACCCTCATCGGTCACCTCTTCCCAGTGTTCGAGCAAATGGCGCAGTCTCAAGGCTCGCCAACGGCCGATGGGGCGCTCGCCGAGCCAGACGTAGAGGATGAAGCCGATGTAGGGCAAGATTGTGACGAGCAGAATCCAGGCAAACGAACTGCCGGGCGGATGCCGCGTCAGGATCACGCGCAAAATGACGCTGGCCGTAAGGACGAATTGCAATAAAACGGCCGCTGCCCCCGCCAGGGTTACCCAGAAGTCTTGATTGATCAAACTTTCGAGCACGACCGTCGTCCTTCGGTTTAGTTCTTAGCGCAGGACTGTGCCTTTTGCGTGAGGAATTCCCAACGTTCGTAGGCGGTTTCGATTTCCTGCGTGAGCGCTTCCGATCGGGCCGTTACGGCTTGCTGTTCGGAAACGGGAAGCCTGAAGAAATCGGCCGAACTCATCTTCTGCATGAGTACTTCCTGCTCGGACTCCAATGTTTCAATGGTTTCGGGAAGCGTTTCAAGTTCCTTGTTTTCCTTCCAGCTCATGCGTTCGGCGCGTTGACGAACGGGTTTCTTTGCGGCGGGCTTATCCGGTACTGCTCCGGTTTCGGGAGTTTCAATTGCGGGCCGCTGACGCACCCAGTCCTCGTAGCCGCCGGCAAATTCCATCCAGCGTCCGTCGGGCGCAAGATAGTTGACCGGAGCGAGCACCTGCGTGACGACGCTGTCGAGAAAGCGGCGGTCGTGGCTCACCAGAATCACGGTGCCGGGGTAGTTTTCAAGCGTCTCTTCAAGGAGTTCGAGCGAGTCGATGTCCAGATCGTTGGTGGGTTCGTCGAGCACCAGAAGGTTGGCAGGCAGAGCAAAAAGACGCGCGAGCAGGAGGCGATTGCGCTCACCGCCCGAAAGGTTGGCAACCGGAACTTCCGCGCGATGCGGAGCAAACAGGAAGTCACCGAGATAGCTCATGACATGCTTTTTTACGCCGGCGATTTCAATCCATTCGCTGCCGGGACTCACGGTTTCGGCCACAGTCTTGGTGTCGTCGAGCTGTTCGCGCAACTGATCGAAATAGGCGATTTTCAGATTGGTGCCGAGTCGCACACTGCCTTCGTCAGGTTCGAGTTTTCCCAAAAGCAGCTTGATGAGTGTTGACTTGCCTGCACCGTTGGGGCCGACCAGGCCGAGCTTGTCGCCGCGCAGCAGACGAAAATTCAGATCCTTGACGACGGTTTTGTCGCCGAAGACTTTGCTCAAAGACGTGACTTCGGCCACCAGTTTTCCGCTTCGCTCGCCTGCGTCCACTGTCATGGACACGCGTCCCATACGCTCGCGGCGAGCGGCGCGTTCGCGACGCAGGGCTTCCAGACGGCGCACACGGCCTTCATTGCGGGTGCGGCGTGCTTCGATACCCTTGCGAATCCAAACTTCTTCCTGTGCCCAGAACTTGTCAAAACGCCGGTTGGCAATGGCTTCAGCATTAAGTTCTTCGTTTTTGCGGGCTTCGTAGGCCGCAAAATTGCCCGGATAGCTGCGCAGGATACCTCGATCGAGTTCGAGAATGCGTGTGCAAACCGTATCCAGGAAAGCACGATCGTGCGTCACAACAATGAGCGAACGGTTGCTGCGGTACTCCTGCGTGAGAATGCCTTCGAGAATTTCGATGGTTTCAACGTCAAGATGATTTGTCGGTTCATCAAGAAGCAGCAAATCGGGCTTGAGGCTGAGCGCCAAGGCAAGCGCCGCTTTTTTCTTTTCACCGCCCGAAGCGGCCTGAGGGTTTTGCTCACTTGCCGTACGAAGACGATGCAAATATTCATCAAGACGAGCGATGGCTGCCCACTTTTCACGTTCGTCGGCAATGTCTTCAAAACGGCCGCGTGCGAGAAGACTTTCTCGCAGAGTGGAGGCTTCGGGAAGGTTCGGTTCCTGTTCGAGATAAACCGAAACCAGACCGTCTTGACGCGTCAAAATGCCGTCGTCCAGTTTGTCGCGACCGGCAAGAACATGCATCAGAGAACTTTTGCCGGTGCCGTTGCGACCGATGAGGCCAACGCGTTCACCGGCATCGAGCTGCATTTGGGCTCGGTCCAGTAGGGGCAGGTCGCCCCAAGCAAGCTGCGCGTCTGCAATCGTAATAAAAGGCATGGTGGCTTAGGGAGCAGGCGTGGTTGTCGTTTCCGTGGTTGTGGCTTCAAGAGCATCGTCGAGTTCTTCAGGGGGTTGTGCCGAAGATTTCGCCGGTGTGTTCTGCATTTGCTGCAGGAGTTCGGACTCCAGTTCCGGGTCGTTGGGCGCTAGCGTTCCTGCTTCCTGTGCGGCACGTTCGGCTTCGCGCGTCAGTCGCTCCAGCGAGCGGCTTTGGGCTCGCAGACGTTTGCTTTGACGCAGAACTTCAAATTCCACCAGGTCTTCTTCGCTCACCGGCTTGACGACACCGCCCTGAATCATGGCGGTCTGAGCACGGCGATCCACAACCGGCGTGAAATTGAGGTTGTAAGTGAGCGTCCCCAGAAGTCCCTTGATCTGAGCCGAGGAAACACCGTGAGCCACTGATTGCGACAGAGCATAGGCATCGGCGCCGAGCGCAAAGAGGCGCTTGTCAAACGTGGTTTCAGGCACCGGAACCTGATAGGTCTGCTCGAACTCTTCGGGGTTGAAGTTCAGAATCATCGGAGCGTCCACAAGACCGACCTGCAGCAGGTCGTAGGTCATGGCGCGGGCGGCCGAATCGGTGGCGGTCTCTCCGGGGTTTGTGAGCGATGTGGCCCACACGCGCGTGCGGATGGGCAGACGAGAGCGCACAAGTGACGCGTTTTTGGCGTCCATGGCGAGGAACGCGGCATAGTAGGGCGGCTCGGAGAGCGCCACGCGGGCGCGCTTTGCCGCCTGCAGACGACGGATGCGAATCTGCTGCTGACGCCAACCGACTGGGTCGGCTTCCTGATCGATCAGCACTTCGTCGAATTCGTCGGTATTGAGTTTTTCGACGACCAGTTCGAAGAACTTGCGCAGGCGCGTGAATTCATTGAGGTCGACCGTCAGTCGATCGGGCGTAAAGCCCATGCGGATCAGTTCTTGCTCGAAGGCTTGAGAAACGCGCTTTTCAAGCGGTGTGTCGTGGTCGATCAGCAGTACCTTGGGCTTTTCGCCTGCTTCCGTGGTTTCCGGCAGGGAGGCTACGCCGAGACGAGCGACGTATTCGGCGTCATGCTCCATGGACATGCCGAGCATGAGCATGTTGCGCGGGAACTGCAGCGGTTTGCGGTTGTAGAAGGGCAATTCAATTTCGTCGGCAAGCACCAACCCCGGCACCTTGGTTTTATTGGAAATGCGGCCGCCGGTCGGCTGATTGTCTGCGGCTTCCTTTTCGGACAAGGCAGCTTCAAGCGGACGTTCTTCGGCGGCTTCGAGTGCCGCGGCGTTTTTCTGTGCTTCACGCAAACGCCGCTCGGCGAAAATTTCGTCCTGCGTCATCGGTGTGAGCTCGTCGAGTTCGATTTCGTTGAGCGTCACCAGGGGAAGCGGCAGGTAGTTGAGCTTGGCAATCTCGGAAATGGCGGTACGATCAAGCGGACCGACGGCAACCTGTGCGCCGGCACGAGCGGCGGCTTTGAGCTGATCAACGGCTGAGCCGTTAGATCCCGGACGCACCAACAGGACTTCGGCGGGGTGCTCTGATGCATAATTGGCTGCCAGAAGGCCTAAGAGAGCCGTCTGTGAGGGACCTTCCAGAGGAGAGTCTGCGGTCGGCAGCAAAAACGCCATGCGCATGCTGTACTCTTGCGGCTCGCCGGCTGCCTCTCCGGAAGCTGTATTGTTGGTCGCAAGCGGAGTTTCGGACGTTTGGCCGGATTCTTCGGAGGGTGAGCTCGAAGCGGTGTCGGAAGACAGTGCGTCAACGGATGCAGCGGCAGGAGCGGGCGCGGCGGGCTGAGCCTGCTGCTGAGCCGCTTCAGCGGCTTCGGCAGCTGAAACGGTTCCGAGGGCGGCTTCAAGCTCGCTGTTGACAGCAGCGGCGGGCGCGGCTTCGAGAGCGCTCGGGGTCGGGTTTGTTTCTTGGGCCGCAGCGGCGCAAGTCAGTAACGAAAAAGCGCAAAAAAGACCGGCAACGGCAGGATTTTTCACGATGCAGTTCACTTCAGATATTGATGAAACGGGACAGAGGACGCGATCGTCGCAGTTTGCGGCTGATCCTCTGATGCAGAGCGCACAAACGGCGCAGCAGAGCTTTCCGCAGTCAGCGCTCTATATTGTAGGGCTTCCGATCGGGAATGCGGCAGACATTACTCTGCGCGCACTCTGGGTGTTGGACATCTGTGACCATGTGGCCTGTGAGGATACCCGGGAAACCCGCAAACTTCTGGATCGTTACGGGATTTCCACGCCGACGATCAGTGTGCATGAGCATAACGAACGTTCGGCATCGCAAAAACTCATTGACTATCTTGCCAAAGGTGAGCGCATCGCTCTCGTGACGGATGCGGGCACTCCTGCAGTGAGCGATCCCGGAGCCAAAGCAGTTCAGAGCGTGCGCGAAGCGGGCTTTCGTGTGGTACCGGTGCCGGGTGCAAGTGCGGTTGTTACGGCACTCTCGGCAAGCGGCTTGGATTCCTACAGTTTTACCTTCGCTGGATTTGTGCCTCCTTCGGGGAAGGCTCGCCGAACGGCACTTTCTAAGTTAGCGCAGAAAGAAGAGGCGTTTGTGCTTTATGAGGCACCGCACCGCATTTGCGATCTTCTCAAGGATCTGGCCGGCGTGTTGCATGCCGGACGCCGGGTTGTGGTGGCTCGCGAACTGACCAAAAAGTTCGAAACTTTCGATGCGATGACGGCGTCCGATTTGCCCGATTGGGCGCAGGCTCATGATCCGCGTGGCGAATATGCCGTGGTTGTGGATATGCAGGACAAGAGTGAGGAAGGGCTTGACGCCAAGGACCTCAAATGGCTGCGAGCCATTGCGGAAGAAATGCCCAAGAGCAGAGCGGCGGCTTTGGCCGCGAAGGTTACCGGTATGAAGCGCGATGCGATTTATCAGATGCTTAACGCCGAAGATTCGGAGTGAAGACGAGTTTTTGCGGTTGTTTTTTGGCGTCCTTGTAGTCCATTGAATGAAAAAGAAAAATTCTTCCTATTGAAGAAATTTTGGAGTCCCTACTGTAGAAATTTTCGAATGTCTACTGTCGAATTTTTTTGAATTAAAAATCAGTACAGGCATTAGGAATGCGTGCTTTAATCTCTGTCGCGTCGGCCGTGCTTTTGCGATGGGCGTCGCAAGAACTCAAAGACGTCCTGAAATCTCAGAGGATTGCCTCTGAGGTTGGACCTCGTCAATGCCAGTCAGAGCGTCTGCACGGAAGATTTCAAGCACCTGCAGTGGTTCAAAGACAAAATTTTGCGACTGGAGGTGCCTTATACGGCATTGCGCTTTACGCTGGAGATGGGGTGGGATCACGGCAATGGTTTCTTTGCCGTCCCGTTTGCGCTGTTTTGGATCGATTGCTGAAGAAAATTCAGCCCGGCGCAAAGGGCAACCGGGCTGAAGTGCTGGCAATTCGGTCAGAGACCGAGCTCTTTGGCGCGCGGCTTTTCTCCGCGACCGCTTAAGGCCCAGTCGAAGACGGAATCGGGAAGAATCTTCAGGAGGCGTGCCACCCAGGCCATCTGCCAGGGAATCACACGATAGGAATCCTTGTCGAGAATCGCCTTGACGGCGCGCTCGGAAAATTCTTCCGGCTCCAGAATGAAGGGCATCTTGTACGGGTTCTTTGCAACGAGCGGGGTGCGCACGAAGCCCGGGCAGATCGTTGTGACGGAAATGCCGTACTTACGCACGTCGTTGCGCAAACTTTCCAGATAGCTGATCACGGCGGCCTTGCTGGAGCAATAGGCTTCGCTGCCGGGAAGACCGCGGATGCCGCCGACGGAACCGATGCCGGCAAACTGGCCGCCGCCGCGCTTGCTCATCGGTTCGATGAAGGGGTGAAAGGTTGCGGCCATAGCAAAGACGTTCGTGCGATAGACCTTTTCAAGAACGTCCAGATCTTCTTCGTATTCCGTTTTGACGCCGATCGAGATGCCGGCGTTGGCTAGCACGATGTCCACGGGGGCTTTGCCGTCAAAGTCCCGAGCCGCGGCAAAGAGTGCTGCGCGGTCGGTGACGTCGAGCGCATAGGTGGTGTGTGCCTGAGCGTTTTGCATGCTCGAAAGCACGGCGTCAAGCTTTTCCTGACTGCGACCGACAAGACCCAGCTGAGCGCCCATGGCATCGAACTTCTTGGCCATCGCAGCGCCGATGCCGCTGGAAGCCCCAGTGATGAAAACGCGCATTATTTTTCCTGACGGATTTTGTTGATGAGCCACTGCACGGTGTCGACCGTACCCTGACGCGTACCAACGAGATGCGGAGCAGTGATATAGCGGCCGGCAACGCCTACGCAAGGCGTGGAGTCCACACCGTAGTTCTTCCAGGTGCGGGTGGCTTGGCGAGCTTTGCTCACAACGGAGAAGCTACCGAGCGTCTGACGGAACTTGTTCTGATCGAGGCCATGCTCGCCGACCCACTGCAGAACATCCTTTTCGATGTCGGCTGCCGAGCTCCAGTCGTGAGAACCGCGGATCACCCAGGTCCAGAATTCCATATGCAGATCGCCCATGCGGCCGAGCGCTTCAAAGGCGTAGTAGGTATGCGGGAAGATGGCGAGATCGTCGTTCCAAGCCACGGGAACCGGCACAACCTTCACTTCCGGATTGCCCTTAACGGACTCGATGAACTTTTCCATGACCGGAGCAAAGGTCAGACAGTGCGGGCAGGTGTAGGCGAAGAAGTCGTGAACGACGATCGGTTTTTTGGGAAATTCCAGAGGAGGACGCACCTCGATGTAGTCTTTGCCGAGAACGGGATCCGGAGCGGCAGCGAAAAGCGAACCGGAAAAGCCGGCCGCGCCAACGGCGGCGGCAGAAGAAATCAGGAGTCGGCGAGAAATCATGGTCGATAGTCCTTGTCTCTTACGAAAATTAGTTGGGTTGATGCATGACAGTGCCCTGAATGCCGTTGTCGGCCAGGGTCTGTCGAATTTCTTCGGCAGCCGTTTCGTTGTCGAAGGGACCGAGGCGAACGCGATAGACACGCTTGCCGGCTTCACGACGGTACTCGATTTGAGCGTCGTTGCCTGTAAAGGCAATCTGGCCGCGCACTTTTTCGGCATCCGGCAACTCGGAGAAGGTGCCGGCGTTGACCCAGTAGCGATCGGTTGCAACCACTTCGGCAGCATCGATGTTGCCGGCCGTGACGGAAGCAACCTGACTTTCGGTCTGTTCGCTGCCCTGGCCGGAGGCGTAAAGCTTCTTGTTCGGATCAATAGTCTTGCCGTCAAGAAGCTTTTCGTCGACCGAGGTACTCACCTGCTGAATCTTGTTGACGAACGGAATCGGAGCATTCGAAATAAAGATGAAAACGGCAGCCGCAAGGATGAGTGCCGTTACGACGCCCATCGTAAAGGACCAGAAAAGCGCTGCCCCGGAATATTTACGTATCGTCATCTTTGTTCCGTTTTCTTTACATACGTTCGGGAGCGGATACGCCGAGAACTTCCAGACCGTTGGCAAGGACGCGGCGGGCCGCCATACACAAGGCCAGGCGTGCGTTGCGTTCAGCTTCGTTGTCGACGAGCACGCGTTCGGCGTTGTAGAACGTGTGGAAGTCGGCGGCAAGTTCCTTCAGGTACACGCAAATGAGGTGCGGAGCCAGATCACGAGCCGCAACGGCGAGCGTTTCGCCGTAACCGGCAAACTTGGCTGCCAAAGCGGTGGCGGCCGTGCCGGTTAGGCTAGACAAATCAAACTCTGCGGCTTCGGCTTCGGCCGGAATGGCAAAGCCCTTTTCCTGAGCCTGGCGCAGGACCGAGCAGATGCGGGCGTGAGCGTACTGCAGATAGTAGACAGGGTTTTCGTCGGACTTTGAGCAGGCCAGATTGATGTCGAACACGAATTCGGCATCGGACTTGCGCGAAACGAGGAAGAAGCGGGCGGCGTCGCGGCCGACCCAGTCGACGAGGTCGCGCAGCGTGACGTAGGTGCCAGCACGCTTGCTCATTTTGACTTCCTGACCGTCTTTGACCACCAGCAGCATCTTGTGCAAGAGGTACTCGGGGAAGGTTTTGGGAATGCTGATGCCGAGCGTTTTCGAGGCGGCCTGCAGGCCAATGCGTACGCGAGCTACGGTACCGTGGTGGTCCGACCCCTGAATGTTAATGGCGCGATCAAAACCGCGTTCGAACTTGGCAAGGTGATAGGCTACGTCAGGCACGAAGTAGGTGTAGTAACCGTCCTTCTTGCGCATCACTCGATCCTTGTCGTCCTTGAAGTCCTTGAATGCTTCATCGGTGGTGCGCAGCCACAGTGCACCGTCGGCTTCGTAGGTGAAGCCGGCTTGCACCATGGCGTCAACGGCCTTCTGCACACGGCCGTCGGTGTACAGCGAGCTTTCGAGATAGAAGTTGTCGAAGGCAACGCCGAGCTGCTTGAGGTCGGAGTCCTGTTCGTTGCGCAGATAAGCCACAGAGTAGCGGCGGATGCATTCAAGATCAGCCGTATCGCCCGTGCTCTCGATCGTTTCGCCGGTGGTGGTGACGACGGGCTTCTTAGCGCAGTAGTCGCGGGCGATGTCAACGATGTAGTCGCCGTGGTAGCCGTTTTCAGGGAAATCTTCGGCGGTCTGTTCGCCGGCCAGTTCTTTGGCGCGGGCCTGTACGGAAATCGTGAGATTGTGAATCTGAACGCCGGCGTCGTTGTAGTAGAACTCGCGCATCACGCGGTAGCCCTGCGTGGCCATGATGCGGGAGAGCACGTCGCCCAGAGCCCCCTGACGAGCGTGCCCCAGATGCAGCGGGCCGGTGGGGTTGGCCGAGACGTACTCGAGAAGCACGCTCTTGCCTTCAAAAGCTTTGCTAGTGCCGTAAGCGGAACCCTGGCGCAGCACATCGCGAACGGCACGCACCTTGGCTTCCTGTGAGAAGCGGAAATTGATAAAGCCGGGGCCGGCAATTTCAACGTCGGAGAGGATGTCGCTGAAAGCGGCGTCCTGCTTTATGGCTTCGACCAGAGCCGCAGCGAGTTCGCGGGGATTCTTGCCGGCTTTCTTGGCGCATTGCAGTGCGATGGTGGTGGCAAGATCACCGTGGCCGGCCTGCTTGGGGCGTTCAAGGCGGATGGGTTCCGGGGAAAGGCCGCAAGCGGACAGTGCGCGGGTCAGAAGTTCAGTGAGAGCCTGTTTCTGGTCTTCGATCATTTTTTTGTCTTCGTTGAAATGAAGCGGGTGAAAGCCTATTTGAAAAGGTCGGCCGTAGACATGACAAAGAGGCGGTCGAATCGACCGCCTGTCTGCCAGAGATGTTCCTGAATTTTACGCGAGACGCTTGTCGCGAGAAATCGTTGCGTAAGCGGAATGGTTATGAATTGATTCAAAGTTCTCGGCTTCGGCTCGGTACCAGAGCACTCGATCGTCGGCGTTGAGCTGCTTGCAAACGTCGCGGATGATGTCTTCAACGAACTTCGGATGATCGTACGCAAACTCCGTCACGAACTTTTCATCGTTGCGCTTCAGACGGCTCCAAAGTTCGCACGAGGCAGACGTTTCGGCAAAGCGGATCTGCTCTTCGAGCGAAATGGGCTCGGACAGTTCCAGCGCCACAACAATGTGAGAGCGCTGATTGTGGGCGCCGTAGTCGCTGATTTCGCGGCTGCAGGGGCACAGACTCGTGACCGGAACGGTGACCTCCTGAATGACGCGTGTCTTTCCGCCGACTCGTTCGGCCAGGAAGCGTACGTCGTAGTTCATGAGGCTCTTTAATTTGGACATGGGACTCGTCTTGGTGACGAAGAAGGGGCAGGAAATTTCGATGTAGCCCTCTTCAGCTTCCAGAAGCGTGAGCATTTTTTCGAGTGTCTCGCGCATCATGTCGCTCGAAAGCGGTTCGTGGTTGTCGGCAATGAGCGAGACGAAGCGGGACATATGCGTGCCGCGCTTGTCGGCGGGAAGTCCCACGCACATGCACACCTTGGCGACGGTGGGCTGAGCACCCTTGATACTTTGCACCTGCAGAGGAACGGTGAGGCCGCGGATGCCGACGCGGTCAATCGGAATATTGCGCCCGTCCATCAAATTCTGGACGTCGGGCAGGACGTTGCTGGTCTTATCCATATCAATAACAGTCAAGTGCGATCCCGTCGTGCGTTTCTTATTGTTATTTCACGGTGTTCGGACTGCCAGCCGAAGGCCTCGGTAAGATGGTGAAGAAGGCGGACTGGAGTGGGCGGCGATAGACGCACGGCGACACAAACCGCTAGGTCTGTCGGATCTCGAAATTTCGTTGGAGAGCGAATGATAAAGGATTTGTGAGGAAGATATGACAAAAGTCGGGACCTTTACCGGTCGATCATCGACGAAGACAATCGGCAAGTACTGGAAAAAGCTATGGCGCGTCTCCATATAAGAATAGACATCCGAAACAAACGGTTGCCAACTGCGATAGAAACATACGCACTTGCCAGGTGTGCATCGGTACACTGAGCGCACTCTCCAAAGCACCTCTACAGAACAAGGAACTGCGAGCATGGCTCTCTACATCAACGGCCGTCCTGTCAATCCCATCGTGACCTTCCTGGTCTCCGCCGTTGTCATAGCAGGCATTATCGGCTTGGGCATTTTGCTGCTGCCCGTGATCGGCGGTCTCTTCGTGATCGCTCTTTTGATCGTAGCGGGCATTGCGCTTTACGGTGCCTACTGCCGCTGGCGTTACGGCGATCCTTTTACTCAGATGCAAAAGCAGGCTGAAGAAATGCTGCGTCGCCGCGCACGTCCTCAAGAGGAGCAGCCCCAGCAGCAGACGGTGCAGGACGAACCTGACCTTAAGACCGGAACGGCCCGCACTGGAATCAAGCGCGTGACAGTTGTCGAAGATGCCGTTGTTGTGGAAGAAATTCGACACAAGGACCTTTGACCTAAGTCAAAAACAATGCGGAAAGTCTGTTAGAGCAAGACTTTATGTGCAGTCTTCGTATTTCCTGGGTTAACCCTCAGCAGGATGACGAAGAGATGTCCCAAAAGAAGGCAATTATAATTTCACTACTCATTAGTGAGTAGTCTTAATTGTTAACAGTCGACTTTTTGTTGACATAAATCAACACGCAAGAGACGCTGAGGCCGGTTCGACTTTAATCAATCTCCCTTTGGATTGCGACAAAACTCCAGCCTACCTGAAGGAAGTCTTAAGGTAGTCTTACAGTGCTCGCGATGCCTCAAGGTATTGCGGCGCTTCTGCTGTCTCCCCCGACGGCAGGGGTTTAAAAAAGATTTAGGAGATTGAGATGACAACAAAAATGATCAAAACGGCGGCTGCAACGCTGTTTTGCTCCGCTGCTTTGGTTGCGTCTGGTGTGCAAGCTGCCTCTACGGGCCCCGGCCTCGGCACCAAGACCGTGAATACCATTACGCAGAAGGTTTGGGACAATCCGTCTACGACTGAAAAGGAAATGGGCGTCAAGACGCTCCAGGACTACATCGTCCAAGAAAAGGAAATGTGGGACTACCTTTTCCAGAATCACCCGGTGTTCAAGTACGCTGAAAAGGGCGCTATCAAGGGTGTGTACAAGATTTCGACCCGTGGTTCGGAATTCTTGACGGAAGGTAACGCTCAGACCTATTCGAAGCTTGCCGGCGGCCGTCCGAGCGCTTCGCAGTACCGCTTGGCTGCCAAGTCCGTGCTGGACTTCCCGAACCGTTTCGTCGGTCCGGAACGCTGCGGTGAATGCCATGCGATCCAGTACCAGAAGTGGAAGAGATCGCGTCATGCTCAGACGTTGCGCTTCCCGGGCGAACACCCCGAAGTCAACAACGATCTGAAGAAGAAGCTTTATGGCTCTCAGGCTTCGATTCTGCCTGACGGCATCATGCCTGAAGACATTTACGTGACCGTCGGTACGCCGCGTACGAAGTACGGCTTCATCGATAAGTGGCTGGTTCGTGGTTCCTACCACGTCCGTGACGGTCTTCTGAGTGACCTCTCCGGTACGATCGTTGCCGGCGGCAACCAGTTCTCCCGCGGTTGGGCACAGTGGCTCACCCCCGAAAAGGCCAAGGAAATCCAGAAGGTTATTCCTGATTTCCCGACTGAATTGAGCAAGTTCGGTCCGTCGGCTTCGCACCAGTGGGGTATGACCTCCTACGGTTCGACCTACGAACAGACTCTGTTGTTCCAGTCCGCAACTTCCTACTGCGAAGTCTGCCACTCGTTCAAGTTTGACTTTAAGTCCAAGGACGAATTCTTCAAGGCTCTCGGCAACGCCAAGGAACTGCAGAAGCACACGATTTCTCGCGGTATTTCCTGCGAAGAATGCCACGGTGCCGGCGGCCACTTGGTTGGCGCTGAATCCAACGGCTTCCAGACGAACTGCGAACGCTGCCACCAGCGCTCCAACTTCGTCGAAAGCGACTACAAGCTCCCGTCCGCTCAGGGCAAGCTTGAAAAGGGCTTCAACATCAAGACGAAGTCTTCCTGCCCGTCCTGCGGTACCGAAGGCTCTCAGCTCATGATGTCCAAGCACTATGAAAAGGGTTTGCGCTGCGTGACCTGCCACGATCCGCACGAAGTGACCAGCAACGATTGGAAGGACTACTACACCAAGCCCGCCATCCGTCAGACCTGCCAGGACTGCCATAAGACCCAGGCCGACGTTGTTGCTAACACCAACACCCACAAGAAGATGGACTGCGTGGACTGCCATATGCCGTTCACGATGAGCTGCGAAAACTTCACGGCCATCCAGCGTCCTGACATGGCTGGTTTCGACGCCGTTCGTCGTTCTCACCTCTTCAAGATCGAAGTTGATCCTGAAAAGAAGATGATGAATCCGGGTGCCGGTCAGTCCCGTGCTTCCAACTCCAAGGGCTGGCACGTTGCACGTGATGAAGAAGGCCACGGCTACGTTGACCTGATGTGGTCTTGCGCCCGTACGGCCAACGCTGAAAAGGGTGTGATGGACAACAAGGGCTGCCATAGCCTGTTCCTGTCCGAGCTCGAAAAGGGCCTGCAGTACGGTGACCAGAAGGTCATCTACGGTGAAGTCATGAAGTGGCAGAACCCGGTTAAGGACGGCTTCAAGACCGCCAAGGCCGCTCTGGAACGCATCAACAAGCTTCTGGAAGTCACCAAGCTCACGGTTGAAGCCAAGACCGAAATCATGCTGCTCGTCGACAAGGCTGCCGACATCACCAAGCAGGTTGAAGAAGACGGTTCCTGGGGTGTTCACGCTCCCGATTACCTCAAGCAGCGCGTTGATACCGCTAACGCCTACTTGACGCAGGCTCAGAAGATTCTTGATAACGGCAACTTCCCGCTCATCAAGACTGAAGCCAAGAAGTAATCTAAGCGACTAGTAAACCTTGATCTCCTATTCTCGAGCGAAGGGAGCGACTCAAAACTCCCTTCGCTTCGAGGGTCAGAAGGAAAAAGGTTCATTGGAACACGAAATGAAAAAACAACTGCAAAATCTTGCGGTCTGTGCGCTTCTTGCAATCCCGACGCTCGGCTTTGCCGGCGGGGATGCTCCTTTGGAGGCGGCCGAGGAATATGTCTACAAAGTCAGACAAGTCTCGATTCCCGAGGCCGAACAGCTCTTTATGGAGCCCGGTGTGCGCATCTTTGATGTCAATACGCTTGAGCTCTGGGCTGAAGGCTACATTCCGGGGGCGGTGTTTTTTAACGTCGGCAACTGGAAGAAGCTCCTTCCCAAGGATAAGAACACGCTGATAGTGTTTTATTGCGCAAATCGCTTGTGCAGCTCCAGTCAGATTGCAGCCTATGAGACCATGAAGCTCGGCTACACCAATGTGTGGCAGATGCCCGATGGAATCTATGGCTGGAAGCTTACGGGGCGGCAAGTCGAGCTTCCTTAAGGAAGCGGCAATAAGCCAAGCAAGCTTTTGTGCAGTGCGCGATTTCAGTTTTGGAAGCGTACTGCGGGTGAACTGTATTAACTGAAGAAAGAAACCACAATGCAATCCCTCAAGAAAATCGTGCTGACGGCCTCTGCTCTGATGTGTGCCGGTACCGTTGCTTTCGCTGGCGAACTTGACACGCAGCAGGCCAAAGAGTCCTACAGCATGGGGGCATCAGTCGGAAACTACCTCTCTGACCAGATCTACAAGCAGAGCAAGCTCGGCTTGTCGGCTGACATGGCTCTTATTGAACAGGGCTTTCAGGATGCGATTCGCGGAAAAAGCAAACTTTCTGACGAAGACATGCTGAAGTTCCTCAACAGCCGCGCTGAAAAGCTCAATAAGCTGGATGTGGCTGCCAAAGAGAAAATGGCCAAGGAAAATAAGGCCAAGGCCACCAAGTTCCTCGCCGAAAACGCCAAGAAAAAGGGCGTGACGGTTACAAAGAGCGGCCTGCAGTATGAGGTGCTCAGAAAGGGTTCCGGCGCAACGCCTCGTATCGAGGACGTGGTAACTGTCGGTTATACGGGCAAACTCATGGACGGCACGGTGTTTGAAAGCACGTATGAGGCCAAACAGCCTGCCCGTTTCGTGGTCATGAGCATTATTCCGGGTCTGGAAGAAGGCCTGAAGCTGATGAAGGAAGGTGCGCAGTTCCGTTTCACGATTCCTGCGAACCTTGCTTACGGCGAATTCGGTGCCGGTCAGATTCCCCCGGAATCTCCGCTGATCTTTGAACTGGAACTTATCAAGGTCGAAAAAGTCGGAGCCCACCAAGGCATGGGTAAGACCGTGATCAACGGTATGCCCAACCCGCACAAATAATTGTGCTGGTGATGACGACTTGACTTTCTGAGCAATAAACAAGCTCTTTAACAAAGTGAAGGCATTTTCGTGAACGGCTTGGACGTTTTGATCGCACTGACTGCAGCGCTCTTTGCATTTCTGCTCGGGGTGTATGCGTACCGCGTCAAATACCGCTCAATGCCGCTAACGGTTGGGTTTGCAGTTCTTGTACTCGCATCAAGCGTTGCCGTTTATGCCGGTTTCGGTAGGTATGCCGACTGGCAGAACGAACAAACGGGGGTTGAGACGAACTACATGCTCGCAGCAAAGATTGCCGAAGCGCGTCGCATGGTAAAAAATATGCCTAACAATGCGCGGGCGCAGTCGGAGCTGGCCGAAGCGCTATACGAAGCCGGCCAATACGGTGAGGCCGTTGAGGTTTTCAACGAATTCATCAGGGTGGGTGGAGAAAGTGCGGAGGCACTCGGGAGACTCGCGCGTGCGATGTACTATCGCGACGCCAGAGTGATAACTGCCGAAACTCACCGTGTGATCGAGCGCGCTTTGTCGATCAATGCGTTGGATGTGCAGACGCGAATGCTCCTCGGGGAGGATGCGTTTATGCATCAACGTTATGACGAAGCCGTCAGCCACTGGAAGATGCTGCTTGATGCGGGCGTTGCACCCGCTCAGCAAAGAGCGCTCAGAAATGCCATCGCCAATGCCGAGTCCAGGGCTCGGTTG
>OJNU01000436.1_pt1 | contig 33214 bp, 28 predicted proteins | sample 1597941 | NCBI WGS metagenome assembly OJNU01 (sample SAMN01915228, study PRJEB22387) | human gut metagenome | isolation source: stool | host: Homo sapiens | place: USA | reverse complement strand
ATCTCCGGAATACAGGATGTTGCGCAGCAGATCTGCGTCCTCCACGCAGGGCAGACGCTCAAAGTTCTGCGCGCAGCGTGCCAGCAGCAGCTCAAAGATGTCCAGCATCTCTTCCTCATAGTCCGGGTGGGTGCTCAGCTCCCGCAGGGGGTTGTACGCGCCCCGGCGCTTGTCACGGGGCAGGTCGTCGTAGGCGTCCAGCAGGTAGATGAACTTGCCCAGATGGAAGCCGATGCTGCGCAGCTCCGGTGCCCAGCGGTCCTGCCGGTAGTCGAACAGCTCCGCCATCAGGGTGCCGAAGCAGCCGGACACTGCATCAAGGTCGGTGCTGCCGGCGGCTTCGTACTCGGCAAGCTTGGCGAGACACGAGCGGATCGCATTGCACTGGCGCGGCCAGCGCAGGGCGGCTTCGGCGGTGCTGTTGTCCAGCAGGGCGCTGTACCCCAACGCCAGCAGATTGCGGTCGTCCTGCCATTTGTCCTGCGCGTTGTAGTAGTGCAGCGCCACGCTCAGGTCGGCGCAGTAGTCGGTAGGGTCGGCGCTGCGCCAAAGTACACCGTGTACCGGGTGGATGGGACAGCGGTTTATACCGCTGTCTGCGGGGGTCTCGCCCTCGTACAGACTGCACAGCAGAATGTTCAAAAAGGTCAGGTCATAGCTCAGGCTGAACCGTCCCCGCAGCCCGTGCAAAGCATCGATGCGGCGGCACAGCCCGCAGTAGGCCGAGCGGTAGCGGCTCTGCGCTTCGGGGCTGAGGGCGGCCCGATCCGGGATCACATATCCGAACATGGCGGCTCAGCTCTTTTTGATGAACTGGGTGCCGCAGCGGGGGCAGGAGATCTGGATGCGGCCCCGGCCCCGGGGAACGCGCAGCTTCTGGCGGCACTGGGGGCAGCGGTAATAGTGGTAGAGTTTGCGGTTATCCCACTGGTCCTTCAGGCCGCTGAACTTATTGCGGATGCGGTCCTTCACGGCGTAGTATTTATAATTTTCTTCGGTGCGCTTGGAGATGTTGCGGCTGAACATCCGGTAGTAGCACAAGCCCAGCAGCACCACGCCGACGTACAGCAGCAGCGGCAGACGGGTGAGGATATAGACCAGGATCAGCACGAGAGAGGCGATGTTCAAAAACTGGTTCAGACCATCGGTGCCGTAGCGGCCTATCATGAACTGGCGTATCTTTTCTTTCATAAACATCCTTCCTCATAAAAGAGGGGCGGGTGCGCCGCCCCTTCTGTATTTTTCTGCTCTCAGGATACCATGCAACCATGAGAAAATTTTGAACAGAGTGCAAACCTATCGTAAAGAGACGACATTTAAGTGCCGCTCACTCCTCCCGGCAGCGGATGGTGAGGGAAACTTCGGTGTCCAAGGCACCCTCCATCCGGCAGTGGAGCTTGGCCGGGCCGGCCTCGCCGGTGGTGGCGAGATAGGTGCCTGCCATGCCGCCCCGCAGAGGGACGACGCTGGGGCCAAGGATGCGCAGCGGCCCCTCTACGCTCAGCTGAACGGCCTCACCACAGTAGGGCAGGAGATTGCCGTTCTGGTCGATGGCCCGCAGGCTCACGGCGGCACAGTCCCAGGTGGGGCCGTCGGTCAGGATGGGATTGTGGACGGTGCATTCCAGCCGGACGCTCTGCACCGGCTCCTTCACGACGGTGCGGACGGCCCGGCCATGCCACACGGCCTCGAAGCGGTAAACGGCGGCGGGGCTGCCCAGCACACCGATATATTTGTAGTAAAGCTGCACCAGCTCGTTCCAGCTCAGGCGCAGTGAGTACATCCGCGCCCGGGACAGGGGCGAAAGCTCCATAGAGTCCCGGCGCATCTCATTGAGGATGGCGGCCACCTGCGGCGCGGCAGTGCGGTCGATGCCCTCGTATTTTTCAAGCAGCAGGCCCACGAAATCGTGTATCTCGATGGGCGGGTGGGGCAGAGCCGCAAAACGGCCCCGGCGGTCGGGGGTGAACTCGGCTACGAAGTCGTTGTCCCGGTAGAGCCGCAGGCTTTCGGCGTTGGTGAACGCCCAGCACGCCCCCGCAAAGCCGCCCGGATGGTCGCCCAGCGCCATGCTGGATGAAATTTCGAGCACGATGTCGGAAGGGGAGCGGGGCGTCTTCTGGCTGGCGTAGACGGCGGCAGAAAGCTTCGGGTTGCGGAACATGTCCATCACACCCTGATAGCTGATGCGGTCGCCGCTGCCGAATTCGCGGTGGGTGTTGTAGTCGGTCATGCACCAGCCGAAGCTGCCCGCCACGCCCTGCTGAGCGATGGTGTCGTTGAGGACGGCGGCGTAGCGCAGGGCCTGCGCCAGGCGGTGGGGCTCGTCGTCGAAGGGCTTGGCCGGGAACTGGGCGCCCTCGAATTCGCTGATGAGATAGCCTTTCCGGGTGTCGGGGGTGACGGCGGTGCGGGCCTCGCACCCGACGCCGCGCCCGTGGTAGGAGTAGTCGGCATAGGCGTAAACATCTTCCAGAAGCTGGCTGCGGCGGGTGCTGCGGGTACCAGCCGTGGGGCGGGTGGGGTCGAGGCGGCGCACCGTCTCGTTGGTGCGCTTATAAAAGCTCTCGTCGTCGGCGCTGCCGCTGACCCGCACGCCCCACAAAAAGATGCTGGGGTGGCTGCGGCACTGGCAGACCATCTCGCGGCAGTTCTGCAGAGCCTGCGCTTTCCAGATGTCGTCGCCGACGTGCTGCCAGCCGGGCATCTCCACAAAGACCAAAAGGCCCAGCTCGTCGCAGGCATCGAGGAAGGCGGGGCTGGGGGGAGTGGTGAGGCGCACGGCGTTGCAGCCCAGCTGCTTTTTCAAGAGCTGAGCGTCCAGACGCTGGATGCTGTCGGGCATGGCATAGCCCTGATAGGCGTAGCTCTGGCGGCGGTTGAGGCCCCGCAGCTCCACCCGCTGGCCGTTGAGGTAGAGCCCGCCCGCCACGAACTGCAGAGTACGGAAGCCGAACCGGCAGCTTTTCTCGTCCAGGACCCGGTCGGGCAGGCCGCCGGTGCCGGGACGGATGAGCCGGACGGTCAGGGTGTAGAGGGTGGGGTGCTCGATGCTCCACGGATGGACGCTGTTCAGTGCGCCGGTGATGGGCAGCGACAGCTCGCCGGTGTAGAACGCCCGGCTGCCCGAGGGGCTGCGTATCTCGGCCTGTAACGTGCAGCCGACGGTCTCGCCCACAGTGGCCGTGTAGATGCGGAAATCGCCCTCGGCCTTCGTCTCGATGAAGATGTCCCGCAGATAGGCGGGCTCTTTCACGTCGAGGCAGACGGCGCGGCAGATGCCGCCGTAGGTCAGAAAGTCCATCTGCCCGCCGAAGGGCGGGATGTTCAAATCTTCGCGGCTGTCGCAGCGGACAGCCACCACGTTCTTCTGACCCAGATGGAGAGCACTGGTCAGATCGACGGTAAAAGCGGTGTAGCCGCAGCTGTGGTGGAACACCCGCCGCCCGTTGCAGAACACCGTGGCGTCATGGGCCACGGCTCCGAAGGTGAGCAGAACGGTGCGGCCCTCCCATTCTTTGGGCGCAAAAAACTCCCGCCGGTAGCCCGAAAGCTTCTGGTAGTCGTTCTCGTTGCAGTAATTGTAGGGCAGTGCCTTGACCGTGTGGGGCAGGCGCACCGGCTCAAGGGTCAGCTCCGGGCATTCCGGCCGCACGATGGCGGGGTCAAAGACCGGGGTGAAGAGCCAGCCGTCGTTCCAATCGTAGTGTTCCATGGCAAATGTTCTCCGTGGCAAAGAATACTTTAGCTCTTATGCTACCACAAAGTTATGAACGAAAAAAGAATCCGCGCCGGATTTTATCGGTTTCTGAATAAAATTTCAGAAAGAAGGGGCCGCGTTCCCGCCGGGAACGCGGCCCCTTGGAGAAAACCTCTCCGTCAGGCTTTGACTGAGAGGTTTAACGAATAAAATTCGTCATCGGCCGACGGGGATTCTCCGGGTGCTGGATGCCCGCGGCTTTGCCGGCCTCGATGCACCGGAGCAGCCAGGTCATGTTGCGGCCCAGCTCCTGCATGACGGCGCAGCCCTCGGCGTCCTGCAGCACCTGCTCGGGGTTCGAACCGTGGACCATGGGCCAGTAGGAACCGCTCACCAGCGGCATATGGAAGAACTCGGGGTACTTCACCAGCTGATCGAGGGTGCTGGTGGTGCCGGCGCGGCGGGCCGAGCAGCAGATGGCGGCGGGCTTGTAGGCCAGATACCTGCCGCCCGCGTAGGCGAGACGGTCCATGAAGCTGGTCATGTTGCCGGAGGCGGAAGCGTAATGCACCGGCGTGCCGAAGACGAAGGCGTCGGCAGTCTTGGCTTTCTCGATGGCCTCGTTGACCACGCCGCCGAAGACGCAGCCCTTGCCGGCGGCACAGCCGCCGCAGCCGATGCAGCCGCCCACGGGCTTTGTGCCGACGTTCAAGATCTCCGTCTCGATGCCGGCGGCGTTCAGCTCCCCAGCGATGAGGCTCAGTGCGGTATAGGTGCAGCCCTTCTCGTGGGGGCTGCCGTTGATGAGCAGGACTTTCATAAGCAGATACTCTCCTTTTTTGGCAAAACGCGCCGCACATGGGGCGCTTTGCCCTGATTTTAGCACAATTGCACCCTGAGTGCAACGCGTGCCCTTGACAAAGAGTTGCGTTTTGACGATAATATGGAGATACGAAAACACGAAACAGCTGCTGGCCGGGCAGGGGGCCCGGACAGCGGGAGAAGGAGGCAGATACATGCGCGTTATTGCAGGAGAAGCACGGGGCCGCAGGCTGGAAGCCCTGCCCGGCACCGAGATCACCCGCCCGACGATGGATCAGGTCAAGGAGGCCATGTTCAGCATCGTCCAGTTCGACCTGCCCGGTGCCCGGGTGCTCGACCTCTACGCAGGCAGCGGCCAGCTGGGCATCGAGGCCCTGAGCCGGGGTGCGGCCCGGTGCGTGTTCCTGGACGAGAACCGGGAGGCCGTGAACATCGTGATGAAGAACTGCAAGAACTGCGGCGTGTTTGACCGCAGCCGGGTCAACATCGGCGAGGCGGCACGGTATCTCTCCGCCTGCCATGAGCAGTTCGACATCGTGCTGCTGGACCCGCCCTTCCACACCGGCACGCTGGAAAAGATCCTGCCCGGCGTGGACAAATGCCTGGCTCCGGGCGGCATCGTGATCTGCGAGAGCGAGACCGGCCTGGTGCTGCCTGCCGAGGTGGGCGGCATGACCCTGAAAAAACAGTATAAATACGGCAAAGTTCTGCTGTGGAAGTATGGTAAGCCCCGGCAGAGCACCGGAGAGGGAGATGCGGAATGAACGTAAACGAGCTTTTGGATACCATTGAGGATACGCTGGAGGAGAGCGCCGGAATGCCCCTTTCGGGCGGCAAGCGCATCGTGGATGTGGAGCAGATCCGGGATTATCTGGACGAGATCCGCCAGAACCTGCCTGTGGAGCTGCGGCAGGCCCAGTCCATTGTCAGCGACCGTGCCCAGCTCATCGAATCGGCCAACGCACAGGCGCAGGCCATTGTAAAAAAGGCCGAGGAGCGCGCCCGTGTGCTGGTGAGCGAGGCCGAGATCGTCAAGGCGGCCCAGCAGCGCGCCGGAGAGATCGTCTCCGCCGCCCAGACTGAGGCCCGCACTGTCCGCCAGACCGTGACCGACTACTGTGATAATATGCTCAAGACCACGGAAGAGACGATGGCGGAAAACGCTGCACAGGTCAAAAATGTCCGTGCAAACCTGCGCCAGAGCCCCCGGAAACAGCTCTGATGCGGGAATGTGAAATTTCCCGGTGAGAGCTTCCGGCCCCTGCAAGCAAAAACGACGGCTTGCAGGGGCTTTTTTTGGTACATTTTGAGAGAAAAAACAAAAGGGAAACTCTTGCAATCAGGGGCCTGTTTTGTTACAATAAAATTGTATCCTCAAGGCTGACCGGGCCACAAACTCCCGGCAGGCCGCAGGCCGCTTTCCCGGGCAGCAGCTCCGGGCAGAAAAGGGCGGCAGATGCAGGATCTTATCTGAGTTTTGAAAGGAGGCTGGGAACATGGACACAGAAAAAACAGCACAGCCCTTTGACCCGGCCTCGTTTGAGCATGTCCCGGTGCTGCTGAACGAGTGCCTGGACGGCCTGAAGATCGACCCGGCGGGCACCTATCTGGACGGCACGGCGGGCGGCGCGGGACACTCCCGCCAGATCGCCCTGCGGCTGAACGGCGAGCAGGGCGGCAGGCTCATCTCGCTGGATCAGGACCCCGATGCCGTGCAGACGGCCCGGGCCCGGCTGGCGGGCCTGCCTGCCACCGTGGTGCAGATCAACTTCCGCTATGCCGGACAAGCTCTGGAGCAGCTGGGCATTGAAACGATCAACGGCGCGCTGCTGGATCTGGGCGTGTCCAGCCATCAGCTGGATGACGCGGCCCGGGGCTTTTCCTACCGGGCAGATGCCCCGCTGGACATGCGGATGAGCCAGGAGGGTGAGACGGCCGCCGATCTCGTGAACAGCGAGAGCCGGGAGGAGCTGGCCCGCATCCTGCGGGATTACGGTGAGGAGCCCTTCGCCTGGCAGATCGCGGGCAGGATCGTGGAAGCCCGGGAAACTGCCCCCATTGAAACGACATTGCAGCTGGCGGATATCGTGGCCAGCGCCATGCCCCCGGCGGAGCGCCGGAAGAACAAAAACCCCTCCCGCCGCACCTTCCAGGCACTGCGCATTGCGGTAAACCATGAGCTGGACGCACTGGAAGAGGGGCTGGATACCATTTTTGCGCATCTCGCACCGGGTGGAAGACTTTGCGTGATCACTTTCCACTCGCTGGAGGACCGGCTGGTCAAGAATAAGTTCCGCCGCTGGTCCACCGCCTGCACCTGCCCGCCGGAGTTCCCGGTGTGCGTCTGCGGCGGCAAAGCCAAGGCAAAGCTGATCACACGCAAACCCATTGAAGCCAACACGCAGGAGCTGGAAGAGAACCGGCGCAGCCGCTCGGCCCACCTGCGGGTTTTGGAAAAGATCTGAGGGCGGCACAGCCCCGGAGATGTGAGGAGGAGATCACCATGGGTCAGGCAGCATACGATATGACAGAGGTTCGGCGGAGAAGAGCGCCGCAGGCGCAGCCTAAAGTTCCGCTGCGGGTAGAAAAGGGCGGCAAAAAGCGGCTGAACCCCGTGCGGGCCGCCATGCAGCACGCGCTGCAGCTGGTGGGCGCGGCTTTGCTGGTGGGCTTTGCGGTAAGCCTGCTGTGGAGCGAGGCACAGCTGGTGGAGCTGAATTCTCAGATCCAGAGCGCCAAGGCAGAGCTTGTGAGCGAGCAGAGCCAGTATACATACTACAACAGTGCCCTGAACAGCCGCACCAACATCACAAGTGTTGAGGAGACCGCCACCCGCCTGGGGCTGATGAAGATCGACCAGAGCCAGATCACCTACATCCGGCTGGATGAGGGCAGCGTTCTGGTGCGCAAGGCATCCGCTGTGCGGCAGTGGTCGGATCTGCTCCACGATGGGGCAATGACCATTCTTGCCTCTGTCAGAACGGCAAAATAAACCAAACAACGAAAAGCGTGCGGCAGCGCACGCTTTTTCGGTTTCTTCGGGAGTACGCAATGCAAACACCATCCTCCAATCCCAAAAAGAACAGTGCCCGCCGCCGCAGTGCGGACCCGCACGCACGGCTCAGTGCCCGGCTGCGTCATATCAGCTTTGGTGCCGCCGTGCTTCTTGTGGTGGTCGCCGCGCTGACCGTGATCTACAGCCTGTACAAGATCCAGATCCGCGACGGTGCCACATACCGCCAGTACGCCGCCGAGCAGCAGCTGCTGGACAGCACCATTCAGGCCACCCGCGGTGAGATCTACGACACCAGCGGCATCACGCTGGCCTCCACCAGCGTGGTCTGGACCATCTGGGCCGACCCTTCTTACAGCACGGCCCTGTATACCACCACCACCGATCAGGACACCAAGGCGGAGACCCGCACCATCGATGAGGCCGCCATGAAGGAGGTCTGCACCCAGATCACCCTGCGCCTGCTTTCGGGCGACGGCGAGAGTCTGGACAGCGTGGACACCACTTCGGCAGAGTACCAGACCCAGTATCAGGCGGTCTGCGATGCCCTCTCCCAAAACGAAAGCTCCTATCAGGTGCTGGCCACCAAGGTCAACAACGCCATCAAGCTCTCCATTGAGGAATACGTCAAGACCTACAACAAGGCCCACAGCAAGAGCGGAAAATCCGCCGGTGCGCTGGAAAAGATCCTGGCCAAGCTGGGCCTGGGCCAGCAGGAGAGCGACGGCGGCACCCCCACTGTCCGCAAGGGACGGGTGTCGGTGTCGGCCTCCAAGGGCTTCCAGCGGGATTACCCCTATGGCCGCTTTGCCGCCGCCGTGCTGGGCTTCTGCAATGCGGATGGTCAGGGCGTGTACGGTCTGGAAAACTCCTATGAGTCCACGCTGGCCGGTGTGAATGGCCGCACCATCACCCTGCGCAACGCCTACGGCAACGCCATTGCCGATGAAAACGCCACCACCTACGCCGCCAAGGACGGCTCCAATCTGGTGCTCTCGCTGGACGTGAACATTCAGGAGGTGGTGGAGCGCTATCTGAACGAGGCCGTGGCGGCCAACACCGTTGAGAACCGCGGCTGTGCCATTGTGATGAATGTCAAGACCGGTGCCATCCTTGCCATGGCCTCCAAGCCGGACTTTGACCCCAATGACCCACAGGATTTCAGCGCCAATCTGGCCTACCTGACAGAGCAGGTGCAGGCCGAGCCGGAGCTGTACACTATCTACAAAAAAGACGAGAACGGCAACTACCTGCGGGACGAGAACGGCCAGAAGATCGCGGATGAGGAAGCCGACTACACCGGCACCTACCGGGATATCCAGTGGAAGAACAAGACCATCACCGAGCTGTACTACCCCGGAAGTGTGTTCAAGGTCATCACCGCCGCCATGTGTGTGGACAGCGGCAAGGCGACCTATTACACCACCCTGAACTGCTCCGGTGCTTACAGCGTGGCAAAGCAGACCTACCACTGCGCCGGCAGAAAGTCGCACGGGGCCCAGAATCTGGCTGAGGCCCTGCGCAACAGCTGCAACATCTACTTCATCCAGCTGGGCCAGCGTGTGGGCTCCAGCCTGTTCTATGATTACTTTGATGCCTTTGGCTTTACCGAGCGCACCGGTGTGGACCTGCCCAATGAGACCAGCTTCATGCAGTATTACAGCAAGAGCCGTCTGGGCGAGGTGGAGCTGGCCTCCTCCGCCTTCGGTCAGGCCATGGCCGTGACCCCGCTGCAGGTGTGCACTGCCGTCTCGGCGGCAGTCAACGGCGGCTATCTGGTCACCCCCCATGTGGTGGATAAGATCACGGACCAGAACGGCAATGTGGTGCAGGAGATCGGCACCAACATCCGCCGTCAGGTCATCAGCGAGAGCGCCAGCGAGACCATCCGCCAGATCATGGAGTTTGAGGTGGGCGACGGCACCCAGGGCGGCGGCGGCAACGCCTATGTTGCAGGCTACCGCATCGGCGGCAAATCCGGCACTTCCGAGCAGCTGAACATGGACCGCCGCGCCGATGGCGACTACAAGAAGGTGGCATCCTTTGCGGCTGTCCTGCCCGCCAACGACCCGGAGATCCTGGTCTATGTCATGCTGGACGACCCCAACAATGCCCGCACCGACTATTCCTCCATTCTGGCTGCCCCTGTGGTGGGCAACATCATCAGTGAGATCGCGCCCTATCTGGGCATCGCCACCGACGGCGTGGACCGCAGCGGCACCACCGTCAAGGTGCCCAACCTGACGGGCAAGGAGTGGAGCAACGCGCAGGTGCAGCTGAACATCAAGGGCTTGAAGCATCACCTGGCCGAGAGCGAATCCGACCAGACCGCCGCCCTTGTTACCTACCAGTACCCCCGCGCGGGGGCAGAGGTGCCCTACGGCACCACCGTTTATCTGTATACCGATACCTATGAGGGCAAGCACGCCGAGGTGCCGGACGTGACCGGCAAGAGCGCGGACTTTGCCCGGCAGATGCTGAACGCCGCAGGGCTCAACTGCACAGTCGAAGGCTCCGGCACGGTCCAGAGCCAGAGTGAGGCACCCGGCTCCAGCGTCCAGCAGGGAACCATCGTACATCTGATCTGTGGATAAAGGGGAATGAGAGTATGGAAGCAATTGCAGCAAACATCCTGTTGGAGGGCCTGGCCGTCAACGCGCTGGCCCAGTGCGAGACCCCGGTCACGCTGGTGACCACCGACAGCCGTGAGGTCTGCCCCGGGTGCATCTTTGTGGCGTTCCCGGGCGAAAAATTCGACGGCCATGATTTTGCCGCCAAGGCGCTGGAAAACGGCGCGCTCTGCGTGGTGCTGAACCACCCCGTGGAAGGCGTGCCGGAGGAGAAGAGCGTGATCTGCCCGGACAGCTACCACGCCATGATGGTGCTGGGGGCCAACTACCGCAGCCAGTTCCACCCCAAAGTGGTGGGTGTGACCGGCAGCGTGGGCAAGACCACCACCAAGCAGATGACCTACGCCGCCATTGCAGGCTTTGGCAGTACCATCAAGACCGAGGGCAACCAGAACAATGAGCTGGGCCTGCCCCGCACCATGTTCCGCATCGGCAAAGAGACCCAGTACGCCGTGGTGGAGATGGGAATGAGCCACGCCGGGGAGATCGAGCGCCTGAGCAAGTGCGCCCGCCCGGATGTAGGCATCATCACCTGCATCGGTGTGTCCCACATCGGCAATCTGGGCAGTCAGGAGAACATCTGCAAGGCAAAGCTGGAGATCTGCGCCGGTCTGCCGGAGGGTGCTCCGCTGGTGCTGAACGGGGACGACCCCTTCCTGCGCAAGGCCGTTCTGCCCGACCATGTCCGCCCGGTCTGGTTCAGCCTGGGCGATGAGAACGCTGATGTCTGTGCCCTGTCCATCCAGCAGGATGAAAAGGGCATGAGCTTTGTGCTGGAGGATCACGAGGAGGGGACTTTCCTCGTAAAGATCCCCGCCATGGGCCGGCATAATGTGGCCAACGCACTGGCTGCCTACTGCGCCGCCACCCGTCTGGGGCTGAATGCCCGCCGGGTCATTGCCGGTCTGGCTGACTTTGAGCAGACCGGAATGCGCCAGAAGGTGGTGCACGTCAGAGGCGTGGATGTCATTGAGGATTGCTACAATGCCAACCCCGACAGCATGAAGGCCGCGCTGGCCATGTTTAGGGAATATCCCTGCAAGCGCCGCTTTGCCCTGCTGGGCGATATGCTGGAGCTGGGTGATATCAGCCGCGCCGCCCACGAGGAGGTGGGCCGTCAGGCCGTGGAGAACAAGGTGGACTACCTCGTCACCTATGGCGAGCAGGCCAAGCGCATTGCCGTGGTGGCTGCTGCCAAGGGGCTGCCCACCCTCCATGCCGACACCTACGCTCAGGCCGCCGAGGCCCTGCTGAACAAAATGCAGCCCGGCGATGCCCTGCTGGTCAAGGCCAGCCGCGGCATGGCACTGGAAAAAGTGCTGGAGATCTTTTACAAGGAGTAACATCGAGCTATGATTCGTTTCGCCTTGATCGCCGCCTCAACGCTGGGGTTCTTCCTCACGGCGGCGCTCGGGAATCTGATGGTGCCGCTGCTGCGGGCGTTCCAGGGACGCTGGGATGAGCCCAAGGCCCGGCAGGCACCATCACCCAAGCAGGAAGCACCGGATGCCGAGCCGGAGCGCCCGCCGCAGGCCCCCACCATGGGCGGGCTCTGCCTGATGGTGGGGGTGCTGGCTGCTGTGGGCGTGGGCTGGACAGCCGCCTGTGTGGCTCAGCCTGAACTGCTGGGGGCTGAGAGCCTGTTCTCGGTCCGGCTGCTCACAGCGCTGCTGGGAGCTTTGCTCTTTGGCGGTGTGGGCCTGCTGGAGGATCTGGCCCGCATCCGCAACCGTTCCGTGCTGGGCCTGCGGCGGTACACCCGCCTTGGGCTGGAAGCCGCTGCCGGTGCCGTGGTGCTGGTGCTGCTGGGAGCCAAAGGCTGCCTTGCAGCCGGGATCACCCTGCCGGGTGTGGGCTATATCGATCTGGGCATTGCCGCCCCGCTGCTGTGGGAAGGACTGCTGGTCGCACTGGCCGAGTGCGCCCGCATTGCCGATGGCATGGACGGCATCGTCTGCGGCACGTCCTTTGCGGCCATGCTGGGCCTGATGGGGGTGATGACCCTGCTGGGCTGGTTCCCGCTGGGCGTTCTGCCCGCCGCGCTGGCCGGTTCCCTGATGGCATTCCTGCTCTGGAACTTCCCGCCCGCAAAGCTGCGGCTGGGCAGCGTGGGCAGCCTGTTTCTGGCCGGGATGCTGGGGTGCGTGCCCCTGTGCATCGGCTGGCCTGACCTCACCCTGCCGCTGGCCCTGCCCTTCTGGCTGGAGGGCGGCATGGTGGCCCTGCAGATCCTGGTCTGCAAGGCCAGCCGGGGCCGCAGGCAGCTGTTCCGCTCGGCACCGCTCCACCGCTGGCTGGAGCTGCGGGGCCAGAGCGCGGAACAGATCTTTTATACCTTTTGTGTCATTGCCATGCTGGGCGTGGCGCTGACCGTTCAGCTGGCAAAAATCAGTTAAGGAGGGGTGCAGTTTGGCAACACTCCGCAGAAAAAAAGCAGAGCCGTTTTCCGTCTTTCAGCGGGACCCCGGCCCCTGGCCGCCCATCCTGCTCAACTGGATGGCGACCCTGGCCATCATCATGGTGTTCGGGCTGGTCATGCTGTTCAGTGCAAGCTATACCACGGGCTATCTCCGCTTTGGGGACAGCTTCCATTACATCAAATCCCAGCTGCTCTGCACGGTGCTGGGCCTGGGCATGATGTTCTTGTTCTCCTATTTTGACCACCGTTTCCTGCGCAGAATGGTCAAGCTGGGCTATATCGTCTGCCTGATCCTGCTGGTGCTGGTGCTGTTCAGCAGCCCCATCAACGGCTGCCGCCGGTGGATCAGCTTTGGCGGCCTGACCTTACAGGCCTCCGAGGTGGCAAAGTTTGAGATGATCCTGCTCACGGCAGACATTGCCGCCAGGACCCCGCAGATCAAATTCGGCGAGGTGCCCCTGCGCAAGTGGGTCCACCACAGCATCGTGGTGGAGCTCATCCGGCCCATCCTGTGGCTGATGCCTGTTCTGATCCTGCTGGTGCTGGAGCCCCACATGTCGGGCATCCTGCTGACCACGGCCATCGTGGGCACCATCCTGCTGCTGGGCGGCAGCGGCGGCATCATTACCTGGGGCTGTGCCGGTGTCGCGCTGTTCCTGCTGGAGACTTTGCTGAAGCACGTGGACTCCATCGACTACCTGCAGAGCCGTCTGGACGGCTGGACGCAGGATCTTGACCGGATGACCAGCCAGACCAAGCAGAGCCTGTACGCCATCGGCTCAGGCGGTGCCACGGGGCTGGGCCTGGGCAACAGCATCGAAAAGCAGCTCTGGCTGCCGGAGAGCACCAACGACTTTATCTTCAGTGTCGTGTGCGAGGAACTGGGCTTCGTCGGCGCGGTGATCGTCATCGTGCTGTTCGTCCTCTTTCTGGTGCAGGGCTTCTGGATCGCCTTCCATGCCGAAAACCGGTTCTGCACGCTGGTGGGCATCGGCATCATGGCGCAGATCGCCTGGCAGGTGTTCTGCAACATCGCCGTTGTCACCAACACCCTGCCCAACACCGGCATTTCGCTGCCCTTCTTCTCCTCCGGCGGCACCAGTCTGATCCTGCTGCTGGCCGAGATGGGCGTTATGGTCAATATCGGGCGCAACGGCGAACGGGCCCGTCTGGAACGGGAGGAAGCCCACGCCGAGCGGGAGCGCCAGCGCAAGGCAAAGACCATTGTGCTGGATACCGCGCGCAGAGCGCAGACAGAACAGTAAGGAGGAACCAAGATGCGTGTACTCATTGCAGCCGGCGGCACTGCCGGCCATATCAACCCGGCTCTGGCCATTGCGGGAGCCATCAAAAAAGCCGACCCCACCGCCGAGATCCATTTTGCGGGCCGGAAAGAGGGCATGGAGTACCGTCTGGTCACACAGGCGGGCTATCCCTTCCATCACATCGAGATCACCGGCTTTCAGCGGAAGCTGAGCCTGAACAATATCAAGCGGAACATCATTACCCTGTGGAATCTGGCACTCTCCGGCCCCAAGGCCAAAAAGATGATGAAGGACATCCAGCCCGACCTGGTCATTGGCTGCGGCGGCTATGTGTCCGGCCCGGTGGTGCGCTGTGCTGCCAGACAGGGCATCAAGACCGCCCTGCATGAGCAAAACGCCTTTCCCGGTGTGACCAACAAGCTGCTGGCCCCGGATGTGGACATCGTGTTTGCCGCTGTACCCGCCGCCGTGGAAAAGCTGGGCGCACCCGAAAAGACCATCGTGGTGGGCAATCCCGTCCGGCCTGAGGTGTTCACCCAGGCGAAGAACCGGGAAGCCATCCGTGCCGAACTGGGCGCAGGCGACCGCACCGTGATCCTCTCCTTCGGCGGCAGTCTGGGTGCCCGCCGCGTGAACGAGGTGGTGGCCGACCTCTGCGCCTGGGAGCAGAAGAACAAAAAGCCCGTCCTCCATCTCCATGCCACCGGCCAGTACGGCGTGCAGCTGTTTCAGGATCTGGAAAAGGAAAAGGGCTTTGCCCCCGGCGAGAGCCTTGTGGTGAAGGAATACATCAACAATATGCCCGAACTGCTGGCCGCAGCGGACCTTGTCATCAGCCGCGCCGGTGCCCTGACACTGGCCGAGCTGGAGGCTGTGGGCCGTGCCGCTGTGCTCATCCCCAGCCCCAACGTGGCCGAGAACCACCAGTATTACAACGCCATGGAGCTGCAGAAGGCCGGTGCCGCTGTGGTCATTGAGGAAAAAGACCTGACCGGCGAAAAGCTGGTGCAGACCGTTTCCGGGATGCTGGCCCAGCCCGGCAAGCTGGCTGAGATGGGCCGCAATGCCCGGAGCCTGTCGGTGGACGACAGCCTGGACCGCATTGCGGATGCCCTGCTCAAGCTGGTCAAGACCCCGTAACGGAAGGAAAAAACAGAGGAAAGGAGGTGCAGCCGGATGCCGCAGAATGACCGGAACAGCCGGAACCGCAAGCGCCGCCGGGCCTACGATCAGGCCCGGGATGACCGGCGCGGCGGGCAGAGCACCCAGCGCCGCCGCAGCGCGGGTGCTGGCAGTGACCTGGGGTACAGCGGGTACGCAGGATATTCCTCCGGCGGCCACCCCATCACGAACCCCAATTATGACCCCGATGCGCCCCGCCCCAGCCGGTATACGGAGCGCACGGTGAACTACGGCTCCTACCCGGATAACAGCATCACCTTTCCCACCGGCGGGCGGAGCAGCCAGAGCGGCGCACAGCGCCCCCGCAGCGGGCAGAGCGGCCAGCGGCGCACCTCCGGGGGCAATCAGCGGAACCGCAGCCCGTCTGGCGGCCAGAACCGGAACGCCCAGCGCCGCCCGCAGAACGCCCAGAATCGCAGCGGCCAGCGGATGCGGCCGGTGCAGGGGCAGAACGCCCGGCGTGACCCCGTCCGGCGGGAGGGCAGGAAAAAGCGGAAGCTGACCCGGGCCGCCATCCGGCGGCGCAGGCTCATGCGGCGGCTCACGGCCCTTGTCATGCTGCTCTGCGTCATCGGCGCGGGGGTCTACCTCACCGTGACGATGCTGTTCAAGATCAGCTCCATTCAGGTGCAGACAGCGGACGGTGTGGTGCAGGAGGCCGGCGGCTATACCAGCGACCAGATCCTGCAGGCGCTGGATGTCCATCTGGAAGAGAATATCTTCAGTTTTGACCCCGGCAGCAAGGCCGCCGCGCTGGAAAAAGTGTTCCCCATGCTGGAGGATATCCGGGTGGAGCGGGATTACCCCGGCACCGTGGTGGTGCGGGTAACAGAAGCCCGGCCTGCCTGGGCCATGCAGACCTCCTCCGGCTGGCTGACCCTCTCGGGCGGCCTGAAGATCCTGGAAAAGGATTCTGCCCAGCCTGCCGGTCTGCCCACCCTGTACGGCGGCGAACCGGTCTCTGCCGAGCCAGGCGAACAGCTGACCTTTGCGGCAGAGCCCAAGGCCGACAGCATCCCGGACAGCGCCGCCGACAGCGCCTCCGGCACTGTTGAGGAGGAGGCGGACCAGCGGCTGGAAAGCCTGAACACCCTGCTGGCTGCGCTGGATGCCGCAGGCATGAGCGCCGACGTGACCCGCATCGAGTTTGCGGATGTGGACGAGATGGCCTTCCTCTATCAGGACCGCATCAGCGTCTGGCTGGGCACCCTGAACGAGCTGGAATATAAGCTCAAGCTGGCAAAGCACGTCCTGCTGAATGAGGACGGCAAGGGCTGTGCCGCAACCGACACCGGAAAGCTGGACTTCACCCATATCAGCATGTCCAGCACCCGCAAGTTTACCTTTGCACAGGGTGAGCCGGAGCTGCCCTCCGGCTACATCTTGCCTGAACCGGTGGAGGAAACACCCGCCGAAGAAGGTGTGACCGGTGAAACGGCAGAAGGCACGGCCACAGACGGCACTGCCCCGGCAGCGGGCGAAGCCGCCGCAGATGCCGCTGCCGAAACACCAACGGATACCGCCGCGGCCCCGGCAGGCCCCGAAGCCGGACCGACGGCACAGCCGACCCCCGCCGAAGGAACGACCCCGGCGGCGGGCGATGCAAACCAAACCCAAACGACCCAATAAGGAGCGTGTAATGTTATGAAGCTGGAACAATTACTGGAAGGCGTGCCCTTTACCCTGGTGCAGGGCAGCCTGGATACCGAAGTGCAGGACATCATCTACGACAGCCGGAAGGCAGCCCCGGGCCTTGCCTTTGTCTGCATCGTGGGCACCCAGCGTGACAGCCACGAGTTTGCCGCGGACTGCGCCGCCAAGGGCGTGAGCGTGCTGGTCATCCAGCACGACATTGACCTTTCTGCCATGCCCGGCGTGACCGTGGTCAAGGTGGAGAGCAGCCGCTATGCCATGGCGCTGATGAGCGGTAACCTCTTTGGCAACCCCTCCCGCCGGATGACCATGATCGGCGTGACCGGCACCAAGGGCAAGACCACCACCACCCACATGATCAAGAGCGTGCTGGAAGCTGCCGGGAAAAAGGTCGGCATGATCGGCACCAACGGCATCTATTTCATGGGCCGTCATCAGGAGACCGCCAACACCACCCCTGAGAGCTACGAGCTGCAAAAGACTTTCCGCCAGTTTCTGGATGCAGGCTGCGATGTGGCCCTGATGGAGGTGTCCAGCCAGGGCCTGATGATGGACCGTGTGGCGGGTGTGCACTATGATATCGGTGTGTTCACCAACCTCTCCCCCGACCACATCGGCCCCGGTGAGCACAAGACCTTTGAGGAGTACCGCAGCTGGAAGGGCCAGCTTTTCCGGCGGTGTGATGTGGGCGTGGTGAACATCGATGACGAGAACACCGAAGCCCTGCTGGAAGGCCACACCTGCAAACTGGTGACCTACGGCCGCAGTGAAAAGGCCGACTACCGCGCCGAGGGCTGTGAGCTGCTGCGTACCCACGATTTTCTGGGCGTGGCGTTCCATGTCTCCGGCAGGGACAATATGGATGTCAGGGTGAACATGCCCGGCGAGTTCAGCGTCTACAACGCGCTGGCCGCCCTGGCTGTGGGCAAGGTGCTGGGCCTGCCCGATGCCGCCATCCATGAGGGCCTGGGCAAGTGCGTGGTCAAGGGCCGCGTGGAGCTGGTGCCCATCAGCAAAAAGTTTACCATCCTGCTGGACTACGCCCACAACGAGGTCTCCACCGAGAGCCTGCTCACCACCCTGCGGGCTTATCACCCCCACCGGCTGGTGGTGGTGTTCGGCTGCGGCGGCAACCGCTCCAAGCTGCGCCGCTACGGCATGGGCGAGACCTGTGCCAAAATGGCGGATTTCTCCATCCTGACCGAGGACAACAACCGCTTTGAGAAGATCGAGGACATCCTCGCCGATATCCGGGTGGGCATGAACAAGGGCAACCCCGATGCCAAGTTTGTGGAGATCCCCGACCGTCTGGACGCACTCCACTACGCCGTGGATCACGCCCAGGAGGGCGACCTGATCGCCGTCATCGGCAAGGGCCACGAGACCTACCGCGACCGTGAGGGCGTGAAAACCCCCTTCCTGGAGCGGGAGCTGCTGGAAGAATACGCCCAGCAGATCGGGTTGGAATAAACAAGAAAAACGCGCTGTGTCGTTGGACACGGCGCGTTTTTTGCTTCTGCTTTGGCACACGGGCCTTCGGCTCAGCAGGATCGAATTTGCAGGCGGCCGGCACTGGCACGGCCATGGCAGCGCTTACGCGCCCCACACCAGCCAGAGATACACATAGCCCGTCAGGACGGCTGCCAGCGTGAACGGAATGCCGATGCGCAGAAAATCACGGGTGCGCACCTGCTCACCCTGCTTGCGCAGGATGCCGATGGCTGCAATGTTGGCCGAAGCGCCAATGGGGGTCAGGTTGCCGCCCAGAGTTGCGCCCGTGAGCAGGCCGAAATAAAACAGCTCAGGCGGGAAGCCTGCACCGCCGTTCATCAGCCCGGCAATGCCCTGCACCACCGGCAGCATGGTGGCCACATAGGGGATGTTGTCGATGAAAGCAGAAAGGCCCACCGAGACGAATACCAGCAGGGTATAGAGACGGAAGGAATCATCACCGGAGAGGGTGTAGAACAGCTGGGCGGCGGCATCGATGACTCCGGCCTTGCGGATGCCCTCGATCAGGATGAACAGCCCGAACAACAGCAGCAGGGTGTCACAGTCCAGCTCCCGGGCCGCCAGCCGGAACGGCGCGAACGAGCGGCGGCGCAGGCAGGCGCGCAGGATGCCGAACAGGCAGACCCCTGCACAGATCAGCCCGCTGCGCAGGCCATAGAGCGCCAGCGGCAGCCCGCCCGCAGGCTGGGGCAGGAAGGAGGCCGCGATGAGCAGGCCCACCGTCAGCAGCATCAGGGCGGAGGGAATGGTGTCGGTGACCTCGGTCTCCACCGTGGCCGAAATGGGCTGGGTCTCGTGCCGGAAGGTGAACAGCAGCACGCCCAGAGAGGCCAGCGCCCCCAGCTCCACCCCGAAGAAGATGCCGGGCCTGCCCTCCATCCAGAAGAAATGGAAGAAGTTCATTCCCGCAAAGCCGCCCAGCAGGATGCTGGTGGTGTCACCCACAAGGGTGGCAGCTCCCTGCAGGTTGGAGGAGACCGCAATGGAAATGAGGACGGGCACGGGGGAGATCTTGAGCTTGCAGGCAATGGCAAGGCCCACAGGGGCCACCATGAGCACCGTGGCAACATTGTCCACAAAGGCGCTGATGACCCCGGCAAAGAGGGCCAGCATACACACGGCCCATTTCACGTTGGGCACCCGCACGATGAGCAGCTCGGCCAGCCGGGCGGGCATCCTGCTCTCAATAAAGAGGGAGACCGTGCCCATGGTGCCCGCCATCATCAGCAGGACATTGAAGTCCACAGCCCGGGCGGCATCCATCAGGGTAAAGTCCCACAGGCCCGCCGCGCCCAGAGCCAGAAACAGAGCGGCCCCGCCCAGCGCGGCAAAAGGCCGGTGCTGCGGCAGGGCCAGCATCAGAAGATAGGTCAGCAGAAAAAGGATCAGTGCAGGAAGCATACGCAGTCCTCAGCTTTCGGGCCTGGCATCGGTGTCCTCGTCGATCATCCGGTATCCCACGCCCAGTTCGTTCAGAATATAGGTGTTGCGGCCGGGCACGCTGCCCAGCTTTTTGCGGATGTTTGCCATGTTGACCTGCAGCTTTTTGGTGCTGCCGCAGTCGGTATCGCCCCAGATGGCCCGCACGATGGCGGCATAGGTCATCACCCGGCCTGCATGTTCCGAGAGGAAGGCCACGATGTTGTATTCGGTCTGAGTCAGCTTGATCTCGGCACCGTCCACAAAGACCTTGCGGCGCTCATAGTTGATCTCAAGCCCCTGTGCCTGGAACACGCCGCCGGGCATTCCGCCCAGCACGCCGAAGCGGTTGGTGCGCAGGGCGGCGCGCACCCGGGCCAGCAGCTCGCCGGTGCCAAAGGGTTTGGTGATGTAATCGTTGGCTCCCAGATCCAGCGCTTCGATCTTGTCCTGCTCGGTGGTGCGGGCCGAGAGCACGACGATGGGGGTCAGGAACTTCTGCCGCACAAAACGGATGAGCTCCAGACCGTCCCGGTCAGGCAGGCCCAGATCCAGGATGATAAGGTCCGGATTGTGGGAGGTGAACAGGGTCTGACCCATGGCGCAGGTGTTGGCAACAAGGGCCTGATAGCCGTTGGTCTCCAGCAGCGTCTCAATAAAGCTGCAGATGTTGGCCTCATCTTCCACGACCAGAACCTTGAATTTGTTATTGCTCATCTTCATTTTCCTCCGTCTCAATCGATTCGGTCTCCAGCCAGAAGCGGATGCTGGTGCCCTCGCCCACCTTGCTCTCGGCCTGGATCTCGCCGCCGTGCGCCTTGACGATGGCGGCACAGACCGAAAGGCCGATGCCCATGCCGTGCTTGCCGCTGTCGGCCGCGGCATCGGCGGGCAGCACACCGGTGAACAGGGTGCGCAGGCGTTCCTTCGGAATGCCGCAGCCGTTGTCCGATACCTCAAACACCGCCCGGCTGCCCAGCGTGAACACCCGCAGGGTCAGCTGGGTCATCCCCTCGGCGTGGACGGCGGCATTCTCCAAAAGGTTCGTCAGCACCTGCGAGATCAGCATCGAGTCCATGGGGATCACGATGAAGCTGTCGGGCAGGTAGGTGGTAACGGGCACCTTGGGGTAGCGCTTCTGGAACCGTACCAGCACGGTATCGATCAGCTCGTCCAGCACGGTGGGGGTCTTTTGCACGGCTACCTGCCCGCCGTCAAAGCGGGTGACAGACAGCAGGTTCTCCACCATCCGGTTCAGCCACTGGGCATCGGAACAGGCTTCGCCAAGAAGTTTTAATTTTTGCTCTTTTTCCAGGCTGTCATAATTTTCAATGACCGTGGAACAGGCCCCGTAAATGGAAGTAAGGGGCGTGCGCAGATCGTGGGAGACGGCCCGCAGCAGGGTGGCCCGCATCTTTTCGGTCTCGCTCTCCATCCGCAGCTGTTCCTGCTTTTTGATGCGGGTGGTCAGGGTGCTGGTCATAATGGACACCACCAGCATCGCCATGCCCGAGAACAGGTTTTCCGGCAGAGTGAAGTTGAAGGCAAAGTAAGGAGAACGGAACGCAAAATTCACGGCCAGCACGCCGATCAGGGAAGCCACCACGCCCAACACATAACCATCCGTATAGATCGAGATCAAAAAAACTGCCAGAACAAACACCATCGATGCAACGCCATCGATCCGGCCGGTGATCTGCTGTGTGCCGGTCACGATGAGAAAGGCAGCGCACAGCACAGCGGCCAGGACCAGCGCGTCGTGCCAGCGGGTCTTCTGCTTCATGGGGATCCCTCCATATCTATTCTACTCCAGATGAAAAGTATACCATACTTTTCCTAAAGATGCAGTAAAGGCTGAAAAAAGAGCGGTTGTTCCGGGGCGAAAAACGCCGGAGGGTGCGTAAAAAATGAAGGAGAAACCACAAAAGGCCCCGGAATGCGCTTCCGAGGCCTTTTGTGGTTTTGGGATATTCAGAACTTCTGCCAAGATGCGGAACTCGGCAGAAGGGGGTTGGCGCTTACTGCAGCAGCAGGCTGTCAGCGTTCTGGCCGTCGATGGTCAGGTGGACTTCCGTGCCGTTGTGGGTCAGCAGCAGGGTCTCGCCGCCGTGCTGCAGCAGGGCATCGACCGAGACACGGCTCACCGCGCCGGGGGTGTTGGTGCCGATGGTCTGGAACACGATGGTCTTTACGCCATCCGCAGCCATGGCCTCCAGTGCCTCAAAGGAGCCGGTCAGGCTGGCACCGTCCTGCTTTGTGGTGTAGGTCACGGTGTCGTTCTGACGGGTCTCATCAAACAGCACCTGCGTGCTGGCAAGGTCGATGACGTAGAGCTTGGGGGTGCTCACATCGTCCTCGGCGGTGTTCTGGGTGTCAGCGGGCGTGTCGGGCTGCACAGGGGTGGGTTCCGGAGTAGGTTCCGGAGTAGGTTCCGGGGTGGGCTCCGGCTGCACCGGGGTGGGGTCCGGAGTAGGTTCCGGAGTAGGTTTCGGTTCCAGTTTGGGCAGCACTTCATCGTGCACGGCCTTGCAGCCGGGCACACTGCACTTATAGTAAACGTGGCCCACCTGCTTCGGCGTGGGCTCTACCCGCTTGTCCAACTTCCATGCATGGGTGGTGTCGGTGGCAAGCTCACTGGTGAAGCCGTTGTCTTTCAGCCACTGGTTCAGCCACTTGGCATTGTGCAGGGTGTCGTACCGTTCGCCGCCGATGATTTTATGCAGATTATACCAGACATTATTGTCTGTTTCGATTTTTTCGCCTGTCTTTTCCGTGGTAGAATTTCGGAACAGGTTCAGAACGACAGAACCGACTTCGCCAAATTTGGAGCTTCCGTCTGCATTGTACTGGATCTGTTCGTCATCTTTTTTAAGAGTATATCCCTTTCCGATGGTTGCCGCATTGCTGCCGGTGGTATAAGCGTTGATGACAGTATTGCCAGTGCTTGCGTTGATGTTAAGAACAAGATCTGCGTTTGTACCATAATTGGCATCTTGATTGCCAATAGCAGGAACATCAGAAGTGTAATGGTCGTCCCCTCGATTGATGACATTCAGGGTGCCGCCCAGGATATTGATGGTGGTGGTAAAAGGATCGCTGACAGAGGAAGAAACGTAACCCCGAGAACCGATTGCAGGGTGCCAACCGGAACCAACTGCGGTAACATTTGCTCTGTCGCGGATGGTAATGTTCGTGTTGAGGTGTTCAGAGTTATAAAGTTGTCCGCCGCTGCCAATTGCGACGCTATCATTGTAGGCCTCTGCTGCAACGGTGGCATCCTTTGAAATTATGATATCACCACCGGCGTTTCGTCCGCCGCCAATGCCTGCACCATATTCGGACCAGGCTGTAACATTTGCCTGGTCGGTAATGGTAACTTCACCATAACCTCCTACGTAGCTTCCGTCACCACCGCCGCCGATGCCAGCACCGGTGTCGCCGCTTGCAATTACAGTGGCATCTCCTTTGATGACAATGTCTGTACCATCAGAACAGTCACCGCCGCCAATGCCGGCAGCACGCCTCCCGCTGACCGCTGTGATTTTGCCGCCAGTGACTGTGATATGAGAGGTGTCCTGGCATTCTCCACCACCAATACCGGCACCGTATTCTCCACCCTTTGCAAGGAGACTGCCCTTGCTGCCGTCCGCAGCTTTGTTGTCGTCTTTAATGGTAAGTGTACCCGTTCCGTCACTGTCGTTTTTCTCAAGACCGGCGTGCTTTTCACCACCCTTCAGGATGTTGTCTCCGTCCAGTTCAATTTCCGTGTCGCCTTTGCCCTTTACCGTGAGAGCCGCTTTGTGGTTTTCATAGCCATCATTACTGCGGTCAATATTCACATTGTCCAGCACAAACGAAAAAACCTGCTCGGCCTTCTTGGCAAAGTTGTTGACAATGGTGATGACATTATCGGTCGGCTCTGCGGAGGTGCTGGTGCTGCTGTTGTCAGCCTGTGCTGCGGGGGCAGAGGGAACGGTCGGCTCATCTTCCTCCTCCTGCTGCTCTTCCTTCTCCTGCTTTTCCTCCTCCTGCTCTGCGGAAGGCTCCTGTGTGGGCTTGGGAGCTTCTGCCTTTGCCTTGACAGGCTCCGGGGTCACGTTCTCTTCGGTTTTCTCTTCGGTGAGCTCCTGCTGCGGGGTGTCCTCTTTGCGCTCCTCGGTGGGTGTGGTTACCGGCTTCGGTGCAGTGTCCCCGGCGGTATTCTCACTCTTGGGCGCTTCCGTCTCGTTCACTGCGGGGGCGTTGCTCCCGTCTGCTTCCTGCGTGGCGGGGGAAGCATCGGCTTTGGTGCGGTCGTCATCCTTTCCGCCGCGGGTTCCGCCCCGGATGACGACGCTGTCAAGGCCGTCTTTGTAGGTCACGCCGCCTTGTTCGACGGTGACTACACCGGCATCGCTGACCTTAACATCCACACTGCCCTCATTGATGTAGTAGGTGGCCGCGAATGCGGGGGCCGCAATGGATGTCACAATGGACAACATCGCTGCTGTAGAAAGCACCCGCAATGCAAGATTCTTCGCTCTCATAAACAGTCCTCCCAAAAATTACACGGTGTCGATCCATGACAGAAAATGTCATAAAAAAATCGCAGCTTCAATATAGTTCGGGGGGGAGGTCAAGAGAAAAATTGTGATTTTGTGCAGAGTGGCGAACAATTTTGTCAAAAATAACAAGAAAAATTTTCAGAAAACGAGACCGTTCTCGCAAAAACCGGGAGCGTTACCGGAACCGGTACCAGATATACGGAACAGAACAGGGCGGCGGCACGGGAGAGGAAAAGGCACTGCACCGGCACAGAAAAGTGTGCGCAGAGCATCCCGGAATGCCCAAACCCATGGATTCTTTTCCGGTTTTATGCTATTATAAAAAGTAAGAGCAAGGAGAGAGCGCTCTCAGGGATAAGAGAAAACGTAACGTTGCAATAGAAGGAGAAGAGGATTATGGGAAAGTATTTTGGAACCGACGGCTTCCGTGGCGAGGCCGGTGTGAACCTGACCGCCGACCACGCCTACAAGGTAGGCCGCTTTCTGGGCTGGTATTATAATGCACTGCGGGAGCGCAACGGCAACAACGAGCCTGCCCGCATCGTCATTGGCAAAGACACCCGCCGTTCCAGCTATATGTTCGAGTACAGCCTGGTGGCGGGCCTGACCGCTTCCGGCGCAGATGCCTACCTGCTGCACGTCACCACCACCCCCAGCGTGGCCTACATTGCCCGCGTGGATGATTTTGACTGCGGCATTATGATCTCTGCCAGCCATAACCCGTTCTACGACAACGGCATCAAGCTGATCGACTGCTACGGCGAAAAGATGCCCGAGGAGACCCTGCTGCTGGTAGAGGACTACATCGACGGCAAGCTCCATGTCTTTGATCAGGATTGGCCGGAGCTGCCCTTTGCCCACCGGGAGCACATCGGCTGCACCGTGGACTATGTGGCAGGCCGCAACCGCTACATGGGCTACCTGATCAGCCTGGGCATCTACTCCTTCAAGGGCATCAAGGTGGGTCTGGACTGCGCCAACGGTGCCAGCTGGAACATTGCCAAGAGCGTGTTCGATGCGCTGGGCGCAGACACCTATGTCATCAACAACCAGCCCAACGGCCTGAACATCAACCTGAACGCAGGTTCCACCCACATCGAGGGTCTGCAGAAGTTCGTGGTGGAAAAGGGTCTGGATGTGGGTTTTGCCTATGACGGCGATGCAGACCGCTGCCTTTGCGTGGACGAAAAGGGCAATGTGATCACCGGTGACCACATCCTGTACATCTACGGCTGCTACATGAAGGAGCGCGGCAAACTGCTGACCAATACCGTCGTTACCACGGTCATGTCCAACTTTGGTCTGTACAAGGCCTTTGATGAGCAGGGCATCGGCTACGCCAAGACTGCCGTGGGCGACAAGTATGTCTACGAGTATATGGCCAAGAACGGCTGCCGCATCGGCGGTGAGCAGAGCGGCCACATCATCTTCTCCAAGTACGCCAGCACCGGTGACGGCATCCTGACCAGCCTGAAGATGATGGAGGTCATGCTGGCCAAGAAGAAGCCCCTGAGTGCGCTGGCCGCCCCACTGAAGATCTACCCGCAGGTGTTGGAGAATGTCCGTGTGACCGATAAGAAGGCCGCGCAGGACGATGCTGCCGTGCAGGCCGCTGTCAAGGCGGTGGCCGAGGCACTGGGCGATACCGGCCGCATCCTTGTCCGGGAGTCCGGCACCGAGCCGGTGGTCCGCGTGATGGTGGAGGCCCCCGACCACGACACCTGCCAGAAGTACGTTTCTCAGGTGGTGGATGTCATCAAGGCACAGGGCTACAGCGTCTGACGCTGAGCCGGAAAGAGAGCGCAGGATGAAGAAGTTCAAACGGATGCTGGCGGGGCTGGCCTGTGTGCTGGCGGTCTGCCTGTGTACCCCCACCGCTTTTGCGGCAAAGGTCATCGTCTATTTTGATGCCAACGGCGGTATCTGTACCTCTGCCGCGGAGCGCACCAATGCCGACGGCCAGCTGACGAGCCTGCCCACCGCCACCATGGAGGGCTATACCTTCGATGGCTGGTACACCTCTGGCACAGATGATGTTACCGGTTTTCCCATTGATGTGCAGGTCAAAGCCAACGATACGGCGTTTGGCGCGGATACCACCGTCTATGCCCACTGGTCGGCCAATGGCGGCAGTGCGGAAGTGGTGGAGGAGAAAGAGGTAGACCCGGACACCCTTCTTACAACGATGGGGCTGGCGGCCGGAAGCGTCGTTCTGGTGCTGCTGGCAAGCCTGGCACTTTGAGAGGAGCGGACATGCAGCAGAACTTAAAATTTCCGGCGCAGTGCACCGTCATTCCCGCTGAGGAGCTGGAGCAGGTTTCCGGCGGCGCTCCTGCCTGGGTGGGGGAGCTGAAGGATCAGATCCGCCCCTACTGGCAGAAGGCAAAGCCCTATCTGGCTTTTGGCATCGAGTGCGGCAAGGCCTTTGTGCAGGTCATTGCGGCGGCATACAGCATCTACATCTATGGCCGGATCATTCAGGACTCCATGCACGGCATCAAGGACAGCCTGAACTGGTTCAAGGGCCTGAACTGAAAATATCGGGATATGAAACGTCCCCCTGCGCCGTTCGTGGTTTGAACGGTGCAGGGGGACGTTTGTTTGTATCGCTGTCAGGCAGGTTTCTTATCTGCAAGTGCTTTTACTTCGTCGAGAGAAAGCTCTGTACACTCAGCAATCGTTTCCAGATTCAGCTGCCCCAAAGCCAGCATCTTCTTTGCTGTCCGTACAGCCTTTTGATACTCGGCATCTCTTGCGGATTCTCGCGCAACCTCTTCAAATGCTCTGCACATCTGTGATCTCCCTCCTTCGGTTTCTTTCAGATAGCGTACCTCTTTGGCAAGAAGCGGGTTCAACATTTTGTTCGGGTCGGTACAGTTCATGTCATGCATCAAACGTCCAACGGGATGCTCCAAATCACGGAATGCGCCATTCACATAAATGATATGAGCTCCATCACCGAACGTGGTGTGCTGCAGCTCTGTGACTGTTCTCTCTACATGATATAACGGCAGGCCTGCACCATATTTGTCATGCTCAGTGATGAAGATGACATAGGTGTCCACCAATGCGTCAAAATCTTCACCTTTTTCCAGTAACGTCCGGTCGATGACACTGCTGTGGAAGCGCGCCCGGCGGACGCTGGCACCCTTGTCTGCACGCTGGACCTCGATGTCCAGTACGCGGCCCTCGGTATCTACAGCCCGGATGTCCAATTTGATGGAGCGCTTGGTTGCGCTTTTGTATTCCACCTGAGCCTCGGTGCACTGAACCTTGATGTCGTTGCGCTCAAGAATCGTGCGCAGGATATATTCCACAGGCTCGATTTTTTCATCCAATGCTTCTGAAAAGAAATCATCGTCCATCAGCCGCAGTCCTTTCAGGAGCTCGAGATAATGCTGATACTGGTCCTTCATGGCAGGATACCTCTCTTTATAAGGTGTGCGGCTGTTTCTGATTCTAAATTATCATAATCCTGTTGAAAATGCAAGTAGCAAACCCCTTAATCATCCGTGCTGTCCAGTTTCAGCACGGCGGTAAAGGCTTCACTGGGCAGGGAGACGCTGCCGAGCTGGCGCATCTTCTTCTTGCCCTCCTTCTGCTTTTCCAGCAGCTTCTTCTTGCGGGAGATATCGCCGCCGTAGCACTTGGCCAGCACGTCCTTGCGCATGGCCTTGACGGTCTCGCGGGCGATGATCTTGCCGCCGATGGCGGCCTGCACCGGGATCTCGAACAGGGTGCGGGGAATGTTGTCCCGCAGCTTTTCGCAGATGCGGCGGCCCTTGGCGTAGGCGTTGTCCCGGAACACGATCATGGAGAGCGCGTCCACAGGGTCACCGTTCAGCAGGAAGTCCAGCTTGACCAGATCGCTTTCGCGGTACTCCTTGAACTCGTAGTCGTAGCTGGCGTAACCGCGGCTGCGGCTCTTGATGGCATCGAAGAAGTCGTAGACGATCTCGCCCAGAGGCAGGGCGTAGTGCAGGTCCACGCGGACATCGTCCAGATACTTCATGTCGATGAGCACGCCGCGCTTCTGCTGGCACAGATCCATCAGGGCACCCACGTAATCGTTGGGGGTGTAGAGGTGGACATCCACAAAGGGCTCCTCCTGCTTGACGATGTTGGAGGGATCCGGGTAGCTGGACGGGTTGTCGATCATCTCCACGGTGCCGTCTGTCATGGTCAGGCGGTAGCGGACGCTGGGGGTCGTGGTGATGATATCCAGGTCAAACTCCCGCTCGAGACGCTCGGTGATGATCTCCATGTGGAGCAGGCCCAGGAAGCCGCAGCGGAAGCCAAAGCCCAGAGCGGCACTGGTCTCAAGCTCAAAGGTCAGGGAAGCGTCGTTCAGCTGCAGCTTTTCCAGCGCGTCCTTCAGGTCGGGGTACTTGGCACCGTCGGCGGGGTAGATGCCGCAGAACACCATGGGCTTGACCTGACGGTAGCCGGGCAGGGCCTCGGAGGTGGGGCGGTCTGCCAGTGTGACGGTATCGCCCACGCGGGTGTCCTGCACGGTCTTGATGCTGGCGGTCAGGTAGCCGACCTCGCCGGCCTGCAGCTGGCTGCAGGGGGTAAGGGAGGTAGCGCCCATGTGGCCTACTTCCACCAGCGTGAACTCTGCCCCGGTGGCCATCATTTTGATGGTGTCGCCGGGTTTGACGGTGCCCTCGAACACGCGGATGTAGACGATAACACCCTTGTAGCTGTCGTAGATGCTGTCAAAGATCAGGGCCTTGAGGGGAGCGTCCGGGTCACCGGTGGGGGCGGGGATATCGCTGACCACCCGCTCCAGCACCTGATCAACGTTCAGGCCGGTCTTGGCAGAGACGCGGGGCGCATCCATGCAGGGCAGGCCGATCACATCCTCCACCTCCTGGGCCACCTCGTCCGGGTGGGCGCTGGGCAGGTCGATCTTGTTCAGGATGGGCACCAGCTCCAGATCGTGCTCCAGCGCCATGTAGGTGTTGGCCAGCGTCTGGGCCTCCACACCCTGGGTGGCATCCACCACCAGAATGGCACCCTCACAGGCGGCCAGACTGCGGCTGACCTCGTAGGCAAAGTCCACGTGGCCCGGGGTGTCGATGAGGTTGAACTCGTAGGTCTTGCCGTCCTTGGCAGTGTAGTTCAGGGTAACGGCGCGGGCTTTGATGGTGATGCCGCGCTCCCGCTCGATGTCCATGTTATCGAGGATCTGATCCTCCATGATGCGCTCGTCCACGCTCTTGGTCAGCTCCAGAATGCGGTCCGACAGGGTGGACTTGCCGTGGTCGATGTGTGCAATGATGCAGAAATTTCGGATGTTGTCTCTTGCCATGTAATTCCTCCGGGAGAGTGTGTTAGTCGTTCAGGATCCAGTCCTCCACGGCAGCGGTCGTGCCGTGTTCCAGATAAACACGGGGTACCCGGCGGGAAACGCCGCAGAGCACCTCGTAGGTGATGGTATCGGTCTTGCGGGCAATGTCCTCCGCACTGTCGCTGACAGTGCCGCCCCACAGGATGGCTTCGTCCCCCTCCTGTACCGTGCCCGGCACAGCAGAGACATCCACCATCATCTGATCCATGCAGACCCGGCCCAGCACCGGGCAGGGCGTGCCGTGGATCTCCACGATGCCCTTGCCGCAGCTGAGCTGGCGGGGGTAGCCATCGGCGTAGCCGGTGCAGAGGGTGGCCACTGGCGTGGGCCGCTCTGCTGTGAACCGGCGGCCATAGCTGGTGGACTGGCCCGGCTGCAGCACCTTGACCATGCTGACCACGGTCTTGAGCTTCATCACCGGGCGGAACAGCCCGAAGCGGACTTCATCGCTGGGGTCAAAGCCGTACAGGATGATGCCGGGGCGGGCCATGCAGTGTGCCCGGGGCAGGCCCTCGGGCCAGTCCGGGTGGAGCATCACACCGGCTGAGTTGTCGCAGTGGACGATGCCGGGCTCGTGCCCGGCTGCCGTCAGGGCGCTGCAGGCCTGCACAAAGAGCCGGTGCTGCTCGGCGGTGTAGGCAATGTTTTCCTCGGCGGTGTCATCGGCCACCGAGAAGTGCTGGAACAGGCCGGTCATTTCCAGGCCGGGCAGGGTGCAGGCGGCGATGGCCTCGGCAATGGCGGCATCAAAATCGGTGCGCAGAGCAAAGCCGATGCGGCCCATGCCGGTATCCACAGCCAGATGCACTTTGACCCGGCCCCCGGCGGCCTGTGCGGCCTCGCTCAGGGCTTGGGCCTGGGGCAGGGAATAGCAGGCTGCGGTGATATCGTCCCGGATGAGGGCGGCAGCGTATGTGGGCTGCACATGGCCCAGAATGAGGATAGGCAGGGTCTGGCCGCTCCTGCGCAGCTGCAGGGCCTCAGCCAGGCAGCTGACAGCCAGCCAGGAAGCACCCTCCTGCGCAAAGACCCGGGCGCACTGGACGGCACCGTGGCCGTAGCTGTCGGCCTTGACCACGGCACACAGGGGAAGGCTGCCTGCCCGCTGCTTTACGGTGCGGAAGTTGGCCCGCAGGGCATCGAGATCAATCTCAGCCCAGACGTGTTTTTCAAAGTTCTGCATCTGCATGATGCATTCCCTCCTTTGGGGATGGATTGGATGTGCGTCCTGTATGGACCGGCCGCCAACCGTCGATGCCGCTCTCCTGCAGAGCATGGAGCGTTTTCTGCCGGAAGGCGTGGTCGGTGCGGCAGCGCTCCCGGACAAAATCCTTGGTCTGTTCCCGCACGGTCACACCGTCGGCGGGGCAGCGGCTCTTGACGATGGGGAAGTCCTCCTCCTTTACCGCACAGCGCACCTCGTGTTCGGTGGCCAGCAGCATGGGGCGGATCAGGGTCAGGCCCCGGCGGTCCAGCTGGGTGACCGGGGAGAAGCAGCCAATGCGGCCCTCCCGCCAGAGATTCATGTAAAAGGTCTCGACAGCATCATCGAGGTGGTGGCCCAGCGCCACTTTATTGCAGCCAAGCTCCTGCGCCGCCGTGTGCAGCGCGCCCCGGCGCAGCCTGGCGCAGAGGGAACAGGGGTTCTTTTCCTGCCGGTATTCAAACACGATGGGGCCGATCTCGGTGCGGCGCACCTCGTAGGGGACCTCATACCGGGCGAACAGCGCCGCCAGCGGGCTGTAATCCACAGCCTGGTGGTCAAACTGCGGGTCAAGGGTGACGGCCACGACCTCATAATCAAAGCCAAGGTACCGGCGCAGCTGGGCCAATCCGATGGTCAGGGCCACGCTGTCCTTGCCGCCCGAAACGCCCACCATGATCTTATCACCGGGGGAGATCATCTCATAATCCTGCACGGCCTTGCGCATCAGGCCGCAGAGCCGCTGCATGGCGTGTGGATCGCTCATGTCAGGCTCACGCTTTCCACCAGATTGACGATATCGCTGATGGAGGCCAGCTTGGTCAGGCCGGAGACATAGACCACATCGCCGCTGTCGTATTCAATGGTGGCCAGCACGGCGTAGTAGGCCTGGATATCACAGCGCACGGCAGTGACAGTGGCACCCTCCACCTGCAGCTTGACCTTGCGGGGGCTGATGACACCGTAGGCTGCTTTCAGGTCAGCTTCCGACTGGCCGATGAAGTCTTCGTAAGTGGCTTTGTCCCCCCGCTGGAACAGCACCACCTGGTAGTTGGCGTTGGCGCTGTCCTCACCGGAAGCCAGCTGCAGCGCATGGCCCAGCGCAGCATCCTCGGTCATCTGACAGACGGGCCAAACGGCACTTTCGTAATCCACCGAGATGCCATTCTCCGCATCAAAGTGGGTGTCGGGGTTGGCAGGAGTGCGGCGGTTGACGGCCAGCGTCAGCCCAAAGTAGGCCAGCGCACCCAAAAGCACGATCACGCCCATGGCGAGCAGCAGCCTGGAGGCCCGCTGCTGGGAGGAATCCTGCGTGTGAATGTCTTTCGGCATGGGAAAAATCTCCTTTTTACAATATCTTATATAGTATAACACACTCGGCGGCAAAATTGTAGCGCCGCCGGGACAAATTTGCCCCCCGGAGGTTGAAAAACTTTTTGAAAATTCGATTTTAGAAATCGTGAGATTTCGAGAGGATTCAAGAGATTTTGAAAGGTATAAAAATTTCCACTGAAAAAATCGCAAAAAGATGTTGACAGGCGCTTTTTTGTGTTGTATACTGACACTCGCGCCCCAAAGGCGCCTGAATCGTACCAAACACTTATCAGGAGGAAATAGATATGAGCACTACTCTCGTAAAGCCCGCTGAAGTCGAGCGCAAGTGGTATCTGCTCGACGCTGCCGGCAAGAGCCTGGGCCACGTCGCTGCTGAGGCTGCTGTTCTGCTGCGCGGCAAGCAGAAGGTCGATTATACCCCCAATGTTGACTGCGGCGATTTCGTCGTCGTCATCAACTGCGACAAGGCTGTTCTGACCGGCAAGAAGGCCGAGCAGAAGTTCCACATCACCCACAGCAAGTTCATCGGCGGCCTGAAGAAGGTCCAGTACAGCAAGCTGATGGCTGAGAACAGCGACCTGGCTATGACCTACGCTGTCAAGGGCATGATCCCTTCCAACACCATCGGTGCTAAGGCTCTGACCCGCCTGCACTGCTACCAGGGTGCCGAGCACGCTCACGCAGCTCAGAAGCCCGAGAAGATCGAGTTCTAAGAAGGAGGCAATCGAACATGTACGAAACCAAACCTTATTTCTACGGCACTGGTCGTCGTAAGGATTCCGTTGCCCGCGTGCGCGTCTATCAGGGCACTGGCAAGGTCACCATCAACGACCGTGACATCGACAACTACTTCGGTCTGGAGACCCTGAAGCTGATCGTCCGCTCTCCGCTGGTCCTGCTGGGCCTCGAGGGCAAGTATGACGTCGTCGTCCGCGTTTCCGGCGGCGGTGTTTCCGGCCAGGCTGGCGCTATCCGCCACGGTCTGAGCCGCGCCCTGCTGCAGCAGAGCGATGAGAACCGCGCTGTTCTGAAGAAGGCAGGCTTCCTGACCCGCGATCCTCGTATGAAGGAGCGCAAGAAGTACGGTCTCAAAGCAGCTCGTCGCGCTCCGCAGTTCAGCAAGCGATAATCTACAGCTTAATAATGCTAAAAAAGCCCGGAAA
>OJNU01000416.1_pt1 | contig 34079 bp, 30 predicted proteins | sample 1597941 | NCBI WGS metagenome assembly OJNU01 (sample SAMN01915228, study PRJEB22387) | human gut metagenome | isolation source: stool | host: Homo sapiens | place: USA | reverse complement strand
ACTATGGATTTTTATTTTTTGATTAACTGTTCAAGTTCATTTTACAACTGACCAACAGAAATAAAATGATGATGAATGATGATTGCGGAACCCCGTATGATTCCACGGTTTCAACTGTCTTCCCGGGTCCCCTGTCCTTATTATAGGAAGAAGCGGGCATGAAAAAAAGCTGATTCGCCCGAACGGTCGAAACTGCAAACCGAATGGTCGAAATCAGCTGAATTTTTCAAACTCTTTTTGAAATTGTATCGCTGCGGTTTAAAAAGGCCTCCAGACACTCATGATGGCCCGTGCCACATGATAGCCGTCCAGTGCGGCGCTCATGATGCCGCCGGCATAGCCGCACCCTTCCCCGCAGGGATAGAGGCCGCCGTGTGTCACGGACTGATAGTCCTGGCCGCGCAGAATGCGCAGCGGCGCCGATGTACGGGTCTCCACGCCCGTCAACATGCCTTCCGGCCCGTCGAAGCCCTGGATGCGCCGTCCGAACCAGGCAATGCCCTGTTTCAGCGTCGCAGCAGCAAACGGAGGCAAGACCTCGTCCAACCGTACCGCCGTCACACCGGGACGGTAGCTGTACGTACCGGCCAGGGCCGGCGCCGTTCCCTGCAGGAAGGTTTCCACACTCTGCGCAGGAGCCCGGTAGTTCCGGCCGCCGGCTGCAAATGCCAGTCGTTCATAACGGCGCTGGAACGCGATGCCCGCCAAGGGATCCGCACCGAAGTCCGCCGGCGTCACATTGACGACCAGGGCGCTGTTGGCGATACCTGAATCGCGCCCATACAGGCTCATGCCGTTAACGACGACGCCGCCTTCCTCGGAGGCTGCCGCCACGACCTGCCCGCCCGGACACATGCAGAAGGAATAGGCCGTACGGCTCCGGTCCGGCGTATGGTACACGAGGGCGTAATCCGCGGGACCAAGCCGCGGATGCCCGGCAAACCCGCCGTACTGCGCCCGGTCGATCAAGGCCTGGGGATGCTCGATACGCAACCCTACGGAAAAAGCCTTGCCCTCCATGCCGACGCCGTGCGAAGCCAGGACGGCGTAGGTGTCACGGGCACTGTGCCCGCAGGCCAGGATGGCCGTCTCCGCCGGCAGCACTTCGCCGCCGTTCAATACCAGGCCGGTCAGCCGTCCATTGCGGAAACGGAAATCCGTCACCTGGGTTTCGCAGCGGATTTCCCCGCCCAGACGCCCTATTTCCGCGGCCAGGCCCTGCACCATGGCACGCAGCCTGTCCGTTCCCACATGGGGTTTATGCTCCGTCAGGATTTCCGGCGGCGCGCCTGCCGCCACAAAGGCCTGCAGGATATCCGCCATGACCGGGTCATTGACGCGGGTCGTCAGCTTCCCGTCGGAAAACGTACCGGCGCCGCCCATGCCGAACTGGACATTGGACACCGGATTGAATTTTCCCGTACGCCAGAAAGCCTCTACATCTTCCACGCGGCGCGACAGGGCCCGGCCCCGCTCCACCAGGATGGGACGGTACCCGTAGCGGGCCAGTTCCAAAGCCGCCACAAGCCCCCCCGGGCCGGCGCCGATGACGACGGGCCGTTCCGTCAGGGGAACCGTTCCCAGCTGCGGTGCAGCCGGCACGGCCTTTGCGTAAGGGGTAACGCCGTTCCTGCCCAGCAGCTTCCGGGCGAAGCCGGACGGGACATCCACCTCGGCGGCCACATGGTACAGCAGGCACACGTTGTCCTTATGCCGCGCGTCGACGGCACGGTGCAGCACCGTGCATTGCGTAATGGCACCCGGCCGGATGCCGAGTTTCTTCGCCACACATTCCCGCAGGGTCTTTTCCTGCTTCAAGGATAGCTTCACATCGTTTACGCGAAGCGTCAGTTTTGCCATATCGGTAATCCCTACTTTTCACTGGAAATGGTGAAATCCACTGTCACGACCCGGTTGTCGGCCCGCACGTTGTCCGGCAGGCTGAGATTGATCCGGACGGACCTCTCGTTGCCGTGCGAAGCCAGGTCGATGTCATCCGTCTTGACTTCCGTCATGGTCTTCACGACGGACGGCGGCCCGGACACGGTGACTTTGTACGGGGTTACTGTGGAGCTCGTCATCTTCATGCCATCCGGCAGCGTGCCTGTAAAGCTGGCCTTGACAGGCACTTCCTTCGTCATCGTTTCATGCACCAGGGTGGTGCGGACATCCACTTTCTGCGGCTCGAAAGAGAGGTCCTCCATGTCGACGCCGTCCCGTCCCACGGCGACAGGCGCAGCTGTCGTCTGGAAGGATTCGCTGCGGTCGCTCACGTCCACCGGGACTTCAATCTTGGAAATGGCTTCCAGGCGCGTCGCGGCGCCGGTCACCTTGACTTCGGAAGGAATCAGCATCGTCTTGCTGATGGCGATGTCCTGCGCCGGCTTACCCAGCACCCGCGCCGTCAGCGGCATGATCTTTTCCCGCTGGACGTCGACGAAAAGGGAAACCATGCGCGGGCTGATGTCCACGACCTCGCCCTGGGGGAAGAACGCGTTGACCAGCACCGTATGCGGTCCGACCGACAATTTGGCCAAGTTCACGTAGGCCGTGATCTGCGATTCCGACAGGTTGGCAAGGACCGTGCGGGGACCGCGGACGCGGACGCTGATCTTATCCGGCTTATTGAAGACCACCATGTTGGAGCCCAGGTTGCGCTGGCCCAGAGCCACCACGAAATCGCGTTCCGTGATGGGATTCTGTTCGCCCATGACATAAATCCACAGCAGGACGGCCAGCAGCAGGCAGATGATACGGGGAATCCAGTTGCTGCCGCCGGATTCCCGTTTACGTTCCATGAAATCGTTCATTTGCTTTTTGCCTCCGCCTGTTCCGCCTTTCTTTTGCCGCGGCGCAAGCTCAGGACCTTTTCCTTCACAAGATCCATGAGCGTCGTCTGCGTACGGACGACGATGGCGCCGCGGAGCATGTCTTTGACGTCATCGGCCTGCAGGTAGCGGAAGATTTCGCCGTTCCGGGCGATGGAGATGGTGCCTGTTTCTTCACTGACGACGAGCACCAGGGCGTCGGACTGTTCGGAGAGACCGATGGCGGCACGGTGCCGCGTGCCCAGTTCCTGGCTCAGGTTGCGCTGCTCCGTCAGGGGCAGCAGGCACGAAGCCGCCACGATGCGGTTGCCGCGGATGATGACGGCCCCGTCGTGAAGCGGCGTGTTTTTTTCAAAAATATTCAGGAGCAGGCTGTCTGTCACGAGGCCGTCAATCTTGACCCCTGTCTCGATGCGTTCTTCCAGACCGATGGCCCGTTCGAAGACGATGAGGGCGCCCACCTTGCGGCGTGCCATAATGGATGCGGCACTCGCCACCGCGTCAATCATGTCGTTCAATTCGTCCTCATCGATTTCCTGGGCTTTGCGGAACAGGCGTCCGCGGCCGATCTGCTCCAGGGCACGGCGCAGTTCCGGCTGGAAGACGATAGGCAGGGCGACCAGGACCATGGTCATGGCCTTTTCCAGCAGCCAGTTGATGACGTGCAGATTCAGCCATTTGCTGACCAGCATGATGAAAGCCAGTACAATCAGGCCTTTCACCAGCGCTGCCGCCCTGGTGTTCTTCAGCATCGTATAGATCTTATAAAGGAAATAAGCGACCACACCGATGTCCACAAAATCGAGGACCCCGATGGTGCGGCTCAGTCCCTGCAACTGTTCGAGCAAAAAAACCACCTTTACTTTCCATTCTGTTTCAGGCTGTAACAAGCTGTTTTGCGCACATTTGCGCATATTATGGAATCATTATAACACAGCCCTGTATCATTATGCTATCAAATATTTGTGACAAAAAAAGGCACCCGCAGCCGAAGCTGCGGATGCCAAAAGCATAAGGGCTGGTTCAGTGCTTCGGATCAGAGCCTCTCATCCAAAGCTTCGCGGGCGGTTTCCTGGTCTGCCAGGACTTTGTCACAGACGGCGAACTGCTTGTCGTTCTCGACATAGCTCGGTCCGCCGTAGGAGACACGGGCGTTGACGCAGTGTTCCGGATCCAGGGCCTGCATCAGATCCGGCTCGAACAAAGCCGAGAACTGCTTGTATTCCGCCAGCGTCATATCGAGGAGGAACTTGCCCTCCTTGATGGCGTAGGCCACGCACTTGCCGACCACGGCGTGGGCCTTGCGGAATGGCAGGCCTTTACGCACCAGGTAGTCGGCCAGATCCGTCGCGTTCGAGAAATCGTGGGAAACGGCCCATTTCATACGGTCTGTCCTGACCTGCATGGTGAGGATCATGTCGCGGTAGACCTGCAAGGTGAACTTCACCGTGTCTATGGCGTCGAACAGGCCTTCCTTGTCTTCCTGCAGATCTTTGTTATAGGTCAGCGGCAGGCCTTTCAGGGTCGTCATCATGGCAATCATTTCCCCATAGACACGGCCTGTCTTGCCACGGACCAGTTCGGAAATGTCGGGATTCTTCTTCTGCGGCATCATGGACGACCCCGTCGCGAAGGCGTCGTCCAGCTCGATGAAACCGAATTCCGTGCTGCTCCAGAGACACAGTTCCTCCGACAGACGGCTCATGTGCATCATCAAGATCGATGCGAAAGACAGGAACTCCAGGATGTAGTCCCGGTCACTGACAGCATCCATGCTGTTCGGGTAGACTTTGCTGAAATGCAGCTGCTCCGCCACGAAAAAACGGTCGATGGGGAACGTGGTACCGGCAATGGCGCCAGCCCCCAGGGGCATGATATCCGCCCGGTCGAACACACCGAGCAGGCGGTCAAAATCGCGGCGCAGCATATTGAAGTAGGCCAGCAGATGATGGGCGAACGTAATCGGCTGCGCGCGCTGCAGGTGCGTGTAGCCAGGCATGAGCGTCTTGTCATGCTTTTTGGCCACCGTCAGCAGCGCCTCTTCGAAACGGATCAGCAGCGCCGCGATTTCCGCCGCTTCGCGTTTCACATACATATGCATATCCAGGGCGACCTGGTCGTTCCGGCTGCGCGCCGTGTGGAGGCGGGCCCCGGCATCGCCGATGCGCTCGGTCAGGCGCGCCTCGATGTTCATGTGGATGTCTTCCAGTTCCACACTGAAATCGAATTGGCCGGCCTCGATATCCGCCAGGATATCCTTCAGGCCCCGGACAATCTTATCCTTGTCTTCCACGGAAATGATACCCTGCTTCGCCAGCATTGTGGCGTGGGCGATGCTGCCCCGGATATCTTCCCGGTATAACCGCTTGTCATAATTAATGGACGCATTGAATGCGTCCACTAATTCGTCTGTATTTTTGTTGAAGCGGCCTCCCCAAAGTTTAGCCATTATTTCAACGTCCCTTTCTTCATCATAGCCCTTACTGCCAGCGGCAGGCCGAAGAGGTTGATGAAGCCCGTGGCATCGCTCTGGTCGTATACCTCGTCTTCGCCGAAGGTCACATATTCCTGGCTGTACAGGGAATAGGGGGACTTGGCGCCGGCGGAGATGATGTTGCCTTTGTACAGCTTCAAGCGAACCGTACCGGTGACGGTCTTCTGGGTTTCGTTGACGAAGGCATCCATGGCTTCCCGCAGAGCGCAGAACCATTTGCCGTCGTACACCAGCTCGGCATACTTGATGGCCAGGCCTTCTTTATAATGGTACGTGTCTTTGTCCAGGCACAGGTTTTCCAGCTCGTTGTGGGCATAGTAGATAATGGAGCCCGCCGGGGTTTCGTATACGCCGCGGCTCTTCATACCGACGAGACGGTTTTCCACGATATCGCTGATGCCGACACCGTTGCGGATGCCGATCTCATTCAGCTTTTCCACAATCTTGGCAGGGCTCAGTTTTTCGCCGTTGACAGCGACGGGAACGCCTTCCACAAATTCGAGTTCCACGTATTCGTCCTTGTCCGGTGCAGCTTCCGGCGTGCAGGTCACTTTGAACATCTTATCCTGCGGCGCGTTCCACGGGTCTTCCAGGTCGGAACCTTCGTGGGAGAGATGCCACATATTGCGGTCCATGGAGTAGTCATCGGAATGGGATACGGGGATGGGGATGTTGTGGGCGGCGGCATAATCGATTTCCTGATCGCGGGATTTCAGTTCCCATTCACGCCAGGGAGCGATGATGGCGATGTCCGGATCCAGGGCCTTGACGCCCAGTTCGAAACGGACCTGGTCGTTGCCCTTGCCCGTCGCACCGTGGGCGATGGCATCGGCGCCTTCCTTGTGGGCGATGTCGACCAGATGTTTTGCAATCAGCGGACGCGCGAAGGACGTGCCCAGCAGATATTTCTTTTCATAGACGGCACCAGCCTTGACGCAGGGCCATACGTAATTTTCGATGAAGTCTTCCTTCAGGTCGAGGATGTAGCACTTGGAAGCGCCGGACTTCAGCGCCTTGTCATGAACCGGATCCAGTTCGTCGCCCTGGCCCAGGTCCGCCGTGACGCAGATGACTTCACAGTCGTTGTAATGGTCTTTCAACCACGGGATGATGACGGAAGTATCCAGGCCGCCGCTGTATGCCAATACAACCTTCTTGATGTTTTCCTTTTTCGCTTTTGCCATTTGAAAGGCCTCCCTTATGCTTTTTCTAATGTCTGGGTCTCGCAGCCTGCTCTCTTTCTATGCAGGCCTGAAAATCTGAACAGCTTCATTGTAGCACAACCGAAAGATAATGCAAGGGAATTTTTAATATTTTTTCAAGTTTTTCTGTTTATTTATGCATTCCAGGGTTATTTATGCAGTTATACGGCCCTCTATGCATTTTCAGGGCAGCCATCCGTTCCGGAAGAAAGGATGACCGCCCTGGAATGACGTCGTCACGATAGCCGTATTGTGACAGATTCCGTATTCTTATTTATGCTGCCGCCGGCTCGTCAGATTGCCGCATCGCTCATGAGCAGCGCCATGATGGCCTTTTGCGTGTGCAAACGGTTTTCCGCCTCGTCGAAGACCACGGACTGCGGTCCTTCCAGGACTTCTTCCGTGATTTCCTCGCCGCGGTGGGCCGGGAGGCAGTGCAGGACGATGGCACCGTCGCGGGCTTCCTTCAGCAGTTCAGCGTTGATCTGGTAATCGTGCAGGGCCTGTTTGCGGACCTCGCGTTCCGCTTCTTCGCCCATGCTGGTCCAGACGTCCGTATAGAGGACATCGGCGCCTTTTGCAGCTTTCCGGACATCTTCCTCCACCGTGATGGTGCAGCCCGTCAGCCTGGCGTCTTCCTGCGCCTCTTTGACGATGACCGGATCCGGCTGGTAGCCCTTCGGGCTGGCGCAGACCATGTTCATGCCCACCTTCGCGCAGGCGAACATGAGGGAATGGGCCATGTTGTTGCCGTCGCCCACATAGACCAGTTTGCGTCCCTTCAGGATCTTCTGGTGTTCCTCAATGGTCAGCAGGTCCGTCAGCGCCTGGCAGGGATGCAGCAGGTCCGTCAGACCGTTGATGACCGGTACGGAAGCGTACTTGGCCAGTTCGATGACCGAATCATGGGAGAACGTGCGGATCATGATGCCGTCCACCATACGGGACAGGACACGGGCCGTGTCACGGATCGGTTCGCCGCGGCCGATCTGCGAATCCTTGTCGCTCAGGTAGATGGAATGGCCGCCCAGCTGGTGGAATCCGGTCTCGAAGGAAACGCGGGTGCGCGTCGAAGCTTTCGAGAACAGCATGGCCAGGGTCTTGCCTTTGCAGTATTCGTGGGGCACGCCGTTTTTCTGCATGGATTTCAGCTTTTTCGCCACATCCAGGATGGTAGCCACTTCGCCAACGGACAGGTCATGAATCGAAAGCAGGTCTTTATGCTTTAATCCCATTCGAACTCACACCTCTCCCCTTACGCCCTGACGACTTCCGTGCCGATACCTTCGTCGCTGAAGATTTCAGCCAGGATGGCATGATCTACACGGCCGTCCACGATATGGGCTTTTCTGGCACCGCCGGACAGGGCCGTGATGCAGGCCTTCACCTTCGGAATCATACCGCCGTCGATGCTGCCGCGGATGATCAGTTCCTGCGCTTTTTCGAAGCTCAGGGTGGACAGGAAGCTGTTTTCGTCGTGATAATCTTCGTAGATGCCCTTGACATCGGTCAGGACGATCAGTTTTTCCGCCTTCAGGGCGCCGGCGATCTTGCCAGCCGCACTGTCTGCGTTGATGTTGTACGATTCTCCCTGCTGGCCGACGCCTGTCGGGGCGATGACCGGGATGCAGCCGGCATCGAGGAGGACATTCAGAAGTTCCGTGTTGACGGATTCCACGCTGCCCACAAACCCGATATCGACCAGGTTGACTTCGCCGTTTTCATACACATCGGCCAGATGCTTCTTGGCCACGATGAGGTTTGCGTCCTTCCCGTTCAGGCCGACGGCCTTGCCCCCCAGGCGGTTCACTTCGGCTACCAGGTCCGTGTTCGTACGGCCGACGAGGGCCATCTCCGTCAGGGCCACAGCCTCTTCGTCCGTCACGCGCAGGCCATTGACGAAAGCAGGCTTCTTGCCAGCCTTCTGCAGCATCTGCGGCACTTCGGGGCCGGCTGCATGGACCACGATGGGGCGCAGCCCGGCGCACTGCAGGAAGATGATGTCCTGAAGCAGCTGTTTGCGCAGGGTCGGGTCCGTCATGGACTTCCCGCCGAATTTGACGACGACGACTTTATCCTTGAAATCCCTCAAATAAGGCAGTGCCTCTACCAAAATGCCGATATCTTCGTTTCGTAACATTGTTGGTACCTCCTCTTTATGTATGCCATTAGGAAAGCAAAGCATTGATATTTTATTTTACCACATGGTGCCGCATTTTTATAGGGAAATTTGCCCTTTTCCTACAGCTCCGATTTATGATAGTATTAAGTAGATGGTATCGCAAAGAAAGAATGGAAAGACAGGCCGGAAAGGCCTGACGCAAGGAGACTTACCATGAGCAGGCAGCACGGAAGCAGACTCCCGAAAATCCTCGCGGCCACCGTCGCCGTCCTGGCCCTTTACCTGGGCTGGAACGTGTTCGGGCCGAAGCCGGATACGGAACCTGCAGCAGACCGCGGGAACGGTTCCAACGTGACAATCAAAGAAGAAGGCAGCGGTCCGGAAAACACGCTGCAGAAGAAGTGGGACAGCTTCTTCGGGAAAGCGAACCCGGGTTCCACGGAACTGAAGGATCAGGCGGGCAATGCCCTGCTCAAGGCTAAAGACGCGGCGGAAGACGCCGGTGAAAACGCGGGCAAACTGTACCGCAGGGCCAAGAGCGATACCTCCCGGCTGGCCGGCGAGGCAAAAGAAAGCAGCGGTCCTGTGCTCTTCAGCCTGTCCACCATGTGGCACGCCAGGGAAATCATCGCGCACCTGCGCCAGGATCCGGACTGGGTCCCCTACAAAGAGATTCCGCCCCAGACCCGCCAGGCCCTGGTGGCCATCGAAGACCACGGGTTTTACGAACACGGCCCCTTCGACGTAAAGGGCATGTTCCGCGCGGCCCTCGTCAACGCAACGGCGGGACAGGTCCTGCAGGGCGGCAGCACCCTGACCCAACAGATGGTCAAGAACGTGTTCCTGAACGACGAGCAGACCATGGCCCGCAAATTCCAGGAAGCGGCGCTGTCCATGTATGTAGAGCATCATTATACGAAGAACGAGATTCTGGAACTGTACTTCAACACGACCTATTTCGGCAACGGGTATTACGGCCTGCGCGAGGCCAGCCGGGGGTACCTGGGCAAAGAGCCTTCCCAGCTGAACCTGCCGGAAAGTGCCATGATTGCGGCCCTGCCGAACGCGCCGAGCGCCCTCAATCCCTACAAGAACCCCATGGGCTGCGGCAAACGGACGACCCTGATCCTGCGTGAAATGAAGCAGTACCGCTATATCGGCACCATTGACATGGAGAACGCCATCGAGCAGGGTGTGACCTTGAAGAACGGCCAGCGTCTCGTACTGCAGTGACAGTAAAAAAGGGAGTCCCTTCGCGGGGCTCCCTTTTTCGCTATACCGATATTCCCACTCAATGATGGAATTCGCGCAGGTGCGTGAAAGCGATGACCATGCCGTACTTGTCGGCCGTCTCGATGACGTTGTCGTCCCGGATGGAACCGCCGGCTTCCGCCACGTACTGCACGCCGCTGCGGCGGGCCCGTTCGATGTTGTCCCCGAAGGGGAAGAATGCATCGCTGCCCAGCGCGACATTTTGCAGTTTGGCAACCCAATCCTTCTTTTCCTTCCGGGTCAGCGGGGCGGGTTTTTCCGTGAAGAACTGTTCCCACGTGCCGTCGGCGAGGACATCGTCGGAGTCATCGGAAATGTACACGTCGATGGTGTTGTCGCGGTCCGGCCGGCGGATGTCCTTCCGGAAGGGCAGGGCCATGACTTTCGGATGCTGGCGCAGCCACCAGATGTCGGCCTTGTTGCCGGCCAGGCGCGTGCAGTGGATGCGGGACTGCTGCCCCGCACCGACGCCGATGGTTTTGCCGTCCTTGACATAGCAGACGGAATTGGACTGGGTGTATTTCAGCGTAATCAGGGCGACAATCAGGTCCAGGGCCGCCTTATCCGGCAGTTCCCTGTTCTTCGTGGGCCGTTCCGCCAGCAGGTCCTTCGTGATTTTCGCATTGTTACGGGTCTGTTCGAACAGGACGCCGAAGACCTGCTTCGTTTCCTGCTCTTCCGGCACGTAGTCCGGATCGATCCGGAGCACCAGGTAACTGCCTTTGCGTTTGCTTTTCAGGACGGCCAGTGCTTCGTCCGTGTACCCGGGCGCAATGACGCCGTCGGATACCTCGCGCTTCAGGAGCAGGGCCGTTTCCTTGTCGCATACGTCGGACAGGGCGGCGAAATCGCCGTACGAGGACATGCGGTCCGCGCCGCGGGCAGCCGCATAGGCACTGGCCAGCGGGGACAGCTCCAAATCATCGACAAAATAGATTTTCTTCAGCGTGTCGCTCAATTCCGTCGCCACGGCGGCGCCGGCAGGACTGACATGCTTGAAGGACGCCGCTGCGGGCAGGCCTGTCGCTTCCTTCAACTCCTTGACCAGCTGCCAGCTGTTGAAGGCGTCCAGCAGGTTGATATAGCCGGGACGGCCGTTCAGTACCTTGAACGGCAGATCCTTGCCGTCTTTCATGTATACCTTGGCGATTTTCTGATTTGGGTTACAGCCATACTTCAACGCAAGTTCGTTCATGTTCTTCCTCCCTGAAAACAGTGGTTCCGCATCCATCGCAGGACCTTTCCTTATACTCTTTAAATTATACTGTCCGCGTCCGAGCCTTGTCAAACCATACCGGAAGGAGCCACGCCGCCGTCCGCGGATCTGTTCCCCCGCCTTGTTTTTCCGGCCGGTCATCGTCAGTCCCCCGTTTCCGCATCGGTCCTGGAATGCTATAATGATAAAGAGCAGTAACATCATACTATACCTGTTGGGAAATAGGAACGCAAACTTTTATGCCGGAAGGAGTACCTGCCATGACCTATTGTTATGTTTGTCCCCATCGCTGCGGCGTCGACCGGCCCCGCAGCATCCATGATACGGACGGAACCTTCGGTTCCTGCCGCTGCGGCATGCTGCCCATCGTATCCCGGGCCGCGGCCCACCTGTGGGAAGAGCCGTGTATCAGCGGCACGGACGGAAAGGGCAGCGGGACCGTCTTCTTCGCCGGCTGCAACCTGCACTGCGTGTTCTGCCAGAATTACGAAATCAGTACCGGCATGAAGGGCCGGGAGATTTCCGTCGCCCGCCTCAAGGAGATTTATCACGAACTGATTGCCAAAGGCGTGCACAACATCAACCTCGTCACGCCCACGCACTTCACGGAAGCCATCCTCCAAAGCCTCGACGAACCCCTGCCGGTACCCGTCGTCTACAACACGAGCGGATTCGAGGCACTGGACACTTTGCGCCGCCTGGAAGGCAAAGTGCAGATCTGGCTGCCGGACCTCAAGTACAGCGACGACACGCTGGCTATCAAGTACAGTAACGCTTGGAACTACTGGAAAATCGCCCGGGAAGCGATTCTGGAAATGTACCGCCAGACCGGTCCCTACGAACTGGACGGCAACGGCCTGCTGAAAAAAGGCGTCGTCATCCGTCACCTCATCATGCCCGGGTTCCCCGACAACAGCAAGGCCGTCATCGACTGGGTGGCGGACACCTTCAAACCAGGGCAGGTCCTGTTCAGCCTCATGCATCAGTATGTACCCTGCGGCCGGGCCAGGGACTATCCCGAAATCAACCGCCGTGTCACCGCCGCTGAATATAAAGAAGTACAGGACTACCTGTTCGCAAGCTCCATCGAAGACGGCTTCGTACAGGAAGAGGAGGCCGCAAGCGGGGAATTCATCCCCCAGTGGGACCTGACCGGCGTGGAAAAGGCATAACAGGATATAAAGCGGAAGCGGCAAACGGAAACCCGCGTGACCACCCCGAAAGGGGGGGGGCACGCGGGTTTGTTTGATGCCGCGATACGGCTTTACCTCTTTGTCAGCTCGTTCTTCAGGTAGGTTTCCGCCGCTTCGAGTTGTACATCGCGCGTGGCATCCTGAGGCAGTTCGACGACCTCGTCCGGTTTGATGCCCGTCTGATGGATGGACCGGCCCGACGGCGTGTAATACATGGCTGTCGTCAGTTTCAGGGCCGAGTCGGCCGAAAGCTGGTAGATGGTCTGCACGCAGCCTTTGCCATATGTCTGCACGCCGAAAAGCCGGCCGGCTTTCGTATCCTGGATGGCGCCGGACACGATTTCCGAGGCACTGGCGCTGCCATGGTCCACCAGAACGGCCAAGGGATATTTGACGGCTTCCAGCGTGGAATTGTAGACCTGTGTCTGCCCTTCCTTGTCCGTAATGGAGACGACCGGTCCCTTGGGGACAAGGAAGTTCGCGACCTTGAGGCATTCCGTCAGGAGCCCGCCGGGGTTCTGCCGCAAGTCGAGCAGCGTGGCCTGCATGCCTTCCTGCTCCAGCTGCCTGTACGTTTTCGCGAAATCAGCGCCGGTCTGTTCGTTGAACACGGCGATGCGGATATACCCGATCTGCGTGCCGGGCAGCAGGCGGCCTGCTACGGACTCTATCTTGATGTCATCGCGGACGATGTCCACCGTATAGGTTTTGTCGCTGTCCTTGCGCTGCAAGGTGATTTTCACATGAGTCCCCTTTTCCCCACGGACGCGGCTCACCACCTCTTCCAGGGACAAGTTGCGCACATCCTGGTCATCGACGGAGAGGATCTTGTCCCCCGCCTTGATGCCGGCCCTGGCACCGGGCGAGCCTTCCTGGGGTGCGATGACGACATGGTCCTTGCCCTTTTGCCCCAAAACGACTCCGATGCCGCCGAAGGTCCCGTTCGTCACCTGGCTCATGCTGCTGAACGCCTTGGCGTCCAGGTACTCCGAATAGGGGTCGTTCAGGCTGGATACCATGCCCTTCATGGCCCCGTCAAAGAGCTGCCGGTTCGTGAAGGGGTCCCCCACAAACCCGGAATGGATGCGGAACTGGACATAGAGCAGCCGTGCCAGGGCCGCCGCATTGTGGTTGGTGAAGGCCGACAGGCCCCAGCAGAAGGCACCTATGGTCAAGGCCACACTGACCACTACGGCCAGGGGAATCATCCAGATACTGACTTTCTTCTTCATATTTGCTCCCGTCCCCGCAGGGACGGCCTTTCCTGTCTGACTGTCTTAAAGCTGCCGTACCTGCCTTCCGGCTTACGGCAGGTAATTCAGCGGATCCGTCACTTCGCCATGGACGCGCACCTCGAAATGGCAGTGCGGCCCCGTGGAATAACCGGTGCTGCCGGCATAGGCGATGACCTGCCCCTGGGATACGCGCTGGCCTTCCCCGACGGCAAGGCTCGAATTGTGCCCGTACAGGGACACCAGACCACCGCCGTGGCTGATCATGACGCAATAGCCATACCCCCCCATCCAGCCGGAATAGATGACCGTGCCGGAGGCCGCCGCGCGAATCGGTGTCCCCGTGTCGACGGCGATATCTATGCCGGAATGGTATCGTTTCGTCTGGAAAATCGGGTGCGTACGCCAGCCGTAATACGATGTAATCGGGCCGGAGCAGGGCCACCTGAAGGCACCGCTGCCGCCGCCAGCCGGCATGGACGACGCGGCTTCCATGCTTTGAATCATGGCTTTGATGTTTTCGCTCACTGCCAGCATGCGCTGGTATTCGCTTTCGGAACTGCGCTTCTCCTCTTCCGCCTTATACAGCAGCTGCGCCCGTTCCGCACGGACCTTGTCCAGGGCCGCCTTCTTTTCCCCGAGGGCTGCCCGGTCCTTTTTGATCTCTTCCATCTGCTTGTTCAGGATGTCCTGGCGGGACTGGATTTCCGCTGCTTCCCGCTGCACCGTTTCCACCAGTGCCAGATCGCTGCGGATGATCTTCTGCAGCAGATACATGCGGGATGCAAAATCCCCGAAGTCCTTCGCGCCCAGAAGCACATCCAGATAGTTGATCTGCCCGTGCTCGTAAATATCACGGAGACGCGCCTTGTAGATCTTCATGCGCGCTTCCATTTCCTTCTTTTTCTGGTTCAGGACGGCCGTGTTCTTGTCGATGTCCTTCTGCAGGCTGGAGGCCTTCTTTTCGAGGGCCGAAATTTCCGTCTGCAGCTGATGCAGCTGGGCCATGACTTCGCCCAGGCGGTTTTTGGCCAGCCGGACGGACTGTCCTGCCTGTTCGCTCCGCTGCTTCGCCTGCTGCGCCTTTTCCTGGGCGTTTTCCAGTTCCTTGCGCTTTTCGTCAATCTCGGCCGCGTAGACCGAAGCCAGCGGCACGAGGGGCAGCGTCAGCGGCGGCGCGGCCTGCAGGACCGCGAGCCAGGCCGCCAGCGCGGCGGCTGTAAGTTTATGTACCTTCATCTCGGCCGCCTCCTCAGACCCGCAGGAACTTCTTCAGGGACAGGTAGGAGCCGAGGGCCCCGATGAAAGTGCCGCAGGCCAGGATGAACAGGTCCGCGTACAACAGCGTCGGCCAGGCCGGCAGAATCGGGAAGAAGGCCAGTGTCAGGTAAATCCGGCTCATGAGGCTCGTATAGACGATATCCACGAGGGCGCTGGCAATAAGGGCCCCGCCGAAACCGAGCGTCATGCCTTCCAGGAGAAAGGGCCAGCGGATGAACCAGTCCGTGGCGCCGACGTATTTCATGATGACGACCTCTTTGCGCCGGGCGAACACCGTCAGGCGGATGGTGTTCGCAATGATGAACAGCGTCGCCAGGCACAAAAAGATGATGAGGATGGCGCCGCCGATGCGGAGGATCTTCGTGAGGGCGAACAGGTGCTCCACGACCTCCTGGCCGAACCGGGCCGTCTCCACCTTGGGCATTTTGCTCACAACCGGCACCAGGTCCCGGATCCGCGAAGGCTGGTCCACCTGGATTTCAAAGGACGCCGGGAAGGGATTGTCCTTACCCAGGGCCTTCAGCAGACCGGCCTGATCGCCCAGGCGCTTTTTGAAACGGGCCATGGCCTGGTCTTTGGAAACTTCCGTGACCTTCACGACGCCTTCCATGCCCTGCAGTTTTTTGCCCATGGCTTCCAGCTCGGACTGGGTCGCCGTGTCTTCCATGTACACTGTCATTTCGACCTGGCCTTCCAGGTACTTCGCCAGGTTGTCCGTATTGAGGAACAGCAACAGGAACATGCCCAGCACCAGCAGGGATACGGCCACGGTCGAGACGGACGCGGCGCTCATCACACCATTGCGTTTGATGGACTTCCCCGTCTCCCTGATGAAATATTCTTTACTGCTCAGGCTCATAACCGTATACTCCGTTCAATTCATCGCGCACGATTTCCCCGTGGTCGATGGCAATAACCCGCTTGGACATGCTGTCGACGATTTCCTTGTCATGGGTAGCCATGATGATTGTCGTGCCGTCGTCGTTGATTTCCTGAAAAATCCCCATGATGTCACGGCTCGTTTCCGGGTCCAGATTGCCTGTCGGCTCGTCGGCAATGACCACCTTGGGGCGGTTGACGATGGCACGGGCAATGGCGATGCGCTGCTGTTCGCCGCCGGACAGTTCGTTCGGATGGGCGTAGGCACGGCGGCGCAGTCCGACCAGGTCCAGCACATTCATGACCCGGCGCTTGATCAGCCGGTGCGGCGACTCAATGACCTGCATCGCAAACGCGATATTGTCGTACACGGTCCGGTCCGGCAGCAGCCGGAAATCCTGGAAGATGATGCCCAGCTTGCGGCGCATGAAAGGGATCTCCCTGCTCGTCAACGCCGGAATGTTCTGCCCGTCGAGCAGGATGGTGCCCGTCGTGGGCACGATTTCCCGGAACAGCAATTTGATGAACGTGGACTTCCCGGCACCGCTGGGGCCCACAATAAAGACGAACTCTCCCGAACCGATGCGGCAATTGATGTTTTTCAGCGCCACATGGTTGCCGGGGTAGATCATACTGACATCGGTCATATCTAACACAGGACAGTTCCCCTTTCCAAACCTATCGCCAACCGGCCGCCACGGCGGCACACGGTTCTTCCGGCAGTGCGGAAGGCTGCTCAGTGCAGCAGCGAAAAAGCGATTTCCGCATTGTGCCGTGCCAGGATACGCATGGAACCGATCTTTTCCGTCTGTTCCTCCGTATCCAGGTCCCAGATGGCATCGGCCGCCTCCACGACGGCACCGGACTCCAGATTGTCCACGGTACCGGCCGCCCTGGCGCCGACGGATTTTACAAACGCATCTACCTTCGGGTCGTAGGAAACGGCCAGAAGAGGTACCTGCATGATGGCCGCAAAAATCAGGGCGTGCAGACGCATGGCGATCAGCAGGCGGAAGTTTCCGATGATGCTCAGGAATTCCTCCGTGGAAAAATGTTGATGCAGCAGGACGACGGGATGTTTCGTCCGCGGCATGAAGTTCTTCAATAAATCGCAGGTTTCGTAATCCATGGAATACTGCAGCGGCAGGATGGCGACCTGGGCGTCATGCTCCTCGCTCAGGGCGGCTGCCGCGGTGGCCAGCTGCTGCAGGCAGTGCAGGTTGTCCGGCCAGGTACGCACGGAAATGCCGAGGATCGGTTTTCCCGGATCCAGTCCCGCTTCCTCCAGGATACGGCATCCGGCCCTTTTGTCTGCCGGGTTCAGGGTCAGGACGCAATCTGCCGTGACCTGTACCTTTTCCGTTGGAATGCCGAGGCGCTGCAGCTCGTGTGCCGAATCGGCGTCGCGCACCGTGATGGCGTCGGCATGACGGCAGACGACCTTGGTCAGGAAACGCATCAGGGAGTTGCGGATAGGTCCGATTCCCTGGGCAAAAAGCATGACCTTGCAGCCTTGCAGTTTCGCCGTGGCAATGACGGCCAGATAATACAGCAGGCTTTTCTTGCTTGTCACATCCTGCAGCAGACTGCCGCCGCCGCTGATCAGAAGATCGGCTTCGGACAGGGCCCTGAGGATATGGCCCGCATGAAAACGCTGCACAGCGTGCACGTTATGTCTGATTTCCGTATCGAGGGGATTGCCGGAAATGACCGTGATCCCCGTTTCGGGATCCACCGCTTCCAACGCCTGCAGGATGGCCGTCAGCAAGGCTTCATCGCCGGCGTTGTTGAAACCGTAGTAACCCGAAATGACTATATTACTCATGAACCGTATATCTCCTTACCCAGTTCCGTACCGGCCGGTACAGGAGGGATACCAGAATGACGGCGATAACGCCCAGTACAGCGCCGAGGACATAGCCGTCCAGCGCGCGGATGTAACTCATTATCGCAGGGGTGCGCATATGGCAGAACGTCTGGACCAGGGAACCCTGACCGATGACCGCGCCGAGGACAAGGACCATACGGAGCCAGGCCGGCGCTTTCCGATAGGCCGCGAAGGCGGCCAGGAAGAAGGCCGGGTGGCCGATCATGAATTCCTTCTCTCTGGGGCGGGCATACATGACCTGCTCCAAAAAGACACGCAGCTTGATTTCGAGGGCCGGTACGGGCACGCCGTCCGTGTGGCCGCTGCGGCCCACGAAGATGTAGGCCGCGAACAGCAGGGCGCCGAGAATCACAAGATGGTACAAGGAAATCCTGGTCCGGCAGACACGGACGATCTGGCCCAGTGCGGACGCCGGCCGTTCCGCCACGGCTTTGCCGCCGCAATGGAAGATGTCATATTCCGAAAGGAAGAGGAGGAGCGTGAGTACCACAGGCAGCACGAAGGTCGCCTTGACGCCGCGGTAGATGTCCGCTTCCAGGAAGAACCGGTTGTCGCCCATGATGGCGGCGTTCAGCGTAGCGCCCACCAGGGAGATGGCCACGGCCAGCGCCAGCTGCCACAGGGCGTTCCCAAGGATGGCCGGGGTGGACGTACCGTCCCCCCGGATTTCATCCCAGATGCGCAGAATGACGCTGATGGACAGGACCGGGAAGACGGACGCTGTCACAAGGGCCAGCATCTGCCGCATCAAAAGACCCCGGCCGAAGAGCAGCGTTGCCGCCGTCACGACCATGCCGAGGACCACCAGCCCCAACTGGTACGGCATCGTAAATCTGCGGCAGATCAGGCGCAGATACAGCGCCAGAGCGGCCAGGCCGCCCAAGGCGGTGACGAGGAAGAAGTACGGTGACGGGAAGTAGGCTCCGCCGAAGACCGGCGCGCCATTTTCCGTGCGTTTCAGCGTCCCGTCGCTGTTCAGGACCTGTGCCCCGTACGGGTTCTGCAGTACCGTTGCCACACCGGTCCTGAACCCGCGCGCCTTGACCGATTCCGTAATCTGCTGCACGTAGGACAGGTTCAGCCGTTCTACAGACAGGCTGCCCTGCGGCTTATTAAAGAACCGGATGTAGTTGATGCGGATGTTGCGTTCCTCGTCGGCCAGCGCCCAGCGCCGCAGCGCGTCCGGCATCAGGAGTTTGGAGTTTTCGAGGGCGTCGATGTTGTAGACGCGCGGTGCATTATAATCCACGGCACGCAGCAGCGGATCCAGCCCATCGAACTTGGTGAACTGGAGCTGCGTCACATGTTCCAGCAGTCCCAGCCGGATGTTCCGTTTCGTCAGTTCATCCGCCATGACCTGGATCTTGTCCGGGAAGCCCACGACTTCGGAGCCGCAGGGGATGTAGGACGTCACTTTGGCACCAGAAGCGTCAATGCGGCGGAACATGCTGCGCAAGGCCTCTTCCCGTACGGGCAGGTAATTCTGCGTACGGACGGCCACATAGAAGCCTGCGTCCTGTACCGCCTTCAGCTCCTCCGTAGACAGTCCCAGGGGAGCCTGCATAAGCGGCGTCTGGGAACGGTAGTCGGGAACCTGGAGCAGGCGGTCGTCGCCCAAAACCTCCACGACCCCGCCCGCCACGGTGCGGATCCGGTCCGTGCCGTAGCGCAGGCGCAGGTCTTCCATGGTTTCCTGCCAGGCGGTTCCGTCGGCCCCCCTGGCCACGTAGACCGCATCAGGCCGGACGGTTCCGCCCTGCAGCAGGGCGTCGAAGGCCCCGTGCCAGGCGCCGGGGGCCGCATGGGCGAGTTCCGAACCGGGAGCCGCCGCCAGGCGTCCTTCCCGGTCCAGCCGTTCCAGGGTCGTATCGTACACGACGAGGGTCGTGATGCCCGCATCCTTGAATTTGTGCAGCAGCGTTTTGGCGTCGAGCCCGTCGCGCTGGGCCATCATGAGCACTGCCTGATAATCCGCCACCTGTTCGACCGTATCGTTCTGCTTTTCCACGCGGTACCGCGTGTGCACCAGCCACAAGGCCATGCAGAAAGCCACGATGACCAGTCCCACAAGCACCGGATTATAGCGTTGTTTCCAGTCTTGCATAGTCATCTGTTCCCGTTGCACCCTTTATTCCGAATTACACACTGTAACAGCAAAGCAGGGAAAGCCTTTTTCCCTGCCGCTGTGCATTACATCCTCTGGATTGTCTTTACATCTGTTTTTTTGCCAGTTTCTTCTTTTCGTATTCCTGGCGCAGATACGCTTCCACGAAAGGCTGCAGATCGCCGTCCATGACGCCCTGCACGTTGCTCGTTTCGTGGTTTGTGCGGTGATCTTTGACCATCGTGTAGGGCTGGAAGACATAGGAGCGGATCTGGCTGCCCCATTCGATAGCCTGGTAGTCGCCGGCGAGGTCTTTGATTTTGGCGTCCTGGATTGCCTTTTCGTACATATACAGTTTGGCACGCAGCATCTGCATGGCTTTTTCACGGTTCTGCAGCTGGCTGCGTTCGTTCTGGCACTGGACCACGATGCCCGTCGGCAAATGGGTCATGCGGACGGCCGACGAAGTCTTGTTGACGTGCTGCCCACCGGCACCGCTGGCGCGGAAGTAGTCGACACGGACATCGTCCATATTGATTTCCACGTGGACCGTCTCGTCCAGTTCCGGCATCACATCGACAGCGGCGAACGAAGTATGGCGCCGTGCGTTCGCGTCAAACGGCGAAATGCGGACCAGGCGGTGTACGCCTTTTTCACTCCGGAAGAACCCGTAGGCGTTGCGGCCGTTGATCTGCAGCGTGGCGCTCTTCACGCCCGCTTCATCACCGGCCTGGTAATCCAGGGTCTCCACCTGGTAGCCGCTGCGCTCCGCAAAGCGTGTGAACATGCGCAGCAGCATGGAGGTCCAGTCCTGGGCCTCCGTTCCGCCGGCACCGGCATGCAAGGTCAGGATGGCGTTGTTGGCGTCATATTCCTCGCTCAGCAGCATGCCCAGTTCCAGGTGCTGGAGTTCTTCCTTGATTTTTTCCAGGGCAGCGTCGATTTCAGGAACCATGGATTCGTCCTGGTCTTCCGCCGCCATTTCCTGCAGCATTTCCAGGTCGTCCAGATCCGCGACAAGGGATTTGTAGGAGTCGACCTCGTTCTTGAGGTCTGTCACGTCCTTCGTCACCCTGGCCGCCTTTTCCGGGTCATCCCAGAAGGTCGGCTCCCCCATGGTGTGTTCCAGTTCCCCTATGCGTTCCTCTTTGCTGGGGATGTCAAAGAGATTCCCTCATTTCGTCCAGTTTGTTCTTGAGCCCTGCGATGACAGGTCTGTATTCTTCAAGCAGCAACTAATTCACGTCCTTTACTGGTTATTTGCCCTGTTCCGGGTCGGGCGCCCGACCTTGCGGACCGCACCGGCGCGGTCCTGTCTTTTTGCCGGTTCCTTATTTGCCTTTGCCGCAGCAGTCCTTGTACTTCTTGCCGCTGCCGCAGGGGCAGGGATCGTTGCGCCCGACTTTGGGCTCTTTGCGCACATAGGGCTGTTTGGCCTCGTTTTCCGCATCGGCCGGGCTCACGTCCAGATTGGGGTTGTTCATGGATGCGTTTTCCAGACGGTCCTCCACCACGGGCTGCGTAATGACGTTGACGCGGAACATGTATTTGACGACATCGTCCTCGATGGCATCAATCATGCCTTCGAACATGTCATAGGCTTCGAACTTGTATTCCACCAGCGGATCCTTCTGTCCGTAGGCGCGCAGGCCGACACCTTCGCGGAGCATGTCCATGGCGTCCAGGTGTTCCATCCAGTGCTGGTCCACGACCTTCAGCATGACGAGGTTTTCCAGCTCACGCATGATTTCGGGGCTGATCTGGTCCTCGCGTTCCTTGTAGGTGTCCTCGGCCAGCTTGTGCAGGGATTCACCCAGCTCTTCGCGGCTCAGGTCGGCCAGCTTCTCTTCTTTTAAAGCGCCGTAGGGGGCGAAGAACTCTTCGCAGTATTTGACGAGGCTCTTCAGGTCCCAGTCCTCGGAATAGGCTTCTGGCGGGCAATACATGGCCAGGGCGCGGTCCACGATCTTGTGGGTGAAGTTCATGACCGTGTCGCGCAGGTCGGCCTGATCCAGCACTTTGCGGCGTTCTTTGTAAATGACTTCGCGCTGCTGGTTCATGACATCGTCGTACTGGAGCACCTGCTTACGGATGTTGAAGTTGCGTTCCTCGACGCGTTTCTGTGCGTTTTCGATGGAGCGGGTGACCATCTTGTTTTCGATGGGGTCGTCCTCCTCCATGCCCAGCTTGTCCATCATGGACTTGATGTTGTCGGATCCGAAGATGCGCATCAGGTCGTCTTCCAGGGACAGGTAGAAGCGGGCCGAACCGGGGTCGCCCTGACGGGCGCAGCGGCCGCGCAGCTGATTGTCGATACGGCGGCTTTCATGGCGTTCCGTACCGATGATGTGCAGGCCGCCCAGTTCGGGAACTCCCTCGCCGAGCACGATATCCGTACCGCGGCCTGCCATATTGGTCGCAATGGTGACCTGGCCCATCTGGCCGGCCTGGGCGACGATGGCGGCTTCCTTTTCATGGTATTTGGCGTTCAGCACGTTATGGGGGATGCCGGCCTTCTTCAGGAGGGCGCTCAGCTCTTCGGACTGCGTGATGGACGTGGTACCTACCAGGACTGGACGGCCCGATTTGTGCAGTTCGACGATTTCCTTCACAACGGCTTTGTATTTGGCCCGGCGGGTCTTGTAGATGACGTCCGGGTAATCGATACGGATCATGGGCTTGTTCGTCGGGACAACGACGACGTCCAGTCCGTAAATCTTCTGGAATTCCTGTTCTTCCGTCTTGGCCGTACCGGTCATGCCGGCCAACTTGTGGTACATACGGAAGTAGTTCTGAAAGGTGATCGTGGCCAGGGTCTGGCTTTCGCGCTGCACCTTGACACCTTCCTTCGCTTCAATGGCCTGGTGCAGGCCTTCGGAGAAGCGGCGGCCGTACATGAGGCGTCCCGTGAACTCGTCGACGATGATGATTTCACCGTCTTTGACGACATAATCGCGGTCGCGCTTCATGAGCGCTTTGGCACGGATGGCGCACATGATGTGGTGGGAAAAGTCCACGCCGTGTTCCACGTCGTAGAGATTCTTGACGCCCAGCATCCTTTCCGCTTTGGCAATACCGGCCTCCGTCGGAGCGACCTGTTTCTGTTTTTCATCGACCGTGTAGTCTTCGCCTTCCTTCATGTTGGACACGACGTGGGCGATGACATTGTACAGTTCCGTCGGTTTTTCGCCAGGACCGGAAATGATCAGCGGCGTACGGGCCTCATCAATCAAAATGGAGTCGACTTCGTCGACGATGCAGTAGTGCAGTTCGCGCTGCACCATCTGGTCCTTGTCGACGACCATGTTGTCACGCAGGTAGTCGAACCCGAACTCGTTGTTCGTGCCGTAAGTGATGTCGGCCTGGTAGGCCGCCTTGCGGTCGGGGTATTCCATGTCGTGCACAATCAGGCCGACGGACAAACCCAGGAACCGGTAGATACGGCCCATGTCCTCGCTGTCGCGGCGGGCCAGGTAATCGTTGACCGTCACGACATGCACGCCTTTGCCCGTCAGGGCATTCAGATAGACAGGCAGCGTAGCTACCAGGGTTTTGCCTTCACCCGTGCGCATCTCCGCGATTTTGCCACGATGAAGCACCATGCCGCCGATGAGCTGCACGTCGAAGTGGCGCATGCCCGTCACACGGCGGGAAGCTTCGCGGACGACCGCGAACGCTTCGGGAAGTATATCATCCAGCGTCTCCCCTTTTTGAAGCCTCCGTTTGAATTCCTGGGTTTTCGCCTGCAGATTGGCGGAACTCAGTTTCTGCATTTCCGGCTCCAGGGAATTGATTTTCTCCACGATGGGGCGGCAGCGTTTCAATTCCTTTTCACTCGGGTCGCCGAAGATTTTCTTTATCAAAGATTCCAGCAAATTTATCACTCCTTAACTGGTAGCTGAAAACACTTATCGACATTAATATCTAGCTTAAAATTTTATCAGATATAGCCCCAAAAGTCAAAAACACGCGGTACTCCGTACCGCGTGTTCTGTAAACTTTACGTGAAATTTCCAGGCCGCTTCTGCAGCCTCAGCCGATCTTCGGAGCCAGGAGCCCGTAATTGCCATCCTTACGGCGGTATACGACGCTCACGCCGCCGAAATCGGGGTCATAGAACATGAAGAAGTCGTGGTTCAGCAGATTCATCTGCAGAATCGCCTCATCCGGCGTCATGGGATGCATGACGAAGCTCTTGTTGCGGATGATCCTGAATTCGTCCGTGTCTGCGGCACCCGCCGCTGCAGGTTCCGCATCGGGCAACGCCGACATGTCGCGGAAGTTGTTGTATTTCCGTTTCATCAGTTTCGTCTTGTATTTATGGACCTGGCGTTCAATCTTTTCGATGACCAAGTCAATCGACGAATACATGTCCTTCGTCGATTCCTGGGCACGGAAGATGACGCCTTTCGCCGGCACCGTGATTTCCGCGATATGCATGCCATTCTCCACTTTCAGGACGGCCTGTATGTCACCGACCGCCTTGAACTGGCGCGTGACTTTGTCTATCTTTTTCTCTACATACGCTTTGACCGCAGGAGATACAACCGTATTTCTACCTTTAACAATGACAGCCATAGTACAAACCTCCTTGTCACCCCGCATTCCGGGGTTGGTGTATCTGGACAGGGTCCGGTCCTTCCCCGCTGTTCCGGCCCGTACATTAGTACTTGCCCTTTTCAATTCCTCCACTCCTTTGCTGTACCGGAGCGCGGGTCACGATTCCGTTCCCTTTATATAAGTGTTCGACAGTTGCAGAAAAGTTCCTGCTTTTTCCGAAAATTATCAAAACGGAGGATTTTCAATGCATTTTTGTAAACTTTTGGTCACTTCGGGGCCGGTTCCATCAAAAAAGACATGTACCATTGCGGATACATGTCTTTCGTAATTTTTGATTACGCCTTGGGCAATGCTTATAGGATTTTCGACAAAAAACTCTGCGTCCTGGGGTTCCGGGGATGGCTGAACACTTCGTCCGGCGTCCCTTCCTCCATAATATATCCGCCGTCCACGAACAGCACCCGGTCCCCCACTTCGCGGGCAAAGCCCATTTCATGGGTGACGACGACCATGGTCATGCCATCTTCGGCCAGTTTCTTCATGACGTCGAGCACTTCTTTGATCATTTCCGGGTCCAGGGCACTCGTCGGTTCGTCAAAGAGCATGGCCTTCGGCTTCATGCAGAGGGCCCGCGCAATAGCGACACGCTGCTGCTGGCCGCCGGACAGCTGGTCCGGATAAGAAGCAGCCTTCATGTCCAGACCGACCCGTTCCAGGTAGTGCATGGCCGTCTCTTCGGCTTCCTTGCGGCCGATACCGCGTACCTTCATGGGCGCCAGGGTCAGGTTCTGGAGCACCGTCATATGGGGGAACAGGTTGAACCGCTGGAACACCATGCCGACTTCCTTGCGGACTTCGTTGATGTTGGCATCGCCGTTCAACGGGATGTTGTCAAACGTGATGGAGCCACCCGTCGGCACTTCCAGATAGTTGATGCAGCGCAGCAGCGTCGATTTGCCGCTGCCCGACGGTCCGATGATGACGACTACCTCCTTTTCCTGCACATCCAGGTCGATGCCCTTGAGGACTTCGAGGCTGCCGAAATTCTTTTTCAATCCTTTGATCTGTATCAGCGGCTGTTTCATTTCGTCTCAAACTTCCTTTCCATGAGGCCGGTCAGCCGTGCTACGGCGAAGGTCATGATCAGATAAATGATGGCGACCACCATCCAGATGGTGAACGAGGCGTAGGTGCGGGCAATGACCAGCTGGCCGCGGCGTGTCAGTTCTTCCAGTCCGATGACGGAAACCAGGGAGGAATCCTTCAGCATGGCGATGAATTCGTTGCCCAGGGGCGGAATGATCTGTTTGAAAGCCTGGGGCAGGATGATGTAGCGCATCGTCTGCCACCAACTCATGCCGAGGCTGCGGCCTGCCTCCATCTGGCCCTTGTCAATGGCCTGGATGCCACCACGGAAGATTTCCGCCACATAGGCACCGCTGTTGATGGAGCAGGCCGAAATGGCAGCAAAGAAGGCGTCCACATGGCTGCCCGTCAAAGCCGGCAGAGCGAAGTAGACGATGAAGATCTGTACCAGCAGCGGGGTACCGCGGATGAAGTCGACGTACACATTGCCAAGCCACCGCAGCGGTTTGATGCTGGTCAGGCGGATCAGGGAGACGACGATGCCGATGATCATGCCGAAGAAGACAGACAGCACCGTGATCTCCAGCGTGATGCCGGCGCCGGTCAGCAGAAGGGGCATAGAGCCCGTAACCAATTCCAAATCAAAATCCATAAGTCATTTCCTCTATTCCAGGTCTCCACGCCTTTGGGTCAGGCGCCCGTTGCGCAGAGACAGATATATACAGACACGAAAATCCCGGCAGATTCCGCTCTGCCGGGACGAAACCCCTGCGAAGGGTTACCATACAGGTTGGGAAAAGTACGGCTTATTTGGCCGCGGCTTTTTTGCCGAACCATTTTTCGTAGATCTTGTCATATTCGCCGTTCTTCTTCAGGTCGGACAGGGCTTTGTTGATCTGCGGGGTCAGCTTGCTGTCCTTCTTGACGGAGAAGCCGTAGGATTCGGCTTCCATGGTTTCACCGACCAGTTTGGCCGTATCTTTGCCGCCCTGGACCAGATAGTATTCCGCCACCGGTTTGTCGATGATGACGGCGTCCACGCCCTTGTTCTTCAGTTCCAGGAAGACTTCGGCATTGGTGTTGAAGGTCTTGACCTTGGACCCTTTGACCTTGGCGGCCTTGTCCGCCCCCGTCGTGCCGATCTGCACAGCGATGCCCTTGCCTTCCAGATCCTTCAGGCCCTTGATGGCGTTGTTGTCCTTATTGACGACGATGGTCAGGCCCGACACATAGTAGGGATCCGACATGTCGACGGCCTTCTGGCGGTCCGGCGTGATGCTCATGCCTGCGGCGGCCACATCGATGTTGCCGGCGTTCAGGGCCGGGATCAGGGCATCGAAGCCCATGTTCTGGATTTCAACCTGCATGTTCAGCTGTTTGCCGATGGCGCGGATCAGGTCCATATCAAAGCCCACGAATTCTTTGGAGCCTTTCTCCTGGAATTCAAAGGGGGCGAAGGTCGGTTCCGTGCCAACTTTCAGGACTTTCGGCTGTTCCGCGCTCTTCTTTTCGCCGCTGCCGCCACAGCCTGCTGCCATGACCAGCAGCATGAGGCTCATCAGTACCATTAATAATTTCTTCATGTTCTTTCCTCCCTGGCGCATCGCATGATTATGCAAAAACTGTATATGCAGTTCCTGCATATTGATGCATTGTTTTATTTAGCCGGTTTTTCACCGAACCATTTCTCATACAGTTTGTCGTACGTGCCGTTCTGTTTCAGGTTGTCCAGCGACTTGTCGAGGGCCTTCTGCAGCTCCGGGTGCTTCTTCGAGATGACGATGCCGTAGTCTTCGGCGCTCAGGGCCTTGCCGACCATCTTGGCATAGGCGTTGCCGCCCTGGGCCAGGAAGTACTGGAGTACGGGCCGGTCGCTGATGACGGCGTCCACGCCCTTGTTCTTCAACTCCATGCAGGCCAGGTCGCTCGTGTTGAAGGTCTTCACTTCGGCCCCCTTGCTCTTCAGCTTTTCCGCATACATGGCGCCCGTCGTGCCGATCTGCACGGCGATTTTCTTGCCGCCCAGATCGTCGATGCTCCGGATGTCCGCATTTTCCTTGCGGACGACCAGGGCGAGGCCCGATTTATAGTACGGCTGCGAGAACAGGACCTGCTTCTTCCGTTCCTCCGTGATAGTGAAGCCCGAAACGGCCACGTCAAGATTGTCATTGTTGACCGCTGGGATCAGGGCATCGAAGCCCATGTTCTTGATGGTGCACTTTTTGTATCCCATGTCCTTAGCCAGCGCCTCGATCAGTTCCATGTCGAATCCGGTCAGTTCCTTGGAATTCTCCTTCGGGAACTCGAACGGGGCGAAAGACGGTTCCGTGCCGACAATCAGCTCGTCCTTCGTCAGAACGGGATCCTGGCCTTTTTCCGCCTTTTTCCCGCCGCCGCAGCCGGCTGCAAGCAGTCCCAGCGCCAATACGAGGACACCCAGAAGCAGAGTCAGTTTCTTCATACGATTTCCCCCTCATGCAATCTTTTCTCTCCCTGAAAACTTCACTACGAAAACAAAACAAAAATAAAAACACCCGGCTGACCTGGTTTTCGCCCCCACACCCGCCTGCTGGAAGTTTCGCTCCTAAGCATTGTGCTCCCCACTACTCGTTCTCTCGCCGTTGGCGGCAGGACTTACATCTAAGCTGCACCGTGCTCACAGCGGCTTTGCGCTGCTTACGTGGATCGTTTGGCCTGCAACTGGCATCGACTTTCAACCACAGACCCAGGTAGTTTTTATCTTTTCGTTACTATACCATATCTCACTGAATAATTCAACAAAGCAATATCATAAATATGAACCTCCTGCTTTTTACCAAATTAAAACGTGAAATTTGCGGCGAAAATCCGTTCGCCTTGACGGAATCCGGTCTGGAAACTATACTAAAGTTACTGGACACCGCAGGGACCCGCGGGAAAATGCTTCCCTGGCTGCCGTGTACCCCGGCCGGCGGGACCGAGGACCACCGTCCCGGAACTCATTGCTAGGAATCCAGGGGACAGCCTGCCTTTCATCGGACAGCAAAAAGGTGATGGCAGCAAACCCCGAAAATAATGACTTTTGTCTGGACGTGATTTTTATGTTTTCCATTCCCCAATACCTGGACTTTGATTACAACGACCGCACAGGGGAAACGTGCCGTTTCCTGTTGGAAATGCTGCACCGCAAGAGCGATTTCCTGTACCTGCACGCCATCCAGGTGGCCAATTATGCCATCGCTGTGGCGGCCAAGCTGGGACTGAGCGCCAAAGAGATCAGCCTCATATGCACGGCCGCCCTGATGCACGATATCGGCCTGTTGAGCGTACCCAACAGCATCCTCAACAAATACCCCTACCTGAGCGTCCGCGAAATGGCGCAATATAAGCGCCACTGCATCGCCGGCTGCAGCATGCTGGAGAACATGGAGGAATTCAGCGGCGTCGTCGACCTGATCAAGGACCATCACGAACGCTGGGACGGAAAGGGCTACCCGAAGCGCCTCAAGGGTGTGAACATACCGCTGGGGGCCCGGATCATCGCCGTAGCCGACTATTACGACGGGATTGTGAATCCCTGTACCCGGAAGTGGGAAAAGAACCATGAACAGGCTGTCATGCAGCTGATGGACGGTATCGGCACGCGGTTCGACCCAGTCGTCGTCAAAGCCTTCATCGCCGCCGTCGTTCCCGGCAAAGCCATGCCCACACCCCGGACCGTGCTCGAAGCCACGGGGCGCCGTATAGCCAATGCGGCCAAGAAAATGCCCAGCGAAAGCGCGGCAAAGACGCTGGCCATCGTCGATAAGTGAACATTGCAACATCCGGCTGTCCCGCCATCCGGCGGGCAGCCTTTTTTCTGCCGTGTTGAACAGGTTCACGTTAAAACGTATTTATTTTATAAATACATTATTGAAACATAAATCAAAAAACAATATATGTTTTTCAAAAGAAGAAAAACTTTTTGGCTATGTCACAACAAACAGTTGATAAATAGCCATTTTTATAGGGGAGTATCAGAACTCCCCTACAAACTGTTATTTGCAGTTATCTATACTCATTTGGAATTTCGATATGAAGTGTCTCACACAATAACTTCACATCATGTGCATCATTTTCATCAAACTCGTATCCCAGATGGAACATTACTTGACTATATGGTTCAATACAGGAAACCTCTATTTCCTCAATTCTTCCTTTACCCGAAAAAGTTTCTACCGGAAAACAATCCCCATCATAAAGAATTTCACCTTCGTCCGTATATTCAAAACAATGCAAATCAATAATTCTGTTTTTCAAATCTTCCCATACAGTATGGTTCAATGTTGTATATTCCATCTTAATCTCATAAAAGCCATTAGCTTTCATTATTTCTATAAAGTTCTGATAATCGTTCTTTTCTACAAAAATGTCAATATCATTATGGGCTCTTGACTGATATCCAAGAAGAGCATCTACACCCCAGCCACCATCAAGAAAGACTTTAATCTCCGCATCTATTGCAAATTGAAGAATCTGTTTTACATCTGTTATATTGACCATCTTATCATCTCCACAAATTCTAATTAGGCGACCAGAGGAACTGCTGGTCTGTTTGATAAATCTCTGCATTTAGCAGTTTTCAATGTTGCCAAAACGAAAGTTAAGAAGATGTTCCTTTTCTCCATGTCGCTTTCTTTGGCGTAATTTACAAGGTTATTCCACACAAGATAGTTGTTCAGATACTTGGTAGAAACACCGTTAAAGCCACGCATAAACCTCTTTAGCTGGCTATGGTAGCTATTGATATGTTGGATATTATAAATGCCTTTCTTGGCTTTGCCAGTCTTTAACTGCACAAGGTCAATGCCATTGGCATTTGTAAATCTCACATAGGAGTTCATCTTGTCCGTAACAAGAGTGGAATTGGTCTTAATCCTACCATCATAAATATGATGTAAATCTCTTGTAGAAACTCTACCAGTATTCGTAATCTTGGAGATAGACAAGCCATTCCTATTAACCGCACAAGGAACACATACCTTTTCTTGGGACAAGCCTCTGATATGTGTAGAATGACCACGCTTATGAGCCTTGCGTGGCATAGCAAATGTCTTACTCTTGCTATGATTGCCCTTGTACGAGATGGCGAAAAAAGTTTCGTCAGCCTCAATAATACCGTCAAGGGTAACATCGTCTGCCATATTCTGAAGTGCATCCAAAATCTTGTGTCTCCAAAGGAATGCGGTGTTTCTGTGAATCCCACAAGCAACAGCAGTCTTACGAATGGATAAGCCATTCATCATACAATCAATGTACTGCTCCCACACGGACAAGTCTTTTCTTGTACCAGACACAATGGAGTTCGTAGCAATCACGAAGGACTTGCCACAATCCTTACATACATATCGCTGTGTGCCATCTTTACGATGACCATTGCGAACCACATGGATACAGCCACAAAGAGGGCATACACGACCATTTGCAAAGCGTTCCTTTGCTACGAAATCTTCAATATTCAAAGACTTTACAAAGGCAGGACTTAAAAGCATTGTTTTAAGGCTTTCCTGCTCTGCGACAGTCAACTTACCGATAATATCTAATGCGTCTTTGATAGTAGGCATATCCAATTACCTCCTTCGGTGGTACTGTTTCTTACTATTATTATACGCTATTTCTCGTCAAAAACCAACCATTTGTTGTGACAGAGCCAACTTTTTTAATCCGGCGATTAAATTATTCGGGGTGACTAAAAGTTTGTTCTATTTCCGAACGGCCTGTCACCGTCTTTTTTATACGGCCTGTATGGTGCCCATTGAAAAATCCCCCCTCGTCCGATACAATGAAAGTATCGCATCTGCTCAGAAAAGAGGTATCCCTATGGACGACCCTTCCAGAATCCGGAAAGACCCTGACACCGGACTGTACGTCAATATTCCTGCCCGCATCCGCGAAATCTTCCGGCGGAACCGGTTCTTCCGCTTCATGGACATCCGCCTGGATGATGTCTCGTGCGGCCATTGCCGGATCCACATGGATACGGTCCATGACCGCCACGCCAACCACCGCAACGTAGTCCACGGCGGCGTCATCACGGCCGTCTCGAACGCCGTGTTGGCCCTGACCGCCGTCACGGTGGGCCTGAGGGCGCGCACTCTGTCCTCCAACGTCGTCTTCATCCGCAACATCGACTTCGACAGCACCATCTACGCCGAAGGGTTTGTCGAAAACATCGGCACCAAGACCGTAACCGTATCGGCCCACGTTTCGGACCCCGCCGGCAGGCTGGTGGCCACGGTCGAAGCCACCCTGGAAATCCTGGGGGCCTTCGAAGGCATTCCTGAAATGTGGACCACGCCGGAATTCAACTGAACAAAACGACAAAATACCACCGGTCGGATCAAAATCCGACCGGTGGTATTTTACTGTCTCCCTATCCTTTTTCCGGCACGGCAGCAGGCGACACTATTTGTCTTCCCTGCCTTCCGCACCTTTTGCCTGCAGGCTGCCGAGCACTTCTTCCGTGTCCTGCCCCAGTTCCGGCGCCGGCCGGTACAAGGCACAGGGCGTGGCGGAAAACTTCGGCACAAAGCCCATCTGCCGGTATGTGCCGCCCCGTGGATCCCGGACCTCGAGCACCATTTCGTCCGCCTGGGTCTGCGCGAGGGCGACAGCCTCGTCATAGTTGAGGACCGGCTCCATGCAGCTGTCGTGCCCTTCCGTGGCCTGCGTCCATTCCGCCATGGTCTTTGTCCGGATGACCCGGGCGATTTCCTTCGTCAGGTCTGCATAATGGGCCTCGTCCTCCAGGGCAGGAATCAGGTCAGGCCGCCGCAGGACCGTACAGAACTCTTTCCAGAACTTTTCCTCCAGGCAGCCGACAGACATATACCGTCCATCTTTCGTTTCGTACACATTGTAATTGGGAAAACTGCCGCCCAGCCAGTTGTTGCCACGCATATTGACGAAGCCGTTCCCGAAATAGGTAGCACTCACGCCGGGCACCAGGGCGAGGCAGATGTCGAAGAGGTTGAGCTTGACCTGCTGCCCTGTCCCGGTCTCCCGTGCGTAGTGCAAGGCGGCCAGAATGGCCATGCCGGCCATGGCCGACGCCTGCATGTCGGCTACGAGGGCACCGGGAATGGCAGGCGGTCCGTCTTTCTCGCCGCTCATGGAGACCAGGCCCGCCAGACTCTGATACCCGATGTCATGATCCGCCCGGTGCGCAAAGGGGCCCGTCTCACCGAACCCGGCAATGGAACAGTACACAATTTTCGGGTTGACCCGGCGCGCGGCTTCGAAGTCGACGCCCAGTTTCTGCAGGACGCCGGGCCGGAAGCTTTCGACGACGATATCCGCCGTCTTCACTAGTTCCAGAAAGGCCTCTTTCTGCTGCGTGTCCTTCAAGTCGAGGGCCACGCTTCTTTTATTGCGGTTCACTTCCATGAACCAGCAGGACATGCTGCCGCGCCGTGGTTCGAAACCACGGGAATAATCCCCGCGCAACGGTTCCTCTATCTTGATCACATCGGCGCCCATGTCGGCCATCATGCGGGTGCAGAACGGGCCGGGCAGCAGGCGCGAAAGGTCAAGGACACGTACATCAGCCAACGGTCCCATAGGGAGTCCCTCCTTTTCCGTCATTCCTTCCGTTTCCATTTCCTCCGGTCTTCCGTCAGTCCCCCAGCGTTTCCGCCTCTTCTTTAAAAAAGCGGTAGAAGGTCTTGCCGACCGTGGACAACGGACGTCCTTTGACGATGCAGAGCGTTTTGCGCTGGAACATGCGCTCATCCACAATGGTTTTGCGGATCAGGCCTTCCGGCACTTCGTCCTCCAGTTCGGACGGCACGACGACAATGCCTGCATCGGCCTTGGCCCAGGCCATGGCGGACAGTTTCGTCGTGGAAATGCAGAGGATGCGCGGATGAATCTTCGAGTCGTAGCATACATTCATGAAATAGGTGCCCGTGCCGCGGGACAGGCAGATCGGCATGCCGTCCAGTTCCTCCAGGGCCATGTTCGGATTGCTGTCGTGCAAAAAGACGCTGTCTTTCTTGTAGAAGGCCATGAGGCGCTCGCGGCGGCTGTACAGCGTCTGGAAATGATAGGACTGCATCAGGGCGCCACCGTTCGTGACGCCGAATTCCGTTTTGCCGGAAAGAAGCTGTTCCGCCTGTTCCGTCATGGTACATTCATATAATTCGTAGTTCACGTCGGGATATTGTTTGGAGAACTTGCACAGGTAACGCGATACGAACCATATGGACATGGACGGGGAAAGGCTGACGCGCAGCGTCCCCGAAAAACCAGCCCGGCAGTCGGCGATTTCCTTGGCTGCCTCCGATTCCTCGTCCACCATGGCGCGGGCCTTTTTCAGGAGTACCCTGCCCGCGTCGGTCAGTTCCATGCTGTGCCCGCCACGCTTTACGTTGATGAGGGTCGTGTCGTAATAGCGCTGCATCTGCTTCAGCTGGTTGCTCAGCGCCGGCTGCGCGATGGACAGCTTTTTCGCTGCGGCGGAAATACTGCCCGCCTCCACAATGGCGATATAGTTGCGGTAATATTCCAGATCCATGCCAGACACCTCCGGTAGTCCTGTAGCCAGACAGATGGTTTGATATCAGGGAATTCGACAGGAACGCTCCGTTCTGCTGCGTTTCTTTCATTATAACCCATATGTTGGGGGAATGGTACCCATGGTATCAGTCATTTTTCTATTTTTACGCCAGTCTTATATTGTTTTTAAATATGTAATATAATTCTT